>Ga0265338_10008161_pt1 | contig 12773 bp, 10 predicted proteins | sample 42126metaG_FD_193579 | JGI IMG/M metagenome (GOLD analysis project Ga0265338, IMG submission 193579) | Rhizosphere microbial communities from Carex aquatilis grown in University of Washington, Seatle, WA, United States - 4-21-26 metaG | ecosystem: Host-associated > Plants > Roots > Rhizosphere... | reverse complement strand
TCAGCGTAGTATATTAAGAAAAGCGTTTCTTAATAGGGAACATCTGTGACCAGAGGGGTGGCTGGTTCGGAGGGGGAAATTGGCTGTCGGTACCAGGAGCGCATAGCGCTTCAGGCCGATTCCTCCATCGGTGTCGTGTCCCCCGCGAGACTTGGCAGCCACAGTGCTGCGACAACAAATACGTTCGATGCAAGGGGGATCTATGCATTACAAAAAAGCGCTTGGGCGATCACTGCTGATTTCAGGGGCGGCGGTAATCGCAAGCCTCTCCCTTCCCAGGACTAGCTGCGCCGCCGACCAGGCCGCCAGCGCTGACACGCTGGAAGAGATCGTCGTCACTGCGGAAAAGCGCTCTGAGAATCTTCAGAAGGTGCCACTGACAATCAACGTGGTGTCAGCGGAGCAGCTGGCGAGCACGGGCGCGATCTCGGCAGTTGATTTGAACGCCATGGTACCCGGAATGCAGGTGGTTGCTCAGGGTCCATTTGCGATGGTAAGCATTCGCGGCATCGGCACCCAGCAGGCCAATCAGTTCGGCGATCCTGTCATCGGATACAACGTCGATGGCGTAATTCACGACCGCTCGATCAACGCGTCGGCTGGCTTCTTTGATGTGCAGCGCATCGAGGTACTGAAGGGACCCCAGGGTACTCTGTACGGGCGAAATGCGACCGCCGGCGCGATCAATATCATCACGAATAAGCCGAGCGACGAGTTCGGCGTGGCAGCGCAGGTTGATGTCGGCAATTACAACACCGTAAATGTCTCGGGAATGATCAACGCGCCAATTTCTGACACGCTTTCCTCCCGGTTCGCGTTCCAGACAATCCACCATACCGGCTATTTCTCGGACGGATTCAACGACGCCGACGAGGTGGATGCTCGAGCACACATACTGTACAAACCGTCGTCGACCGTATCGATACTGCTCAGCGCAGACTATGCGCATCAGGGAGGAAAGGGTCCGGAGGATGTGCCGCTGCCGATAGGAAACGACCCCTGGGATTCGCATTTCTACAGCTGGTCGGTCGGCGCCTCTACTGCCGGAACGCCCAATGTGCCGCAGTCGTACTACAACCTGGTTCCGTTTGAGAACAACAGGTTCTACGGCATCAGCGCGCAATTGGATGCGGACCTGGGCTTTGCAACGCTCACGGTCGTGCCGGCATTTCGCTACACGCACCAGTACATGCTGTACCACAATTTTGATGCGTACAGCTATCTCGACAACCCATCGCAGCAAACCACGGTTGAAGCGCGCCTGGGACACACATCTGATGGATCGGCCGGCAGCCTGACATGGGTCGGCGGGCTGTATTTCTTCCGGCTGTCGCAGACCGCAATCGCAGCCTATGAGTACAACTGTTTTTGCGCCAACGACGCCTCTGCGGCGTACATCATCTCGCCCAATAATGTGGGCCGTAACTTGAGTGACCTCAATAGCCGGTCCTACGCCGGATTTGCGCAGGCCACCTACTCGTTCACGCAAACCCTGCGCGCGACCCTCGGCGGGCGCTACACGCACGATCAGAAATCCGAGAACGGCACCCAGGTAACCAATCTCTACACCATTGGCGTAGTGGTCACACCGCCGGACGTCGGCTCGGCGAGCTGGTCGAATTTCAGCTGGAAGGCCGGCATCGAAGGCGACCTGTCGGATAGCTCACTGCTCTATGCCAGCGTCAGCACCGGATACAAGGCAGGCGGCCTGAATGAGGGGTTCAACGCCCCCCCGTATCAGCCGGAGAAGCTCACCGCTTACTCCCTGGGGTCAAAGAACAAGCTGTGGAACGATCGGTTACTGCTCAATGGCGAGGTGTTCTACTGGGATTACAAGAATCACCAGGTTGCTACCACCTCTGGTCTGCCCGGTGGCGGCGTCGGCTACGTCGGCGTCAACATTCCGAAGTCTACGGAATACGGCGCAGATCTTGATCTGCAGGCGCTGGTGACATCGCATGACCGTCTCAGCGTATCGGCAGAATATCTGGTCGGCAAAACCGGCGCCTACACGCTGCCAACCAGCAGCCTTGGGGTCGACTACACCACCACTGGCACCAGCATGATCAGCGCGCCGCGCTGGAACTACACCGTGGAGCTCTCACATGACTGGCGCCTGCCGAACGGTGGCAGCGTCGTCGCGGCCGGGTTGTTTCATTACACGACCAGGCAGCTGCTGTATGGCATCGCGATCCCGGACGCCTACGCGCCGGCTGTCGGACTCGGCGATCTGAATCTCACGTATAACGCACCAAAGGAGCAATGGTTCATCCGCGGCTACGTCAACAACGTCGCCAATCGAGCGGCCGTTCTGTCGGTGTTCGCGGGCTATGAAAACCGCGATTTCATCGGCCCGAATCCGGGCTCCGACTTCCGTCAATACGGGAATGTAAATTCGCCGAGAACCTACGGTGTTCGCATCGGCACTCAGTTCTGACTTGCAGCCAGAGCTGCGCGGAGCCGAATGATGCAATTGGTTTCCTTTGAGTGCGGCAAGCGACGGGGATTCGGCTTCATCGAAGGCAATGCAGCGCTCGATCTCTCCAGATGCCCAGGACTTAGAGGATGCAGTGGGTGGGCCAGCGCATTGAGCCAGTATTCGATAGAACATCTGCATGGGCTTGCCCTGCGCGCCGGTCGGCGCTGTGCTCTCGAGGAGATTGCGCTGCTGCCGCCGATTACTGACGGCGACAAGATTCTTTGTCTCGGACTGAATTTTCGCGACCATGCACAGGAAACTGGACTGCCGATACCGGAAAAGCCGATCCTCTTTACACGCTTCGGGTCGAGTTTTGTTGGGCACGGTGAACCGGTATTGGCGCCTTCAGTCTCGCAGCAGTTTGACTACGAGGGCGAGCTCGCCATCGTGATTGGCAAGCGTGGCCGAGGAGTCTCGCCACAGAGGGCGATGGACTACGTACTCGGATATACGGTCGTGGCAGAAAACAGCGTCCGGGATTGGCAATCACACAGCCGCCAGGTTACGCCGGGCAAGAACTTCTACCGCTCCGGTGCCATGGGTCCTGCATGCGTGTCGCGAGACGAGGCGCTGGATGAGGAGTGCTTTCGCATCATTACCCGTCTCAACGGCCTGCAGGTACAGGACGGGGCCACCTCTGAGCTGATCTTTTCTATTGAGGAAGTCCTGGCATATGTGAGCACGTTTGCCATGCTTATTCCCGGGGATATCGTGTGCCTGGGAACCCCGGCCGGAGTCGGAATGAACCGCAAGCCGCCCTGCTGGATGGCTGCGGGAGACGTGCTTGAGGTGGAGATTCCGGGCATCGGGACGCTCAGGAACCGGGTGGTCGCAGAGCTGGCAAGCGAGCAGTCAGAGCTTTGTGCCTGACGTATGAAGAACCAACCCATTCTATGGCTTCGCGAGCGGGACGTGACCGACACGGTGAGCTTGAACTGCGCCATAGGCAGTTTGGAGGCGATTTTACTGCGGGAAGGGGCCGGCAATGCCAAGAACCTCCCCAAGATGTTCGCGACGTTGCCGGGCAGCGCCAGTCTGCACGCATTGTGTTCGGCGCTCACGGACGATCGCTACTGCGGAACAAAGACCTGGATCAACAGTCCCATGGGTGCAATCGCGCTGTACGTTCTGTTCGACAGCGTGTCAGGTCGCCTCCTCGCCGTCATGGAGGCCAACGCACTGGGTTCCCTGCGGACCGCGGGCATGTCCGGATTGGCTACCAAGTGGCTGGCGGCTCCAGAGGCAGATGAACTTGCTCTGGTGGGAGCCGGCAAGCAGGCACTGCTTCAAGTCGCTGCGGTCACTGTAGTGAGGCCCATCCGCCGCATACGAGTGTATAGCCGGGATACCAATAGGCAGCAGGAATTTGCGACTTTGCTGCGAGAGGGGTTTAAGATCGAAGTGTCAACGCCCCGCACGATCACCGCAACACTGGCCGGCGCGCCCATTGTCACGCTCGTAACGCGGGCCACCGAAGCCTTCGTAAGCAGTGGAATGCTGGCCAGAGGCGCCCACCTCAACGCGGTCGGTGCCATCCTGCCGCAGCAGATGGAATTTGACAGATCGGTGTTCGACAGGGCGTCCACGATCGTCGTTGACCATATCGGCAACGTCCAAAGTTCGTCGCGCGAATTCCGTGAATACTTCGCCTCGTCCGAGAGCGGCTGGAACAGAGTCGAGACCCTCGGCAAACGCATCATGTCCGCGACCCGGCGAACGGCGTCGGAGGATCTGACGCTCTTCAAAAGCGTCGGCATGGGTCTGGCGGATCTTGCGGTTGCGATATTCGCGTACGAGGCTGCGCAGAAGAGCGGATCCGGGGACCGGATTGCCTACCCGGTGCGCAGCATCCCTCGATGGGAGACATTGGCGAGCGCGCAATAGTGGCGCGCAGATGGAGGATATGAAATGTCCGAGCAAACACTCAAGTTCGTGAGCCAGGCCGAGGCCGATGCGGCGCCGGAAAGCCCGTGGGAGGCACTGGTCATGAGCGGCGAGGCGATCGATATGGAAGTCACCCGTCTCGCGAATCTGAGGCTTGATGACAGAGCCCAGCGACGCTCATTCATAGCGCACCCGCGCGCGCGTGCACCCGGCTACGGGCTGACTCCAGGGATTGATGTATCGCTCAATGTTCTGCTGCCTGGTGAGTCGTGGTCGCCGCGCAAAGACAACACGCATCAGATTGTATTTGCCATACGTGGTCGCGGGGCTTACCGCGTCAATGATCGACGCATGTCGTTCGAGCAGTTCGATGCGTGGAACGTGCCCTCGATGAGTACCTATAGCTACGAGAATGCCAGCGCCGAGTTGGCCGTGTTTCTCAGTTACAGCGATGCGGCGTTGCTCAAGCAGCTGGGCGTCTATCACTCCGAGGATCCAGCAGAATTTCCGGCGAGTGCACAGCGGGCCGAGCCCGCGGCCGCAGGCGCCTCATCGGCCCGGCAGGCGGCCGTGAACGAGCCAATCGGCGATCGTGGGGCGCGCGTCGTCGGCTATGAATTTCTGATCGATATCGATGTAGTCGCCTCAGAGGCGTTGCAATGGCCATGGGCAGAGGTGCGGCAGTATCTGGAAGGCGTTGAGCATCTGGGTGGCCCACGCGGCCGCGGATACACCGGCCGCCATCTGGTGGTTCTCTACAACCCCGCTACCGAGCGAAGAAACGGGACTACCCATTGGGGGTTCGCATCGATTGCCCAATTGCCGCCCGGCCGCATTGATATCCCGCATCGGCACACATCGGCAGCGATCAACTACATCTTTGCCGGCAGCGGCAGCAGCACCGTCAATGGCCGCAGGTTCAAGTGGAAATCCGGCGATATCATGCTGTCGGCACCCGGATGGGTCATTCACAACCACGCAACCGAGACCGGTGCCACGGTGCTGACCGTGCAGGATCATCCACTGCATATCGCGCTCGAGTCCCTGTTGTGGCAGGAAACATTGAAGGGGCCTGTGGTCAAGCTGGGAGTGGAGCGCGGCATCCAGACCAATCTGCTCGGCGCCAGGCCCGCGGCGGTGTCGCATGCGTGACCCCAGCCTGCCAGTTGCCGATATTGTCGATATTCATTCGGCCGTGTATGCCTTTTTCACCGCCATCGACCGATGCGATGATGAGGGCGTGGTGGCCTTGATGGCGCCCAGCTTTGAATGGATTCGCGCCGGCGCTGAGGTTATCCGTGATCTGCCTGCGCTGCGCAAGACGCTTGCGGCGCGCAGTCGCACGCGTGTGACGCGTCATCTGGTAAGCAATGTCGAGATCCGTTCTCTTTCGGCGGGCGCTGCCAGCATTCATTGCGATGTCCTGGTGTTTGAAAAGAATGACGTGGCCCCGGGCACCGGTCCGGCGGTCGTGCCCGGTCCGTCGCTCCTGCTCAGCAGCAGCGATGAACTGGTCCGTGTCGATGGACGGTGGCGCATCGCAAAGAAGCAGGCGCGCGCCGTATTCAAATTCGGCATTTCATTATGAGGCGCCCAGGCGACTTCGCCGGCGACTGGCGTGGTGGGGTAGGCGGCGCGTGCAAGCACTGGAGCAGGGGACGGTCAGAACACATATGAGTTTCGTAATTGGAATTGATACCGGCGGCACTTTCACCGACGGCTTTATCGCAAGCAACTCCGGCCTTATCGAGTCGGCCAAGTCGCACTCAACCCCGCCGGATTTCTCGCGAGGAGTAGTGCAGGTGGTGCGCGAACTGGCCAGCGCGGTGAACATGTCGCCGGAGGAAATGCTCGGTCAGACCGAGCATATCATCCACGGTACCACCTCGACCCTGAACGCAGTCATCACTGGTGATGTCCCGCGCGTAGGCTTCATCACCACGCGCGGACACGGGGATTCAATATCGATGATGAACCTGGAAGGCAGGTACGCTGGTCTGGGGCCCCACCAGATCCAGAACATGTCGCGCACCAACAAGCCGCCACCGCTGGTGCCGCGTGAGCGCATTGAAGAGATCAACGAGCGGATCGACCACAAGGGCGCAGTGTTGGTGAGGATCGACGAATCCGGAGTCCGCGCCGCGGTCCGACGGCTTCTGGGACAGGGCGTCGAATCGATCGCGGTCTCGCTGCTTTGGTCGTTCCGCAATCCCTCGCACGAGCGGCGTGTACGGGACATCATCCATGAAGAAGCTCCTGGCATGTTCGTCGCGCTGTCGCACGAGGTCAGTCCGAGGCTGCGGGAGTATTCGCGCAGCGCCACGACCATCGTCAATACCCAGGTGGGGCCGGTGCTCAAGAACTATCTCACGCCGCTCGAGCAGCAATTGAGGCAGATGGGATTTCAGGGTGCCCTGCTGATCATGCAGGGCTCAGGGGGCTGTGTGAAGGCGAGCAACGCGCCAGCGCACGCCGTGAGCACCCTGGGCTCGGTTCTGACTGGCGGAATCGTCGGTTGTCTGCACCTGGGCGATGCCCTGCATCACAAGAATATCATCTCTACCGACATGGGCGGCACGACCTTCCTCGTCGGCCTGGTGGTGGATGGCAAGCCGCTGACCACCACCACCATGGTGCTGCGACAGCACCAGATCAACGTGCCTATGGTCGATGTGCACACCATTGGCGCTGGCGGAGGCGCCATCGCTTCGATTGATGGTGGTGGCAACTTGCGCGTCGGACCGCGCAGCGCCGGCGCCCGGCCCGGCCCGGCTTGCTATGGCGATGGCGGCACCGAGCCGACTGTGACCGATGCCGATCTGGTGCTCGGAATCGTCAATCCCGATAATTTCCTTGGCGGGCGCAAGAAGCTGCGGCGAGAGCTCGCGGAGCAGGCGATCGAGGCGAAGATTGCCAAACCGCTCGGACTGAGTGTCGAAGACGCAGCGGCTGCCATCTATGCGATCCAGAACGCGCAGACTGCAGATCTGGTCCGGCGCGTCGTCATCAACAGCGGCTTTGATCCGCGTGATTTTGCCTTATACGCCTTCGGCGGCGCCGGGCCGATGCATGCCGCGAGCTATTCGGCGGATCTGGGCATTTCGGAGGTGGTGTTTCCGCTGGGGTCGACCGCAGCGGTGTTCTCGGCGTATGGACTTGCGGCGTCCGACATCCTGCTGACTGCCGAGCTGTCGCAGCCTGCGAACTTCCCGGTAGAGCCCGAGGCTATGAACGGTGCCTTCGCGAAACTCGAGGCTGATCTGGCCGCGCGACTGGCAAGCCAGGGGCTGCAGATGTCCAAGGTGGATTACGTGCGAGAGGCGGACGTCCGTTACACCTCGCAGATAACCGAGATCCCGACGCCGGTGCCGAACAAGCCGCTCGCCGCATCGGACGTGGCGGAAATTGGAAGCACCTTCGCCGCGCTGTATGAACGGATATTCGGCGTCGGTACCGGCTATCAGGATGCAGGACTTCAGGTCATCACCTATCGCGTTCGAGCTATCGGTGCGCTCCCCATTCGGCCGGCGCTACCGGATCTGCAGTTGCCGCGTGCCCCAGCCAAGCCGGTGAACGTCAGGCAGGTAATGCTCGACACGCGCAAGGGACGTCAGGCTACGAAAATATACGATTCCCGTCAGCTGGCCACCGGCAGCGAAATCCACGGTCCGGCCGTAATCGAGGCGCCGACCACAACCGTTGCAGTACCCGAAGGTTCTTCCGGGGTAGTCGATCGACTCGGGAACTTCGTCTTACGCTACACCGGCATCGTCTAGAGGAACACGCATCAATGCCACTATTCCACATTCCAGGTTCCGAGCACTTTGCGTACCAGGCAAAGTCGCTGGAAGAGTCGCGTCGACTGATCGGCAAATTTCCGATTCACACCGTCACTCAGGCGGAAATCGACGCTGTCGACCCATTGACCTATGAGGTCATACGGCATCGCCTCGCGGCCATCGTCGGGGAAATGGGCGATGCCCTCAAGCGCATGTCTGGATCGTTGGTGGTCACCGATGCCAATGATTTCGGTGCCACCATCCTGGATGAAAACGGCGATTCCGTGATCGTCGGGCTGTACAACACGCAGTTAGCGGCCAGTGCCGACATGGCGGCCAAATGGACCCTGGAGAATCGCTGTCACAGCCCGGGCATCAGGCCAGGGGATATGTTTTTGACCAACGATCCCTGGGTTGGCGGTGGCCTGCATCAAAATGATGTCTCGGTCATGGCGCCGCTGTTCCACGACGGCGAGTTCTTCGGCTGGACCATGGCGATCTGCCACCAGGTGGATCTGGGCGGGGTATCTCCCGGCAGCTGGTCGGTCGAAGGCCGGGATGTGTTCTGGGAATCGACGCCGATTCCGCCGGTCAGGATCGTCGAGAACGGACAGCTGCGCGGCGACATCGAGGACATGTACCTCAGGCGTTCTCGCGTTCCGAGAACGGTGGCCCTCGACCTGCGGGCGAAGATCGGCGCGAATAAGGTGGCACTTGAGCGCTTGACCAGCCTGATTGCGAAATACGGTGCCACCACGGTCAAGGCGGTGATGAAACGGGTGATGAATGATGCGGAGCGCAGATTGCGGGCGAAGCTGCGCGAACTTCCGGATGGCGAATGGAGCGCGGTTGCGCATCAGGATTCATTCCGTGCCGGCGATCGCGCGATCTACAAGATCGTCCTGAAAATGCGCAAGGCCGACGACCAGCTGACATTTGATTTTACGGGCACGGACCGAGAGGTCGAGGGGTTCTGCAATTGCACCTATGCCGGACTTCGCGGAGGAATCATGCCCGTGATGATGGCGATGCTTTGCGGCGATATCCCGTGGGCGCCGGGCGGAATGTACCGCTGTTTCGATGTCATCAGCGAGCCCGGCACTCTGAATAACTGTAATTTTCCGGCGGGTGTTGGCAAGGCATCGGTGGGATCGGCCTGGGCGACGCAGAATGTCGTCTCAGAATGCGTCGCCATGATGCTCGATATGCATCCAGAGCACCGCAAATCTCTCATGTGCGTCTGCTGCGGTACCTGGGACCTGGCGGTCATTGGTGGCGTGGATCAGCGGGGCGCGCCGTTTATCACTTTGATATCCGATCCCATGGCCGGTGGCTTCGGTGCACGCGTCGATCAGGATGGCGTTGATACGGGCGGCCTGCACTGCATTCCCATGGGTCGCATTGCCGATGTGGAACTCAATGAATACAGCTATCCGATTCTTTATATTTGGCGGCGTGAGGAGGCGGACTCTGGCGGCCCAGGACGCTTCCGTGGCGGCACGGGCGGATCCAGCTGCATCATTGCCCACGATTCCCCGATCGACCGCGTGCACCTGGTTGTCTCCGCGACCGGCAAGGCGCTGCCGCAGGCGCCTGGCATGAGCGGCGGCTTTCCGGCTGGCACGCAGTACAACGTGCTGTCGCGTAATACCACTGTTTGGGAGCAATTCGCTGCGGGGCGCATTCCAGCCAGCCTGGATGAAATCGGGGGCGACAAGGATATTCTGCAGCAGCATCTGGAGACCTCCCTGGGACCCAGGGACACCTACTATCTACATTGGCAGGGCGGCGGCGGTTATGGCGATCCACTGCTGCGTGAACCGGCCATGGTCGCGAAGGACCTGGCGACCGGCAAGATCTCGCAGCGCGGAGCGCATGAAATCTACGGGGTCAGTCTCAGCGCAGACGGCAGCATCGATCAGGCAAAGACCGATGCGCGGCGCCAGCAGTTGCGGCGCGAACGAGTCAAGGATGCGGTCCTGAACAGTTCGGGAGGCCCTCCGTGAACGTCAACGACGCGATCCGTGTGGATGACGCCGGCACGGCCACGTGTGTGAACTGCGGCAAGGGCCTTGGTCTGGGCTCTGGCGATCCGCTGGCAGCGGTGCTGCGCAGCGAACGCCCCTCGATGGCTGCCGGACCTGGCGTGCGCGCAGACCCCAGGCTGTTCGCTGATCGGCCGATCGTGCTGCGGCAGACATTCTGCCCACATTGTCTGGCGCTGCTGAGCACAGAGATCGTGCCGGGAGACGAAGTGAGCTACCGGCACTGGCACCTTGGCAAATGAGCACGCTCGCGACGGCCCGAACGCGCAACAGGCACACCGGTAAGGCCCGACAGGCGGTTCGCGCCATTGTGCAGACCGGTCCACGGAAACTCGAGTTGCACGAATTCCCACGACCCCAGATCGGTCCCGATGAGGCCATTCTGAGAGTGGAAGCTTGCGGTATCTGCGGATCCGACATCGAGCAATACACGGGGCACGTCAAGGCGGCCAGTTATCCTTTTATCCCTGGCCACGAGCCGCTGGGAATCATCGAGGAAATTGGCGAGCGAGCCGCTCGAAAATGGGGCGTCAGCGTCGGGGATCGGGTGGCGGTGGAATCGCTGTTGACTTGCGGGGTATGCGAACACTGCCTGGCCGGTTCCCGCAATACCTGCGGGCACCAGGTCGTCTATGGCTTTACACCGACGACTCTCGCGCCTGCATTGTGGGGTGCATACGCCGATTATCTGTATCTGCACCCGGACACTATCGTGCACCGAATGTCTAAGAAGTTGCCGGCGTCGATCGCGGCGCTCTACAACCCCATGGGGGCGGGGGTTCGATGGGCCGTCAATACCCCGAGCATGCGAGTGGGCGATACGGTGCTTATCCTGGGCGCCGGTCAGCGAGGCCTGGCGTGCGTGATCGCCGCAAAGGCGGCCGGCGCGGGCAGGATCATCGTCACTGATATTGCTACAGCCGCCCATAAGCTGGATCTGGCGCTGGAATTGGGGGCGAACTGCGCCATTGTCGCCGATGAGGATTCGGTGCAGCAGCGCGTCACTGATTTCACCGCTGGCCGCATGGCGGATATCGTGGTCGACGTCTGCGGTGCGACGCAGGCTTTGGTGGATGCCGTCGACCTGGTGCGCTGGGGCGGCACCATCGTGCTTGCGGGCCTGAAAGGCGACGGCGTTGGCACGACGTTGATCACCGACAAGATGGTAATGCGAACGATTTCCCTGAAAGGTGTCTTTACCGTCGATCCGAGATCCTACCGGCAGGCCATTCAACTCATCGAATCCGGCGTTGCTGCGTTTGAAAAACTGCGCAGCGGAACATACGAGCTCAAGGATGCCGAGGCCGCCATCCACCGGCTGGCCGGCTGGGATGGCAAGCCACCGGGCGTCCACATCGTCATTGAACCGAGGCACCTGCAATGAGCCGAGCGACGCTGCCGCCTGATGCGCTGCGCGGATCGTATCCACCGCTCGCAACCCCATTTCGCGGCGGAAAGGTGGACTACGCCCGCGGCGCCTGGATGTCGCGTAGTGACTTATCTTCCGGAGAGATCATATGCACGTACTAAAGAATGCCTGGTATGTCGCCGCGTGGTGTTCGGAACTAAGCGAACAGCCGCGATCACGGACCCTGCTTGGCCAACCCGTACTTCTCGCGCGCAAATCCGATGGCTCGGCCGTTGCGCTCGGCAATCGTTGTCCTCACCGCTTCGCGCCCCTGCACATGGGGACGTGGAACGGTAATAGCATTCAATGCGGTTATCACGGACTGCGCTTCGGTCTCGATGGCACCTGTGTCGAAAACCCGACTGGCAAGGGCGCCATACCGAGACAAGCGCGCATTCCGGCGTATCGCGTGGCCGAAAAAGATGGTTTCGTCTGGATCTGGATGGGTGAGGCAGAGGCGGCCGATGAGGCACTGATACCGGATTTCTCCGCGATGAATGCACCGTCGCAGCGCCATGCCAGGGGCGGGTACCTGAATATCAAGGCGAACTACCAGCTCATGATCGATAACCTGATCGATCTCAGCCACGTCGCTTTCCTGCATCCGACATTTGGCACCAAGAGCATGGCGCAGGGAAAGATTGACATCATTGAGGGCAGGCGAATCCTGTACGTCAACCGCCTGATGGCGGGCTGCGAGGCCCCCTCTTATCTGCTGGCAGTGGCGGGTCCCGACCGCAAGGTCGATCACTGGCTCGACATGACACTGTTCATGCCCTCAAGCATGATCCTGGCCTCCGGTGCAGCACGGCCAGGGCAGGGCAGGGTCGGCGGTGCGCCATTGTCAGGCCATGTGGTAACGCCTGAAACCGACGGCACAACGCACTATTTCTTTTCGATCTCGCTGGACGCGACGCAGTACAGTGAAGAGGCCGTCAACCAGTTTCATGCGCAGCAAAAGCAGGTGTTCCTGACGGAAGATATACCGATGCTCGAGGGCTGCCAGGCGCTGATGGGAACGACCGATCTGTGGGCCTTGCAGCCTGTGCTGCTGGCGACGGACGCGGGTCCGGTGCGTGCCCGCAAATGGCTAGACCAGTTGATTCGCGAGGAAAGCGGGCAGGGGCAGCGCGCCTCCGCATAGCCTGGCGGCAGGCTCATGCGCATGCTGGATTGAT
>Ga0265338_10008160_pt1 | contig 12774 bp, 13 predicted proteins | sample 42126metaG_FD_193579 | JGI IMG/M metagenome (GOLD analysis project Ga0265338, IMG submission 193579) | Rhizosphere microbial communities from Carex aquatilis grown in University of Washington, Seatle, WA, United States - 4-21-26 metaG | ecosystem: Host-associated > Plants > Roots > Rhizosphere... | reverse complement strand
GGAAACCCAGCGGCGCGTCGCGGCCAAAGGCGCCAAGGGCGTCATCGTGCAGGGCGACGTGGCCAACGACGACGATTGCAAGCGTATCGCCGCGGCCGCCCAGCCGTTCGGCCGCATCGACGCCCTCTTCAACAACGCCGGCCAGACCGCTTTCGCCAACCACGCCGACCTGGACGCCGTCTCCGCCGAAGTCTTCCAGCGCATCTATGCGGTGAACGTCGTCGGCGCGTTCCAGATGGTGCGGGCCTGTCGAACGTTGTTGGAGGCCGGCCCAAGGCCTGGCGCCGTGGTCAACACCAGCTCCATCGCCGGCGTCACTGGCATCGGCTCGTCGGTGCCCTACGCCGCCTCCAAGGGCGCGTTGGTGACCATGACGCTGTCTCTCGCTCGCGCCCTGGCGCCTAAGATCCGGGTCAACGCCATCTGCCCGGGCTATATCGACACCCCCTGGTTCGGGCGCGGCAATCCGCCGGAGGTGGTGGACCGCATCCGCGCTGGTGCGGCCGCCGGTTCGCCGCTGCAGGTGGCCTCGACGCCGGAAGACCTCGCTGGCTCGGCGGTGTTCCTGGCCTCGCCGGCCGCGCGCCACGTCACCGGCGAGACCTTGCTGGCCGACGCCGGCTCGCACCTGGGCCGCGCCTCGCTGTCGATGCGCTAAGCAACGCTTACGCCCGCCTTATCCCCAGGGCCGCGCTTTCGGATCGAATCCTTGCGCGAGGACGCCGTAGCCTCTCCCTGTTAACGACGCTTACGCCTTAGGCGCCCCTGGCGCCGAAAAAAACGGCATTTGCCGTGCTGCATCGCACAAGAAACGTCCGCGGACGCCGAGAGGCCGCCGCGCGTCCAATCTCGGCTGTAGCGCCCGTGCGCGCCGTCGGACGATGCGGCGAGGCGGGACTAGAAGCCGGCCAACGTACAGCCGCATGAGCAAGGCGGCGCAAATAAGGGGATAGTCTATGACCAACTTGAAGCTGTTGCTGTGCGCCGGATCGGTCGCCATGGGCCTGGCTTTCGCCGGCTCCGCCTTCGCGGACGACCAGACCACCACACCGCCCGCCAGCACGCCAGCCGCGACACCCGCAGCGGCTCCCGCCGCCGCGCCCGCACCGACGCCGCCGCCCTACCCGTCCATGGGCCCGACGCTGTCGAACAACGCCAATTCTTCCACCTTCGACGCCGGACCGCTCGGCAAGCTGACGGTGAATGGGGTCATCACCGGCGTCGCCTACGTCCAGGACAATGCCGCTTTCGACTTTGGCGACTTCAAGTTCAACAAGGACGGCGGCTACGACATCTCGAACGGCATGGCCACCGTGCAGAAGACTGACGGGCTGTTCCAGTTCGTCGTGCAGGCGGGCGTCTACTCCTTCCCGACGGTGGGCAACGCCTACATCAAGGCGACCACCCAGACCGCGCTCACCTTCGGCTACGCGCCGGTGGCCTATGCGAAGATCGTCCCCAATTCGGCGTTCAGCTTCGAAGTCGGTCAGTTGCCGACTCTGATCGGCGCCGAACTGCCGTTCACCTACGAGAACGCCAACATCGAACGCGGTCTCCTGTGGAACCAGGAGCCGCTGATCAGCCGCGGCGTCCAGTTCAACTACAGCCAGGGCCCCATCTCGGCCTCCCTGTCGGTCAACGATGGCTACTACTCCAACGAGTTCACCACGGTGTCGGGGCTGATCACCTACACCTTCAAGAACTCGGACACGCTGACCTTCGCGGCATCGGGCAACGCCTCGCAGAACTACAAGACCTGCACCTTCGCGTGCACCACCGACGGAACCATATCGTTCGCCACGCCGCTCGCCCAGAACGAAGGTGACATCTTCAACGTCATCTTCAACCACACGATGGGCAAGTGGACCTTCACGCCCTACTTCCAATACAACTCGGTGCCGAATGACCTCGTCACCGGCGCGTCCGGCCAGGTGTGGGGCGGCGCCCTGATCGCCAAGTACAGCGTCACGCCGGAAGTCAGCATCGCGGGTCGGGTCGAGTATGAAGGCTCGTCCGGTCTGGCCAACCTGACCTTCTTCGGCCCGGGCAGCAACGCCTGGTCGCTGACCGTGACGCCGACCTACCAGAAGGGCATCTTCTTCGCCCGCGCCGAGCTTTCGTACATCTCCGTCGGCTCCGGCACGGTGGGCGACCTGTTCGGCAACAACTTCGACAAGTCCAACCAGTTCCGCGGCTTCTTCGAAACCGGCGTGATGTTCTAAGCTCCTGAAAAATCTCGCGTAAGCGGAGGGGCGCGGGTCATGCCGCGCCCCTTTCCGTTTCAGCCGCGCCCGATGTAGGGCATCTTGGTCGCCATCACGGTCATGAACGGCACGTTGGCGCTGAGCGGCAGGCCGGCCATGTAGACCACCGCCCGCGCCACATCCTCGACGTCCATCACCGGCTCCGGCGCCATGCGCCCGTCGGCCTGCGGCACGCCCTGGCCCATGGTCATGCGGGCGGTGAGGTCGGTCTGGGCGTTGCCGATGTCGATCTGGCCGCAGGCGATGTCGAAGGCGCGGCCGTCGAGGGCCGTCGAGCGGGTCAGGCCGGTGATCGCGTGCTTGGTGGCGGTATAGGGCGCCGAGTTCGGCCGCGGCGCGTGGGCTGAGATCGAACCGTTGTTGATGATACGTCCGCCACGCGGGTCCTGCGCCTTCATCATCCGGAACGCGCCCTGGGTGCAGAGGAACGGACCGGTCAGGTTGGTGTCCACCACCCGGCGCCACTGCTCGAAGGTCAAGTCTTCCAGCGGCAAGGGCGGCGCGCCGGTCCCGGCGTTGTTGAACATCAGGTCCAGCCGTCCGAACCGCGCTCGCACCGCCTCGAAAAGGGTGTTCACCGAGGCCAGATCGCCGACGTCCGCCGCGATCGCCTGCGCCTCAACGCCCTTGCCAGCCGCCTCGGACGCCACCGCTTCCACCCGGTCCAACCGGCGTCCGCAGAGCGCCAGCGACCAGCCGGCGTCGGCCAGCGCCAGGGCGCAGGCCTTGCCGATGCCGCTGCCCGCGCCGGTGATCAGGGCGATCTTGCTCATGGCTCGGCCATACCAGCGCCGGCCGCGGCTGGCGAGATACGGACACCGACAAGCCGCCATCGCTTGCGGGCGCCGCGCCGCCGACGCTACAGCCAGTCGATGGAGGATCTCCCATGAGCCGCACCACCGCCCAGAAGCGCGATGCGTTTCGACAGCTCCACGAAGCCGGCTGCTTTGTGCTGCCCAACCCCTGGGACGTCGGCTCGGCGCGTATCCTGGAGCACCTCGGCTTCAAGGCGCTGGCCACCACCAGCGCCGGCATGGCTTGGGCCATGGGACGCGCCGACGGCCAGGTCAGCCTCGACGAGGTGCTGATCCACCTCTCGCAGCTCGCCCACGCCACCACCCTGCCGCTCAACGCCGACTTCGAGAACGGCTTCGCCGACGCGCCTGCCGACGTGGCGACCAACGTGGCGCTGGCGGTGGACACCGGCGTCGCCGGTCTTTCCATCGAGGACTATTCCGGCCGCGCCGACGAGGGGCTGTACCCCTTCGACCTCGCCGTCGCCCGTGTCGCCGCCGCCCGGGAAGCCATCGACCGCACCAGCTCCGGCGTGGTGCTCACCGCCCGCAGCGAGGGTTTCATCCGCGGCGCGCCGGACATGGACGAGACCCTGCGCCGGCTGAACGCCTTCGCCGCCGCGGGCGCGGATTGTCTCTACGCGCCGGGCCTGCGCGACGAGGCCCAGATCCGCACCGTGGTGCAGACAGTCGCCCCCAAGCCGGTGAACCTGCTGTCGCCAGGCCTGCCGGTCGCCACCGCCGCCGGCCTTGGCGTGCGTCGGATCAGCCTCGGCGGAGCCCTGGCCGGCGCGGCCTACGGCGAGTTCCTGCGCGTCGCCAAGGAGATCAACGACCAGGGCGTCTTCACCGCGCTCACCCAGGCAGCCTCCGGCCGCACTCTCAACCCGATCTTCGCGGCGGCGAGCCAAAGCTAGCCAATGCAGGCCTGGTTCGATTTCTACGCCGTGATCGGCGCCGCGGCGGCGACGTTGACTGGACTGCTGTTCGTGGCGATGTCGATGAATGCGCCGGCGGCCCTGAGCCGAGGGCCGGAGGGCTCGCGCCGGCTGGCCGAGCAGGCCTTCGAGAATTACCTCGCCGTGCTGATGGTGTCCTTGCTGGCGCTGTTCCCAGACATGTCCCTGTTGCTCTTCGGTCGGATCACGCTCGTGGTCACCGCGACCTGGACCGCATGGGTGCTGGTGCGCCTCTATCAGGCGGCGGCGCAGCCCTCCGTGCACGAGACCCGCTGGGTGGCGCTGCGTCGGCATGTCTCGACCATGATCGGCTTTGGTCTGCTGATCTACGCGGCGGCGCGCATGGCGCTGAACGGGTCGGACGAGCGCGACACCCTGGCGGCGGCTAATATCGTGCTGCTGTTCTCGGCCACCGAGAAAGCCTGGGGTCTGCTCAACCGCATCGCGGCCGCCGAGCGGCCCCGCTAAAGGCGCGGTCTCACATCGACGCGCCGTCGCTGTGGCGCACCGGGATGGTGATCAGCACCTCCAGCGGCAGCAGCCGGGCATTGACGCCCATGCGCTCATAGGCCGAGTCCACCGACGCCCAGTGGGTGACGCAGCCGCAAGCGCGGCAGCGGTGGAACTCCAGGTCCTTGTCGCCCCAATGTAGATGTCGGTCGGCTCGTTCTCGGCGGCGAAGCGCACCTGCGGTCGCTGGTAGTAACCCCAGAGCGTGCCGTAGCGCCGGCAGATCGAGCAGTTGCAGTCGTTCACGTCGTCCGGCGCGGCCTCCACGGCGAACCGCACAGCGCCGCAGTGGCAAGAGGCTTCGATCATGCTGAATGCTCCTTCGTCGCGTGGCCCCAACATCGACGGCGCAGCGCCACATGTCCGTCAGCAGCCGCATTCGTTACGACAAATTGTGTTGGGGAGCCTCGTTCCCAGCGATAGCCTCGCCGGGCGAAGGGGCGAGCTATGCAGATACTCGGCTGGATCGGGCGTGGTGTTTTTGCTCTGCTCGGCTTGCTGCTGGCGGCGGACGTCGCAGGGGTCCTGTATCTGGCCCTCACCCATCGCCTGACGGTGACGCCCGGCGAGGCGACCACGCTGATGTGGAACACCTGGCTGGTCTCATGGATCGCCGCGATGCTCTGGTCGCGGCAGGTCGCCGCCCGGCCGCCGCTCCGTGATGAGCTCATGCATTGGACCCCGACCGTCGTCGGCGCAGGGTTGCTGTGGTTCGGCTCCGCCGCCACCCACTTCACCCCGCTCTGGCGCACGTCAGACGCGGCGGCTTGGGGACTCTCTGCCGTCTGTGGCGCGGGACTGCTCTTCACCTGGTGGGCGCGGGTGTCTCTCGGCTCGCTCTGGTCGGGCTCAGTAAGCCGCAAACAGGACCACGCCGTGGTCCAAGGCGGCCCCTACCGGCTGGTGCGCCACCCCATCTACACCGGGCTCATCGTCGCCGCCTTCGCCTCCGCAGCCGTGGTCGGACAGACCGCGAACCTGGCCGGCGCCGCCCTGATGACGCTGGGCTTCTGGCTCAAGGCGCGGCTGGAAGAGCGGTTCCTCAGCCAGCAACTGGGCCCGGCCGCCTACAACGACTATCGACGCCGCACCCCGATGCTGGTCCCGTTCTGGCCGGCCTAGGCGCGCTGGCGGCTATCCCGCCTTGAGCGTCGGCCCCATGCTTTCGATGTTCATGGGTGGCTCGCCGGCGCCCATGATGTCGGCCAGCTCCAGCTGGCGCACGCGCTCGGAGATATTGAGGCGGGTGTAGAGCTCGCTCACCTGATAGCGCTCCACCGCTTCGCTCCAGCGGTCGCGCGCGCCGGTCATCAGGTTGGGCGCCTCGTCGGCGAAAATCACCTCGAAACGCGGTCCGGTGTGACGTCCGAAGATGAAATTGCCGCCCATCGGCGACAGGGGGCGACCTTCCCGCAACCGCATGAATCGATAGCGCGCGCCTGAAGCGCCGACCACGTCGACGTAATCCTGCAAGGCGGATTCCCCCAACTCGAATCAGTACTCCTGTCATTTCGCTCCCCAAGCCGGGCGCTAACGCGGCGGGTTTTCGGCGCAACAAAGGCAATAGGTTAAGGGCCACGCGGCCGGCCCAGCGGGCCGCGTTAACCCGGGGCTAATCACGTCGTTCAATGGCTTTGAAGGATTCCGCGCGCCTTATGGATCGGGCTCAACCGCAAGACGCGGAGTCCATGCGCGCGCTTTCCACCGTCTCTGGCGTCCAAAGCCTGCGCAGCATCACGGCGCGGTCCTCCTCCGCGCGCGTCCTCGATCTCCACCAACTGGCCATCGACGCCGCCGAGAACCCGGACCACCGCGGTCGGCCGATGTTCGCCCATCCGGTGCTGAACCGGACCATCATCGTCAAATACCATCCGCGCCCGGGCGACTTCGACTTCCGGCCCGACCGCCGCGCCGTCGGCACCAAGGTGATCTTTCCGTTCGACGCCGGGGACCTCGATCTCGGCGGCCAGTACCTGCTGGTGGACGAGCCGGACCTGGTCGAGCAGGTCTATCGCCAGCTCGACTACGCCGGCATCGACATGGAGCGCGATCTGGCGGTGCTGCGGGTGATCGACAGCCTGCCGACTCTGGATCCGTTCCTGCTGCGCGAAGCCCTGGCTATCAACAAGTTCGACGTTTCGCCTTGCTACTTCAGGCTCAGCCCGGCCGACCAGACCGAGATGCTGGCGTTCGTGGCCCATCAGGTCGAGACCCTGATCGATCTCTGCTTCTCGGGTCCCGAGGCCGGCGTGCTGGCGGGCAAGGCCGAGCGGCTCTCGCAGCTGCTGCTGGGCGATGGCGACAGCCCGGAACTGGAGCCGCTGCGCGAGGCCATGCGCCTGGAAGCCGGCCAGTTCGCCCGCTCGATCTTCGCCTGGAAGGCGCTGCTCTACTACCGCTGGCGCAGCCGCATCCTGGCGCCGGAGCTGAAGGAGACGCGGCGGTCTATCGCCGGGGTCGACGTCTCCCGCTTCGAGAGCCACACCGCGCCGTTCGTCAGCAAGACCATCGCGCAGTTGGAAGCCATGATCGGCGAGTGCGAGCGACGCATCGCCCACATGTTCAAGGTCTATGACGACGTGTTCGAGACGCTCACCGTGCAACGCTCGCCCGAGCCGTTTCGCAAGCTGCTCGCCGACGGTCCGCGGCTCTTCGCCCGGCTGGGCGAGCGCATGGGACGACTGGAGCAGGTGATCAGCTACTGGCGCCACCAATTCCCCGACCGACGCACCCGCCAGATGCCGCCGGACACCGTGGTCGAGGGCCTGCGCAACCTCTTGGGCGCGCTTTCGATCCGGCCGGGCGGCGTCGGGGCCGGCCGCCATGCCGCGGGCGCGGTCTGGGGCAACGAGGCCGAGCCACCGGCCCGGCCGGACTCCCGCCGTCCGGAGTTCCGCCGCGCCGGCTGATCCGCCGCTCGCTGGCCTCCCGCCGACGGACCGCTATAAGGGGCTTCGCCGCGCCGGCCCCGCGCCTGGGCCGCCGCAAGGAGGGACCGGTGAAGGTTGTCATTCTGGCCGGGGGCCTAGGGAGCCGCCTCTCGGAAGAGACTGTGCAGCGGCCCAAGCCCATGGTCGAGATCGGCGGACGGCCGATCCTCTGGCACATCATGAAGCTCTACGGCGCGGCCGGGCTGAACGACTTCGTGGTCTGCCTTGGCTACAAGGGTTTCATGATCAAGGAGTACTTCGCGAACATGCAGCTGCATGATTGCGACGTGACCATCGATCTGGCCAAGTCCTCCATCAGCTACCACAACTCGGTGCGCGAACCCTGGCGCGTCACCCTGGTCGACACGGGCGCCGACACCCTGACCGGCGGCCGGCTGAAGCGGGTGGCCGGCCTGCTCGAACCGGACGAGCCGTTCTGCTTCACCTACGGCGATGGCCTCGCCGACATCGACTTCGCCCGGCAGGTGGCCTTCCACCGCGCCCACGGCCGCCAGGCCACCATCACCGCCGTCATCCCACCCGGCCGCTACGGTGCGCTGGAGCTGGATGGGGATCGCGTCGCGCGCTTCACCGAAAAGCCCCCCGGCGACAACTCGCTGATCAACGGCGGCTTCTTCGTCCTCGACCCGGCGGTGGTTTCGCGCATCAAGGACGACACCACGCCGTGGGAATCCGAGCCGGTGGAGGGCCTCGCCGCCGACGGTCAGCTCGTCGCCTACCGCCACGACGGCTTCTGGCAGGCGATGGACACTCTGCGCGACAAGAACCAACTTGAAGCGTTGTGGAACACCGGCCGCGCGCCCTGGGCGCTCTGGGAGCCCGCGGCGTGATCACCGCTTCGCCGAGGTTCTGGCGGGACCGCCGGGTGCTGGTCACCGGCCACACCGGCTTCAAGGGTTCATGGCTGGCGTTGCGCCTGGCCGCCCTGGGCGCGGTGGTGACCGGGCTGGCGCTGGACCCGCCGACCCGGCCGTCGCACTTCGAGCTGGCCGGCGTCGCCAGCCGCATCCGCGACCGCCGCGTCGATCTGCGCGATGCGGCCGGCGTGCCGCATGTGGTCTCCGAGGCTGAGCCCGAGGTGGTGTTCCACCTCGCCGCGCAGGCGCTGGTCAGGGCCGGCTACGAGCAGCCGCTGGAGACCCTCGATATCAACGTGCAGGGCTCGGCGCGGCTGTTCGAGGCGCTGCGCGCCAAGCCGCCCGCCGCCATCGTCGCCGTCACCAGCGACAAGGTCTATCTCAACGACGACCTCGGCCGCGCCTTCCGCGAAGACGATCCCCTGGGCGGCGCCGACCCCTATTCCGGCTCCAAGTCCGCCGCCGAGATGGTGGCGCGGCTCTATCGAGAAAGCTTCGGCCTGCCGCTGGCCACCGCCCGCGCCGGCAACGTCATCGGCGGCGGCGACTTCGCCCCCGACCGCCTGCTCCCAGACGTCTGGCGGGCGCAACAGGCCAAGACCCAATTGGTGCTGCGCCGCCCGCAGGCCACCCGGCCGTGGAGCCACGTGCTGGACATCGTCGAGGGCTACATCCTCTACGCCGAGGCCCTGGTGGAGAAGCGCGCCGGGCTGCCCGCCGCCCTCAACTTCGGGCCGGCGCCGGACGCCGCGCCCCTGACCGTCATCGACACCGCGACCCTCTTCGCCGAGACCCTCGGGGCGCCCCTCGACTGGCGGCTCGATCCCTCGCCCTACGCCGAGAAGTCGCAGCTCGCCATCGACTCCAGCCTTGCCCGCGCCACTCTTGGCTGGAGTGAACGCTTCCCGGGCCGCGAGGGGGTAAAGGCGGCGGCGGACTGGCAGCGCGCCCAAAACGACGGCGCGGACCTGGCGGCGCTCTCCGCCTCCCTGGTCGCCGAGCCGGGGAACGTGGCGGCCGCCTGAAGCCGGCGCCGAGGCCGCGCGGCGGGTCAAAGTCCCCGAAGCTGTTCCACGCCGTGGAGGTCCAGGTCGAAGTCCGGCCAGGATGCGTCCTTGGGCGAGACCTGCCGGGGCGGCTCGGGCCATTTGAGGCCAAAGCGTGGATCGTCGTGACGCAGTCCGCGCTCTTGCTGCGGCGCATAGGCCGCGCTGACCAGGTAGAGCACCTCGGTCTGGGATCGCAGGGTGAGGAGCCCGTGGGCGAAGCCGCGCGGGACGTACATCATCAGCCGGTTTTCCATGGTCAGCTCTGCGCCGAAGCTCTGCCCGAACGTTGGCGAATCCGGTCGCAGATCGAGTATCTGGTCGTAGATCGCCCCGTGGATGGTCCGCACCAGCTTCGACTCCGCTGACGGCGGCAGTTGGTAGTGCATGCCGCGCAGCGTGCCCGCGTGCTCGCTGTAGGAGTTGTTGGCCTGCACGAACTCGGTATCCAGGCCGGCAGCGGCGAATTCCTCGGCGCAGAAAGAGCGGGCGAGGAAGCCGCGCTCGTCGCGCCTCGGCTCCAGCTCGATCAGAAAGGCGCCGCCCAGGGGTGTCGGATGGAACTTCATCGGGCGCTAGCGGATCGCGAAGCCCTGGCCCGTGGGCATCTCGAGGATCTTGCGCCCGAACCGGGCCAGGAACTCGTCGGCCGAGTCTTTCTGCGGCCGGTTCTGCACCCACCCGTAGTCGTCCAGCAGAATGAGGCCGCCCGGCTGCACTCGCTCGTAGAGCGTCTCCAGCGCGCCGCGTTCGGCCGGCACGTTGTTCATGTCGATGTGCAAGAAGGCGACCTTGGCCGGCGCACCCTGCTGGAACGAGTCCGGGATCATCCCTTTGATCACCTTGACGTTTTTCATCTCGGCGAACTTGGCGACGGTCTCCTCGTACATGCCGCCGCTTTTGTGCTTGGGCAGCAGCGGCGTCAGGGTGCCGTCGTTGTCGAACAGGTCGTAGAGCCAGTAGGTTTTCTTGGTCTTGGCGAAGTCAGTGTAGTCGATGGCGATCCGGGCCGTGTCGCCGTCGTAGCAGCCGGCCTCCACATAGTCGCCGTCAATGCCCAGGCACTGCGTCGCCGCCCAGCAGAGGGTGTGAGTGCGCCAAATGATGCCCCGCAGCTTGGCGTCGTTGGTCGCGTCGCCGGTCAGGCGGCGATTGATGCAATCGACAAATTTCTGATCCTCGAAGAAGCCCATGTTCTTCGCCCAGGTCACCAGACAATCGGACGCATAGATACCGGACTTTGTGGCGCCCTCTATTGCTTGAATAGCTCCGGACAAACTCTTCGACTTATCTTCGATTGTGCCAGGTCCATTGATCATGAACATGAAATTGGTGATGTAATTCTTCACAAGAGCCTCGGCTGACGATCGACGGCAGACTACACGGTCGCACTTCCGGGGGGCAATAGGCGCGCCCGGTGACGCCGGCGGCGCGGCCTGCCCGGCCGCGGTTTGCGCTCGGAAGAGACTATGCTAGCCACCTCCCGGGCCGCGAGAACCACCCGCTCCCAATCACCAGAACGGAAATTGCGGCGCGCATGGCCACCACGATCATCGATGAGGACGCCGGCCTGGTGATCGTGCGCGACGCCGCCGGCGAGCATCGGCTGCCGATGGCCAGCGCCGAGGCGTTCAAAGCCGCCTCCGACGCCTGGCTGCGGGTCGGCTGGGACGCCAAGCATGCCTACAGTTTCACCTGGATGGGCCGGCCGATCATCCAGCTGCCGGAAGACATGATCCGCCTGCAGGAGGTGATCTGGACCTTCAAACCCGACGTCCTGGTCGAGACCGGCATCGCCCACGGTGGTTCGCTGATCTTCTACGCCTCGCTGTTCGAGGCGATGGGCAAGGGCCGGGTGATCGGCATCGACATCGATATCCGCGCCCACAATCGCGCCGCCATCGAGGCGCATCCGATGGCCTCGCGCATCACCATGTTCGAGGGCTCCTCGATCGATCCGGCGATGGCGGCCCGGGTGCGGCACGCGGTCAGCCCGGACGAGCGGGTGCTGGTGGTGCTGGATTCCAACCACAGCCGCGATCACGTGCTGGGCGAGCTGCGCGCCTATGCGCCGATGGTTCCCGTCGGGGGCTATGCGGTGGCGACGGACGGCATCATGCGCCGCCTGGCCGGCGCGCCGCGCAGCCAGGACGACTGGACCTGGAACAATCCGGCCCAGGCGGCAACGGATTTCGTAGCCGAGGACCCTCGGTTCGTGATCGCCGAGCCGCCGTGGCTGTTCAACGAGGGCGTGGTCGCCGAACGGGTCACGCACTGGCCCGACGCCTTCGTGCAGCGCGTCCGCTAGGCGCGGCGTTCCTGCCGCGTCAGAGCTCGACGCCCGCGACGGTCAGCGGCAACCCGCGTTCGGCGCAATAGGCGCGGATCTCGGCGACGTAGGCCGGATTCACCGCCAGGGCCGCGGTGACCCCCAGTTCCACCGCCCGCTCGGGGCTCACGATCGGCAGGCCCGACATCGGCATGAAGGCGCCCTGCTTGCGGGTATTGATGTCGATGGCGCAGGCGAGGCGATCGCGATCCTCGCCCAGCAGCAAGGTCAGGGTCACGCCCTTGGACGCCCCGCCCCAGAGCGCCACCTGACCGAGCGGCGCGGCGCGGATCAGCGCGCGGATGCGGGCCAGGAAGTCGGCCCGGCGCGCGCCATAGCCCAGGTCGTCGTAGTCGCCATCCGCGCGAACGGCGGTCGCCGCCGCCTCGCCGGCCTGTGGGGCCTGCGCCATCGCCAGCAAATACTGTCCGTCGAACACCGGCGTGATCTCCAGCACTTCCAGGCCGCTGGTCTCGATCAGCCGACCCAGAGAGTTCGGATTGAACAGGCTGCAGTGCTCGTAGAAGAAATCGAACACGACGCCGTTTTCCAGGATCCAGTCCGCCGTGGGAGTCTCGATGAAGAGCCGCGCGCCCGGCTGGCAGGCGGCGCGAATCGAGGCCATGAACGCCACCGGGTCCGGCACGTGCTCGATGGTGTGGCGCGACACCACCACGTCGGGGTGAAACCCCAGCCGCGCGACGGCCTCCGGCGTGAAATACTCGGCGTGGATGGCGGCGCCGGAGGGCGGCGCGGCGTCCCGGCGCCAGGCCGGGTCGAAACCCGCCACCTGACCCAGCCGGCCACCCCAGCGCTGGGTCAGGCGCTGCAGAAAATCGCCCTGGCCGCAGCCGATCTCCAGCAAGTTAGGCCGCGCCGACGGCGAGCCGCCGACGACACGCTCGGCCACCGCTTCCAGATGCCGGACAAACACATCAGAGTAGGTCTGGGCGTTGTCATATCCTTCCTCGTAGATCGAGAGGCTGGCGTCGAAGCGGGCGTTCCAGACGAACCCGCAGGCGCGGCAGCGCCGCATCTCGAGGGCGCCCTTGCGGCAGGCCCGC
>Ga0265338_10008159_pt1 | contig 12774 bp, 12 predicted proteins | sample 42126metaG_FD_193579 | JGI IMG/M metagenome (GOLD analysis project Ga0265338, IMG submission 193579) | Rhizosphere microbial communities from Carex aquatilis grown in University of Washington, Seatle, WA, United States - 4-21-26 metaG | ecosystem: Host-associated > Plants > Roots > Rhizosphere... | reverse complement strand
ACTGGCGGTCACCACCGACCGGGCAACCCTGGAACGCGCCGTCGACAGCACCCCGGACGGCGCGGCCGGGCGGCTCGCGGTCTACCTCACCCACGCTACCGCCTCCCCCGCGAGTACCGCCTCCCCCGCGAGTACCGCCTCCCCGGTGAGTACCGCCACGCTGATCGGCGGCCCGCAGCAGGCATCCCCGGCCGACCTGCGGACCGCGGTCGGCACCGCCCGGTCGTTCATCGCCCCGGTGCCCGGCGGCTACACCGTGCTGCAGCCGGTGGCGCTGGCCGGCGGCAGCCTGGCGGTGACCGAGGTCTTCGTGCCCGACGCCGAGGTGTCCCGCGGCGTGACCGGGTCCTGGGCGGTGATGACCGGCACCGCGCTGGCGCTGATCGCCGTCTCCGTCATCGTGGCGGACCGGCTGGCGAGCCGGGTCACCCGGCCGGCCAGGGAGCTGGCGGCGGCCGCGGCTGCCCTCGGCGACGGGGACCTGAGCGTCCGCAGCACGGCCCGCGGGCCGGCCGAGCTGTCCGCCGTGGGCCAGGCGTTCAACGCGATGGCCGAGCGGCTCAGCCGGCTGATCACGGCGGAACGGGTGATGGCGGCCGACCTGCCGCACCGGCTGCGCACCCCGCTGACGGCACTGCGGATGAACGCCGCCGCCCTCGGCCCCGGCCGGGCGGCCGACGACACCAGGCTCGCGGTCGACCGGCTGGAGCGGGAGATCGACCTGATCATCAGGGCCGCCCGGCGCCCGGCCCCCGATGAGCCGGCCACCTGCGACGCGGCCGAGGTGCTGGCCGACCGCTTCGGCTTCTGGTCGGCGCTGGCCGAGGACCAGGGGCGACCCTGCCAGCTGACCGGAGCCGACCAGCCCGCGCCGGTGCCGGCCTCGCGTTCCGACCTGGTTGCGGCGGCGGACTCGCTGCTCGGCAACATCTTCCGGCACACCGCCGAGGGCACCGGGTTCGCGGTGACGCTGTACCGGGGCGAGGGCGCCGTGCTGGTGCTGGTCGCCGACGCCGGGCCGGGGATCGCCGACCCCGCCCGCGCGCTGCTGCGCGGCAGCAGCGGCGCGGGCTCCACCGGCCTCGGGCTGGACATCGCCCGCCGGGTGGCCGAGTCCACCGGCGGCGGGCTGAAGATCGGCACCTCGTCGCTCGGCGGCGCGCAGCTCCAGCTACGGCTGCGAACCTGGTCGCCCGCACCGGGCGGGCAGCGGGCGCGACGGCACCGGGCAGCCGGGCCGGCCCCGGCCCGCCCCAGCCGGTAACGGCCCGGCCCAGCCGGTAACGGCCCGGCCCAGCCGGTAACGGTTAGCCAACAAAAGCAGGCCATCAGCCGGGAAACCCCCGGCGGTCCGGCACGCAGTCCTCCGCTGATGCTAAAACCTACGCTATGGGGCTGCTAGTGACGGTCAGGTCACCGGCCTCGTCCGGCCGCCCGCACACCGTGGTGGAGCTGTCCGGCGAGGCGGACCTGAATGACAGCGCGGCGCTGCGCGAACTGATCGCGGCCGAGTCGGGCGACCTGACCGCGCCGCTGGTGCTCGACGTGTCCGGACTACGGTTCATGGACTCGGCGGTGCTGCACGTGATCCTGGTGGCAGCCCGGTCGATGGGACCCAAGGGCGGCGTCCTCGCCCTGGCCGCCCCGGCCGAGGCGGTGCGGCGGATCCTCAGCCTCACCGGTGCCGACCAGCTCCTGGCGGTCTACGACAGCGTGGACGAGGCCGTGCAGAGCGTTTGACCAGGATGTGCGGGTGACCAGGATGTGCGGGTGGCCAGGATGTGCGGGCAGCAACGCAGAAGGGCGCGGCCGAAGCCGCGCCCTTCTGGTTGCCCCGGATTCCCGGCGCGTTAAGACCTAGCGGTCACCAGCGGTCACCAGCGGTACCAGCGGCCTCGTCCGGCGCCCTCGCCCACCCGGACGAGGAAGCCGAGCAGCCAGACCACCAGGACCACGAGCGCGATCCACCACAGAATGTGAACGGCGAAGCCGAGGCCGCCCAGGATGAGCGCCAGCAGCAGTACCAGCAGGATGATTCCCATGACGTTTTCCTTCCGAAGACCGGCCCGCGGGGCGGGACCCGCGGCGTTCCAGAGCGGCTGTCTGCTACCCGGGCCAGGCCGGGCTATGCGGGGGCAGGCGGCCTTTATGACCGCTAAGGCCGCGCTTGGCGGATTACCAGCGGTACCAGCGGCCTCGTCCGGCGCCCTCGCCCACCCGGACGAGGAAGCCGAGCAGCCAGACCACCAGGACCACGAGCGCGATCCACCACAGAATGTGAACGGCGAAGCCGAGGCCGCCCAGGATGAGCGCCAGCAGCAGTACCAGCAGGATGATTCCCATGACGTTGTTAGTTCCTTTCGCTAGCCGGTGCGCGGGACCGCCCCGCGAGCCGCCAGCGGCCCTCTGCTACCCCGGCCGGAACGTCCTATGCCAACCTAATCGCGAAACAAATCCGCGCGCCGCTGGCAAGCCCGGCGTCTCGCCCCGATGTGCATCAGGTCACCGCCATGACCGCCCTGGCCAGGTGTGAAGCACCGCCGGCCGGGTAGCGGGACAGCCTTGCACGACGACTGGAACGGGGGCCAGGCATGCCCGACGGCATTCTCACGGCCGGCATCACTTTCACTGTCGGCCCGGTCGGTGATTTTGCCGGCGACACGGCCGTCGATACCGCCGCCAGCGAGCGGGCGCGCGACCTGCCCGGCGGATGAGGGCCTGGGAGGAGGCCGCCGCCGCGTTCCGCACGGCGGTCGACGCGGGCCGGTGCGACCTGCCGCTGCCCGGGTCGGGCGCGACCTGGGAACGCTGGGCCGCCCTGGCCGACCTGGCCGGGGAGGACCTGTCACTGGCGCGGCTGGGCGAGGGGCACGCCGACGCGGTGGCGATCCTGGCCGAGCTGGGCGGCCCCCGGCCGCTGGCAGGCAGCCGCTGGGGAGTGTGGGCGGCTAACCCGCCCGGACCGAACGTGACCGCCAGCCGTCAGCGCGGCGGCTGGCGGCTGCGCGGCGTCAAGCAGTACTGCTCGGGCGCCAGGGTCTGCACCGACGCCCTGGTTACCGCGGCCGCCGACGACGGCCCGCGGCTGTTCGCGGTGACCACCGGCCAGCTCGAGCCGCACCCGGGGAGCTGGCCCGCCACCGGGATGGCAGGCAGCGACACGCTCGACGTCGGCTTCCCCGACGTCCCGGCCGAGCCGGTCGGGCCGGCCGGCGGCTACACCGGCAGGCCCGGGTTCAGCCACGGCGGGGCCGGGGTGGCGGCGTGCTGGTACGGCGGGGCCCGGGCGGTCGCGCAGGCGCTGGCCGGGGCAGCGGCCAAGCGCGACATCGGCCCGCACGCGCTTGCCCACCTGGGCGCGGTCGACCTGGGGCTGCGCACCGCCCGGTCCGCGCTGCGCGAGGCGGCCGCCGAGATCGACGCCGACCCCGGTGACCTGCGGGGCGAGGGCGCGGCGAGGGCGCTGCGGATCCGGGCGCTGACCGAGGCGGTCGCCGCCGGCGTGCTCAGCCGGACCGGCCGGGCACTCGGCGCCGGGCCGCTCGGCCATGACCTGGCGCACTCCCGCGCGGTCGCCGACCTGACGGTCTACCTGCGCCAGCATCACGCGGAGGCGGACCTGGCACAGCTCGGCGAGCTGGTTGCCGGCCAGGGGGCGTCATGGTGAGCCGGGCATCCGGCCCGCGCACGACCGGCCCGCGCACGACCGGCCCGCACCCGATCGACGCGGCCGGCACCGACGAGCGGGAGTGGGCCGCGTGGCCGTGGCTGAGCACGCTCCCGGGAGCCGGGCTGGCCGGGCTGGCCTCGATCAAGAGCGCGGTGGTAGTGGCCGCCCATCCCGACGACGAGGTGCTCGGGGCAGGCGGCCTGCTGTCCATGCTCGCGGCCGCGCACGCCCGGCTGCGGGTGATCGCCGTCACCGACGGCGAGCGCTCGCACAAGGGGCACGCGTCCCCCGCGTCGCTCAGCCGCCGCCGGACCGCGGAGACCACCGCCGCCCTGCGTGCCCTGGGCGCGCGAACGGCCGAGGTGGTCCGGCTCGGCCTGCCCGACAGCGGCCTGGCCAAGGTCGAGGACGAGCTCGCGGCGACCCTGGCGCCCCTGGTGGCGGACTTCGACCTGTGCCTCGCCCCGTGGGACGGCGACCTGCACCCGGACCACGAGGCGGCCGGCCGGGCAACCCGGCGGGCCGGTCCCGGGTCCCTGTACTGCTTCCCGATCTGGATGTGGCACTGGGCTGCCCCCGGCGACCGCCGGGTGCCCTGGAACCGGGCGCTGCGGGTGCCGCTGCCGCCGCGGGCGGTCAACCGGAAGCGGGCGGCCATCACCACCTTCGCCAGCCAGCTCGAAGACCGCGGCCACGGCCTCGGGCCGGTGCTCTCCCCCGGCGTCATCGCCCACTTCACCCGGCCGATGGAGGTGCTGCTGCCGTGACCCTTGGCCCGGGCTACTTCAGCGAGCGCTACGCCGCCTCCCCCGACCCGTACGGGCTGGCCGAACGCTGGTACGAGGCCCGCAAGTACGCCCTCACGGTCGCGCTGCTGCCCCGGCCGCGCTACGGCACCGCCTTCGAGCCTGGCTGCTCGATCGGCGTACTCACCCTGCGGCTGGCCGCGCGCTGCGACCGCCTGCTCGCCTGCGACGCGGTGCCGGACGCGGTCGGCTCGGCCCGGGCGCGGACGGCGGGCCTGCCCGGGGTGCAGGTGGAGCAGCGGGTGATCCCGGCCGACTGGCCGCCGCAGTCGTTCGACCTGGTGGTGTTCTCCGAGCTGCTGTACTACTTCGGTGACGCCGACCTGGAGCAGGTGCTCAGCCTCGGCGCCGGCTCGCTGCGGCCCGGCGGGCAGCTGCTCGCGGTGCACTGGCGGCATCCCGCCCCCGACCACCCGCAGTCGGGCGATGGGGTGCACCAGGCGCTGGCCGCCCGCCCGGGGCTGGCCCGGCTGGCCCGCTACCGTGACCTGGACTTCACCGCCGAGGTGTACGCCCGCGCCGACGGGGACCTGCGGTCCGTCGCCCAGGCCGACGGGATCGTGTGATCCGGGCCGTCGGCGTGCTCGTCCCGGCCCACAACGAGCAGGAGCTGCTGCCCGCGTGCCTGGCCGGCCTGCGCCGCGCGGCCCGGGCCCTGCGCGGCATGCCGGTGCACCTGGTGGTGGTGGCCGACGCGTGCGGCGACCTGACCGCGCGGGCGGCCCGGCGCGGCGGGGCCTCGGTGATCTCGGTCAGTGCCGGCAACGTCGGCGCGGCCCGGGCGGCGGGCGCGGTCGAGGCACTGCGCCTGGCCGGGACACCGGACCCGGACGGCGTCTGGCTGGCGACGACGGACGCCGACACGGTCGTGCCCCCCGCCTGGCTGCGGCAGCAGGTGCGCTACGCCAGCCAGGGCTGGGACGCGGTGGCGGGTACCGTCCGGGTGGCTGACTGGTCCGGTTACCGGCGGGAAACCGCTGCCTGGTTCCACCAGCGGTACGCCGGGGTGGCCGGCCCTCACCCGCACGTGCACGGCGCCAACCTGGGCTTCCGCGCCTCGGCGTACCTGGCGGCGGGCGGCTTCCAGCCGGTGCCCACGGCCGAGGATCATGCGCTGGTGGCCGCGCTGACCGCGGCCGGCGCCCGGGTGCTGCGCACCCGGGCGCTTTCCGTCCTCACCTCGGCCAGGCGCGACGGCCGGGCGCCGCACGGGTTCAGCCAGTACCTCACCCAGCTCGACCGGGTGCCGCCCGAGCGCGTGGGCGCCTAGCCCGGGCAGCTCGCGGCGGCCGCGGACAGCAGGGCAACGGCCGCGGTGGCGACCCCGGCGATCGCGGTCACCACGCCCGGCAGTGAGCCGGAGCCGCCGGCCAGGCCGCTCACCGCCGCCTGGGCTTTGCCCAGGGCCGACTTGAGCGCGTCGACCTGCGGGGCCCACCGACCGGAGGCATCCGTCGCGAGCCGGTCAAGGTCGCTGGTGACCTGGGACAGCCGGGCCTTGAGCTCGCCCGCTCCGTCCTTGCTGACGGCAGCCTGGCCGAGCTGGCTGACCGAGCGGCGCACGGCCGACACGTCGGCGCACACGGCAGCACTGCCGGTACCGGAACCGGACGCCGTGGCGGTGACGGAGGAAGCGGCCGTGCCGGGGGAACCGGAGGAAGCGGCCGTGCCGGGGGAACCGGAGGAAGCGGCCGCGCCCGAGCCGCAGCCGGCTAGCAGGCAGCACGCCGCCGCTGCCGCCGTCATCCGCCATCTCATCCTGGGCACCGGCACCTCCACGCGACGCACCCGTCCAGCAGTGCATTGTAGCTAATAGGTCACCACATGTAGCTTCGCGGGCCCTCGCGGTGCCCGGCGGCGGGCGGCGGCAGGCCGGGCGAGTAGATTCGGGGCGGACTGAAAGGGGACATCCCGTGGCCGTCGCCGCACTCCTGCTCTGGCTAGCTACGGCCGGCGCTGGCACCTTCCTGCTGGTCAACGCGATCAGCCGGGGGAACGCGGCCAGCACCAAGCCCGCGGCCGGCCCGCACGCCAAGGCCGACCAGCTCCCCGGGCTGCGCGACCTGGCCGAGTTCGCGCACCCGGCCCTCGCGCTGGCCGGCCTTGGCTGCTGGCTCGGCTACGTGGTCAGCGGCGACCGGCTGTTCGCCGCGGTCGGCCTCGGCGTCCTGCTCGGCGCGATCTGCGCGGGCCTGTCCTGGTTCACGGTCAACCGGCGCGCCCGCAAGCGCGCGGACGGCGGCGGCCCGGCGCCGCTGCTGCCCTCCCCCCGCCTGCTGCTGCTGCACGCGGCCGGGGCGGCACTCACCGTGCTCATCGTCGCCCTGGTCACCGCCCGGGTGTAGCGTCCGATCAGTTATCACGCGTACCAAAAGGAACTAACGTGCTGTCCCCTGAGCCCTCGGAACGCCACCGCCACGCGCACCTAGTCGGCCTGCTCACGTTCACCAGCGGCGGTATCGACGTGGTGACCCTGATGATCATCGGCGGGGCTTTCACCAGCGTCATCACCGGCAACCTGATATTCGTCGGGCGGGCCGTCGGCACCTCGTCGCTCAGCCCGGCGCTGCACGCCGTCATGGCCGTGGCCGGGTACGTGCTCGGGGTAGCGGCGGGCGCCAGGCTGCGGCAGCATTTCGCCCGGCGGGGCCCGCAGGCCGCCTGGCCGCGGTCGGCCACGCTGGTGCTGGCGGCCGAGTGCGGCATCCTGGCCGCGGTCAACGTGGCCTGGCTGGGCTGGGACGCCGCCCCGCCCGCCGCCGCCACCGACGTCCTGCTGGTGGCGGCGGCGCTGTCACTCGGCATGCAGGGCGCGGCGGCCCGGGCGATCAAGGGCAACCCGTCCACTACCTACATGACCGGGGCGCTCACCACCCTGGTGGAGGCGCTGTCCACCGGCGGCCGCCGGACGGCCGACGTCTCGGCCGTGGCCGGCCTGCTGGCGCTGGTCGTGGGCGCGGCCTGCAGCGCGCTGCTGGTGGAGCACGCGCGCCTGGCGGCACTGCTCCCCCCGCTGGCCAGCCTGCTGCTGGTGGTGGGCATCAAGCTGCGAGATCACCGGGCCGAGAGACGCGAAGACGAAAGCGAAGGGGGAAGCGGAGGGGAAAACACGGCCACGCTGGCCCCTGGTGACGCACGACTGTTACCTGACACCGTGACATCGACCCGGGCGCGAAGAGCACAATCGTTACCGATCCGCTCAACGCCGCTGCGCGCACATCCCGCCGTCTGGCGCGCCGCCGCACCCGCCGGGCGGATCTTCGCCTGGGGGGGAAGGAAACGAAAACGATGAAGCGGGCAAGACGACTGGCGCTGACCGTGGTGCCGCTAGCGCTGACCGTCGCCGGGCTGCTGTCAGGGACAACGGCACAGGCCAGCACGTGCGATACCGTCGCGATCACCGTTCAGCCGGCCACGACGCAGGTCGACGCGGTGCTCGCGCCTCCCGTCACGGTGCAGGTGGAGCAGCCGGGCGGGTCGGTCGACCAGGGCTACAACGGGCCGGTGACGCTCAGCTACGCGGCCAACCAGGCCGGCGCGCCGGCGCCGGCGGGCGCGGTCGTCAACGCGGTCAAGGGCGTGGCCACCTTCAGCGCGCTGAAGTTCACCGCGGTCGGCTTCGGGTTCACGCTCAAGGCGTCGATCCCCGGCGCGGTCAGCGCCGCTTCGGCCCCGTTCGACATCGTCGGCCAGCTGGTGCACTGCGCGGCCGGCCAGCCCTGCCGCAGCAAGACGGTCAGCTCCGGCGGCACCTCGGGCTCGGTCACCGCCGCCGCGGCTGGCCGTAGTGACCAGCTCACCGCGACCGGCGGCGGATTCCCGCTGCTGTCCTGCACCGCTTACGGCGGCGTGGTCAGCTTCTCGGTGCAGGACCGGGCCAAGGTCATCACCGTCGTCCTGGACAAGTCTCAGGCGAAGGCGGCCGCCGGCCAGGCGTCGTTCAGCATCTGCCTCGGCTCGCCGACGCCGTTCAGCACCGCGAGCGGCACCACGGCCGCGTTCAACGCGGCCAACGGCGAGTACGAGGGGCTGCTGCCGGCCTGCTCGGCGGACGGCCCGTCGCCCTGCGTCAAGCGGGAGACGAAGGACTGCTCCGGCAACGTGACCGCCGTGATCGCCGCGCCGCCGGGTGACCCGCACGTCACCTTCTAGGCACTGGCCTCGGCCTGGCGGCTATCCCGCCGCCAGGCCGAGGCGGCCGAACAGCTCGTCGCGGCGGGCGGCCAGCCCCGCCGCCGGCGCGCGGCCGGCGGAACCGGGCTCGGCCAGCAGGAGCAGGCCGTTCGCGGCCAGTGCCTCGCTGTAGGCGTCGTCACGGGCGCGCGCCGCCGCCAGGCTCTGCTCGAGGGCAAGCCGTGCCTCATCGAGCCGCCCGGCCAGCGCCAGCGCCTGGCCGCGCACCCGGGCGAGCGCGGCGGCGTTGGGCTGGCCGGGGCGCGCCAGCGGGCTCGCGGCCATCTCGTCCGTCCTGGCCAGTGCCTCGGCCGGGCTCCCGGCGGCGGTCAGCGCCTCCGCGATGCCGATCTCGGTGGCCGCCACCTCGTTGCGCTCGCCCGCCTTCAGGTAGCTGGCGAGGGCGTCCTCGAGCAGCCTGAGCCCGGCCAGCGGCTGGCCGGCCCGGACCGCGGTCCGGCCGAGCACGCTGCTGACGAAGGCCGTCTCTGACAGCGCGCCCGAGGCGCGCAGTACCCGCTCGGCAGGCAGCAGCGCCTGCTCGGCCTCGGCCCAGCGGCCCTGGTTGGACAGGATCTCGCCCAGGTTGCTGGCCGCGATAGCGGCGTTCCACTGATCGCCGGTGCGCTCGAACGCATCCGCCGCCTGCCGGTAGTAGCTCAGCGCTTCGTCCCAGTGCCCCTCAAAGTAGGCGCGCATGCCCACCTGGTTGAGCGCCCGCGCCAGCCAGGAAAGGTTGCCGAGCTCGCGCCAGATCGCCACCGCCTGCTCGGCCCAGCGCTCGCCCTGGTACCGGCCGAGCGCGACGTCGGCCGCGTCCCGCAAGGACAGCGCCCGGCCGAGCACGTCGCGCGCGCCGCACCGCTCGGCCAGCGTCATCGCCTCGGCGCACACCCGGGCCGCCTCGGCGTACCGGCCCTGCTGGTAGCGGAGCAGTGCGCGGACGGTGAGCAGCAGCGCGGCGGTCCGGCCGACGTCCGGTTCCGGCAGCCCCGCCAGCAGCCGGCGGCCGCGCGAGGTCCAGCCCAGGGCAGCGGAGAAGCCGCTGGTCCGGGCGACCGCCAGGGCACTCTTCTCGCACAGCCGGGCGACCGCGACCGGGTCCGGCCGGGCGGACGCGCGGGCCTCGGCGAACGACCGGGCGGCGGCCGCGAACTCGCCCAGGCGGTACCTGATGTCGCCCAGTGCCTCGGCCAGCCTGGCCAGCTCCTCTGCCACCGGGCGAGGCTGGCGCCGGGCAGACTCAAGCGCGCGGACGAGGAAGGCGGCCGCCTCCGGGTTGGCGTAGGCGGCGGCCGCCTGCTCGCCCGCGATGCGCGCGTAATGGGTCGCCGCCTGGTACCGCTGCGCGTGGAAGAAGTGCAGCGACAGCGTGGCCGCCTCGGCCGCGGTGGCGTCGCCCGCGCGCCGCTCTACCGCCTCGGCCAGCCGTCCGTGCAGCAGCCGGCGCCGCGCGAACGGCAGCCCCTCGTAGGCGGCGTCGCGGGCCAGGGCGTGCCGGAACCGGTAGGCGCCGGCCGCCTCGGGCACCACGAATGCCGACAGCCGGCTGAGCAGGCCGGGGTCGAGCGGCTTCCCGAGCGCCCCCTCCAGCAGCCCCGGCTCGAACGAGGTGCCCGCCACCGCCGCCGCCCGCAGCGCGGACCGGTCAACCGGGGCGAGCCGGTCGATCTCGGCCGCGATGACGCCCTCGACCGACTCGGGCAGCGCCTCGGCGTCGCCGTCCTGTGCGGTCAGCGCGGTCAGCTCGCGCAGGAACATCGGATTGCCCGCACCGCGCCGGGCGATCGCCGCGAGCTGGTGCGGCGGCAGCGGCGCCTGCTCGGTGAGGCCGACCAGCAGCGCGCGGGCCGCCTCGGCGGGCAGCGGCCCGAGCGCGAGGCGCGTCCCTGCCTCGGCCGGCACCCGGAACGCCGCCTGTGACGGCTCGACGGTGACCACGATCAGCCAGCCGTGCTCCCCCGCCTCCCGCAGCAGCAGGGAGAGCAGGCTGGTGGACGGCTCGTCGGCGAACTGCGCGTCCTCGACCGCGACCACCGCCGGGCCGCGGAGCAGCGCCCGCAGCAGCTCGCTGACGGCCCGCTCCAGCCGCGGCCGGCGAAACGCCGGGGCCAGCCGGGCGACCTCGGCGGTGGGCGGCAGGTCGGCTCCCACCACGGTGGCGAGCAGCGGCAGCCATGGCCGCAGGTGCGGTACCCGGTCGCGGACCGCGGCCGCGAGCGCCGTGGCCACCGCCGCGGGCGCGGGCTCGCCCGGCTCGCCGAGCAGCTCGCGCAGCAGCGTGCCCGCGACGGCGTAGGGCGTGCTGCGGCCGTACGGGTCGCACCGCACCACCACCGACCGCATGCTCTCGGAGAGTCTCAGCAGCTCGCCGAGCAGCCGGGACTTGCCGATTCCGGGCTCGCCGGACAGCTCGATGAAACCGCCGCGGCCGCGGCGCAGGGAGTCGAGCGCGTCCCGCAGCGCGGCGGCCTCGGTTTCCCGGCCGACCAGCGGGCCGTCGGCGGGCGACGCGATCCGCTGTGCCCGCCCGGCCACGCTGAACGCCCGGACCGCCGCCGACTTGCCCTTTACCTGGAACGGCGCCACCGGGCGGGCATCGTAACCCTGGGCCGACCGGCCGAGCACCTGGGCGGTGGCCAGCAGCTCGCCCGGCGCCGCCTTGGCGGTCAGCCGCGCGGCCAGGTTCACCGCGTCGCCCTTGACCGAGTAGGTGCGGCGGTAGGGCGGCCCGAGGTCACCGGTGAACACCCGGCCGGCGTTGACCCCGGCCCGCAGGGTTAGCGGGCCGGGCTGGTCGAGGATGGCGCGCACGGTGGCGAGCAGCCGCTCCTCGTCCCGGCCGACGCTCCGGGGCGCTCCCGCCACCAGCATGATGTTGCCCCCGCCGGGGCAGACATCGGTCTCAAGAAACGTCACCTCGTTGGCCCGGGCGGCGTGCTGAGCGACGCCCACGAGGTGTTCGAGCGCGGCTGCCAGGGCCGCCGGGCCGTCCGCCGCGACCAGCTCATCGGCCCCGGTGAACTGCACGAAGCCGACGGCCGCGCGGCGGTGCTCGCCGTCGGCCTGGCCTGCCCGCAGGTGCTCGGCGACCGGCGCGGGCAGGTAGCCTGCCAGGCTACCCACGCCGACGGCGCGCGCACGGGGCCCGGCCGGCGGAGCCGCCCGCGGCGGCTCCTGCAGCAGCCGCCCGGCCCCGGCCGGGTCGCCGACCAGCGCCGGGTCGAGCGCGGCGGCGGTGGCCGGGCTGATCCCGATCTGACCGGACGGCGCGTCCCGCTGGACCTGCGCGGTGCGGGTGGCCGCGGGCCCGGCCACCATCAGCTCCCGGTGCCCGGTCCCGGCCAGGAACAGCAGTACCTCGCCGGTGTGCACCCCGGCCGAAAGGGTGAGGCTGGCCGAGGCGGAGGTGCCGCGGACCCGCCCGGCCGAGCGGATGGCGGCGCGCATCTCCCAGGCCGCCGCACATGCCCGGACCGCGTGCCCGGCGCCGTCGAACAGCAGCAGCACCGCGTCGCCGGCCCACTTGACCAGGTCGGCACCGTGGCGGTAGGCGGGGTCGAGCATCGAGCCGAACACGGTGTCGAGAACCTGGCTGATCTCTTCCGCGCCGACCTTGCCCGCCCGGGCCAGCCGCTCGGTCAGCCGGGTGAAGCCGGAGATGTCGGCGAAAACCAGGGTGCCGTCGACAACTCGCCAGGCGGTCGCCGGCCCGCGGGCCAGCCAGTCGACCAGCGCGCCGGGCACGTAGGCCCGCAGCCGGTCCTCCTGCGGCGGGCCGGTGCCCGGTGGCACCGGAGCCGGCGGCGTCACGCTATCCCCAGCGCCGTCGAGCCGCGGGTACCGCAGAAATAGACGCGCACACGGGGATTATTGCGCACTTCCGGCGGCTACGACCAGCTTGAGCGGCGAGCCTGATGCTTAATGGCATTCTTGATTTGCTTATTATCGAATATGTTCGCACGCGGTCTTACCTGTTTCGCTATGCGGCGAAAAAGCGCGCAGGTCGGGCCGCGCCCCCCCTCTAGGCGGACACCTTCCCTGTCGTTACACTTGCGCCGGTGTGGGGGATTACTTTTGCCGACTTGCGTTACCGGTACCGTCAGTTTCTCATCGCCGTGGTCG
>Ga0265338_10008158_pt1 | contig 12776 bp, 21 predicted proteins | sample 42126metaG_FD_193579 | JGI IMG/M metagenome (GOLD analysis project Ga0265338, IMG submission 193579) | Rhizosphere microbial communities from Carex aquatilis grown in University of Washington, Seatle, WA, United States - 4-21-26 metaG | ecosystem: Host-associated > Plants > Roots > Rhizosphere... | reverse complement strand
GGGATATTATACATTTTCTACTGGTAGCCCCCAACTATTATGGTGTAGGGCGCCATAATTTTCCATAGTTGACGTCGCCCCAGTTGAGCCCCCCACCTTGATTGAAAAAGCTAGTTTTTCTAAAGGTAGTATCAATATGTCCAAGCCCGCGCATTTTGCTTTCAAGCTTTTTAAAGTTCATTTCAACGCTGATAGGAGGAGCAACTTGACGCCATTCGCACAAATAGCAAGCTAGACCATATTGTAAATAGTTCATCGTCCAGCCGTCATAAACTTGGCTGAGGTCTTGATTTAAATCGGTTGATTGAAGAGAGTACTTGCCTGTCAGCGTGTACGCATAAGCCAACACAGGAGGGAAATAAATATAAAGATTTGAACCGCCAAGGGCTCTTTCTAAGTGATACCACATAGGGAGCGTATTAACATGCTCGACACGTGGGGTCTCGAAATATTGGTAGCGTGAGAATTCTTCCATCTGCATACGAACGGATGCCGTATCGTTTGGATTCGTTAAATAATAAGCAAGAGTATCGATTTTTACTAGGTTAGGAATAAAGTACTTTTCTTGACCTACAATAAAGTTTCCTTGGACTTCTGAATAGTAAGGGATTAGCTCAATATCTGACCCTTTATCCTGCAAGAAAAAGTTAAGGCGTGACAAACCATCATTAATCTCTTCGCCTGTTACGGTTTGAAAGTTCCGAGAAACGATACCAGAGAGGTAGTAAGCGTCAGTGATTAGCTCGCGCGTCGTGTATGCCATGACTTTTCCCTCGAACAAGGCACCGGGCGCTAGCTGTAGGGTAACTAACGCCCGGGCTTGTAACTTTTTACATGCCTAGGCCGGTGCTTTGGTTAAGCGGGAAAGCAATAGCCATCATGTTGTAATTGACGGCTTCCTTGCCCCAGACCACGTCACGAGTCCATCCGTAAACGTTTTCAAACGGGATGATTCCGTAGTACAAACGCACGGAAACCAACGTATTCGGATCGGTGGCCGTCGCGGAAGGAAATGGTGCTGTAGACGGGAGCGGCGGCAGGGCAACGAACAAAGCATTGTCAGAAATGACAGCGCCTAATTTGCAGCTAGGCAAGAATTGAAACGCAGTGCCCACAGGAATTGGGGCGCCTAGGTTTTGATTCATATTTCCGGGGGTCGCACATAAAGGCGGATCGATCGTCACAGTTACATGACCTGAACCATCAGACGCAGCGGGCGCAAGTACGTTAACTTGTACGGGAAGCGTTGTAGGAGCATGACCAACGTAGGTTAACCAGCTTGGAGCGGGGTAGCTGTTATTGGCAAGGAACTGACCCTTATCAAAGATTGCCACAGCCAATGGGTCGTTAGTGTTAGCACCTGCAAGCGTGATTTGTGTAACGTTGTTCCAGGTCGGATCATTAACGCTTAGCAATGTTAAACCAATAGCTTGTATTCCGCATGTACCAGCGATATGAACAGGTAACAAGTTAGATACGAAGAACTCCGCACCATCCCAGTTTCCAAGCATCCATGATTGATATTGCTCTTCGTTTCGGTCAATCACAAACTGATTAGCCATGCTAGAAATGATTGCAGGGATTGCCTGAAGGTCTAAGTAAACTTTCAAGATACCAGGAGCGCTTGAGTATGCGCGGAAGTTTGCCAACATCTGCGCGATTTGTTGCGCTGAAGTGATTGGTGTTGAACCGTTACCATAGAAGCGATACGGTGTTGTTTCGCAAACTGTAGCAACGTCACGCTCAACTTTTGTCGCAAGTTCTTGCATTGCTGCATTCCCGCAACGGATTTGATATTCATCAAGATTGTTGAATATGATTTGTTCAGCAGTACCAGCAAAAGACACGTTAGCTTGTTTGTTTACGGTCAATGTACGGGCATTCTGTTGGATGGATTGGAAGTCTACAACCAAAGATTCTTGAGAAACGAAGCGAGGCGGAACTTCAAAGTTCACACTAGCGCCCAAGTTTCCGGGGAAGTTCTCTGGGTTTTTAAATTTCGTGTTAGCGTTAGCAACGAACGGTGAGCAGTTCTCGAAAATAGCCAAATCGGCCATGTTCCAGGTTATCACCTGTTGCAGAATATTTTGTGGAAATGACATAATCAAAAATCCCTTTCAACATATTAAAGTTATGCTGACGGGAAAATGTCTACCAACAAGTTAAAAAGACGAGAAGTTATCTCATGTTCTTTCTAACAGCTGCTTTCATATCTGCGAAAGACATTTGGCCCGCGTCAGCGGTAGCAGTTGAAGGTTTTACTTTTGATAGTGGGGCTGGCGCAGTAACCGCGCTTTGTGCCTTTTGCTTTGATTGTTTATTCATCTCTACGGACTCCGACAGGGCTCTCAACATTTTCTCGGCTTTCTTGGTTTGACCCGTTGCAAGCGCGGAATGGATATCGATAAAACGCCTATCATCTTTCCCTAGTTCATAATAAACATCTTTTGCATTTGGCACGCTATTGAGGAGTGGGATCCATTGCGGGGATGCCATCAAATCAATACTTGAGGTTACTTCGTCAAAGTCTGAATATTCTTGCCGACCTGTTTCTATTGTTCGCTGATGGTTTGCAAGCATCTGGTTAACAATATATTGGTCTTGTAGGTGCTTCAGCTTCTCGTTGAGCTTATCTTCAGTTAAGAAGTTTTGCGCGGGTTGCTGGGCTTGCTGCGCTTGAAGAGCTTGCATCGCTTCTTGTCGTCCACGCTCGTAAGCGTCGGCGGCACGTGCTTTTACAATGTCATTTACCTTTGACTGTGGCACAACTGGCTCAGACATTTGGTTATTAACATTTGAGGCGAGCTCAGGCGCTGCGACCTGTGCAGTATCCATGCTTTCACTATTCATTGTAAAACATTCCTTGTTGAATTTTGAACCCTGATTCACAGGTAACCCAAGCATTGAGGCTGCATGTGGCCTGTCATAGAACCCTTTGACTAGGTAGACCCTCGGTAACGTTCGAGTAGACGGCACTTGTAATATAGCACTAAGAATTTGAGCTTACAAGCGTTTGGTGTATTATTAACTTTCATTTCGGGGTCGTCTAATGGCAGGACAGCAGGCTTTGAACCTGTTAATTGTGGTTCGAGTCCACGCCCCGAAGTAGTAATATTGGCAATTAGCTCAGCGGTAGAGTCGCGCACTGTTAATGCGTTTGTCCCAAGTTCGATCCTTGGATTGCCAGCCAATACCGCTGTGGTAGCTCAGCCGGTAGAGCAATTGCCTTGTAAGCAATAGGTCGTCGGTTCGATTCCGACTCACAGCTTTTTTAACATAAGGGGAAATTATGAAACTTTTAAGCGAACTTTATCAAGATTCATTGAAGATGTGGTCAGACCATCACGCGCAAATCACGCAGCATCTAACCGAAATGATGCAACTTGCTGAAGCTGCACAGGCTCAGGCATTGAAAACATCTGGGCCAGCTGGCTTGGTTGTAGGAATTGGCGAAGATGCGCTAGCTGTCGTTTTAAAGCGTCTTGACGCACTGGAAGCAAAGCTCAATGCACAACAAGGAACACAAAATGCAAGCCAACCCTGAGAATATGGAAGTTATTAAGAGGCATACTGACCGCTTGTTTGATAATCTATACATGATTCAAAATAAGTACGCGCGGGACAATGCCGACATCATCACACATGAACAAATGTGCGAAACGTTAGTGACTACGGCGGCAAATCTTTTGCGCTTCAATATCTACACGTGCATCAAGCCGGACTTGCACGAGTTCGCAGTTAATGAGCTTGCAAAGAATATGCTAGACATTCTCAAAAAATCCATTGAGGAAGAGAAGAAGCATGAGGAAGAGCTGAGAAAGAAATTTGATAGTGAATCCGTCGATACTGACGGAATTATCTGCTAATATATTCTTAGCAAGATATCCTCTAGGCGCTGAAAGACCGGCTACAAATCGTGGCCGGTTTTTCTTTTATAGTGGTAATAAATTTAATCCCTAGTGGTAATCCGGTTTTCAACTGTCTCTTTATCAAAACCACAGCATGAAATCAAAAACGTTTTAAGCGCGTCAACTATAACCTGTAAATCTTCCGCGTTGATTGCCATATTGTGAGCGGGCCAAACTGGCTTGGTCTCATTGAGTCTTTCGTCATGCTCATACTCAGTGATTGATATCTCAAGACGATAGAAAAACTGCTTCTTAACTTCATCTAACATATCTTTATAGTCTTGGTCCATGCTTATTCCTTAGCTTTTTTGGGTCTGCCGCGTTTCTTGGGTTCTTCTGTCATTTCAGGCTCAACAGCTGCCTTTTCGCTCATGGTTTTTTGGTGTTCGTGAGCATCTCTTGCAAGCTGCTTGTCGAGCATTAACATATCGCGCTCGATTGCTTTGTGCGAAACGTCGTGAAGATGTGACGATTCTCTAACAGCCGCATCAAGGGCCATATCAACGCGCTTGTCATCTGCTTTTTGCTGCTCAATGCCTAGCTTTTCCTCTTCTAAGCGCAATTCAGCTAGGATTCTTGCAACTTCAATGCGCATTTCATCACGTGCAAGCTCAATTTTTGCGGCTTCCAAGTCTGTTTTAGCTTTATCTGACATCATTTGAGCTTGTACCTTGCTCATGCCGACCTCATGTTCGGCCTGTACTTGTTGCTGAGCGACCTGCATAGCTTGCTGTTCAATGGAAGGCTGGCGCTTTTGCTGCTCCATCATGGCTGCGTTCATTTCTTGCTTCGCCTGCATCCATTTACCGGCGCGGTCTTTCATTGTTTCGACGTTGCGAATGGTTAGGTTATCAACGATGAGGTCTAGGCAAGTGTCATTGAGGAACTGGCCAAAGCTTGGGATAGCATTAGCAAGCCCGATTGTTTGATTCATAAACTTCGTTTGTTGCGCTTCAAAGCTCACGCCTGCTTCTACTTCGATTTTAAAAGAACCAGGGGAATAGTTAAGCGATACGCCGCCGGGTTGATTGACCATCTCATAGCCATGTTTGCCGTCTTCAGTCATCACAGGCAAGCTTCTGGGGGTCGTGTAGTAAGTGGGGATCCAATCAATCATTGCTTGTAGATTGGCTTGTAGCCCGCGCATGTAATTGACCAGAAAAGGCTTGGCAGAGGCATGGCCTAGCGTGATTGTTTCAATGATTGCTTTGCCGCTGACATCATGCTTAGACATATCCGCCATATTCGCGTCGAAGTTGCCTAAAACGTGCATGATTCCTTGGTCTGCACCTACGAAGGTTTGCAGATATTCGGGCGGAATCTGAGTTCTAGGGGCGAATATGGGCGGGTTTAACTGCTTCATATGGTCGCCTTCATAGTACTGGTTATAGAAAAGCGTTGTTGTGTTTTGGGGCTTTTCGTATGCGTCCAGGTACTTCTCATTGATTGACTCAAGCGAGGCGATAATCTGTTGAGGTCTGACGTTTTCGAGCTCGTTCGCGAGTTGTTGTCCGGCGAAGTTCTTTAACATCTGATAGCCTTCAGCATGATAGAAATATGGCCGCGTCATTTGATAGTTTGAGCCAGCTTTCTCATCTCGTGCCGTAACGGAATTACCATCAATGAATTTAAGAGGGAAACAGGTGTACTCGGTTTCCTCTGTCTTAAGGATTTTGTTCTCAATCATGATGTGGCGAATAATCTTTGTGATTTCGGTCTCGCGCTCTTGAACAACGATAGGGGGTAAGGTTATTTCTCTTTCTTCCTCCCATTCTTCCAAGAGCTTTTTATACTCTTCGCGGGTCATGCTGCGACCGTCTGATAGCTTATAAAGCTTTGTTCGCTTCTTTTTCTTTTCGTAATAGTCGCAAACCATCAAGATATCTTCGTTTCCGACCTTGAACGACCAAGAAAAGGGGCCAAAGTTGCCTTGTGCTCCAGAATTTAGCGCATTTTGACGCAAGAACTTGAGCTGGGATATATCAACGTCTGGGAATTCAGTCTCGAACTCATGGCGACGTTTAGGGATGATTTCATAACAATAGTCGCCGTCTGACTTATCTTTGTTCTTTGCTAACAAATCGAAACCTACAAGGGTCTGTTCGTGATTTCGCTCCCAGTAGATATTCTGGAGCATTGAGCGCTCATCGACATAGTCAGTAAAAAGCTTTGTTGATGAATAGCCGCCGGTTAGCAAGTCGCGGAAAATCTCATATTGTGTTCCGTTTTTCTCGCTCTCAAAGAGAATATGACGCGCATAGCCCTCTAATACCTCAATGGTTTTAGCCTGTAATTCCTTTTGCTGCGGGTCGTCAAAGTTAAAATCTTCAGCGGGCTTGATCTGAATGCTCGGCGTGTTAGATGCAAACTCACCCAATAGCCGCGAGACGTATGACTCAAGCACGTTAAACTCAAGGCTAGGGCGCTGCAATTCAGCGTTTACAGCCCGTCTTGAGCCGTCCATGGTAGTGATGAATACAAACCGCCTGCCTCGTGAATAACGCTCATAATTCATTACAAAGCCGTCGTAAGAGTTTTCGACGTTCTTCTTCATGCGTTTAAGTTCGCTGCGGTTAGTCATTTCATCCATGGTATACCTGCTTTTTGAGTTCGTTTAGGCGGTTCATCCGTTGAGCCATATTGTCGATGATTCTGTCTTGAGAGACAGTACTGGTCGACGGGAGAAGTATACCTTCAATTAAAGCGCACTGTATGGCTTGCTGCATAGTATCTGCGCGGTCATCGTGTCGGTGAGTGTTGTTTGCGGTGATTTTGCGTAGGTGCTCGATGGTTGCTTCTGTGTGCTTTCCCGCTTTGGGAAAAGTAATCTTGCCAGAGGCTGCATAAGGTTGACACTCTAAAAATCTGTCAATCTTAGTGAATGGGCGGCCTGAATCCCTGTCTCTGCCCCTTTCAATAGGCAGGACTCTCAGGCCATGGAAACTTTTTAGTACGGATATAAGCGCCGTTCCGCTGGATTTCTTCTCTATCACTGCGACTTGAGGCTTAACGCGATGGCGTGAGCACTCCATATAGAACTGAATGAACTCATCTTCAATGTCTTTAGGCTCGCATTTGAGCTCATAGCAATCTATCCAGTGTAGCCCATATTGCCCTGTATCTATGCCGCCCTTGTAGATAATCTTGTAAATTCCAAAGAAGCTAAACACTGTGTAATCGGCGGTGAATTTCTCGGACTCGGCAGAATCGACACTAATAAACGTGCTGATGATTTTGGGCTCTTCGAGAAGCAGCGGGAACCACTGAGGTTTAAAGATACCCCCGCCGCTAGGTTGCGGGCATTGTTGTTGCTGTCCAGCAAAAGCATAAGGCGAGACCTCACGCTCAACAAGCAAGTTCTCTTTGGGGAAGTTCTCAGGGAAAAGCGCATTGTCTACCTCATCAAGCGCGGGAAGAATGACTTTTTCCCACTCGTAACCATCACCGCCTGATATAAGAAAGTTAGCGAGGTCATCTTCGTGAACCCTCTGCCCGATGAAAATCATGCAAGCCCTGGGACCACGCAAACGATACTTAAGCGTTTCTTTGTAGTTTGTAGTCACACGATTGCGCAGTGTGTCGCTGTGCGCCTCGTCAACTTTGTGAGCGTCATCGATGATAATTCCACCCCCAAAGCGTTCTAAATCCCCTGGTAAGCCTGCATCTAACCCCGTAATGGTACCGGCTGCCCCCACTGCAACGCATCTACCACCGCCCCCACCTTTTCCATCTGTGACAATAAAATTACCGCGAGATTTAACGCTGTCAGATATACGCGCGTCAAAATACTTCTTGTACAACGGCATCGATATTATTTCTTTGATTAAGCCCGTGGCTTTCTCTGCGAGCTCGTGAGAATACGAAACATAGATGAAGTTGCAGTCTGGATAATTGGCATAACACCAAGCAATGAAGTAACAAAGCATGGTCGTTTTAGAATGTCCCGGCGGAACGTTGATAATCAGCCGAGTTGATTGCCCGTCGAATACACGCCTAAGATTCTTGGCTATAGAAATGAAATGAGACTCGCGACCGATTGGATCTGACAGGAGAAACTTCCTACCGGTCTTGAGCTCAAAAAAAACGCGCACGAAGGTCAAGTAGCTGCCGAGTAACAGCGCCTTGGTCTTCAGAAAATCACTGAATTCTGGGTCATCTAGCAGTGACAAGAATTAACAGCCTTTTTTCATTCCATCGATTCTGTGCCCGTCGCCGTGCATTTCCACTGAATGCTCGCGCTTATGTCCCATTTTTTGTTTCATCAAAGGAGGTGCGTATTCATGTCCGCCGCTTCCCATGTTTTGGCCGCGTCCTGGGGTCTTGGTCTTTCCGTCGTGTTGCATGGTAGTTGTCCTTAACTGTTTGTTTGAAGTCTTTTCAAATTACTTATCAATAATTCAATTTTTTTAGCCGCTGTTAGCGCTGCGTCCTTTACTACTTCGTCACCATGATCGTAGCAGATTTGCAGTGACTCAATAATTTGCCATGGGATTGATTTAAACAAGCATAGAAAAATCATCCTTTCGGCGTCGCTCATTTCTTCTTAGGCCTCTTTTTGCGCTTCTCGCCAGCTTCAGAATAAGCAATCGCCAAAGCCTGGTTTTTGGGCTTTCCGGCGTTTAGTTCCGTGACGAGATTCTTTTCAAATCCTTTCTTTGTTTTGGCTTTTGGGCCTTTGACTAATGGCATGCTAGATATGTCCTTGTCTGATTTCTTTGATTAGGTCCTGAATCTTATCTGAGCCTGAATCGACCAAAATAGTTGTATCCGCCTTATCTTTGGCGCCGAACTCTGCGGCTTTTTGAAACTTCCAAATCTCGGTGCGGAATTGTTCTTGGCCTTTAGCATCAAGCCATTCAAGGTTTTTCTGGGCTTTGTTGTCCCACCATTTTTCAGAAAGGCTCATACCCATATCATATGCTGTTTGGAACTCTTCAAAGGCATCAATCCACTTAAAAAAGGTTTGTTTGCCGATTCCGATAGCTGCGCAAGCTGTTGCTAGAGTGCCCCCATGCTCAAAAACATCAAGGATGGTCTGACACATTGAGGGTTCATATTGAGTATTTAGATTCCACTTAGTTCCGTCAGGCTTAGGAGGGGCGGCGGGTGCGCCATTAGGTGTCATGTCGTTTATATGAGCTGCCATGCTAATTCCATTTTTAAGTCAGCTGTATTTGTCATCCAATTAAGCAACAAAGCTAAATTGGTTCTATCAATTTATTATAGCAACATTATTTAACAAAATGGGGTAAAATTTCACATTTTCAAGGGGAAAAAATGGAAGATTCCACTGATTGGCTAAAAAATGCCTTGAACGTTATCAAAGATTTTGAGAAACAAGAAACTATGGGGCGTGTTACTATGTTAGCTGACAATGGTATAACTGACTCTAACCTCTTTGACATACAAAAGTTTCGAGAAATGGAGGGCAATCTGATAGACTTGCAAGACGATTTATCATCGCTCGAAAGTCGAGTCACATTGCTAGGATTTGCAAATGTGTTTTTGTTCGCGCTGGCTGCAATTTTCGCAGTCACATTGATTAATAAGTAGGGAAACATCATGCCATTTGTTCAAGCCGAAGTTAAATTTAAAAAGCCGGTTAATATTCTCAATCGTGGAGACGTCGCAAAGGCCCTGTATTCGCGTATAGCAGGTTTTAAACTTAAGCCGTCTCTTAAGCTAGTAGACGTCACTATTCAGGTCAAAATCAAAAATGCTGTGTGGAAAACCGCTGGATATGCCCCCGCTGCTAATCCAGAAACATCATTATCCGACTATGCTCAATGGTTGCTTGATTTTGAGGGTGTAGTCTATGAAGACATTTCGCAAGTCTGCAATCTAAATATATCATCATTTTATGCTGACGTTGAGGCAATAGTAGTACAAGTCAATGAGCGATGAGCTATCAAAGTATTTAGACTTGCTTAGAGCTGAAATACTGGATACTGAACAGATTATCTCTCTTCTTGAAGAGGATTTAGAAAATTGTGAGCCGAATCGTCAAGCTCTCTATGAAAAAATGCTCAAATATTCTAAAAAGACTTTAAATGCTTTGATCGTAGAAGAGAATGATTATATCAAGACTCTTGGATTTAATGACTTATGAGTACAAGCGAACTCGAAGAAGTGCGCGAAGAAATTCTGCGCACGGAAAAATTCATTCAAGAATGCAAAGATGATTTGAAGCGCTGCACGCTTTCACACAGATTTCTCTATCGTATGATGATCAAATCTGCCAAGGCTATGCTTGGGAAGCTGAAGCGCAAAGAACTTAGAATTATTGAGGATCTAAAATATGAAATTTGACATTAAGAAAATCTACAAATCGACCGTTAAACAACTTGAGAAGCATCAAGTCGAGCTCTCTATAGCCTTGACAGCCATTAGCTTGCTTGCGTTCATGCCCGATGATGAAGACGGCGAAGCAAGTTTGCTTAAAGAACTTATTGAAGATATCAAAGAAAGCAACGAAGGCTGGCTTAATACTTTGAGAGCTTGCGAAAAAGAGCATGAGTGATTATTTAGGGGGAATTATGCCATATATCAAAACAACTAAAACATATCATGAAATCGCAGCCGAAAGATTGCCTAAAATATTGACTAGTCAAAAATGCAGGGAAGAAAATAACCCGTGGCCTTTGATCGAAAATGTCCCCCTTGACATTAAAACAGAAGCTCAGCTATCACTTCCAAAAGATTTTTACCTTTTCGATGGTGTCATTTTGCTTATGAGAGCAAAAGGTTACACACTGAAAGCTATAGGTCAATTCTTAAATAGGTCTTCTGAAAGAGTTCGAGGCATGGAAGTGAAAGCATTGAGGAAATTTAATAAGCTTGCTGAAGAAGATCAAACGCGATTTATTGATAAATTTACAGAGTACTATCGCTCAAGGGCCCTGGTTTTAATGCAAAGGTATAAAATCAAGTGATTAACACCATTGTGGACTGCATTCTAGAACTAGACCCAGTTGCTAAGCAAAGGCCCCGCGTTTTTACTGATGCCTTAGGTAAGACTAGGGCCTTCACGCCCGACAAAACACGCAACGCAGAAAGCAAAATCAAAATCATGGTCAAAAAATGGATGATTGAGAATCAGCAACAGCCCACGGATGCGCCGGTGTTTATGCGGCTTGGCTTCTTCTTTCACACTGACGATGAAAAGAAGCTCAAATCTCGGCATACCTCACACCCTGACTTGGACAATCTCGTCAAAACGGTCTGTGATGCGCTAAATAACATTGCTTATCTTGATGATAAGCAAATCGTGCACCTGACAGCGCAGAAAGAATATTGGGCGCGTCCGTCCTCGATTTCAATTGTGATCTCAGAAACTATTCTTTAAGGAAAAAATAGGCTAGATCTTCGTGCAATGATTCATTGGACATGTTATGTTACTCAACCTCTTTCGGAGGGCTATTTATTTCATCGGGCAAATCGCTTAGATCAATGGGTAGTTGCATCTGTTTTTATACCAAAAATTCGAGAGTGGAAGTCAGGAACATATCCATAAGTTTTGAGTGCATACATTTCAATAGCTTTCAGATAGACCTTAACGCCTTCAAGGGTTAATTCTTTGGGCCCTGTGGCGTAGCCATGATCTATCAAAAAATTATCAAGCATGTCTGAAAAGGCATCATAGCCCTTGTCATCGTTGAAGTCTTTAATTGCGTTGTATAGCTTCTCTACGTGTTCATCATTCATTTTTACTACCTTACGTGTTCATCATTCATTTTTACTACCTTAAAAAAAGACCGGTCAATGGTTTGGTTAATCGGACTTCTACTAATCGGGATTCGGATATACTCGTATTCGGATCTTATAGCGTTCAATTTTCAATGTTCAAATAGTCGAAGTTCATTTTTTGACCGCACTTGCGGCCAGTCATTTGATGGCGGAATTGAACCGCCTGCTTCATGATTACCTTTCACGCGCTCTACCATATGAGCTAATCAAATTAAATGCTACGACAATGCGCATTGTCTAAGTGTTTGAGGCACACTAGCAAGCCCTTACCATTCGCCCCGGTCTTTTGTATTCGATCAAACTTTTTCGCTGAAAGCGTGCAGCGCGTTTTTATCGACTTGTACTTCAGCGGTCCAGTTTACTTGCTGAATTGCTGCGTCGATTAGTCTAAGTTGTCTTGCGTAGTAGTCATACTCGGCTGTGACTTCTTCCAAGCTTAGCTTAGGAACGTTTGCGGTGACTTCGTCGATACCATCCGAAACTTTAATGCGTTGCACGCGTTGCTCGAACAGGTTTTGAGTTTTGAAGCTAGAAACTTGATTAACTTTTGCTTGTAGCTCTTTGCGTCTTAGCAAGGCTTCAGCCAATTTGATTGGGTGCCAGTTTGTCATATTTTAAATCCCTACTAAAAAGACCGCCAGGTACAATGAAAAAGTAAAAACCTGGCGGCAACGGTTGCGAAGCAATAATATCACAATTTCGAATATGTGCAATACACTTTTGAACTATTCGGATTTGTCGAAGAGTTCAGTCATGAGTTTATGATCTCTTTTCTTGGATCTATGGCAGGAGACCCAGCCGCTTTCCATTCTTCCAAGCTCAAAGCTTCAGAATCAGCAATAAACAGCCCAAGAGCTCGGTTTCTTAGAAAAGATGAACAATATAGGGGATAGCTCGCATTATTCGCCGCTTGGCTATGATATCTCGGTCCTTCCCCATGGTAGGCATAGCCTGAACTGTTCGCAGCTCCTGGAGCGTTTGGTGAGGTTTTAGAGGCTATTTCCCAGCGACTCCCCCGCATTCCCTTTTTTATCATGGCTCTAATCCCATTGATCCGTGCTTGATGTCCGAATTTTGGATCATTTTCTTTGTAAATCTTCTCACATAAAACCATAAAATCAT
>Ga0265338_10008157_pt1 | contig 12777 bp, 13 predicted proteins | sample 42126metaG_FD_193579 | JGI IMG/M metagenome (GOLD analysis project Ga0265338, IMG submission 193579) | Rhizosphere microbial communities from Carex aquatilis grown in University of Washington, Seatle, WA, United States - 4-21-26 metaG | ecosystem: Host-associated > Plants > Roots > Rhizosphere... | reverse complement strand
AATACTGCCTGGAGCGCCGGCAACACCACCGGCAATGCCGCCAGCGATCGGGAGCGCCGGGCCGACACCAGACGCGGCATATTGCAGCGGATTGCCGAGGCTGATTTCTCCCCGGCCAAGATCAATTACTGGCTTTGGCGGCTCAACATAGAACGGCGCCCCGTTCTGCCCCACCGCTGCCAACCTGCCGTCCGGCCCGTAGAACACGCGTGACTGTGCGGCAAGCGGCGCTTCGTTCGGGAACAATTGCGCCGCTGCGATCCGGCGCTTGGCCTCTGTATCGGTGGGGAGGCTTATCGCGGCTTGGGTCAAAACTCCCGGCTCGCGTCCCTCTTCAACCGCTGCGCCAAGACTTTGTGCGACAGGCCCGGTTGCTGGCGCCGCAAGTTGGACAGGTAGGCCAGTGACAGGATCAGCCGCGCCTTGCTTCGGCGTTGGTCCGGGATGCGCAGCATCGTAAGCCACAACGGACTTCCATCGCGGCCAATCCTCCGGCGCTATCGTTGTGGTCGAGCCGTCCGGCGCGGTGTAGGGCGCGACGTAGCGGAAGTCCTGTGATGACGGGCGGGAAGCATCAACGGCGGGAGTTCCGAGCAACGCACGGTCAAGTTCGGCATCCGACATCTGTCCAGTCTGCGGCACCGGCACCTGCGGACGTGGCGCGGGTGCGAGCAACGCGGCGTCAAGATCCTTGTCAGATAGGAGTGCGGTAGGGCCGCGTGCCTGAATAGCATGGGCGTTCGCAGCGACAGATGTCGCGTAGTTCGGATCGGCCGTGTTGTAGCCGCCAGCCACCAAGGAAGCCGCTTGACCTGATGGCGTCGATTGTTGCGCCACATTGGGATAACGCGAACGGATCAGATTGACGTAATCGGAAGCAGCGTCTTGCACAGTCGGATATGATTTGACGGTGCCGCCTGGAGAAATGCCGAAGATGTTGTTGCCTTGAACCCGCGCGCCCCAGCCGGTTTCCTGTGCAATCTGGCCGAGCACAACCGATGGATCAAGGCCGGTGCGAGCCGCAACATCCTGCGCCAACCCCCCATAGGTCGCGAGAAATCCGGATTGCGCATCGTCAGCCACCCGGCGTTCCTGTCAGGTTGTACTTGCGAGCAAGCATAAGGCTTTCATGCAAACGGCGCTTGTCGTCGGTCGTCATGTTCTGAAGTGCCTGCTGATGCTGTGCCGGCGACTGCTCATCCCAGCTAAATCCTCGGGGATCATGCGATGCCGCGAATTGCTGCATGTAGCGGTTCCACTGCGCGCCTGAGCCGGACTGCACCTGCCCGGTCTGCGGATCGCTGTGCAGATCGTTGAATTGCTGGATGGCGGCTTGCTGCATACGTTCCAACCCGAGCGCATTCTCGACCACATTCCGAGCGGCAAGATTGGAAATATGCGTGCTGGCGTTCGCGACCTGCGCCAGCCCAAGGTGCATATCGGACTGCGCGGCGCCGGGCTGCTGCATCGCGTAGTTCGCAAGGTATTTGACCGCTTCGTCATAGTTGGCGATCTTGTCGGGATCGACGCCGGGAAGATACTTGGCAAGCGATGCGGGCGACTGAGCCAACAGGAACGATTTGATCTGATTGACCGTTTCCGACCCTGGGCCAGTGTCCGCACCTTGCAGCGCAATTGCGGCCTGTTCGAGCGGAAAGATGCGCTGCCTGAAACTGTTGGATGCAGTGCTGGCGTTGTTGTACTGATCTACGGATGCCGCCATTTCAGCCGGCGCCGTGGGCGGTAGCGCAGAGACGATGGCATGCGGCCCCGGCGCGCCAGAAGACGCGCCCGCTGCGGGGGCCAAGGGAAGCGCCGGCAGCCGAGGCGGCGCAGCCGGGCTGACCGGCCCATTGACGCCGATAACGCCGGCAGGCCCAGCCAGAGCGCCCGCACCCTGCGATTGCAAGCGCTGCAACATGGTCTCAGTGATCTGGGTCCCGGCAGGAACGCCAAGCTGTGCAGCTTCTTGTGGTGTGGCGGGACGCCCGACCTGTGCTGCCAACTCACTGGGCGAAAGGTACTGCGGGACGGTAGCGCCGTAACTGGAAATCTGTCCTGCATTGGGCAGCCCGGCAGGCGCAACAGTGGTGGGGATTTGCGTCTGCCCGGTCGAGACAATCGGTCCGGTGCGCGGCGTCACCTCTCCAACCGCGCTCTCCGGCGCCGTCTGCGCGCGAGAGGCAATCAGCGCCCGGATTTTCGCATCGAACGCTGGGCCATCACCATCAGGAGCCGTCGCCATCACGTCGTTCAGAATGCCGTTCATCGGCAAGCCAAGATTTGCCTCGGCTGATCCGAGCGCGGTCGTGAAGGCACTGTGCGTTATGCCGCCGGCTGGCATCGCCAGCAATGGCGCCAACGATTCGTATCCCGCCTGATTGATCCGTTGCGCCAGACTGACTTGGCCACCTTGGACGGCCTGCTGCTGCAACTGCATCTGGCCAGGGAAAAGCCGAAGCTGATTGATAGAGTTCGCCGTATTCGCGACGTTGCCGAGCATCTGCAACGGGTTTTCGGCCGGCGTGACGTTACGCCCGGCTTGCAGCGGGATTGACGCATCGACGCCGCCGAGGATCGATCCGCTCATACGGGCGCCTCTTGGGGAGTCATGGATGTCGGAGGAGGCTCAGTCGGCTGCGATGGGGCAGCGTCTGGCGCTGGCGGCAATCCCGGCACCGGCTGTTGTCGCTTCATAAGCGCAGCCTTCATATGCACGGCGGCCGACATATTGGTCACGTAGAGTTGGCGCAGCCACGGCTGTAGTTTTTCAGGATCGGACGGCATGCCGGTGATAAACTGCACAGCTTCGGCCGGCGTGGCGATGCCATCCGCCGCCGCCTGGGATGCAGCCATGATAACCTTCTTCGGCGTCACCTTCGGATCGCCAGCCAACGCACCGAGGATTGGCAGAACGTAGTCGAGACGTTCCGCGCCCTTCGACACATCGTCTGGCGCCATGCCGCTGACGTGCTTCCAAATCTGAGCATGCGCCAGCATTGGATTTGGCTTTGGCGCGGCCCGGTTAGGCCGCGCAAGCGGGTTGGGTTTTGCTTCGGGGGTCATTGACTGCTACCGCTACTTCCGCCCCCCGACCCAAGCAACTGACTATACAACAAGTAGTTCAAGCCGCTGTTGCCCACGCTATTCAGCCCGGAACTCGCGGCGTTTGCCGCACCGACAGTGCCGGATGCTATCGCGTTCGCACCGCCGACCTGCAAGGCGTTTGCGTTTCCCACCGCCTGGATGCCCTGCTGGCCCGTGGTTGCGGCGGCGTTCTCACCGGTGCCGGCCAGGTTCGTAAGTGGATTGAGCACGTTCCCGAGGTTCTGTTGAAAGATTCCTTGTTGCGTGGTCAGGGTGTTGTTTGCCAATCCCGTTGCATAGCTTGCGGCACCCTTGAGCGCCGACCCGGAAATACCAAGACCTTGTGCCGCATTCGAGTTCTGGACCGCTTGCAACCCCTGCGAAAGGTCGAACTGATAACCTGGGGTGGATTCAAGTTGCGCCTGTGTCGGCTGGAACGTAAGCCCGGAAAGCCCGTTCGCTGTCAACGCATTGGTCCCGCTGCCACCAGGAAGCCCGAGTGTCGTTTCCAATGTCCCGAGAGCGCTTTGGCCGGCAGTCTGATACGGCAAGAGATCAGCGCGTGTTTGATCGTATTCCTGCAACGCATTCGCAGACGCTTGATCGGCAGCAGACGCCTGCGTTCCGGCGGCGCTCTGGGCAGCCCCGGCACTGATCGCCGAACCGGCAAGACCTGCCACCGCTGCCCCACCAATAGCTGCCGCCACCATGATGCATCACTCCTTCAAGAACTTGGAATAAACGACTTCGATAGGCTTCATGCCGAGATGCTCCAACAGGCGCCCGACACGTCCATCCTGAAATGTAATCTTCTCATTGACCAACAGTTTGCACGGCTTCGGAAGCGCCTGCATAAATGCGCGAAACATCGCCAAGCCGGCTCCGGTTCCCTTCCGATATTCCGGCAGTACAAAGAAGACATCGGCTTCGACGTAGCGCGTTGTCCTGTAGCGCACATGGAAGTCGATAAAATACGTGATATAACCGATCACGCGCCCATCGCGACGCGCCGCGAAGGCGCGCCATGATCCGGAGTCTTCAAGCGCCTGATATTTCCGCCAGTCCGTATCAAGTGGCACGTCCTCTTTGTCGAGGGCGATCTCCTGCCAATGCCGTTTGGTAATCTCAACCACGCCATCCCGGATCAACCACGCCAGCGGTTCATGCGCATAGGTCGTCAGGGGCATATCCGCACGTCAACCAGAAGATGCACGCGATCGTCCTTGGAGTTGTTGACGATCTCATGCTCCTCCATTGGGTTGAACCACCAAACCTCTCCGGTCCGCATGCAGACGGTCTCATTGCCGGTGCGGTAAAGCGAACCCGGTTCACCGGCCAACACCACATGATAGCGGGCGCGGTCTTCGGTATTGACGTAGGAGCCATCCTTGTCCACGTGCGGCAGAATGCGACCACCGGGCCGCACTCGCGTTATCAGAACCCGGCCAAGTTCGTATGCTTCCACGCGGCGCATCAGATCGAGGATGATCGTCTTGGCCTGCGGCAACTTCGCTGCTGCATCATGCCAAATCGGAAAGTCGTCTCCGATGACGTTGGTCGTGGTGTCGCACTTGCTGGGATCAGAAAACCTGATCCAGATGTCGTCAACATCGACGTGCGGCGTGTTGGGGAATGTTGTGCGGAACCGATGCTGGTTCCACAAGCCGGGCTGCCGCGCTACCGCATTCATCAACGGCACAATGTCCACCCCTTGGGCGAGGCGGTAGAAATTCCTCATGTCGTCACAAACCCCGAAGCAAAGAAGTTAATCGCGCTCACCGTCCCGGCTTGACATTGGATGGTGTCACCGCCGTTCAGCACGATATTCGTCAGTTCCGGCGCCAGATCGGTGCCGAGTGGCGCCACTGCGCGTGGCGGGATGATCTGATTGGTTGCGCCCGCAGACCCGGAGGCCGGCACACGCCATGCCGTGATCGTGGCGGCAGTCGTCGTCACATTGCTGAACACCGCGCGCCGAATGATCGTCTCGGACGCAGCGGCCCCCGTGATATAAATCGCCGTCGATCCGGTCAATTGCGCGCCGGGCTGTAGAACCGCCGGCGTGACAGTTGTCGTCATGCTGTCATCCTAGATTCGAGTCTGCATCGCCAGAACATAGGCGGTTACAACGATAGTAGCTGTGGTCGATCCGGTTGGGAACGTGATCTGGTGGCCGCCGTGTGTGGTGTCTGCTGTGTAGCTCGGTGGCCCCCATGCTGCGTCAAAGCTACCGAATGTGCCGATAGAGGTAAAGCTGGCAGCCGGCTCTATGGTAGCGCCGGCCGGGACGGTGCCTTGGTTGAGCACGACAGGAGACGCAAGCGCCCAACTCTGCGACCCGAAGTTCGTCGTGTCGCGCGCCGTTACAACACAGACCGGGACGACGTTGGTAGTGTCTTTGCTGGTAGTCCCTAAGTTCATCACGTTAGTAGCCCCAGCGCCGTTCCCGTCTGTAGTCAACGTCAACGTAGCCGCGATCGTACCGTTACCCGCTCCTTTAGCCATAAACAGACCTTCTTTGATCTGGTCCGTGCCTTGCACGACGAACGGGCTGAATATCTGGTCCATGGCGTAAGCGCCCCATGTCCTGACACCCGCGTTGCCGTCGTCCCAGCCGCCATATCCGAATACTTGCGAATAGGTACCAGTACCTTTGTTAAACTGACCGAACACCATAGTATAGGCACCGGAAACCGTGCTGTCCGCGCCTAGCGCCCAAGCCTGAGTGCCCGATGCAAAATGCGCCTGAGAACTACGAGATGTCTGGATGTCAACACCGCTATTGCCAGACGGCCAACCTCCTAGCAACGCCAGCGTCGGCAAGAACAATGTCATTGGGCCGCCGCCCGGCGAGTAGGTTAGGAGTGGCGAGCCGAACAGAACCTCATAGGACGCGCTGCCTTCGATGGAGTCCTGCGACACAATCATGGCAGACTGACCCGGATATAGATAAGCCCCCGATACTGCCCATGGACCGATACGCCCGGATGCAGCAGTGAACTGAACGGCTCCTAGGTAACTGCTGGAATTATTCAGAAAGGAAACCCACCCAGCCGCAAATCCAACGCTGCCCGCGGCGGGATACCTTACCAACTGCCCTCCGACGCCGCCCGATGGGATATTCAACCACACCCCCGCATCCGTAGCGACCACGGTGTAGGGCGATCCGATCGTGGCTGATTGCAATCGCGGCGACGGGGCGAAGTTGATTGCAGCCCCGTTCGAGATCGGACCTCCGGCAACGCCAATGGTTGTCTCGATCGCGGCGCCGGCACGGAAGGATGCCTCATCGCCTAGTGTCATGCTGAACGCTTGCAGATTACCGATCGGGATCGGTGTTTCGGAGTTCTGAATCAGATCAAAGGCTTGCAGGTTCCCGCCAGCCGGTGCCGTATCGTCTCCGGCCATGGATGCCTGCACCGCGACCCCGGCGATTTCTTCGGTAACATCAACCGGAGATGGCGGCGCCGGCCCTCCGGTGCGTGCCTGCAAGGCGAGAAACCAGTATATCCACTGCTGATTGATCGACCCGTCCGGGTTCAACAGCGGAACGCCAAGGGGAAGATCGGCATTAACGACCGATAGGACAGCCATCAGCTTGCCAGAGGTATCGGCTCAGGGTCGAGAAACGCACCATTGATCGCGATACGCCCCGGCACAACGCCGAAGACCTCGAACACGCGGTCACGGCCCATGCCGTTGCGCCACCATTTTGGTTGCGCGAGGTATTGGCCTGTAGCACCGAGCGATTTTGATATCGGATTGCTCCATGTCACGCCACGATCATCGCTGAACCGCATCAAGACTTTTGGCGGCGAGGCAACCACAGTGTTGCGGGATGTAGCCGCCTGGATGTCCAGCACGAAACCGGGATAGATCACGCGGCGACCGTCCTTCATTATATGCGGATAGCCGCGCCGGAACACCATTGGCGTCCCAGCGTCATCGAAGGCTTCAAGACTGAGATTATAGAGTTGACCTGTCTGCCAGTCCGCTACGACGTTCGTGTTGTAAGCAAAAGCGGCAACTGCGGCACGATGGCGATGATCCACGCCATTCGTATCGGTCCATGCCACCTGATGCCAAAGTTCTGAGTTCTCATCCCATCGCCAGCTTTTGTCGGCGGTCGGGAAGTTGATCTGGTAGATGGCATGGCCTTCAATTTGGAAGCAGAAGCTCTCTGCATCCGCCGTGGTTGGGTAGGTCACCCATTCAGCCTCAAGCGCGTGCGTCGAGATGCGCCGAGCGACATACCCTTCGCCACGCAGCACAAGATTCTGCCCGGCTTGATCTTGGGCAAGCCAGAAGATCGTGCCATTGATCTGCGCAACGGACTGCGGCGCATTCGTGCCGTGCTGCGTGAACGGCCCCGGCATGATCTGAAACGGGAACGTCGTGCCGCCCGCATCAAACCAAATCTCAGCGGTCTTTTCACCGATCAACCAAATCTGCCGGCGACTCACGATCAATGTTGCGAGTAGATCAGAGAATCCGTTTTTCGCCGCGAACCACGTCGCGTCGAACACGATCTCGTTGTCGTAGGTGCTGTAATAGTTCTGCGTGCCGGGCTGATTGAACAACATGAAGCCGTCGATCATGTCAACGCGCGTGGCACCGTAGAAAGCGTAAACGCCGCCCCCGATGGGTGGCGGCGCGTTGGTCGTGGAACTGATCGGTGAGAAGGCATTGTTCGCCAGCGCAACCTGATAACCGTTTGATGATCCATCCACCAGGACCATCGTCGTGCCGTTGTCGGCCATACTGACGATGCCGTTTGTCGTTCCGATCGTCCCAAGGATGTTCAGCCGCCACCCCGAGTCCACGTAATAGAGCGTATTCCCGGCCACATAGTAGAGGCTGTCGTTGTTCGCACGGTAGAGGCCGCGCGCTGGCGCATTCGGTGCCGTTCCAAGCGCGATCAGACCGGGTGCGTTGTAGTGCGTGAAGGGAGAAAGCGAGTCCGGTGGGTTCTTCTCGGGATAGAGATTCACCGCGCGCTGTGCATCCGCGATCACGCTCAGTGCGGTGTAGGCGCCCTGGATCAGGGGGACACGCATCCCGCCTACTCCGCCCTCACCGGCGGTTGGTTCATCGGGATAGTCCCCTGATTGAGCGCGATCAGATCGTCAAACGTCTTCTCGCGCGGGGCAGGCGTAACCGTCACCTTCACAGGGGCCGGGTGGTTGCGCCAATCCGCCGGCCATTCAGTCGAAAGAGCGTGCATCTTACAGCGGCGACATGCCGACCGTAACCACGATCCCGGCGGATGACTGGATCGCATTGGCGAAGTTCACCGCCAGACGGTCGCCCGCCGCGAGCTTGACCGTTGCGATGGTGGCGCTCGGCGTCGCGTTCTGAACCGTGTTGGCCGTGGCCGCGAGGTTGAACGCTGCCTGCCCCAACGCGGTACCCCCGCCAGGGGCGGTCGTGCCGGTGTCCTTGGTGACGTTCAACGTGGACGTGCCGCCGGCCGCCGTCGCATGCACTTCGCTCAGGGAGGTGACGATCAGCGGTCGGTTGGCGATGAAGAAGACCTGCGCCGTCGCCGCCGGCGTCCCGGTGAAGAAGTAGGTGGCATAGATCAGATCGGAGTTGCCGTTGACCTGGACGTTCCCTGGGACGCCCGTCGATACCGCAGTGCCGGGCACCAGATTGAGATTGCCGCCCGCCGCCGTGCCGCCCGCGCCATTGCCCGCCGTGAGCGTGATCGCGGAACCGGCCCCAGCCGTCGCCCCGCCGACGCTGACCGACACCGCGCCGGCGACGCCAGTTGCGCCGGCAGCGCCAGACGTGATCGTGATCGCGCCGCCGTTACCCGTGCCGACGCCGGCACCACCCGTAACCTGCGCCGCACCACCGGCACCGTTGATGGATGCCGCTGCACCACCCGTAACCTGCGCTGCGCCACCAGCGCCCGTGGCACCCGCTCCTGACGTGCCGCCGACCAGCGATGCGACTGCCCCAGCTCCGGTGCCGGTTCCAGCGCCGGCCGTGACGGTCGCCGCGCCGCCCGGTTCGTTGGTGGCGCCTCCCGCCGCGCCAGTCATCGTCACGGCGCCACCGACACCCGTGGCCCCCGGCGCGCCCCCGACGATCGTCACCGCCCCGCCGGCATTGGCCGACGTGGACGATGCGCCGCCCGTGATGGTGACAGCGCCGCCTTGCGCCCCAGCCTGCCCCGCGATCGGGAACGGCGATGCACCGCCGGTAATCGCGGTCGGTGTGATCGCTTCGCCGTTGGCGGCAAGCGCCTGCGCCAGCGTGGTCTGCGTGCCGCCGGTCGGCGTCACAAGGATCGCGTCAGCGGACACCTGCTGATTGACAGGGCCGGTAACGAGCAGGGTATCGGGAGCATTTGCCATGGTTGGTTCCTGTCACGAAGCGCGGGATGTTGTGGTGTCAGTACGTTTGATCGCTGAAAATGTTGTAGAGCGCGGGTCTTCCGAGGCCCATCGGCATCCGCAGTCTCGGGATTTGGGCGTTCGAGCCTCGGATCGTGGCCAGCGCACCTTTCGCGATGTCGATCGTGGCCTGCGGCACGCTTGATCCGGGATAGAGCGCGCCTACACGGATTGTCAGGTTCGACCACAGCGCCTCAACAAACTCCGGCGGCATGTTGATCGTTTGGGTGTAGCTGGTGAACTGCGCCAGCGTCTCTTTCAGCGTGATATGCAGCTCATAGATACTGGCTTGCGGCACCGGCCATGGATACACGTAGCCCAGCGGGAACGCGGCATCGTAGAAGATGTATTGCGGCCAACTGACCAACGTCTTCAGCGCGATCGTGTTGTAATCCTCGCGGCTTTCGAGGATTTCCAGCGGATAATCCACCGCATTCGGCTGGGACGACACGAATTGCCGAAAGAACGCTGCTTCCAGCCGGTCCGGGCGCGGGACATTGAAGTTTCCACCGATACCCACGCTATAGGACAACGCGCCGGTTGAGACGAAGGCGTTGTCCGTGAGGTGCCAGATCAGCCAGCGCTTGCGGTTCCACACCGCCAGCATTCCGTTGAGCGCGTCGAAAACATCGCTGAAGTCTTCCGCCGCCGCCGTCTGGCCGACGCCAAGGATGCCGGCGGACTTCAAGGCGAATGTGACGATCGCCTGCGGGGTCGTCAGTGGCAACGGTTAGACTTCCTCGGGCGGGGCTTCGCCGACCGATGACACGCCACCATCATCGGCCCCAGCGCGTCCGCTGGCCGCATCGTCGGACTTTCCGAGGCCGCTTTGCTCGGCGTTTTCGGCGGATGGCGGGGCTTTCTCCTGTTCCGCTTCTGAGGCTATGCCGCCATCCCGCTGAATCACGGCAGCGATGTCCATCAGGCCGCGGTCGATCTGGGCCAGCCGTTCGGCGCGATCATCGGCGATGCGAGCGTCTTCGGCCTTCCATCCTGCGACCACGGCCTTTCGGATCGCGATCAGATCGTCGCGATTGGCATAGTGACGGGTGAGATTGTCGCTCATGCGGCTTCCCGAGGAGCCGTCGCCTTGTCCAGTTCCTCGCGCATCCGGACCACCGACCACCGGCCGTCAACGCGAACGCCCAGATCGGTCAGTTGGCGGCGGAGTTCGATCGCCACACCAGCGTCGTCGCCACTGCCGCGCGCCACCTGTTCACGCAGCCGTTCGATTTCGGCCTGCATGTCCGCCATCTTGCGAAGGTCGTCCAGTTCGGCCTGCATCGACTCCATCTTGTTCGGGGCGGCCGGGGCGTCTTCTTCGCCCAACTCACGCCGAAGCCGCGTTGCCGACCACGACGGATCGACCTGGATATGCCGCGCGTGGCAGCGCCGAATCAGCGCTTGGCGGTCTTCCTCGACCTGTGGCGCCGTCTTGCCGCCGGCGCGCACGCGGTCTTCTTCGGCCTCGGATGTGACGATGATTTCGTCCCAATCTTCGACAGTCTCCGTCCACTCAACCTTCCGGCTGCCGTTGCCGACCTCGGTGGACCTCTCAACCTCGCGCGTGCCTTTGAAAATGCGGAGCATCTTCGGGTACTCGCGATACACGTATTCGGCCGGTATCTCGCCCCGCTTCTTCTTGTCCAGAAGCACACGGGCATAGATGCCGCCCTGCATCAGAAAATTCTGTTGCGACAGTTCAACTTCGATCGGCATTGGTTACTCCTTTGTGCAAGCCACTCGCCGCCCGGTGTCAACCGAGCGGCGGATTTCCGTCAAAGCGCGTCAGGGACGACACAACACCATTCCGGCCTGATCCACAAAGCACCCCACACCACGTCAAGACGGGTGCCGGTCTGGTCAGTGCCGACAATATACTGGCGCACCATCCGCATCGACACGCCATCAAACTCGTGGCGCGCAGCCTGAACATCGGGCGGAATTTCCAGGTCCGCCGTGGCCATCGTGATCGCTTCCGGCACGAACACGATGTTCTTGCGATAGGTGGTCGAAGCCGGGCCTTGCAGAGTGATGGCGGCGCCACTCGCCGGGCTAGCGTCCACCGTCTGGTATTGCACCTGCACGCCGCCGGGACCGGCGGGGATCAGCGCCGGGTAGATCGTGATTGACGTGCCGGCTGTCGAAACCGCGTTCACCACCACGAACTGCCGAAGCTGACCGTAGGACTGCTTGGTGATGCGGTTGACGCCGTTACAGGCCGCGAACGTGATGATGTCACCCTTGGCCAGGGAGCCGGTGATCGCGTTGGTGGTGACCGTGGTCCCGGTCTGCCCAGCGCCGTTCACAGTGCCGGCGGAGAAGCTACCGGACGTGTGTTGGATGACGGTCTGATCCTTCATCCAGTCCAGGCCGAGCGCGTTCTTCATGCCGCCGCTGCGATACTGTTCGCTGATCTCCGTCACCGGATTGAACAATCCAGCCAGCGCACCAGAGATTCGGGCATCGGTGAACGGATTGGTCACGACGCGGTGGTTCATCACCGGCGCCGATTGCGTGTCCAGGATCGCATTCGCGGTCAGGAAGGTGAGATTGCTCGGCGTGATGATCGCGCCGGCCGCCTCGTTGTCGTAGTAGTTGCAGACGCCGCCTTCCGAGCCGGACATGACGCCGACTGCCACGTCGCCGGCGAGGTTGTTGATGGCTGGCGCGATGTAGCGTTCCGCGAAGTCATCGACCGACAAGGTGAGGTCGATCGACGGGAAGCTCATGTCCACACCGTCCTGGGTAGCCATGGTCAGCGTGGTGAACTGCTCCGAGACATCCTGGAAGGATGCCGCAGCGCCATGCCGCACAGTGAAGTCCACCGGCAGGCGTATCTTCAACTGGCTGCCGATCTTGGCGCCGACGCGGGCGTACTGATCGTCATACTGCGTGTCGAGGTTGCGCATGAAGGCGTTGGTGTTCTTCCAGAGGCGCACGGCCAGTCTGGTGATCATCGAGATCGTAAGCAGCGTGTTCGCCACTGTGACAATTCCTTGGTTTGGCACGAGCGCAAAGCTCAAGTGCCGGACAAGCAAATATCCATCTCACCTTGCAGGCTCTTGATGGATGTCTGATTGCCACTCGCGTCGGAATTGCATCGGTAGCCACGCGGCGCAGTGGTAGGCGCGTCACTCAGCCATTGACCGGGCTGGGCGGCTCAGGCGGCAGTCTTGTCAGTCGGCAGTCATCCCATACATGGCGGCACGTTCCGCTAGTTCGGCGGGGAGCATGGCGTGGGAGGCGATCTCGGCATCCTCGGATGTCACAATCGCTGTCAATTCCA
>Ga0265338_10008156_pt1 | contig 12778 bp, 8 predicted proteins | sample 42126metaG_FD_193579 | JGI IMG/M metagenome (GOLD analysis project Ga0265338, IMG submission 193579) | Rhizosphere microbial communities from Carex aquatilis grown in University of Washington, Seatle, WA, United States - 4-21-26 metaG | ecosystem: Host-associated > Plants > Roots > Rhizosphere >... | reverse complement strand
CCGATTACTCGCGTGCACGAGCCTAAAGAAAGTGGAATCGTCGGATATCGAAGACGTGGTTTCTGGCCGGCATGAACTAAGCCCCACTGACCACTCGGGAGAATCTCTCGTCGTGTGTCTGTTGTTGGGCGATGAAGATCACCAGCGACTTTCCGAGATCGATGACGTGTGTGCGAGCCGCGGGTGTCGTTGGTTGCGGATCGTCGTCGACAAGACACTCGGTTTTGCCGATATCGGTCCCTTGTTCGACCGCACTGGATCCCCGTGTTATCGGTGTTTCAATGACTTGCACAACAAGGGTTTGCGTCTAACCGGCCAAACGGAAAAGCGGCTCTCCGAAAGCGAAACGGAGTTTTGGCTGGGAATGACCGCTCTCGAAATCGTGTACTGTGTGACAGGAGTCTCTTCCCTCAGATCGGAACTGTCGACGCGAAGATACAACCTTGAAAACTGGAGTTCGACGGCCCTGTTCTCAGCTTCGATTCCCGGATGCCAGTACTGCCGGAGATTGTCGTCGAGTTACAGCGCCAACAGTGTCGAAAACAGCCCGTCAGCACTAGCAGCACTCTTTGAAGACTCGATAGGAAATCGTTCGGGAGCACACGCACCTCCGCGCTACGACGAAAGTCTCGAGTTAGATGCTCTCAGGAATTTGCCCAGGCAATCCAAAGTGTTACTCCATTCTCGCCAATTGAAGCTACCAGCCGCCATTGCGGAGCAGAATGATCCGCATCGATCTTTGCCAGAGAGTGGAACTGACCAAAATGAAGTCACCACCGTTGAGAAATTGAGTACGCTGTTGAGGTTGACGGCAGGTGTCCGCAAGCAGGCGGTGGGCTCCGATAGCGTAAAGAGGTGGGCGGCAACGGCAGGAAACCTCGGATCAGTCGAAGTGTTTCTCATTGCTCGCAATGTCCAGGGGCTGTGCTCCGGCTATTACTACTACCAACCACAGGAACACACATTGGCTGCGCTTCAGCGAGTCAAGGAGGACGTCGCAGTCGATGATTTCATGCGCCGCATTATTCCGGGAGATGGAGTAACCCTACCCGACGCTCAGGTTTTGTTCACCGGAGCCTACCACCGCGTCAGCCGCAAATACGGGCCCTTTGGCTATCGTCTAATTCATCTCGACGCCGGCGTTGCGATAAGTCAATTGCAAGCTCTCGCGGAGAACATGGGGCTAGTAACCCAGATAGCGAAAATATGGGCGGATGATCTCATCGAAGCACAACTGAATCTTCAGCATTTCTCTGAGCATGTAACAGGTGTGATTTCGATAGGGCATGTTCTCTCTATTGCCAAACACTCTCCGGGCGGCAATGCGACGCATCGGTCGGTGGAATCCGACAGTCGATTGAAGTCCCTATCAGGCCTTTCAGCAAGAGGGCTAGTCCAGACTTTGTTCGAGCAGAGTCGAATCATGGAGTCGCAAATCGCGAGCGATATGTCATTGAGGGCAGACGCGGGATTTGACGCTAGCTTTCGCCCCCGACGCCTCCCCGGCAGTGTGCCGCGGGGTCAAAGCTGGAGCGAGATTTTGAGATCCCGCGCTTCTGTCCGAACCTTTCGACGCGATCCAATACAAATGAATGATTTGAATTCCATTCTTGTCGCGGCCGAAGAGGAGGATGCTCATTATTGGCGGGAGGCTGGGCCGGCAGAGGTGCTGCATTTCATCGTAATAGCGAATCGGGTCTCCGGTTTGCCACCGGGCGTTTATTCGTATGACTCCGGAGCCGGCATTTTCAAAATACTTCGCAGCGCCTTATCGAGAGAAGAGGTGGGCGAGTTGTACGTTCAGGAAGAGTTCGCTGATGCCCCGGTGGCGGTGTGGATCGCAGGAAATATGGCTTCCGCCTGCGGAGTGAATGGGGCTTTTGGGCATCGCCAGCTCTTATGCAGAATTGGCATGGCTGGCAACCGGATCTGGATGGCAGCTATGGCTGCTGGACTATCAGGCTGTCTGGTTGCAGGTATTTCATCCGTTACTGCGCGACGCTTGCTAGGAGTCGATGGATATTTCAGAGCCCCATTTCTCGCAGTTGCCCTAGGGTATGCAGCTCGGAATATCAGGCGACTGGAAACGGGAGATTGAATGACCAGCGCCCACAAAAACAGTTCGACACCTTTAAGGAATTCCGCTGCGGAGGTCCCGTTTCGGGTACAGGAAGACTTTTTCGTCAGCGCGGATCGCTTGCGCCTGCAACTCGAGGAGGGCTTGATTTCGGCGGACCACGCCGGAATCACACCTTTGACGTATGTGTTATCAGAGAACCGCTATAGCTTCTTGGCGACTGCGGCCGCTGATGTCTTTGCCCCTGAGAGCATCGATGAGTTTATTCATTACTTGGGAAATTGGGGCCGCGTTGAGCTTGGCGTCTCGCATGTATCGAGCCCGCAAGTGCGCGTGTTCACCAGGGGCTGCGGGCGCGAACTGCTCACCGATGCAGTGGTGAGCGGCTGGCACTATGTTTTATGTCTCACGCGCGGAAATGGAGATGGCAAAAATGAGAGAGTCAGAATCGTCGCGCCTACGCAAGAGGCTACTGGATTAGAACATCTTCACGCCTGTGATCTTGTCACCTGCGAGCTCAAATTCAACCGCCTGCTTGTGCACGATTCACAAGCTGCCTATGCGATTGACTCCAACTGCACGGTGATGAATCCGCTCCAAGCCTCCGTGTTACTGGATGGCTATCTCTGGTAGTTACGAAAGGTGTGAAACCGGGGCTCGAATGAAAAGTCTGCATGAGTTTTTGGTTCATCCGGAGAATTTTCCACTCACGCTCGACACGGACCAGAATCTGATCACGTTCGTTCGGATGTCTCCGGAAACTTATCGCGATTCTGTCTTTCTAGATTTTCGCGCGCGCCATCTTGGTGTCGAACAAACTCTGCGATTACACGATCTACAGGTTGCGGGCGCGAGCATCCCTCAGTCAGCGTTGAGTGTCACGTACATTTTGCACCCTGCGTTCTGTTGTTCTACTCTACTTGCGCGCTACTTTGAGCTGCTACCTTCATGCCTAGTTTTGAAGGAACCACTTCTCCTCACCCAAGTTGCGTTAGCTTCCATGAAGTCCGATACTCAATGGGAAGAACTTCTCGATGTTGCCACCAGGTTGCTGACACGGGCCTTCCCATCAACCACCAGCGTCGTCATCAAAGCGCATGAGCCCTGCAACATTCTAGGCCGGAAGCTGCTGGGAATCAGTCAGAATTCCCAGATCATATTTCTGGTCATACCTCGCAGACATTTCGTGTTGTCAGTGCTGAAGTCGAGTGAGAGGCGGAGCTGGATACGGAGCCGAGTTGGAGCAGCACTGTTGACCTATTCCAGGCATGGGCTACGAAACAGAATCCGATCCTGCGATCTGACCGATGCGCAAGCAGCGACTTACTTGTGGAATGTAGATGACTGTTTTCGACGGCAGCTGGCAGCGATGGCAGACGCAAGCCGTTTCTTTGAGCTTGAAAGCAATCGACTGGTCGACCATCCTCATGAAAGTCTCCTGGACATCATGAAGTTTCGCAAGGAGTCGTTGGATAACGAACGACTCGAGTGGATGGTGGCGCATCCTCTCATGCAAAGATATTCGAAAAATATGTCGCGCTCGTATGACGCGGAGAAGCGCCGGCACGAACTGGAGAGCCTCGAAAATCGCTTTGGAGCCGAGCTGGACGCAGCTGAGCAATGGTCCGAGCAGCACCAGACGGAGGAAGTTCCGTTGCGTTGACGATCGAGTATACGGCTGCAGAGGTCAAGGCGTCGGCAACCCGCCTGGCATGGTGTTGGAGCGAGTAGGCAATGAACGGAACAAGAATACAAGAACGGATCGCGGACGCATTACGCGTCTGCTCTCTGTCTGCTGTTCTCCTGTTCAGCGCGGATTTGCTCACGCCGATCTGGGCCTGGGTTGCGGTTGTGCTCGCGGCGATTTCGCTTCTCGGGCGGCCAGTTCGTGAAGTCCGTTTCGAGATCATCGATTATGCAGTGATTGGCCTCTGGGCTTTCGAACTCTTGTCGCTGCGATTCAGTACATACCCGAGCAATGGCTGGGCGTACGTTGAACTGCTGGCGATTGCAGCCAGTACCTACTTCTCCATCAGCCGCTTGGAGTCCGTGAAACATTTCCACGCGGTGTGCGCACTGATTGTTGCACTGGCTGTTACGACGACGGTCCGAGACGCCGCGCATTTCTCTGAACGCTATGCCGTCTGGCGACAACTGAGATTTGGGTCGCTGGGAGATGTTAGGCAAGCTCTCACTACCGTCAGTGGACCGGCGGGGGCGCATTATGCAATCTACCTGTGCCTCCTCGCGTGGGGTTTTGCGGTGTTGCAAAGCACAACGTCCGGAAGCCGCTTTTGGAGAATTGCGGGTGGAGTAACGGTGGGTGCTTCTCTCGTCGGCGTCTCTCTTAGCCTGTCGCGCGGCGTCTATTTCGGGTTGCTGGTCGGGTTGATTTTTGGATATTTGGCTAGACAGTGGCGCAATCCAGGATCGATCTCGTCACTGCAGGGGAGGAGCGCAGTCTTCGGGCTTTTCATATTGGGCGCTGTCTTTTGGTCAGTTCAGCCAGCGCGAGGGACGCAGTTGTTAGAAACCGCCCCGACAGAAACCAGCCCCGGCGAGCGCAGTGTCCATGGACGATTTCAACTGTGGGAAAAGGCCCTGATGGAAGTCAGACGAAAACCTTGGTTCGGCTTTGGCGCTCGTACATTTCCGCTTTACGGCGCCAGCGGCCTGACGCAAGACGGCCAGACGCCCGTAGAGAGAGCGTTCAGCCTCCCAGTCCAACTCCTGTTTGAGCGTGGTGTCCTTGGGACGGTGTTCTACGGAGTGTTTTTCCTCTGCGTGTTTCTGGGAATCGCGCGTCAAATCCGTCGTTTCCCAACTGAAGGTCGGGTTCAGGAGCGCAGCGGGAGTTGGGCTCCAGTTGTCGGAATCACGGGCCTCCTGGCACACGATCTGACCTATACCACCCTATTCGACGACAAAGCTGTGACGGTTGGGCTGTTCCTATTGCTGGGACTTGTGGCAGCGGAAGCGCGGCGAAACGGCGAGAGAACCTTTTCGGAATCACGATTTCCGATCTCGTCCGTGATGACTCTGTTTCTGCTGTTGGTTCTGCTGACTATCACAGGATGGCAGCGGGTCCAGCGAGTCGCTGCTGAGTGGTATGCGGAACAAGCAGCAGAAGAAGAATCCCAGAACAGCCTGGAAGCCGCAGTCACGGACGGAATGCGCGCTCTATCCGCTTCCCCGGACCCGTATCTTCGAGCGCAAGTCGCCTTGTTTCTAGCGCGCTCAGCGCGACTTCACACGGACGCACGTGGCGCCCCGTACAACGTATCGATTGGAACAGCGGAGGCCATCGTAGCTGCCGCTGAGCAGCACTACGAAGAAAGTCTTGACGCATTCCCAAACGAAGCTGGATGGCAACATAATCTAGGCTGGCTTCGCTGGGTTTCGGGAGATTTACCGTCTGCCGGGAGGCTATTTCGCCGATCGATTGAACTGGAGCCGGGAACCGCCTTGTACCGGCAATCTCTGATTTCATTGCTGCTCAGCGAATCCAAGACGGAATCCGCTCGTCGGGAAATCACGGGACTACTCGTGCGAGCACCAGAGGTGCTGGATTCGCCGTGGTGGGAGAGCGTGTCTTCGCAACAGGAGCAAGCGGCGGAATCCGCATTAGAGTCGGCAATAGCAAGCATCACGGATCAAGCCGATCCGGATCCGATCCTCCTTTCTCGTGCGGCCCGTCTCTATGCCGAAGTTGGAAAACTCGACCTCTCGAAGACTTTACTGGAGAAGGCTCTTCGTCTTCAGCCCTCAATGTCTGGTGCGTGGAGAAACTACGGTTTGATTCTTGCCAGGCGAGGAGAATGGGCCCTGGGAGCACAGGCTCTGGAGCGTGACATCTTTCTCAATCCGTGGGATAGCGCCGGGTACTATGCCCTGAGCAGAGTAGTGCCTCATCTGGAATCCGCAACCCCCGTCCAGGAAAGGAATCTGCATATCGCCGCCGATGCGTTTCTCCGGGACGCGGTTCGCGTTCAGAGGCAGCGCCGAAGTTCCGAGGCTTCGCAACGGGCATGGCGGCAATTCGGAATTCACAGTCCTGTGCCCGATGACTTGGTCATCGAAGGCCTGCTGGACTTCTGCCTTCCCGATATTAGGCGCCAGTTCGAATTCCAATAGGTCGTCGCTCAGATCCTGCGCGGCGGATAAGGCTCGTGCGCGATGCAACAAGGCAGAGATGAAAGCTGCGTACCAACACGCTTTAATGCCTGAAGATCAGTGGGATGTGCTTTTCCGTCATGCTCCGGATGTGTTGCCTAGGTGTTCGTTGCTGATTGTGCGGCACACGATTCAGATCGCACCGAAGCTCACAAATCGAGAAAGTCAGGTGGCAAATGAAAACAGGTAGAAGAACAAATATGAAGGTTCTCTCACTGATGATGCTCTTCTTTTTTGTTGCCGCGCGGAGCGCAAATTCCGTAACGTCATTGCCGGTTATTCCGGTTACGTTCCCTTCACCGCAACAGGAAGTCCTCGTGACTAATTGGCAAGTACTGGGCCCTTTCCGGTTTAGTGCGCAGGAACTTGCGGCTCCAGGCGCCGAGAGCTTACCCGTCGGATTGAATCGCGATTACTTAAAGGAGTTGGGGCAAGACGAGAATTCTGTTGGGGAATTGTCATTTCTATCGATCGGAAGAAAAGGACTCGACCTCGATCCTGAAATCTCGAATGAGCGAATCTCAGTTACACCTATCACGAACATTCTCGATCTCGCCTCCTCTGATCACAAACTCGACTATGCGGTATCGTATGTTGCGGTGATTTTAGATAGTCCCATGCGTCAATCGGTGGCGATCTCGGTGGGAGCAGACGACAGCTTCCGTCTTTGGTTGAACCATGACCAACTCTACAGCGATTCCAATCAAACTGATCGTGGAATCGTGAAATACCAACGAATTATTGGAGCGCGACTTAAGAAAGGGCGCAATTTTCTCGTCATTAAGACCTGTAATCTTAAGGGCAATTGGCAGTTAATCGTCGGATTGACGAAGCAGGAGCGCGGCCTCGCTTTGGCTGAAGAAAATGCCATAGATCCTATTTTAATGAACAGCGTCGTTGGCTCCCACGAACCTCTTCATCTAAGGGGCGATTTACTGCCAGCTGCAAAAAGTATTCGGTACGCCATACTTGATCGCGAACATTCGATTGAGCGTTCGGGCGATCTGCCGTTGCAGCGCTCCGTGGCTATTTCGACATACGGCTTAAAGGAAAACAACTTGTACTACTGCCGAGTCACAGCTGGACCGACATCTATTGAGCGGCCGTTCTACTATGGCGAACTCGAAGCTGGCTTTGCACGACTCAACTGGGAGGCGAAGCCGTACCTGAAACGTTCCGACAAAGTTTCCATCGACCTTGAGGCACAATTCGAGAGATTAGAGCACTTGCTGCAAAACGAAAGCAAGAAGAGCGAGTTTTGGGGTCAGAAGATTGTGTGGTCTATTTCGGAGTTGGAGGCAGGAATTTCTCAGTTGAGTCGGGGCGAGGAGATGTTTTTGAAAAATGCAGGAACGCACCTGAGGGGGTATCGGTCTTCTGTAGATGGCCAAGTGCAGAACTACTGGGTGCATGTTCCGGAAAAAGCTTTACGCGGAGGGAATCCCATGCCGGTTGTGTTTGCACTGCCTTTTATCACGCAACAGCCAGGCCCCTTTGTGAAAAGCTACTATTTGGCTGCCTTTGACGAAGCGGAGCGTTACCGCATCCTCGGTAATGAATATGGTTTCGCCGTCGTGCAGCTATGGGGAAGAGGTAACTTCCTGGGAGGAACGGCGATCGGGAACGCTGATGTGTTCGAGACGCTTTCTGCGATTGCGGCTGATTACCCGATCGACCTTCATCGTGTGTATTTGCTTGGATACTGCGAGGGCGGAAGACTGGCCCTGTTGCTGGGAGAACATTATCCAGCTCGCTTCGCGGCAATATCTGCGGTGGCACCGATCACTACACTCTTGCCGGGCAAAAGGTATCACGATGATGCTTGGGCCAGACTCGGTTCGCCATCCACTGCGGTTGAATCGCTGTCGAATACACCGATCTTCATCCTCCACGACAGAGCTGATAACGAGCCTCCGTTTGAGCAAACACGCGACTTTGTTGCGAAATGCAGAAACAATGGGGTTTCCGTGACCTTGAAAGAGCCGATTGGGGGATTCCATGGCTTCTATCAGAATCCGACTGCTGAGAAACGTGAGCTCTTTGAATTCTTTCGAGGCAAGCGCAAAGCCATCCGACCGGATAAGAACAGGTACCTTGCCGATCTGAACTGGTTGCACAGGCCGGGACCCATCGAAGAGGCCTTCGGAGGGACGTTCCTCGCCGTTCAAGGCACGGGCAGCGAAGTGGCGGCGAAGATGATGGATGAGTTCCTGAATGACTGGCGAACCGCGTTTTTTGCGGCGTGTCCTAAAAAGCTCGATGTAGATGTTACCGAGGCCGACATTCAACAATCCAACCTCGTTGTTATTGGCGATGTGAGTCAGAAATCTGCGCTGCGACAGATGGTCACGAGTCTGCCTGTCCATATAGGCCCAGGTGGGATCTCGGTGAAAAATCACGCCTACGGTGGTGACTATATTGGGTATGAGGCCATATTTCCGAATCCCGTGAACGGCGATCGCTACATAGTCTTGGTGAATGCCAACAGTTCTTCCTATCCTGCCACTTGGAAGCTGCACTTGTCGCGCGATGGGATATGGGACTACGCGGTCTTCGACCTGCGTGGAAGATTTGCGAGATTGAGTGATGCTGGGTACTTTGATGGCTTTCTCCCAAACTCCAGCATGGCTGTTCACAGATGATGTTTGAGGCTGTGCTTCGTGGTCTCTATTTGCTTCGTAAATCTCCCTCGCGACCTGGAGGGAATCCCAAGGTTCTCCTCGGCGTACTTCGAGTTGAATGCCGGTGTTGAAAAAGAGTGTCGTCAGTTCTACGATCTTACGAGCTTTGTCGCTCACCTTCCGTCCCCCAAGTGAATCGACTATGCGGCTGTCCGAAGCGAGGAAGCGAGCACGACACAGCCGTCTGTTTCGGCGACGATCCAGACGATTGAAGTCCCGTGATGCATCTGGAGAAAAAGAGTGGACAGGATTATGCAACTGCACAGCTGCATGCACTTCGCACATTGCGTTGTTTCATCATCGCCGCTGGCTTGCCCAGGGAGCTAACGTGTACGCCTCCAGTTGTTCTAGTCCCGCTTCTCGCCACAACCGCTTCTTGCAGCGTAGGCCTTCGTTGAGCGCCCCCGCCGAGCTAAGCGCTTAGCATAGTTAACCCATGCGGCCAGAAGGCCGTCCTCCCGGAGAGGTGAAGTGCAATAACAAAATGGCCATAAATAGACTTGACAGAATGCCGACCGACCATCTATAAGCAGCTTAAATAATCGTTTAGAAACATGGTAGCGATTGTGGTCATTCAGAGACGCAAATGAAAGAAATAAAGCCACAGTTCCTCTTTGCTTCGGCGCCCGACAGCTGGGGCGTCCTGGACTATCCCGGGCCTTCGTGGGGACAATCGTACGAGAAAATACTGGACGAGATGGTGGACGCGGGATATACGGGGACAGAACTCGGGCCTTATGGTTTCTTTCCTCCTAATGCTGAGACTCTGCGTCCGCAGCTCGCGAAGCGGAAGTTGGAGCTGCTGGGGTCGTTTGTGCCGGTTCGGTTGGGCGACCCTTCTGCAGGAGCAACGGTCATCGAAAGGATTGGGAAGGTCGGCAAGTTCCTCGCGGATCTGAAAGCACCTTTTTTGGTAATGGCGGACGATCAATCGACCGAGCGAAATGCTTTTTCAGGGCGTGCCAACGCGCCAGGTTGTCCTGCCCTGACTGCCGAACAATGGCGGCACGTTGGGAAGGTCGTAGCCGACGCGGAAAAGGTAGCCAGCGAATTCGGTCTGGATCTCGTGTTTCACCCCCATGTCGCAACATATGTGGAAACTCCCGAGGAGTGCGAGCGCTTCTTCGATGCCACTTCGCACACCAACATCGGACTGTGCCTCGATACAGGGCATTGCGTGTATGGCCATGGAGATTCAGTGACGGAAGCTGAGAAGTATAAAAGCAAGCTTCGTCTGGTGCACATCAAAGACTGTAATGCCGCAGTCCTGCGAGAGGCTCGACTGAATAAGTGGACGTTCGAAGAGGCGATTGAGCATAAGGTTTTCACGATCATCGGACAAGGCGATATTGACGTCCCCGCGTTCTTTCGTACCTTGGCGAAGAACGGCTACTCCGGTTGGTCTGTGGTGGAGCAGGATGTCAAGTTCGGAGACCCGACCGTCCGTCCGGCCGAGAGCGTAGCGGCAAGTTTGAAGTATTTGCATGGAGTGGTGAGCTCTCTCGATGGTGACAGAGTTGCGGCTTCCTGATCCCGCAAAAACAGAGGCGAACTTTTCAAGGGCAAAATGCGGAAACTAGGAATTGGGGTCTTGGGGGTCGGAGAAATGGGACGACGTCACGCCGAAAATATTCGTCGTCTGGTGCCACAGGCGCGGCTCGTGGCGGTGGCAGACGTCGCGGCATAGCGTGCCCGCAAGACTGCGCAGGAACTGGAGATTGAGAATTGCTACGGGAGCCTGGAAGCGATGTTGGAGTGCAAGGGGGTGGACGCAGTCGTCATTGCGACTCCCGACAAGTTCCACGCGGCAGCGGTGAAGATAGCCGCGGCGGCGGGTAAAGATATCCTGTGCGAAAAGCCGATAGCGCTGTCGCTCTCGGATGCGCATGACCTGCTCGCTGCCGTATCGAAGGCCCGCGTGCGATTTCAGGTTGGATTCATGCGACGCTACGATCCTGCGTATGTGAGCGCGATGAAGCGCATTGAAGCCGGGGAGATTGGGGTACCGGTCGTATTCAAATCGATCGGACGCGACAAGGATGGTCCACCGCTGTCGGCTTATCAGCCATTTCTGAGCGGAATGTTGTTCTATGCGAATTCGATTCATGACTTCGACTTGGCACGCTGGCTGATGCAGGACGAAGTCTCGGAAGTTCACGCCTATACAACGTCGACCGTTCGACCGGAACTGGCGCAGTTCGGGGATGTGGTTGCGGGCGTCGTGAACCTGAAATTTCAGGCGGGTGCAATCGGCAACGTCGAATCGCACTGTCAGGCAGTTTACGGATATGACGTGCGCACGGAGATTATTGGATCGAAGGGATCGATCCTGATCGGAAGCATGCATCAGACCCCGGCCACATTTCTGACGACGCAGGGCAGTGCTCGGCCTCTTGCGGATCACTTCCTTTCCACTTTTGCGGATGCGTATCTGGCCGAGATCCGGGATTTCGTAGATGCCATGTTGAACGATTGCCCACCGCGAGTCAGCGGAGAAGATGGGCTCAAAGCATTGGCGATTGCAGTGGCGGCGGAGAACTCACATCTCCAGGGAAAGGCGACCAGTGTGACCGTCAACGCCGTTACCGCCGCGTCGTGAGACAAAGAGCTCTGCATCTCGCTCTCATCTAGGATAAACGGAGGCATAATGTGACTCGGGGCGCCGCGTCATCCTACAAAAGCCCGTTGCACGAAATGACGCAATCCACTTCTACCTGCCTATGGAACGATTCCGCTTCGACGCAAGAGTTGACCTATGCGATAAACCATGGTGCCGTGGGGGCAACGTGCAATCCCGTAATCGTGTTGGGAGTTCTGAAGAATGAACTCGACACTTGGAAGGGAAGAATTCAATCTCTCATTCAGGACCTTCCGAATGCGACCGAGGATGAAATTGCCTGGCGCGTGGTGCGGGAGATTTCGGTGCAGGCCGCTGCTTTGCTGAAGCCTATTTTTGACCAACAGTGCGGCAAGAACGGACGGCTATCTATCCAGACGGATCCGCGCTTGTACCGGGATAGTGCAGCGATTCTGAAACAAGCGCTCGAGTTCAATCAACTCGCACAGAATATGATCGTGAAGATCCCAGCGACTCATGCGGGTATTCAGGCCATTGAGGAAGCGACGTACTGGGGAGTGAGTGTCAATGCGACCGTGAGCTTCGCTCTGCCGCAATGCATTGCCGTGGCCGAAGCCGTCGAGCGCGGACTCCGACGACGCGAGCGCGACGGGAACGATATCTCGACGATGGGCCCGGTGTGCACGATCATGGTTGGGAGGCTCGATGACTGGCTCAAGGTTCTGATGGAAAAGCTCAATATCGCGATCGATCCGGGCTATCTCGAGTGGGCCGGGGTTGCAGTGTTCAAGAAGGCGTATCAGATCTTCCGAGAGCGAGGCTATCGGATCCGACTGTTGTCCGCCGCATTTCGCAATCACATGCATTGGAGCGAGTTTATCGGGGGTGATGTTGTGATTTCCCCACCGTACTCGTGGCAGGTCCGATTCAATGCCAGCGACGTGGAAGTGAGGGCGCGCATTGATGAACCCGTGCAAGGAATCATCATTGAGGCGCTGTTGCGATACTTCCCCGATTTTCGACATGCCTACAACGAGGGGGGACTCACTGCTCCGGAGTTCGATACGTTTGGCCCAACGGTCCGCACGCTTCGACAATTCATTGCAGCCTGCCACGATCTCGACGGCTTAGTACGAGACCTCGTGTTGCCCAATCCCGATCTTTAGGCAGCTTCGCTAAACGCTTTGAATCGCGCCAAATCCCTGCTATCTTCCGTCTGGGTATGTCTTCTCGAAAAAAAGTCAAAGCACAGAAGCCCGGCAAAGCGGC
>Ga0265338_10008155_pt1 | contig 12781 bp, 9 predicted proteins | sample 42126metaG_FD_193579 | JGI IMG/M metagenome (GOLD analysis project Ga0265338, IMG submission 193579) | Rhizosphere microbial communities from Carex aquatilis grown in University of Washington, Seatle, WA, United States - 4-21-26 metaG | ecosystem: Host-associated > Plants > Roots > Rhizosphere >... | reverse complement strand
GCTCGAGCAGGCCCATCGGAGTGAGCGAGCCGATGATCCAGGTCAGCTCGGTCACCTCGGGCAGGTCGGACTGCCGGAAGAACACGCTGCGCTGCGGGTCGAGCCCGCAGGCGAGGAAATCGAGCGCGACGTCCGCCGTGTTCCGGCGGCGCTCGGCGGCGTCGCTGAGCGACGTCATCGAATGGTAGTCCGCGATGAAATAGTAGCACTCCCCCTTGGCCTGCAGCTCGACCGCCGGCTTCATCATGCCGAAATAGTTGCCGATGTGCAGGGCCCCGGAGGGCTGGATGCCGGAAAGGATGCGCATGTCCGATCTTACTTTTGGTCTTTCTCGTTCACGTTCTCTCCTCGCGGATTCGCCCTCAGGTGAGAACGAGAACGTCCCCGATGACGAGGATGATTTTCAGTCCCGCCGGTCCACTTCCTCGATCGCCGCGTGCACGCGGGCCATGCGGCCCGCCGGCAGGTAGCCGCCGAAGGCCATCGCCGGCGCCACCAGCGCGCGCGGCCCGAGCAGGGTGCCCGGGTTGAGCACGGTGTTGCAGCCCACCTCGGCCGCGTCCCCCAGGATCGCGCCGAACTTGCGCAGGCCCGTCGGCTGCTTCGTCGCGCCGATTCGCACCGTCACCTCCCGCTGGTCCAACCGCAGGTTCGAGCAGATCACGCCGGCGCCCAGGTGGGCCCGGTTGCCCAGGATCGAGTCGCCCACGTAATTATAGTGGGGCGACGCCACGCCGTCCATCAGCAGGCAGTTCTTGTACTCGCAGGCGTTGCCGAGCACGCAGCCCTCGCCCACGATCACGTTCCCGCGCACGAACGCCCCCGGGCGGATCTCCGTGCGGGCCCCGATGTAGGCCGGTCCGATCAACGTGGCATAGGCCGGCAGCTTCACCGTCGGATGGATCCACAGCGGCCCCTCGGCGCGAATCCCGGGCGGCAGCGGCGGCAGCGTGGACTGGAAGGTGAACGACGCCAGCGCCGGGCCGATCCGCCGCAGCCATTCCCAAGGCGGGACGTCGGCGGGGAAATGCGCGGCAAAAACGGCCAGCGACGGGGGTAGGGCAAAGAAATCGGCGGCTTTCAACGCCGTCCGTCATAACGGCTTGCGCCCTCCGGCCAACATTTTTCCAAAAGGGGCGGCCGCCCCGGCCGGAGCGCACGGCCCGTCGGAGCCCGGCCGGCGGACGGCCTGATCGCGTCCGGCAGTCGAAAAAATGGAGCGGGCGAGGCGGTTCGAACGCCCGACGTCCACCTTGGCAAGGTGGTGCTCTACCAACTGAGCTACGCCCGCGTAGAGGGAATGCCGGACTATGGTTTCGGGCCTTTCGCCGTCAACTGATATTTTGGCGAATGACGGACATCAGGATGCCTGCCGGAAAACCACGGATGGACACAGATGGACACGGATGCGCCGAGAAGCGGCTGCCAATCACTTGGGAGGCGGCCGGCGTGACTTCCCAGCCAACCTGGCGACTTGAGCTTGCTTCGGATCTGTAAGCATCCGTGTCCATCGGTGGTTCACCCGCGTCATTCCGGCCGGCCGTTTGGCGTCTCCCCTTGCCGCCGCGGCGGGTCCGCCTAGGTTGTCCGACCATGCTGCGCGTCACCGGCCTGTACCTCTACCCCGTGAAATCGTGCCGCGGCCTCACAGTCGCGTCGGCCGGGGTGGACGCCCGCGGCTTTGCCGGCGACTGCCGCTTTCTCATCGTGGATCAGGACAACCGCTTTCTGACCCAGCGCGTCCTGCCGCGCATGGCCCTCATCGAGACCGGACTCGTCGACGACCGGTTGACCCTGGCGACTCCGGGGCGCGCCTCGATCACGGTGCCGCGGCTCTCGTCGCTCGACCCTCGTCCCTCGTCGCTCCGCGTCATCATTTGGCATGACACCGTCACGGCCGACGACTGTGGCGACGAAGCCGCCGCCTGGCTCAGCGACGTTCTCGGCCTGCCCTGCCGCCTCGTGCGGGCCGGGTCCGCCTACGCCCGGCCTGTCCTCGCCCGCAAGGTGCCTGCAACCTTGGGCCTCACCCCGGCCACACCACACGAAGTGAGTTTTGCCGACGGCTATCCTTTTCTCGTCATCGCGGAGGAATCGCTGGCCGATCTGAATGCCCGCCTCGAGACGCCGCTGCCGATGAACCGCTTCCGGCCCAGCCTGGTGGTGGCCGGCGGCGCACCCTATGCCGAGGACGCCTGGACGCGTTTCCGCGTCGGCGATGTGATCTTCCACGGCGCCAGCCGGTGCGGCCGGTGCGTGATCACGACCACCGACCAGCTCACCGCCGCGCGCGCGCCCGAGCCATTGCGCACCCTGGCGAAGTATCGGCTCGACCCTGACGGGGACGTGAAGTTCGGCCGCAACGTGGTCCATGAAACCAAGTCCGGCCGCGTGGCGGTCGGTGACGCGGTGGAACTGCTCTGAGCCGGCGTCGTACGGCCGGCGGAGCCTGCTGGCGGCCGACGTTGCGGCGGGCGCGAGCCGTCGATCCGCCTCGATCCCCTGCGCCCGCGGATCGCCCGCCGGCCCGTTCGGCTGTTCGCCGCCCGCCAGGCTCCTACGACTTTCCGGCTGGCCGGCCGCCGCCAGGGGTGGGCCGCGGCGCCGCCTTCAACCCGCGCTTGGCCACGATGGCGCGGAGTTCCTTTGCCGCCAGCAGGTCCCTTTCCCGCCCCAGCGCCTCCTTGGCCTGGATCAAATCGTCGATCCCGATCACCCGGTAGGTGTGGCCCGCCACCTCGAGCGACTCCGCCCCGCGCTTGAGCCGCGCAAAATCGCCCACCCCCAGAATCGAGGAGAGCACGTCGATCACCCCGATGTCGGTTTCCAGGTAGAGATTCTGGACCGGCTGGCCCTTGCCCGGGTACTCGGAAAACGACAGACGCTGGGGAGTGATCCGGTGCCGCGGATGCGCGTCGGCGAGTATCCGGCGCAGTTTCTCGACGTTATCGGGCGACAGGACCGCGCAGATGTCGAGATCGCGCGTGACCAGCGATGAGCCATGGGCCACGGCCGCATACCCTCCCACGATCACGAAATCGAGCCCGGCGTCAGCGAGCCGTTGCAGGAGCTGGCTGAAGTTTTGCATCGCGGGCGATCCGGGCGTGCTCCAGTTCCAGGACGAATTCCAACGCCGTGTCGTGCTGGCGCCAGCGCTCCGCGGGGCTCAGCGCCAGGTTGGTGTCCAGCAGATCGACGTCGAAGCCCGCGCGCCGGGCTTCCTCGATGGCATCGTTCGCTGGACTCATGGCGCGTACACAATGGCGAAAACCCGGGTTCCCGCAAAGCATATCTCACCACTCGCTGCGGTCGACTCCGATAGCGGATCTCCCCGACCAGATTGTCCTTTCTTTTGGGGAGCAATCTCCGCCCCTACCCCATGGACTGCCTGATCCGATCCGCCGAATCCGTCGTTCACGCCCTGGTTCGATCCTGCCGGCCGCTCCCGTGGCTGGGCCTCGCGCTCTTGGGCGTCGTCGCCCGGGCCGCGTCCGACTATGCCACCCCCTACTGTTTCACCACGCTGGCCGGCGTATCCAGCGTGGGCAGCCAGGATGGCACGGGGGCGGCGGCGCAGTTCTACGGCCCGGCCGGAGTGGCCGCGGATCCCGCGGGCAATCTCTTCGTGGCCGACCGGGGCAATCACACGATTCGCAAGGTCACGCCCGCGGGCGACGTCACCACCTTCGCCGGCGCGCCCGGAATCGCGGGTGGCACCGACGGCACTGGCGCCACCGTGCGCTTCGACAGTCCGGAAGGCCTGGCAGCGGACCCGGCCGGCAATCTCTTCGTCGCCGACACCGGCAACAACACCATCCGCAAGATCACCCCCGGCGGCGCGGTCTCCACCCTGACCGGACTGGCCGGCGCGGCCGGCACCGACGACGGCACCGGAAGTGCGGCCCGATTCGACCGCCCGCGGGGCATCGCGGTCGATGCGGCCGGCAATCTCTATGTCACGGAGTCCGGCAACCGCCACATCCGCAAAATCACCTCCGCCGGCGTCGTCACCTCCCTGCCCGGGAACTTCCACTTCCCCGGGTCGGATGAATTGTACCCCGTGGTCCCCGCCTCCTACGGGGCCATCGCTGTCGACCCGGCGGGCAACCTGTTTGTCTCTCGGTACCAGTTCACGGACATCTACACCCACGCCCTGGAATGGCAGGACAACAATTACTTTTTCGTCGGATTCATCACGAAGCTCACCCCCGAGGGCGTCCAATCGGATCTGTGGCAGACGTCCTTCTATCGGTATATGGATGGGCGGGCGGCCGGTACGTTCGTCGCCGGCCTCGCCTTCGATTCGACCGGGCAGCTTGTGACCAATGCCTTTCCCTTCGCACTCGATCGCGCCGGCAACAAGTTTGAGGCCGACGGGGACGAAAACATTCTGCGCAAGATCACTCCGGAGGGCGTTGGGACGACCCTGGCGGGGCTGGCCCAATCGTTAGCCCGTGCCACCGTGGACGGCCCTGCCGCCACCGCGCGTCTTACGCAGGCGGAAGGCGTGGCGGTGGATGCGGCCGGCAACACCTATGTCGCCGACTACCCCAGTCACTGCATCCGCAAAATCACCCCGGCCGGCGTCGTCACCACCTTCGCCGGCCAGGCCGGAACTTCGGGCTCGGCCGACGGCACCGGCAACGCCGCGCGCTTCAATCACCCGCTCGGCCTCGCCATCGACCGCGCGGGATTCCTCTACGTCGCCGATAGTTCTAACGATACGATCCGGAAGATCTCGCCGACCGGCGACACGACCACGCTGGCGGGGTCAGCCGGCCTCGCCGGGTTTGACGACGGTCAGGGCCCGGCGGCCCGCATCTGGAATCCCATCGGCGTCGCTGTGGATGCCGCCGGCATCGTCTATGTCACTTGCATGGACACCGTCCGGAAGATCACGCCCTCCGGGCTGACCACAACCCTGGCGGGCCAAGCCGCCGAGGTTGGCTACGTCGATGGCGCCGGCGCGGCCGCCCGGTTCACCGCGCCTTGCGGAATCACGGTCGACGCCGCCGGCAATCTCTTTGTGACCGAGTCGCCGGATAGCCCGGCCATCGCGCGCGTGCGCAAGATCACCCCGGCCGGGGAGGTCACGACGATCGCCGGAGACGTCCACGGTTCGACCGACGGCGTGGCGACCGCCGCCCGCTTCCACGATCCGATTGCCATCGCCGTCGATGCCGCCGGCAATCTCTTCGTCGCCGATTCGTTCAATCAGACGCTGCGCAAGATCGCTCCCGACCGCACGGTCTCCACGATCGCCGGCCTGGTGGACGCGCCCGGCAGCGCCGACGGCACCGGCCGGGAGGCGCGTTTTTACTATCCCCACGGCCTCGCCGTGGATTCGCACGGCCTGCTCTATGTGACCAGCGGGACCACCGTGCGCCAAGGCCAGCTCGCGACCATGCCCCTGATCGTCGAACAACCCCGGAGCCAGACGGCCGCCGCCGGGGTTAGTATCACCTTTTCGGTGACGGCCAGCGCGTTGCCGGCGCCCACCTATCAATGGTACCGCAACGGCTCCGCCGTCGGCGGCGCGACCGGCGCCAATCTGAGTCTGTCCGCGCTGCGCGCGGCCGATGCCGGCGGCTACACCGTGGTGGTTTCCAATTCCCTCGGGAGCGCCACCAGCAATCCGGCCACGCTGACCGTCAACGCGACCTCCACGACTCCGCCGGCTTCGGCGGGTGGCGGCGGCGCGCTCGGCCCCTGGTTCGTGCTGGCGCTGCTGGCCCTGACCGCTGCCCGACTGGCCGCCGCGCGCCTGTTTCGCTCCTGCTCGCTGCTCTTGTCGATCGGCCTCTTTCTGACCGGCGCGCCGGCCCGGGCCGCCTCGAACTACACGACCCCTTATGTTCTGGTCCCTCTGGCCGGCAGTTCCAGCATCGGCTCGGCTGACGGCCTCGGGGCCAACGCCCGTTTCTATCGGCCGCAAGGGATCGCCACGGACACGGTCGGAAATGTCTACCTGGCCGACACCAGCAACCAGACGATCCGGAAGATCACGCCGGCGGGGCAGGTCTCGACCCTCGCCGGAACGCCGGGTCTCGCCGGCCATGCCGACGGCGTCGCCTCGATCGCCCTATTCAACGACCCGTCGGGTATCGCCGTCGACCCAACCGGCAACATCTACGTCGCCGACTTCAACGGCTACTCCTTGCGGAAGATCACGCCGGCCGGAGTGGTGTCCACCATCGCCGCTTCTGCGAACGTCGATCATCTCTGGGGCCTGGCCCTCGAACCGGCGGGCAACGTCATCTTCACCGACTGGAACCGGTCCACCGTGGGCAGGATCACTCCGGCCGGCGCCGTCACGAAGATCGCCGGCCACGAATACGCGGAAGGCACGGTCGACGGGATGGGCGATGCCGCCCGCTTCGAAACTCCCGCCGGCGTCGCCGTGGATTCGGCGGGCATCATCTACGTCTCCCAATGGAGCACGGGCACGCTCCGGAGGATCGCGCCCGATGGCGCGGTCACCACGCTGCCGGCCATGCCAGGCGTCACCGACGCCTATGCCACCGGTCTCGCCGTGGATGCCTCCAACAATCTTCTCGTTGCCGCCACGTTCACCTCGGTGATCGCGAGGGTGCCTCCCAGTGGTCCCGCCACGATTGTCGCCGGTCAACTCCGCACCCAGGGCTTCCGGGACGGTCCGGCCGCCGAGGCACTGTTTCATGGTCCCGCTGCCGTTGCCGTCGATCCGCGTGGGAACCTGCTGGTGGCCGATGGAAACAATGTGGTGCGCCGGATCGCCACGGACGGCCAGGTTTCGACCCTGGCCGGAATGCCGTTGCCGGTGGCGGTGGGCAACGCCGACGGCGTCGGGTCCGGCGCCCGTTTCTCGGAGACCTGCCTCGTGGCCCTGTCGCCTAATGGGGATCTCCTGGAGTCGGATTACAATAACCGCTGCATCCGCCGGGTCACCACCGGCGGGGTGGTCACCACCATAGTGGGGACCGCCGACGAAGCCGGGGCCGCGGACGGGCCCGCTGACACCGCCCGGTTCGTCGGGCCGATGGCGCTGACGGCGGATGCCTCCGGCGACATCTACGTGATCGATGGAGACAGCTCCATCCGGAAGGTCACTCCGGCTGGCACCGTGTCCACGGTGGTGAGGGCGGGCCGGTTCTCTTCGGCCCGCGGAATCGCCGTTGACGCCGCGGGCAACCTCTATGTCTCAGAGGCCAACAATATCCAGCGCATCAGCCCAAGCGGCGAAGTCAGCAGTTTCGCCGGAGTGCGCACCGCGGATGTGTACGCGGGCGCCGGCAGCGCCGATGGTCGCGCCGCGCAGGCCCGGTTCCACTCGCCGGGCGGTCTGGCCATCGACCGGGCGGGCAACCTCTTCGTGGCGGACAGCGGCAATAACACAATTCGCAAGATCTCCTCGGAAGGGATCGTCACGACGATCGCAGGAACCGCCGGCGTCTACGGGTCGGATGACGGGGACGGCGCCAACGCGCGATTCTCGGAGCCATTGGGCCTGGCCATTGACGATTCCGGCAACCTGTACGTGGCGGACCGCTTCAACAGCCTCATCCGGAAAGTGACCGCCGGGGGAACCGTCAGCACCGTCGCCGGCCTCGCCCATGCCGATGGCAATGCCGGCGGCCTCGGGTCTGAGGTCAGGCTGCATTACCCGCAGAGCGTCGCCGTCGACGCCGCGGGCAACATCTTTGTGCCGAACCTGAGCATGGTCTACCGGGGCATCCGCGCCTCCGTCCCGGTCATCGCCCGCCAGCCGCAGGGCGCCGCGGTGGCGAGCGGCAGCAACGCCCAGTTCTCCGTGTCCGCCGCCGGCGCGCCGGCGCCCACCTACCAGTGGTACCACAACTCCGTGCCGGTGAACGGCGCGACCGACAGCACGCTGACCCTGGCCAACGCGCTCGCCTCCGACGCCGGCAGCTATACGGTCGCCGTGGCCAACGCACTCGGCAGCGTGATGAGCAGCCCGGCCACGCTGACGGTGACCGCCGTGCCTGCCCCGCCCCCGGCCGAGGCGGGCGGCGGCGGCGCCCTCAGTGCCTGGTTCGTGCTGGCGCTGTTGGTCCTGGCCGCCGCCCGCCGGCTTCGGCGCGCCCCGGTCCAGTCGCAGGCGTAGGAGGCTAATCCGCGGCGACCCGGCCGCGCCCCGATTTGATGGCCGCGCGGTGGTGTTTCGATTCGATCATCCGCGCCTTCTGCCCACGGGTCTTCTGGCGTCCGCGGCGAAGTTGCTTCGCCTGCTCCGCCTGGCGGGCGGCCGCCGCCGCCCGGTTTTGCCCCTCCAGCTTGGCGCACAACCCAGCCCAGGCCCGCGCGCGGTTGACCCCCTGCGAACGCTCGGCCTGGCAGCGCACTTCCAGACCCGTCGGCCGGTGCCGCAGCCACACCGTCGACGAGGTCTTGTTGATCTTCTGTCCGCCCGGCCCCGCCCCGCGGATGAACTTCTCGTCCACCTCGCCCGGGTCGACGCCCAGCGCGGCCAGGCGCCGCCGCACGTCAGGCTCGATTTGCAGTGGAAATCCGGTCATGGGTTTGCTTCTCTTTGGTGAAACTTCACCTCGTCCCACCAGTCAAATCAATCTGCGTCTCCTCCGCGGCCTGACCGTTTCCCAAGTCGCCATCCCCGCGCCACTTCCCGTCCGCCGCCTCCAACCCGTCTCTTTCCATGTCCAAAGGTCCCGCCTGGTCCCAGAAACTGCGCGCCGAAATCGCCAAGGCCGTCATCGGCCAGGATGTCATCGTCGAGCGCCTGCTCACCGCCCTGCTGGCCAACGGCCATGTGCTTCTGGAAGGCATGCCGGGACTGGCCAAAACGCTGCTGGTGAAATCGCTCGGCCAGGCCCTCGGCGTGCAGTTCGAACGCATCCAGTTCACGCCCGACCTGCTGCCGAGCGACGTGGTCGGCACGATGGTCTTCCAGCCCAAGGAGGGCACCTTCGCGCCCCACCGCGGCCCGATCTTCGCCAACCTGCTGCTGGCCGATGAAATCAACCGCGCGCCCGCCAAGGTGCAGAGCGCCCTGCTCGAGGCGATGCAGGAGCGCCAGGTGACCATCGGCGGCCAGGTCCAGCCGCTGCCCTCGCCCTTCTTCGTGATGGCGACCCAGAATCCCATCGAGCAGGAGGGCACCTATCCGCTCCCCGAGGCCCAGACCGACCGTTTCCTGTTCAAGCTCATCCTCGACTACCCGTCGGCCGAGGAGGAGCACGCGATCGTGCAGCGCTGGGGCCCGGTCACGGCCCAGCCGGTCCTGGCCGCCGTCTCCAGCGGCGCGGAGCTGCTCGCCCTGCGGCCGGAGGTCGACCGGGTCCACGTCGCGCCCGATGTGCACCGGTACGTCCTCTCCCTCGTCCGCGCCACGCGCATGCTGGCGGACCGCGCCGCCCACCCCACGGCGAAACGCCAGCTCAATTTCGGCGCCTCGCCGCGCGCCTCCCTCGCGCTGATCCAGGCCGGCCGCGCGCTCGCCTGGCTGCGCGGGACCGATTTCGTCTCGCCCGCGCTGCTGCAGGAGCTGGCGCCCGACATCATGCGTCACCGGCTGGGCCTCACCTACGAGGCCGAGGCCGAGGAGACGACCACCGACCAGATCATCCGCCAGGTCATCGAGCGCACGCCGGTGCCCGCGGCCAGCCAGGCCGTGGCCTGACCGCCTTCCCGCCCTCATCTCTTGGCCGCTCCCGCCGCCACCGCCTCCAATCCGCAGTCCCAGCTGGCGCTGTTGCGCCGGCTGGAGTGGCGCGTGCGCCATGCCGTCGAGAACGTCCTGAGCGGCGAATACCGGTCGGCCTTCCGCGGCCGCGGCATGGAGTTCGACCAGGTGGTGAAATATGAATTCGGCGACGACGTGCGCGACATCGACTGGAATGTGACCGCGCGGCTGGGCGAACCCTATCGCAAGAAGTTCGTCGAGGAACGCGAAGTCACCTTGCTGCTCGTTTTCGAAGACTCGCCCGGCCTCCAGTTCGGCTCGTCCAGCCTGTCCAAACGCGAGGCCCTGCTCGAGCTGGCCGGCCTCGTGATGCTGCTGGGCGCGGTCAACCGCGACCGCGTCGGTTACGTCTACGCGGGGCCGGACGGCTATCAGGTCAGGGAGCCCGTGCGGGGCCGCGGGCCCATCCTGCACGCCGCCTCCACCCTACTCGGCATGCCGCTGCCCCCGCTGGCAAGCGCCTCCGGGAGCACGGAGGCCGCCCATACCCCAAACCCCAAACGCGCCCCCAAACCGGCCGCCTCGGCGGCCGCCGCGCCTCCGGTCATCGCCGCGGTCCCGGTCGGCAGTCCCAACCCAAAACCCAAGACCCAGACCTCAGAACCGGGAATTCCCGCGCCCTCCGGCGCGGGCATTCCCTGGCAGCTGATCGCCCGCGCCGCCCCCAAGCACAGCATTCTCATCTGGCTGTCCGATTTTCCGCCGCGGGTGGCGCCCGACGGCTGGCCGGTGCTCCAGCGCCGCTATCAAACGATGGGGTTCCGGGTCGACGATCCGTGGGAACGCGCGCTGCCGACGGGCGACACGCTGGTGGCCTACGATCCGCTCGCCAGCCGGCTTGTCCTGATCGACGGCAGCGCCGGGCAGCGCGCGGCCCACGTCGAATGGATGGAACGCCGCGGGGCCGCCTTTCGCGGGTTGTTTCCCGACTCGCTCAGCCGGCTGGTCGTGAGCACCCAGGAATCCCGCCTCGATGCGCTCGTCCGGTTCTTCCATGCCCGGATGCGAAGCCGCTCCCGCGGCTAAGTGCCAAGGTTCAAGTTCCATGATTCCGCCGCACTCCCAATCCGATGAAACCTGAAGTCCCCATTCCCTTGGCAACGCCGCCGATGGAACTTGCTCCGGGGCGCTTGAAGGCCGGCCCTGGGAACTGGGCACTTGGAACCTGGAACTTGGATTGCCCAAGATGACTTCGGGCAACTATGTTCTGCACGATCCGTGGTGGCTGCTAGCGCTCGGCCTGATCCCGCTGCTGGTCTGGCTGCGGGGCCGGCGCGGGGTGGCGGCGCTGGTTGTGCCGTTCGCTGCCGCCTGGCATCGCCCGTCGCTCGCCTCCGCCTCCCGCCTGCCCGCGACCCTGGGCCTGGCCGGCCTGGCGCTGGTGGTGGTGGCGCTGGCCCGCCCGCAGCACATCGACGACCGGCGCGAGACCCGGCAGCAGGGCTACGATCTCATTCTCGCGATCGACCTCTCGGGCAGCATGCTGGCCGAGGACAACCACCGCCCGGGCGAGGGTCCGAACCGCCTGCAGATCATCAAGCCGGTCATCCGGGCGTTCATCGACCGCCGGCCCAACGACCGGATCGGCATCGTGGTGTTTGCCACCAGCGCCTACACCCTCGCGCCCCTGACCTTTGACCACGCCTGGCTCGCCCGCCAGCTCGACCGCCTCGAGATCGGGGTGATTGACGCCGACCACACGGCGATCGGCGACGGGCTCGGGGTGGCCCTGACCCGCCTCGAGCAGTCCGGCCGGACGGAGGGCGGCCAGCGCAAGGGCGCGTTTGTCATCCTGCTGACCGACGGTTCCAACAACGCCGGCGTGCTCACCCCGCCGCAGGCCGCCGAAATCGCCCGGGCCCGCGGCATCCCCGTCTACACCATCGGCGCGGGCAAGGACGGGTACACCTTCCTGCCCGTGCGCGACGCCCGCGGCCAGACCATCACCTACACGCAGATCCTGGCGGACCTCGATGAGAACTCGCTCACCGCGATCGCCGACCAGACGGGCGGGCGATTCTTCCGCGCCCGGGACGCCGACACGATCGAGTCGGCCTTCGTGGCCATTGATCGCGCCCAAAAGATCGAGTTCTCGGCCAAGGCCTATCTTCTCACGACCGAACTTTTCCCCTGGTGCGCCGTGCCGGGTCTCGCCGGCTTGCTGCTCGCCGGCCTCACCCTCGCCTGGTCCACCCTGCGGCGCCGGCCCGGCCCGTTCGCGGCGCGGTCCGGGGACCGGGAGGCCGTCGGCGGGAGCGCGGCCGCCCCGCCGCCGCTTTCCGCGAGTCCCGCCGCCGCGCCATGATCTTCTATTGGCCCCACCTGCTCTGGCTGCTCGCGCCCGTCGCCGTCCTGGGCTTCCTGGACGCCTTGCGCCGCAGCCGCGGGGATTCCGGCCGGACCTGGCCCAAGATCCTGCGGGCCTGGGCGGGCGCCCGGAACGCCACGGTCGGGGGCGAGCGCGGCGCCACCCGCAGCCGGCTGCTGCTCTGGCTCGGACTCGCGCTCGGCGTCATCGCCCTGGCGCGGCCGCAGTGGGGTCACGTCGAGGAACCGGTGTTTGACCAGTCGCGCGAGATCATCATCGCGCTCGACCTGTCGCGCAGCATGCTCGCGCCCGACGTGGCGCCGACGCGCCTCGAGCGCGCCCGCCTGCTCATCCAGGGACTCCTTGACAGCCTGCGGGGCGAGCGGGTCGGTCTGGTCGTGTTCGCCGGGACCGCGTTCCTGCAGGTGCCGCTCAGCGCGGACTACGAGGTCCTCAACGAGTTTCTCCCCTCGCTCACGCCCGCCTACATGCCGGTCGGCGGCACCGACTACGGCGCGATGCTGCGCGCGGCCCTCGCCGGATTCGGCGCCGACAGTCCGGCCGACCGCTTCCTGATCGTCCTGAGCGACGGCGAGAGCCTGACCGACAACTGGAGGGACCAGGTCCGCGACCTGCGCCGGGCCAACATCCGCGTGATCGGCCTGGGGGTCGGGACGGCCCAGGGCGCGTTCATTCCCGACGGGGCCGGCGGCTACGTGAAGGACGACCGCGGCGCCGTCGTGCTGTCGAAACTCAACAGTTCGACCCTGCGG
>Ga0265338_10008154_pt1 | contig 12782 bp, 9 predicted proteins | sample 42126metaG_FD_193579 | JGI IMG/M metagenome (GOLD analysis project Ga0265338, IMG submission 193579) | Rhizosphere microbial communities from Carex aquatilis grown in University of Washington, Seatle, WA, United States - 4-21-26 metaG | ecosystem: Host-associated > Plants > Roots > Rhizosphere >... | reverse complement strand
GCGCGTCAGGCCCGCCGCGCTTGTAGGTCTTGGTCACGACCCAGGGATGCACGAAAGCCTTGGGGTCGATGACGCTGATCTCGTCTTGCAGCGTATCGGGCCCGGACTGGCGCATTCGTTCCACGACGTGAATCTGGTCGGAGTGCTCGATGCCCGAGGCGTCGAAACCGGTGTCGCCGCGGATGCCCACGGTGTCGATCACCAGCACCGCGTCCTTGCCCTTGCCCTCCCAGTGACCGATCGAGTGGCCGTTGAAGGTCGGGTCCAGGTCGTCGGGCGACGGATGGCCGCGCCCGTCGGTGAACACCCGTCGCACCTGGCTGGACCATTCGGCGATGATGGTCACCTGGCCGGGAGTCATCAGGATCTCCATGGGATAGCTCATGGTCATGATCCTGGGCATGCCCGGCGGCAGGCAGCGCGACGTCGGGTCGGCCACGGGATGGCCTTCGCGCGCGGCTTCGGTCGTCTTGCGGTACTTCTCCGCGTACTCGGGAGTGAACGGCGGGTTCTCGGGTACGCCGGGCCGGCCGTTGGGCTCCCAGGTGATCGAGCCGACCCGCTCCCAGATGCCGTCCCAGTTGGGCAGGTCCTTGTTCGCCGGCGCGGCCTTGAGCTCAGCGAAGGCGGGCGCCGCTGCGAAGACGGCGAGGGACAGAAGCAGTGGAAGGCGAAGTCGTTTCATGGCGGCAAATCTAGAGGAAGGACGCGTCCGGCGCATGCATGAACCGAATTCAGGCGGGAAGTGGCGCGATCACGCCGCCTTGCGCCACAGCCGCTCGGACGCGATCTGCGCCCCCTCGGCCAGGGCCGCGAGCTTCTTGTAGGCGATCTCGCCGTCGAGCTTGCCGAAGCCGGCGAAGGTGCCGAAGCCGCAGTCGGTGCCGGCCAGAACCCGCTCGCGCCCGACGATGGCGGCGAACCGCTCCACGCCCTGGGCCACCAGCTCGGGATGTTCGACATAGTTGGAGCAGCTGTCGATCAGGCCGGGGATCAGCACCTTGTCGTCCGGAACCTTGGCCTCGGCCCACACCGCCCATTCGTGCTGGTGGCGCGAATTGGCCGCCTCGAACAGCACCGCCTGCGGCTTGGCCTTGAGGATCAAGTGCAGGATCTTGATCAGGTCGATGTCGTGGTCGTGCGGGCCCTCGTAGTTGCCCCAGCACACGTGCATGCGCACCTTGTCGGCGGGGATGCCTTCCAGCGCCGCGTTCATCGCCTCGACGTGCAGCTCGGCGCGGGCCACGAACTCGGCCTCGCTCAGGTCCTGGAAGCCGGTGTGATGGGCCATGGCCAGGTCCGGGCAGTCGAGCTGCAGGATCAGGCCCGCTTCGACGATCATCCGGTATTCCTGCTTCATGGCGGCCGACAGGGCCCAGACATATTCCTCGTGGGTCTCGTAGTACTGGTTGGGCTGGAAGGCGGTGATCAGGCCCGGCGAGGCCGAGTTCATGAAGCCTTCCGTCACGCCCGCCGCCTTCATCGCCGCCTGCATGTTGTCGATGTCGACCTTCAGCGGAGCCAGGCTCTTGACCCTCACCGGTCCGATGCAAGAGGCGCGGCGGAACTCCTGCACCCCCGTCATCCGGGTCATCTTCTCGCGGAACTCGGGATAGGGGGCGAGATCGAGCGCCACCTTGCGCTTGTTGTCGCCGCCAAAGCCGGTCAGGCGGTCCATCATGTAGGTTGAGTAGCTGACCTTGGACGCCTCGCCGTCGGACGGGACATCGACGCCGGCCTCGACCTGGCGCTGCACCACCGCGGCAACCGCGTCGTGGATCACGCGGTCGTATTCGGCCGGATCGTAGTCCTCGCCGTGGTCCTTCTTCAGCAGCGCGTCCACCAGGCGGCGCGGCCGCGGCATGGAGCCGACGTGGGTGGTCAGGGTCCTCTCAGTGCTGAGACGCATGGGCTTTCCTACGAACGCGGCGCCCGTTTGCGGCGCCCCAACTTTAGCGTATCCGCCTATAGCGGATGTTCGTCGCGAGGGGAGTGTCTGAATGTTGCACGTGCAACAAAACCGGGTTGTCGTTGCGACGGCAAGGGCATGTCTGTCCCTGCTGACCGGCCTTGTCCTGGCCGCGGCGCCGGTCGGCCTCGTCCGGGCCGCCGCGCCGGACGGCTTCGTGCGGCGGCTGGAGATGCAGGCCGTGCTGCAGACCCTCAGGGCCGAGCTTCTCGGCCACGACTCGTCCACCGCCGTGCTGCAGGCGTGGTGCGAGGCGCACGGGCCGCCGGGCCTGAAGATCGTCGCCGAGCATGATCCCAAGGCCGAACGGCCGCCGAGCGCGGCGGCGAGGACGGCGCTGAACCTGATGCCGGGCCAGGCGGTGCGCTATCGCCGGGTCAAGCTGGCCTGCGGCGGGGTGGTGCTGTCGGAGGCCGACAACTGGTACCTGCCGGGTCGCCTGACCACCGAGATGAATCACACGCTCGACACCTCCGACGCCCCGTTCGGCGCGGTGGTGCGGCCTCTGGATTTCCGCCGCCGCTTCCTGTCGGCCGAGCTGCTGTGGAGCCCGCTGCCGGGCGATTGGGCGAAGCACGCGCCCGATCCGGCGCCGGCCGGGCCGATCCCGGCTGAGGTGCTCACCGACACCGCCGTCCTGGCCGCGCCCGACGGCCGCCCGTTCAGCTTCGTGGCCGAGACCTATACGAAGGCGGCGCTGGAGATGGCGCTGCCACGCTGATCCGCGCCTTCAACAGTGATACCGACACTGTGCGATCAGCATCCCGTCGTCGGTTGGGCGATAGACCAGCCGGTGTTCCAGGTTGATCCGGCGCGGCCCGTGCCCGCGAAGGGCGTGCGGGTGCGAGACGGGCCGGTGTTGAGCCGTGAAAATTGCCCGCCCCACCTGCCTTTCGCCGGAAAAGGAAGGGCATCTGCGGATTCAGGCCGTTGCTTCGTCAAGAAAAGCATGATTGCGTTCCGCAGCGCTGCAAGAAGCCGGAACGGCGAAGCGCGGTATTGAGATTGGGAGGATTTCGATGGCGGATGATGGCGCCCCTAAGGTCGGTCGTCGTGGATTCCTGAAGGGCGCAGCCCTGGGAGGTATCGCGGCTGCCGCCACCCCGGCGATCGCCGCCGCCCAGACCCCGCCAAACGGCGGGACGGGCGCCACGGGGCCCAGGGCTGCCGCGGCCGCCGCCAACAAGGCCGAGCCGCGTCCGGCCCAGCCGGTCTCCACCGCCTCCGAATCGTCCCAGCGCGAGGAGGGCCTGACCTACACCTCGTGCGGCGGCGACTACATGACCGACGTGTTGCGCAGCCTCGGCATCGAATATTTCGCGGCCACGCCCGGCAACACCTTCATGGGCCTGCACGAAGCGATCGTGAACTACGGCATGTTGACCACGCCGAAAATCCGCTCGCTGACCACGATGCACGAAGAGGCGTCGGTGGCCATGTGCCACGGCTACGCCAAGATCTCCGGCAAGCCGATGGCCTGCATGTTCCACACCACCGTGGGCACGATGCACGCCTCCATGGCCGTCTATAACGCCTACGCCGACCGCGTGCCGATCTTCATGATGACCGGCGTGGCCCTGCAGGAAGAGCGCCGCCCCGGCGGGGTCGACTGGCTGCACGACGCCACTGACGGCCCGGCCCTGTTGCGCGACTTCACCAAGTGGGACGACACCCCCGCTTCGCTGACGCACTTCGGCGAATCCGCCGTGCGCGCCTGGAAGTTCTCGATGACCCCGCCCTATGGGCCGACCCTGCTCGCGGTCGACACCCAGATGCAGGAAGACGAGATTCCCGGCGGCGCGGCCAAGCGTCCGCCGATCCCCACGCTGCCCAGGATCAGTCCGCCGGCCGGCGAGGCCGGGGCGGTGCGCGACCTGGCCGCCATGCTGGTCAAGGCCGAGCACCCGGTGATCACCGCCGACCGCTGCGCCCGCACGCCCGCCGGCCTGAAGATGCTGGTCGAGCTGGCCGAGACCCTGCAGGCGCCGGTGTGCGACACCACCAACCGCATGAACTTCCCCTGGCGTCACCCGCTCAGCCAGTCGCCCCGGCAGGGCCAGCTGCTGAGCCAGGCCGACGTGATCCTGGGCCTGGAGCCGGGCGATCCCTTCGGCCTCGCCAACCGCAAGAACAAGGAAGGCGCCGTCCGCCGGTTCGTCAAACCCGACGCCAAGGTGGTGACCATCTCCTCGGTGGAGCTCTATCCCAAGGGCAACTACCAGGACCTGCAGCGCTATCCGAGCAACATCGACCTCGCCATGGAGGCCGACGCCGAGGCCACGCTCCCGTTCCTGATCGAGGAGGTGAAGCGGCAGATGGGCGCCAAGTCGCAGTACGAGGCGCGCGGCCAGGCCTTCGCCAAGATGCACCACGACGACCTGGAGGCGGCCAAGCGCAACGCCACATTCGGCTGGGACGACAGCCCCATCTCCATGCCGCGGATGTGCCAGGAGCTGTACGAGCAGATCAAGGGCGACGACTGGTCCCTGGTGTCCGACACCAACTTCCAGAGCCGGTGGCCGCAGAAGCTGTGGCACGCCGACAAGCACTACCAGTTCATCGGCGGCCACGGCGCGGCCGGCATCGGCTACCTGACGCCCGCCAGCCTGGGCGCGGCCCTGGCCAACCAGGAGCACGGCCGCCTCAGCGTGTCGTTCATCGGCGACGGCGACCTGATGTTCGGGCCGGGGGTGCTGTGGACGGCGGCGCACGAGCGCATCCCGATCCTCTATCTCGTGCACAACAACCGCGGCTACCACATGGAGATCATGCAGATGCAGGTGATCGCCAACCGCCGCAACCGGGGCATCGACCGCCTGGGCATCGCCTGCGGCATCGACAATCCCAACATCAACTACGCGCAGATGGCCAAGTCGCTGGGCATGTACGCCGAGGGCCCGATCGAGAACCCCAAGGATCTCGGGCCGGCGATCAAGCGCGCCATCGCGGTGGTCAAGAAGGGCGAACCGGCCCTGATCGATGTCGTGGCTCAAGGCCGCTAGGGAGGGGATGATGCAACGCCTGGTTCTTTCTCTGGCTTTCGTCGGCCTCGCCGCCGGCGCGGCTATCGCTCAGGACGCCGCCCCCAAGGGCGATCCGGTCCACGGCAAGACCGTCTTCGTCGCTTACGGCTGCTGGCAATGCCACGGCTACCAGGGCCAGGGCGGCGCCGGGCCCAAGCTCGCGCCCAACCCCTTGCCCTATGAGGCGATCTTCCGTCAGTTGCGCAAGCCGCGCGGGACGATGCCGATCTATACCCACGTGACCACGCCCGATCAGGACGTGGCCGACATCTATGCCTACCTGCAGACCATCCCCAAGGCCAAGACCGTGGCCGAGATTCCGGCTCTGAACGACATCCAGCCGTAGAAGAGCTTGGCGGGAAACCGCTGCTACTCTTTCCAGTTCCTTAGGGAATAAGGGATTGCGCGCCCGGAGAGCCTGCCTCTCCGGGCGTTTTCGTATCATTTTCGCAACATTGCCCCGCTCACGACGCGAGACACGCGGTTGTTGTAACCCGTGCCGGTTGACTCGGTTGCCATGTCACGCAAGAACCCCCGCCGCTGCACGTGCCTGGGGAAGATTGTTCGAATAACGGACACGCCTTTGGCGGGGGAAAAATCGAACAACGATCGGTGAGTTCCGTTCTGCGGAATTGATCGATCCCTTACCTGTTAAGCCATTCCTAGTGGGGGTGGCGACGGCAGGCGCGTGTCGAATGATCTTCCAGGCTCGTTCAAGGACGATTTTTCGAAAGCATATGTACGATTATCGACCAATAGCGCTGTTGTCCGTTGGCGGCGCTGGAGGACAACTTTCAAGCGTAGTCCAGCGTCTCCTCCCAGTGAGGCGCAGGATCCCGACAACTAAAGTCACAGGGGAGTTCATGACGACTTCGTCTCTTCGCGCCGCACTGCTCGTTTCCACCGCCCTGACGGTGTCAGGCCTTGCCTCGGCCGCCTTCGCCCAGACCGCCGCCGCGCCCTCCAGCTCCAACACCATCGAGGAAGTGGTCGTCACCGCGACCCGCCAGACCTCGACCGTCAACAAGGTCGCCCTGTCGGTGTCGGCCGTGACCCAGAAGTCCCTCGACCAGCAGGGCATCCGCAACGTCGCCGACCTGGCGACCCAGGTTCCCGGCTTCACCTTCCGCACCTCGGGCGGCGACAACAACCCGCAGCTGACCATGCGCGGCGTCGGCGGCAACGCCATCACCGGCACCTCGGGCTCGGCCCCGACCACCGGCGTCTACCTCGACGACCTGCCGATGATGAAGCGCAACGCCAACGGCCTGCTGACCGGCTCGGGCTCCCCGCTTCCGCTGCTCTATGACCTGGACCGGGTGGAAGTGCTGCGCGGCCCGCAAGGCACGCTCTACGGCGGCTCGTCTGAAGGCGGCACCCTGCGCTTCATCACCCCCAATCCCAGCCTGACCACCTACTCGGGTTCGGCCCGCGTCGGCGTCTCGACCATCTCGGGCGGCGGCATCGGCGACGAAGAAGGCCTGGCCCTCGGCGGCCCGATCGTCGAAGACAAGCTCGGCTTCCGCGTCTCCGGCTACCGCCAGGATCGTCCGGGCTGGATCAACGACTACTCGGCCTACGACGGCCACCAGATCGCCTCGGGCATCAACAAGGGCAACGACTACTCGCTGCACGGCAGCTTGCTCTGGCAGATCACGCCGAGCTTCAAGGCGACTGTGTCGGTGTTCCACCAGTCGAACTACGACCAGGACTCCTCGACCGTCCGCACCTCCTCGCCGCAGATCAACGTTCCTGTGACGACGTTCAACAACTGCAGCGTCGGCACGGGTCCGGGCTGCACGGCCAAGGCCGTCAACGGCGTGGGCTACTCGTTCCCGGCCACCGTGTTCGGCGGCTATTCGATCCCGGCCTCGACCTGGCTCAACAATAACGCCCGCAACGGCGTCGAGAACGGCCTCTACTCGACGGCGACCGACGTCGGCTACGTACCCTCGCCGCGCCGGACCATCTTCACGACCCCGAGCATCACGCTGGACTACAACTGGAACGACACGCTCGATTTCAAGTCGATCACGTCCAACACCAGCGACCGCACCTCGGGATGGCAGTTCTCGGCGACCAATGGCGCCGGCCTTCGCACCAGCGTGCTCCCCAACCTGCCGATCCCGCAGTGCCCGACGGGCGCCGGCTCCTCGACGCCGATCCATGCGGCCTCGAACGCCTGCGTCGTCGCCCTGCAGTACCTGCAGCTCGCGCCCAACGGCCAGACCATGTACCAGGGCCAATTGGGCAATCAGGTCGCCGGTCCGGCCGACGTGTTCGGCTACTACCTCTATAACAATCGCCGGAACCAGACGACGCAGGAGTTCCGCGTTTCGACGACCGATCCCTCGTGGAAGCTGCAGTTCGTCGGCGGCGTGTTCATCGAGCACGAGAACAACGCCGTCAACGTCGGCTCGAACTGGGACGAGAACCAGGTCGCTCAGCAGCTGCGCGGCGCGCCCGAGGCCTATTTCGCCGGCGGCGCCCTCGGCGCGCCCGTGATGCAGGTGCCGGGCGCCCCCATGATCGACGTGTCGACCCGCAACATCGACATCACCGAAGACGAGCAGTCCATCTTCGGCGAGGTCAGCTACAACTTCACCAGCAAGTTCAAGCTGACGGCCGGCTTCCGGGCGACCAACTACACCCAGAACTTCCAGCAGCAATACGGCGGCAGCGTCGCCGGCGCGCCCTCGGGCTTCGTCGGGACCTCTGACACCGGCGCGATCGAGACCAATCCCAACTCGCTCACGCCGTTCCCGAGCAACTACGCCGCCTGCCCGTCGAGCCCGTCCAAGGCGGCCCTCGGCACTGCGGCCGGCACGGCGGCGGCCCAGGCCGGCTGTCCCTACCAGTACACCTCGACCACCCTGCACGAGAGCCCGGTCACCCCGAAGGTCGCCGCGTCCTACCAGATCGCCTCCGGCGAGCTGCTGTACGTGACCTACGCCGAAGGCCAGCGTCCGGGCGGCGTCAACCCGCCGGCCCCGCCGGTGCAGTGCGCCCAAGACTTCGCCAACCTGGGCATCAGCGCCACGCCGCAGACCTATCAGCACGATACGGTCAAGAGCACCGAGGTGGGCGGCAAGTTCCGCCTGTTCGAGGGTCAGGCCCAGCTGAACGTCTCGGCGTTCCACATCGATTGGGACAACGTGCAGTTCACGGTGAACCTGCCGCAGTGCGCCTTCTCGTACATCGCCAACGCGGCCACCGCCGCGTCTGACGGCGCCGAGTTGCAGGCCACCGGCCGCATCGCCGGCTTCACCATCAACGGCAACGTGGGCTACGATAACGCCCGCTATACCGCGACGGTGAAGAACCTGGCCGGCACGGTGCTGGCGAACAAGGGCGACAACCTCGGCGTGCCTGATTGGACGGCCAATGTGGGTGTCCAGTACGACACCCGTATCGGCATGCTGCCCGCCTACGCCCGCATGGACTTCAGCTACAGCGGCAAGTACATGCGCACGACCGGCCCGGGCTCCAGCGCCTACCAGTCGGCCCTGGCCTATGCGCCGAACTACATCAACGGCAACGAGACCCACATCTGGAACGCCCGCGTCGGGACGTACTGGAAGGACCTCGAGATCGCCGGCTACGTGAAGAACATCTTCGACTCCCGCGAGTGGATCAACCTGAACCAGGGCGTGGGCAACTACTACTACACCGGCACCACGGTTCAGCCGCGCGTGATCGGCGTCCAGCTGAACTACCGCTTCTAAGCGCAATTTCGGCTTCGAAAGACCTGAGGAAGGCGGAAGCTCCGGCGTCCGCCTTTTTCCGTTTTATGAGGGGTTCGGATCGCCGCAGGCGCCTTGCCCCAGACGATGGAGCGAGCTATACGCTCGCCTCCTTCGCCAGCGGGCTTCGCCCGTATTGGCCGGCCGGATGCGTAGCTCAGCGGGAGAGCACCTCGTTCACACCGAGGGGGTCACAGGTTCAATCCCTGTCGCATCCACCACTTTCTTCAGGAAAATAAAGGACTTGGGGGCTGACCCCTTTGTCATAAACCTCGAAGGCCCTCAAGGGGGGCAAGCGGGGGACAAATTCATTTTCCGGGTCGTGAGGCCGTTTTCGGCAGCCCGCTGGTGGCCGTTGCCCCAATTTCTTGGAACAGCTCCGAATCGGAGTGCATTCGGGCGCTTGGCGAGGGCGGTGGGCGGCCGCCCCGAGTCTCATTAATGTGACGTATGGAATTTTTGTGCGTTATTTATGAGACGGAGGGCATTGCAATGCAAGGCAAAGGCCTTAGATTGTCTCATTAATAGAACATAGGGCCATCCTGTGCGCCATTTATGAGAATTGAGATGAAGCGAACGCTGCAAGTCCACTCTCGCGTCGCCACCCAAGCCCTTACCCTCTTGGGCCAATTGATCCGCACGCGCCGTCTGGAGCTGAGAATGACAGCGGCCGAGGCGGCGGAACGGGCTGGCGTTTCGCGGGCGTTGTTCTACCGGATCGAGCAAGGTGATCCCACTTGTTCGGCGGGGGCCATGTTCGAAGCCGCCTCTGTGGTGGGCGTGCCCCTGTTCGAAGAGATGCGGACGGGCGGAACCTTGTCTGCGGCCCTCCAGCAATCGGACAAAATGATGAGCTTGCTCCCGCAGAGCGCGCGCCGGTCCAAGGTGCAGGTTTTCGATGACTTCTGACGCGGACGGATCGGCGGCTCTTGGCGATGGACCCGCCGCTGAGCCTGGTGCTGCCCGGCCCGGCCGGCGCCAGGCGAGAACGCGCGAAGCCTTTGTTTGGGTTTGGCTCCCGGGTGCGGTCTCGCCTGTGGTGGCGGGGCGCTTGTCTTGGGTTCAAGACGCCATTCACTTCAACTACGGGCAAAGCTATCTCGCCCGCCCCAACGCGATTCCCCTATACGAGCCGGAATTGCCGCTCGAACGCGGTGACCTGCCGCCACCGAGAGGCCTCTGGATCGCCAGCGCCATTCGAGACGGCGCCCCAGACGCGTGGGGACGACGGGTAATTCTGAACAGTCGATCAAGCGGTCGTTTGGCGGCGCTACGCGACCCCAACGGCGTGGACATCGATCAGATCGACGAGTTGACCTATCTGCTGGAGTCTGGATCCGATCGGATCGGCAATCTCGACTTCCAAGCTTCGCCCACCGCCTACGTGGCGCGCCAAGCCGTTCCTGCCAGTCTGGACGAACTGCTCCAAGCCGCGGACCTCGTGCAGCAGAATATTCCGCTCCCGCCTGAGTTGGCAGCGGCGCTGCTTCATGGCTCGGCCCTTGGAGGTGCGCGACCAAAGGCTTTGATCGTGGATGGCCAAGAGCGATGGATCGCGAAGTTCTCCACCAGCCAAGACCTCTACCCGGTGGTCAGGGCAGAATATCTGGCCATGCGCCTGGCCGCAGCCGTTGGACTAGATGTAGCTGCCGTCCGATTGGAAGTCGTGGCTAATAGGGACGTGCTCCTGGTGCGCCGTTTCGATCGAATGCCGCATGCCGATGGATGGACCCGCCGAGGGATGGTCTCTGGCCTGACCTTGCTTGAGCTCGATGAAATGCAGGCGCGGTACGCTAGCTACGAGGATTTGGCTCAGATCGTGCGTCAGCGCTTCGAAGCGCCCACCCAGAGCCTGCGAGAGCTCTTTGGTCGCCTCGTGTTCAACATCCTCTGCGGCAACACCGATGATCACGCTCGAAACCACGCCGCTTTTTGGGATGGCGCTCGGCTCAGCCTGACGCCGGCCTACGACATATGCCCGCAAGGCCGCGCAGGCGGCGAGGCCGGTCAAGCCATGCTGATCCTCGGTAACAGCAACCTCAGCACGCTGGCGCTCTGTTTGGAGGCTGCACCGCAGTTTCGACTTACGCCCACGGAAGCCCAGGCGCTCATCATCGATCAGATCACCAGATTGAAGGGAGCCTGGGACGCCGCCTGTACGGACGCGCGCTTGGCGCTGATCGAGCGGGACAACCTATGGGGCCGTCAATTCCTCAATCCCTTCGCGTTCCAGGGCGCGCCGCCCGCCATCGCCGCCATGGCTCTCGGATTATAGAGTGGTTAAGGCGCTGGCCCTGTGCGCTGGCCGTGAAATAGCTAAATGGGGAGAGTCCGCCCCTGGCGCACTACCGTCATGATCGTGACGTAGGCGCAGAGCAAATGTTCCGTTTTTGTTCTTGACTTCTTGAGGCCGTCATGCAAAATAACGGTCTGCAGGCGGGGCATCCCGGACGCGATCTCGCCAGCTATCACCCGCAGTTTGGAGCAGGGCTATGGCGGGGCGCCAAGCCGGCAACGGCCGGCGCGTAAGGCCATTCGATGCGAGCGATGACGACCTCAGCGTCGATGACTGGATGGCCGGGAGGAATACTCAAATAGCGCGGAGGAGCGGGGCTGATAGGGCTGGTCGCCAAGCCTGGGTTGACGCCATTCGCACAGGGCAGGACGTCAAGGCTGCGCAGCCTGGCGATCTCGGGGCGATAGGGATGCAAGCGCTCAGCGGACAGCTGGCGCGGACAAATATCTCCCATGGATACAATCCCGACGAGCCGAGAGATGATCGCGGGCGTTGGACAACCGGCGGCGGCGCTTCGTCGGCAGGAACGGGCGGAAACGGACAGCATCCGTCGGCGGGCCTATTGGGGGCTCTCTTTCCTTGGGCCGTTCCAGCTGCAGGCGGCCGGACGTTGAAGTCCGCGATGGTGACGGCGCCGACGAACCCGCGCGTCGGGCCCGACCCCCAGCGCACAGACGTTTTCCAACGTGGACCGGATGGAAAACTGCACCCCGTTGAGGGATGGCATACGACCGGTCCGTTCGATGTCGGGACCTGGGCCGGAGAGGTCGACCCCCACGGGATCTCCCAGGACCTCGAGCACATAATCGACAGTGTCCTGGACATCGAGGGCGCCAAGGCCGCCGGCGAGGCCTTCGTGGACGCGCTTGGGCCAGGCGTGAAGAGGGCGATCGAGAGAGGGATTTTCGGTCCCGGCCACGGGCATCATCCGATCCCCAAATTCATGGGTGGAGCGGCCGACCAAGGCTTGGCGGACATGGCTCCGCCCATGCACCGCGAATTCCATAAGGAGTTGGGGAGGGAATTGCGAAAGGCGGGGTCGCCGCCGATTGGTGGAAGAAATGGCTCGACAGGCGACTGGGAAGAGATGCTGGATTCCGATCGAGCCAAACGCGCCAGGGCGATCGGCATCCTCCGTCGGGCGACTCGTGACTTCGATGTTGCTCGCGGAACATCCATCACGCCCCATCTCGACAGGGAACTCGGGAGCGCGGAGCCCGGGGCCCCGCCGCCGCCCAAATAGGGGGGATTCGAAATGGCCAGGACCAAGAATCCAGCGGAACGGTGGCTCTGGTACACGCCCAAGACCAGCGTCTGTGTCCCCTTGGATTGGGCCGCCTATCCGACCACGGCGTTTGGTAGTGAAACGCGGCCGTTCCCCTCCTGGGCCTGCCAGTCTCCGAACGGCGGCATCCATATCGACCGCCGGGTGATGCGTATCGATGTGGAAGCCGCAAAGGCGCCGACCTCACGGATCGAACTGAACTGGACCTGCACCTACGGCGTGCGCGTGGTCGCCAAATCGTGGCTCGACGAGATCCGGGACCTGATCGACGAAAGCAGGATAGGGATCGGCGAGGTTCGGCGTGGGGGACGGCCCCTGGCTAAGTGGGCCACTCTGCAAGAGGCGAATGCTCCGGCGCTGTTCGGCGCCCGAGGCTGGGCGAGCCAATGTCCGATCTGCCGCGATATCCTCACGATGCGCGACGGCCGCCTGTTCTTCGCCGATCCGAGTGTGGTGGGCCGTCCGC
>Ga0265338_10008153_pt1 | contig 12784 bp, 10 predicted proteins | sample 42126metaG_FD_193579 | JGI IMG/M metagenome (GOLD analysis project Ga0265338, IMG submission 193579) | Rhizosphere microbial communities from Carex aquatilis grown in University of Washington, Seatle, WA, United States - 4-21-26 metaG | ecosystem: Host-associated > Plants > Roots > Rhizosphere... | reverse complement strand
AGATTACTACCGTGATCATGGTAGTAATCTTCCGTGATCATGCTCTGGCCTGGGTCGATGTGACGATTGGGGTTGCGGTGGCGCGGCCTGGCCGCGGGTGATGCCCGACAAGCTAAGTGGCATTGGTCTATAGCGCCCTGGTTGCCGCAACCACGGGGTGCTGGCCGTGCCTCGCGGGTTTTACACACGGGCTAGCGCTGCGGGCTAGCGCTGCTGGCTAGCGCTGCTGGCTAGCGCTGCGGGCGCGGCTGCCTGGCGGCAGCTCGTCCAGGGTGGCGCGCAGCGCGGCGACGGTGCCGTCCAGTTGCGCCAGCCCGCTGAGCAGTGAGGCCGCCAGATTCCGGTCCACCCGTTCCTCCGATGCCAGCCCGGCCAGTGCGGCGGCGGCCTTCTCGACCGCCGCTACCAGGCCGGACAGGGCCTTCAGCTGGTGGTCCTTGAGGTACAGGTCGACGTAGACGGAGACCTTCGCGCGCAGCACCCACGGGTCGAACGGCTTGGAGATGTAGTCGACGGCGCCCGCCGCGTAGCCGCGGAAGGCGAACTCGGGCTCCGCCCCCGCCGTCAGGAAGATGATCGGCACGTCCGGGTACCGGCCGCGTTGCTTGATCTGCTCGGCGGTCTCGAAGCCGTCCATGCCCGGCATGAGCACGTCCAGCAGGATGACCGCGAACTCGTCCGCGACGACGGCCTCGAGCGCGGCCTCGCCGGACCGGGCGCAGACCAGCTCCTGCCCAAGGGATGACAAGATCGCCTCGAGGGCGACCAGGTTCTCCGACCGGTCGTCGACGAGCAGGATCTTGGCTGCGGAGGCCACGGCAGTCCTCCCGGAGGCGTTGTTAACGCTCCTAGTGTTTCACGTCTGTCAGCTAACTATTACCGCCGCATCACCGATGTCACTCCTCTGACCAGCAACGTCACCGCTCCGGCGGCGCAGAAAGACAGGATCGAGGCTGACATCCAGCTGGCCGGGGTGAACCCGATGTCCTGGCCGAAGGAGGTCCAGGCGGACGCCCACCAGGACACGTAACCCGGGTTGATGAGCTGGTAGAGGACGAAGCCCACCGCCCACGGCAGCAGCATCACCCAGCGGGACCTTGCCCCCGCCGACAGGTCCCAGCGGCCGGGCGGCCCGCTGAAGTAGTCGGCGATGAGCACCGCCGCCAGCGGCACGAAGACCGAGCCGAGCAGGGTGAGGAAGTTCTCGTAGTCGTCGATGTTCAGCCACAGCGCGCCCGCCGTGGTGAGCGTGGTGATCGCCCCCGCCAGCACCCGGCGGTCCCACAGCGGGCGCAGGTTCTGAATCGACACCGCGGTGGAGTACACGTCGGCGAACGACTGGTCGAGTTCCCGCGCCGCCAGGATGGCGAAGCCGAGCGAGCCGAGCGGCAGCGCGATGAACGCGCCGAAGATGTGGTCGGAGTCGGCGTTCCCGTTGGCGATGGTGAGCAGCGCCAGCAGGCCGATGACATAGCAGAGGACCTGGGTGAGGCTGTAGCCGGCCATCGCGCCGGCGAACGCCGTCCGCGGGCTGCGCGAGTGCCGCATGTAGTCGGCCGCCAGCGGCGCGAACGAGATCGCGACGGCGACCACCGTGTCGGTCGCCGCCCAGTAGCCGTCCCAGGTGCCGTGGCCGAGGGCGGGCAGCGGGCGGCGGATGAGCTGGATGAACAGGTAGCACATGACCACCAGCACGGCGGCGGTGGCGTACCGGCGCAGCACCCGGATGGCGCCGAGCGGCCGGATGGTCAGCAGCGCCGTCGCCGCCCCCGCGATCAGCACGTAGCCCCACTTCGGCAGCGCTGGCGCTACCTTGTGGGCGGCCGTGGCGATGGTGACGAGCTCGAAGATGCTCCAGCCGAACAGCTGCAGCACGTTCAGCAGGGTCGGCAGGTAGGACACCCGCGCGCCGAACAGCCCGCGCAGCAGCACCATGGACGGGGCGCCGGTCTGCGCGCCGGGTATCCCGGACAGGGCGAGGACCAGGGTGCCGAGCAGGGTGCCGACCACGATGGCGGTCAGCGCGGCCGCCAGCGACAGCTCCGGGGTGCCGGTGCCACCCGGCTGGAGCACGAAGATCGCGCCGGTGAAGCCGAGCAGGCTGACCCCGAGGTTGCCCCACAGGCCGAACTGGTCGAGCAGGCCGAGCGACTGCGGCACCGGCTCGGCCAGTGTCCGGCCCACCTCGGAGCGGCCGTCGCCGGGGACGGTGACGAAGGTGTGCTCGCTGGCGGTACTCCCGCTGCCAGGGGCGGAGTCAGTGGTCGCGGCCACGGTAGCCTCCCTACGCCGGCATTACCCGGACAGGTTCGGACGGTCGGTGGCGCTAGCCACCCTCTCAGCCCGGTCAGCCCGAGCTCCCGTGCGTATTCAGTTGCGGTAATCGTAACTTTCGCCCCGGCGTTACTGGCTACCCGCGTCCCGTTCTGCGGCCGCCTGCCCCGCGGCTTGCTCTCCGTTGGCCGCCGGGCGTCCCGGCCGGCGCATCTTGCGCGCGTTGCCCGGCATCCGGCCGGAGTAGCCGAGGGCACGGCGGAGCAGGAACTCGATCTGGGCGTTGGTGGACCGCATCTCGTCGGCCGCCCACTTCGCCAGTGCGTCGTGGACGGCCGGGTCGAGCCGGAGCAGGATGCTTTTGCGTTCTGCCATGGCGCCGCGTCACGCGTAGAGCGAGCCGGTGTTCACCACTTGCTGGGTGGCCTGCTCGCTGCACAGTACGACGAGGAGGTTGGAGACCATGGCGGCCTTGCGCTCCTCGTCGAGTTCGACCACGTTCTCTTCGTCCAGCCGCTGCAGCGCCAGCCGGACCATGCCGACCGCGCCCTCGACGATCTTGGAGCGCGCGCCGACCACCGCCGACGCCTGCTGCTGGCGCAGCATCGCCCCGGCGATCTCGGCCGCGTAGGACAGCCGGGTGAGCCGGGTCTCCACCACCTGCACGCCCGCCGCCCGCACCCGGTCGGTCAGCTCGTCCGACAGCTTCTGGGTGATCTCGTCGGCGTTCTCCCGCAGCGACACCACGTTCTCCGCCCCCCGGCTGTCGTAGGGGTAGCTGGACGCGATGTGCCGGACCGCGGTCTCGGCCTGGATCGCGAGGAACGTGACGTAGTCGTCAACCGAGTAGATGGCCTCGGCGGTGTCCCTCACCTGCCAGACGACCACCGCCGCGATCTCGATCGGGTTGCCGTCGGCGTCGTTCACCTTGGCCAGCTCGGTCTCCAGGTTCCTGATCCGGGTGGAGACGGCGATCTTCTTGGAGAACGGGTTCACCCACTGCATGCCGGGCTGGCGCACGGTGCCCTTGTAGTTGCCGAAGAGCTGGATCACGTGCGCCCGTCCCGGCGTGACCACGGTGATGCCGCCGAGCAGGGCGGCGATGACGATGACGAGGACGATACCCGCCGCGATGAGCACCCCGTGGACCGCGCCCTTGTGCGCCGCGCCCTGCCAGAACGCCACCACCGCGACGATCACCAGCAGCAGGTCGGCTAGCAGCAGCAGCGGTCCCGGGATGTACCAGGCCGCGCGCTCGGTCATCGGGATGCTGACAGGGCGGATCGCGGGGTCGTCATGTACTTGAGTCTGGGCTGCCATGCTGCCCACCTCCGGAGGAGAGATTCGATGTCTACGACGCTATCATACTGATATCAGTTTTCTCCGCAAGAGGCCGCGACGGGTCATGTCGGCCCGTTTCTGTCAGCCCGTCCCGTCGCGCAGCGCCCGCTCGATGAGTACCACCGCCTTGGCGGTGGTGGCCAGGCGGCGGCCCTCGGTCCGGTAGGCGGCCAGCACGGCGTCGATCACGTGCGGCGGCACCGCCTCGCCGAGCTCGGTCCGCGCCGTCCGGTAGCCTGCCCGCGCCCCCTCGACGCAGGCCTGGGTGTGGTGCCTGGCCATCGCGGCCAGCGCGGCCGGATGCCGGCGCAGCACGCCGTGCAGCCGGAAGTCGGGCGGCACGACGTCAAGCAGCCAGGCGATGGCGGTCGCCTCGAAGTCCTCGGTGCCCGGCGGGTGCACTCCGGTTGGCCAGCCCGGCGGTATATACGCAGCCATGCGGAGATCATAACACCAGGTCGAACGGCAATTCGAGTAGTCTCTTCTGCCTTGGTCATGGCAACGTAGGACACTATCAGCAGGATCTAGCCGCCAGGCCGGGCGCTCCCGGTAACAGCAGCATCAGCTGGTGGGCCTTGACCGCCGCCTCGGTCCGGGTGGCCGCGCCCAGCTTGGCGAGGATGTTCGACACGTGCACGCTGGCCGTCTTGGGTGAGATCACCAGCGCCGCCGCGATCTCCCGGTTCGACTGCCCGGTCGCCACCAGCCGCAGCACATCGAGCTCGCGGCTGGTGAGGGACGGCCCGCCGCCCGCGTCCGGCCGGGTCCGGCTCGTCAGCTCGGCGATCTGCCCGGCCAGCGGCCGCGCGCCGAGCTGCTGCGCGATCGGCGCCGCCCGCCGCAGCCGCTGCGCCGCCTCGCGGCCGGCCCGTTCGGCCAGGGCGGCCCGGGCGGCATCGACCAGGGCGACCGCCGTCTGGTGCGGCTGCCCGGCCGTCTCCCAGGCGGCCACGGCCGCGTCGGCGGCGGCCAGCCGCGCCTGGCCGGGATGGGGGCGGGGATCGGCCGCCGCGAACGACAGCTGCCACGCCCGCTGCACCGGGCCGCAGGCATCGAGCTTCTCCGCGATCGCCCGCAGCCGGTCAGCCAGCGCGGCGGCGTCCTCGAGCTCCTGGGCTGGGCCCGGCTGGGCCTGGGCGGCCGCGGTGACCGCGCTCACCAGCAGTGGCCAGGCATACCTGGGGCTGGCAGCGGACAGGTCGAACTGCCCGAGCGCGTCCGCCGCCACACCGACGGCGGCGGACGGCCCGTCGGTCGCCAGCGCGGTGTCGATCTCCAGGGCGGCCAGCGGCAGGTGGTGCTGCTCGTCGTAGCCGCCGCCGGCCAGCACCGCCCGGCTGGCGGCGATCCGCCTGGCCGCGGCCGCGGCGTCGCCCCGGGCGATCGCGATCGCGCCGTCCACCAGCCACAGCCCGATCCGGGTCCGGGGCAGCGGCGCGAGGTCGAGGGCGCGCGCCGCCACCCGGGCGGCCTCGTCCCACTGCCCGAGGTACCACAGCGGCTCGGCCAGGTTGATCGACAGGAAGGCGCCGCCGGTCCGGGCGAGCCCGTGCCGTTCGGCATCGGCGATGCCGCGCCGGGCCGCCTGGGCGGCCCGCTCGAAGTCGCCCGCCCCGCACAGCAGGTGGGTTTCCAGAATGACCAGCTTGAGGGTGGGGTGGTAGGCGCCGGTCTGCCGGGCCACCTCGCGGGCCTGGCCGAGCAGCCGGAACGACTCGCTGTCGCCCGTCGCCAGCTGGGCCGGCCCGGCCTCGATCATCGCCAGGTTGGCGAGTGCCTGCACCTCGGCGTCGCGGTCGCCGATCTCGCGCGCGAGCCGCAGTGCGTCCCTGGTCCACTCCGCAGCCTCGGGGAAGGTGACGCCGCAGTGCTGGGTGGCGAGCAGCAGCTCGGTCCTGGCCGGCTTGGACAGCGTCTCGGGCACCAGGTCGAGCGCCCGGTAGATGTCGTCCCGGGAGCGCTTAAGACCGAGATCCTTCTGGAACGCGAACCGCTGGCGGAGCAGCAGCGCGACCCGGACCGGCTCGGCCGCCTCGTCCAGCTCGGCCAGCGCGGTCGTCACCAGCGCCAGGCCGCGGTGCGGCACGGCCGCGTCGCGGGCGGCGGCCGCTGCCTCCTCGAGTACCCGCACGTGGTCGGCGCCGGTCTGCGCGGCGGCGTCCGGCACCTGGTCCCAGAGCTCGAGCACGCGGTCGAGCAGCATCAGCCGCTCCGCGTGCGCCACCGCGTTGGAGGCCTGCACCGATGCCCGCCAGGAGGCGGCCAGCGCCCCGGTGGTGTTGTGGGCCGAGTACCAGTGGTGCGCCTTCTCGGTGTCCGCCCGGCCCGGCGGGACCAGGGCCGGGTCGGCGTCGATGGCGCGGGCGAACCGGGTGTGCACCGCCGAGTGCTCGCCCGGCAGCAGATCCGCGTGCACCGCCTCCTGGATGAGCGCGTGCCGGAACGAGTACCCGTCCCCGCTGGTCACTAGGACGTTGGCGGCCACCGCCGGGCGGATGGCGGCGGCCAGGGCGACCGCGTCAAGGCCGGTGACCTGTCCCAGCAGCCCGTCGCCGGTCACCCCGCTGCCCGCGCTGGCGACCCGCAGCACCTCCTGGGTGTCTTCCGGCAGCAACCGGACCGCCTGCAGCAGCAGGTCGGCCAGCGAGTCGGGCACCAGTGCGCAGCCGTCCGAGCAGGCCAGCAGCTCCTCGGTGAACAGCGGGTTGCCCTGGGCGCGCTCGTAGATGGCGTCGGCCTCGCTGCGCTCCGGCGGCCGGCCGCGTACCACCGCCGCCAGCTCCTCCGCCTGGCCGCGGGTGAGCGGCGGCAGCTCGGTCCTGTCCACCCAGTCGATCCGCGCCAGCTCGGCCAGCAGCGGCCGCAGCGGGTGGGTGCGGTGCAGCTCGTCGGACCGGAAGGTGACCACGATGAGCAGGTTGCGGACGGCGCGCTGGTAGCCGATGAGGAAGGCGAGCAGGTCCCTGCTCGACCGGTCCGCCCAGTGCGCGTCCTCGACCACCAGTGCCACCGTGCGCTCCCCGGCCAGCCGTTCAAGCAGGCTGAGGAAGCCCTCGAACAGGTGCGCCCGCGCCTCGCCGGCGGTGACGGCCGCTACCGGGCCGGCTTCAACCGGGTCGGCCGCCAGCTCGGGCAGCAGCCGGGCCAGCTCGGTGGCGGCGCGCCCGCTGCCCGACAGGAGGGCGGCGATCTCGCCTGCCCCCGACTCCCGCACCAGGTCGCGCAGCATCGCGGTGAACGGGCTGTACGGCAGCCCGTCGGCGCCGAGCTCCAGGCACGCCCCGGTCAGCACCCGGACCCCGGCGTCCCGCGCGACCGACGTGAACTCCGTGATCAGCCGGGTCTTGCCCATCCCGGCCTCGCCGCCGATGAGCAAAGCGGCCGGCTCGCCCTGGCGCACCGCGTCAAGCGCGGCGCCCAGGGCGGCCATCTCGGCTGCCCGTCCGACCAGGACAGGGCCGTGCCCAATGCGGCCGCGTCTGCTCATCACGATGTTCAGCATCGCACGCGGGTCTGACATTCCAGCCCCTTCGCCGGCCCGCCGCCGCTAGCGCCCGGTCCCCGCGCTCTGGCCGGGCACCGCCTCCGGCCGTGGGGCCGGCATCGCGTCCTGCCCGGCCGGGCCGAACAGCTCGTGCGGGTAGTCAGGGATGGCCAGCGCGGGCGCCTGCGGTGCCGCCGCCCGCCCGGCCGTCCAGCGGCCGAGCCAGCCGCCGGCCCAGCGCCCGCCGGCCCAGCGCCCGCGGGGACTGGCGCCGCGCGCGCTGGCGCTGGCCCGCCGCTCGCGTCCCGCCCTGACGGCCGCCCGCGCCAGCCGGTACCGCGCCGCGCGCTGGTGCCGTTCCGCCATTTCCAGCGTGGCCAGGTTGTACATGATGATGCCGTGCATGACGCCTCCCGAGTACCGCGGCGATCGTCGTGGTCCCCGCGTACTTACAGGCTCGCGCTAAGGCCCCCAGTCCCGGTATCGGTCGGTCGCCGTATCTTTGCCTTCGCGCAGGCTCGGTCGCGGCTAAGCCATCCCCCGCCCGCCTAAGGCGCGGGCCCGCGGCCAACGCGGAGCGAACCGGCAATAGACTGGTAGCTGCCGCGATTCATGCGGCCAGGCCACGAGCGCCGAACCCGCCAGACACCAGGCCCGCCGGACGGCAGGACCGTCGGGCACCCGGGGGCCAGTCGGCGTGGCAGTCCAATGCCGGATGAGTGAGAACTCGCGCATGCCCGTAACGCAACCGCAGGAGACCATCATGACCAGCGCCGCCCAGCTGGCGACCCGCGACGACATCCGCAACGTCGCCATCGTGGCGCACGTCGACCACGGGAAGACCACGCTGGTCGACGCCATGCTGTGGCAGTCGAACGCGTTCGGCGCCCACGCCCACGTCGCCGAGCGGGTGATGGACTCCAACGACCTGGAGCGCGAGAAGGGCATTACCATCCTCGCGAAGAACACCGCGGTAAAGCACGGCGGCCTGACGGTCAACATCATCGACACCCCGGGCCACGCGGACTTCGGCGGCGAGGTGGAGCGCGGCCTGTCGATGGTGGACGGCGTGGTGCTGCTGGTGGACGCGTCCGAGGGCCCGCTGCCGCAGACCAGGTTCGTGCTCAGGAAGACCCTGGAGGCGAACCTCCCGGTCATCCTGGTCATCAACAAGGTGGACCGCCCGGACGCGCGCATCGCCGAGGTCCTCGACGCCTGCTACGAGCTGTTCATCGACCTGGACGCGAGCGAGGAGCAGATCGAGTTCCCGGTCGTCTACGCGTCCGCCCGGGCGGGCCGGGCCAGCCTTAACCGCCCGGAGGACGGCTCGCTGCCGGACAGCGAGAACCTGGAGCCGCTCTTCGACGTGATCCGCGGGACCGTCCCCGCCCCCGTCTACGACCCGGATGCCCCGCTGCAGGCCCACGTCACCAACCTGGACGCGAGCTCCTACCTGGGCCGCATCGCGCTGTGCCGGATCCACAACGGCACCATCAAGCGCGGCCAGCAGGTCGCCTGGTGCAAGCACGACGGCTCCATCCAGCGGGTGAAGATCACCGAGCTCTTCCTCACCGAGGCGCTTGAGCGGGTGCAGGCGGACGAGGCGGGCCCGGGCGACATCGTCGCCATCGCGGGCATCCCCGACATCATGATCGGTGACACCCTGGCCGACCCGAACGACCCGCACCCGCTCCCGCTGATCACCGTGGACGAGCCGGCCATCTCGATGACGCTCGGTACCAACACCTCGCCGATATCGGGCCGGGAGAAGGGCACCAAGGTGACCGCCCGGCTGGTCAAGGACCGCCTGGACCGCGAGCTTGTCGGTAACGTGAGCCTGCAGGTGGTGCCGACCGAGCGGCCCGACGCCTGGGAGGTCCGCGGCCGGGGTGAGCTGGCGCTGGCGATCCTGGTCGAGACCATGCGCCGGGAAGGCTACGAGCTGACCGTCGGCCGTCCCTCCGCCGTCACCCGCGAGATCAACGGCAAGGTGCACGAGCCGGTCGAGCGGCTGTCGGTCGACGTCCCCGAGGAGTACCTCGGCACCGTTACCCAGCTGGTCGCCGTCCGCCGCGGCCGGATGGAGACGATGACCAACCACGGGACCGGCTGGGTGCGCCTGGCCTTCCTGGTCCCGTCCCGCGGCCTGATCGGCTTCCGCACCCAGTTCCTGACCGAGACCCGCGGCACCGGGATCGCGCACCACGTCTTCGAGGGCTACGAGCCCTGGGCGGGCGTCATCAAGGGCCGGGCGAACGGATCGCTGGTGGCCGACCGGGCGGGCGCGGCCTCCACCTACGCGATGTTCAACCTCCAGGAGCGCGGCTCACTGTTCGTCGCGCCGACCACCGAGGTCTACGAGGGCATGATCGTCGGCGAGAACTCGCGTAACGACGACATGGACGTGAACATCACCAAGGAGAAGAAGGTCACCAACATCCGCCAGTCCAACCAGGAGGAGCTTGAGCGGCTGGTACCGCCCCGCCTCCTCAGCCTGGAGCAGGCGCTGGAGTTCTGTAACGAGGACGAGTGCGTCGAGGTGACCCCGACCGCGGTGCGGCTGCGCAAGACGATCCTCGACGCCAAGGAGCGCGGCCGCGAGCGCGGCCGGATCTCCCGCGAGCACTAGGTATTCCGTTTCGCCCGGATTGCCACTATATGCCGGTATGCGCCCCCTTATCTGCGGCGCGCCCTGTGCCGAAATGTCGCGATATCCAACATCGGTATACCCATATCTCCGTTATCGGTATGACTGCCACCGGCCGCCCGCATAAGCTGCAGCTGCGCCGGGGCGGCAGGGGGAGTGCCCGCGGGCGCATGGGGGAGCCGTCGGCGCAGCTGAGGGGCGTGCGTCGGCGGATGGAGGCGGGCCGTCCGATGGCGGGCGGAACGCAACGGGAGAGCGGCAGCGCAGCCGGTTAGCCGGAGTGCCCTGCGCTGCCACCCCGTTTTAACGCCGCGGCACCGGCTATTTACCCCGCGCATAGAGAGATCTGGCGACGGGTATTCATTCTCCGCGTACAGTAACCGCCGCGCTGAAAATTCCGCAGGGCGGCGGATCAGCCTTTTCATCCTGATTCGGGCCGGGCTTTCTTCCTGAAATGGCCGGACCGTGACCGCGGGGGAGCGGCAGGCCGGGAAAGGCGACTGCCAAGGGGGGAAGTCATGAGCCAGCCGCTGGCTTCGTTTCAGGTAAGCCAGAGCTTCCAGAATCTGCTCGACACGGTATTTCATTCCATTCCGAAGATTCTGGTGTTCCTGCTCGTTCTAGTTATCGGATGGATTGTCGCGAAGGTCTTGGCCCGGATCGTCGACATGGTCCTGCGCCGGGTCAAGTTCGACCGATTCGTCGAGCGCGGCGTCGTCGGCCAGGCGCTCGCCCGGTCGAACACCGACGCCACCACCCTGATCGCGAAGATCGTCTACTACGCGATCCTGCTGGTCACCTTGCAGATGGCGTTCGGCGTGTGGGGACCGAACCCGATCTCCACCATGCTTAACGCGGTGGTCGCGTGGCTGCCCAAGGCGATCGTCGCGATCATCATCATCGTGATCGCGTCGGCCATCGCGCGAGTGGTCAAGGACCTGGTCAACGGGGCCGTCGGCGGCCTCTCGTACGGCCCCTTCCTGGCCAGCGCGGCGTCGGTCATCATCATTGCGCTCGGCGCGATCGCCGCACTCAACCAGGTCGGGATCGCCGCCGCGGTGACCCAGCCGGTCCTCTACACGGTGCTGCTGACGGTCGGCGCGATCGCCGCCATCGGCGTCGGCGGCGGCCTCATCAAGCCGATGCAGGAGCGCTGGGAGCGCATGCTGACCGCGGCCGAACGGGAGACCAGCACCCAGGTCGCCGCCTACCAGCAGGGCCGGGCCGACGCGATGACCGCCCCGCCGCAGGCCCCGTCCCAGCCGGCGCAGCCCGCGCAGTCCGCCACTCAGGCCACGCCCAGCCAGGGCAGCGCCTACCCCGAGGTCCCCGGCCGCCCGCAGGACCCGGGCTACCCGCCGCGCGACGACCCCGGCCCCAGCTAACCGCCCAAGACCCACGTCAAGCACTCCGAACGGGTGCGGCTGACCCTCCACGGTCACCCGCACCCGTTCCGCGTCCCCCACCTCAGCGTCCGCCCCGCTCGTCCGATGGTTGGCGCTTTGAGCCGCCTATAACCGGCTCAAAGCGCCAACCGCGCGGCTCGTAGCGACAACGAGTGGGTTCAGCCGTCCAGGCCGAGCCCTTGCGCCTCGATGAACAGCTGGCACACGGCCGCCAGCCGCAGCGACTCCCAGTCAAGCTCCGGCCCCAGGTCAGGCTCGGCGTCCCACCCGTCCTGCTTCACCAGTGCCCGCCCCCGGTGCGGCGGCCACCAGCCGCGGGCGATGGCCGCCTCGGTGAACCCCTGCGCATAGCAGGCGAGCGCGCCGGGGGTGATGGCCCGCCCGCCCCGGCCGAGCGCGTCCCTGATCTCCGAGGCATGCTGGTCCACCGCCGCCTGTGCCCCCGGCTGGCCGGCCGAGCGGGCCAGGCTCGACTGCCCGGCCTCGCCCGCCAGCCGCAGCACTATTTCCGGCAAATCGACATGCAACGCCTCAGAAGTGGACATAACGCGAAGTTACGGTACGGGGCCGTCGTCGGCGGCCGGATCGGGAAATTGTGTCCCGCCTCACGGGCCTGGCCGGATGCCCTGAGCCCGCGAATGTCCGGCATGTCGCCGGCGTTGCTGCTTGAACCCTCCGTATACCGCTGGTTACTTTCCGCTCATGAAGAAGATGCAGAGAGTGACTATGCTTCGCACCGCGACGGCCGGCGCTGTCGCGGTGGCACTCTCGGGCGCCTTCACCCCCGGGGCTCACGCCGCCGCCGGCCAGGTCGGCTACGCAGGCCGGGCCAGCCGGGCCAGCCAGGCCGCCGGGTCGGCCGGGGCCGTCCGCGGCCTGGACATCTCGGCCTACCAGCACGCCGGGTCGACCATCAACTGGCAGCGGCTCGCCCGCGACGGCCTGCGCTTCGTCTCGATCAAGGCCGCTGAGGGCACTTACTACCGCAATCCCTTTTACGTGGCCGACGCGCGCGCCGCCGCGGCGGCGGGGCTGGCGGTGCTGCCGTACGTGTTCGCCAACCCGGCCGGGGGAGGTGGCGAGCCGACCGCGCGGTTCGGGGTCAAGGCGGCCAGCGCCGCCCGTGGCGCGGCCCGGCTGCCGCTGGTGGTCGACCTGGAGAACGACCCGTACAAGAAGAACCGGGACTGCTGGGGGCGGTCGGTCCAGGCGATACGCGGCTGGATCGGCGGCTTCCTGAACCAGGCGCACGCGCTGACCGGGCACTGGCCGATTATCTACACCACCGCCGCCTGGTGGCAGGAGTGCACCGGCGCGACCCGGCAGTTCCAGCACGACCCGCTGTGGCTGGCGGCGTTCGGCAAGGCCCCGGGGGCGGTGCCGGCCCCGTGGAGCCAGTGGGCCTTCTGGCAGTACGACGACAACGGCGCGCTGCCGGGGATCGGCCCGGTCGACCTGGACTACTACCGGCCGACCAACGGGCTGCCCTCGCTCAACCCGGCCAAGCACAAGCACGCCAGGCCCAGGCACAAGCAGGCCACGCGCAAGCAGGCCACGCGCAAGCAGGCCACGCGCAAGCAGGCCAGGCACAAGCAGGCCAAGAAGACGGCCAAGCCCAGGCCTAAGCACCAG
>Ga0265338_10008152_pt1 | contig 12785 bp, 15 predicted proteins | sample 42126metaG_FD_193579 | JGI IMG/M metagenome (GOLD analysis project Ga0265338, IMG submission 193579) | Rhizosphere microbial communities from Carex aquatilis grown in University of Washington, Seatle, WA, United States - 4-21-26 metaG | ecosystem: Host-associated > Plants > Roots > Rhizosphere... | reverse complement strand
ACCTGGGGAGGCTCGAGGCCAAGATTGCCTTGGACCTGCTGCTGCGGCGATATCCCACCATCGGCCTGACCGGCGATGCCGAGGTCGCCGTGCGGCGCACCGTGCCGGGATTTCGCGGCTTCGAGCGGTTGGTCGTCCGGGTAGGGGAGTAACCCGCTTCTACCGGCCTGGCCGTTGGTGGCACAGCTTCGCCTTCTGGCCGCTCCCGCACGGGCACGGGCCGTTGCGGGGTGCCGAGGTCAGGATGCCCCGGATCTCGTCGGCGAACCGCCCGGTCTTCACCAGTCCGGCCATGAGCCGCATGGGCCCGTCGACGTGGGTGAAGAAGGCCAGGTAGCCGGGGCAGAGGTAGTTGAGGCCGGCCTCACCGTCGGGGGTCCGCACGAACCGGTTCTTCGGGCACTCCCCGTGGCAGGCGAACCGGACCGGGCACCGGCGTCAGCGGCGATCCCTTCGTGGACCTCGCCGCCGAGGCCAAGATGGCGTTCGCCCGGGACTGACCTCCTTTCCCTCCGGGACCGCGCCAGCCCTATCGTGAGGGCTCGGTCCAGCGGAGGGGTGATCCATGGCAGGACAGAAGGTGGCGTTCATCGGCTTGGGGACCATGGGGTACCCCATGGCGGGTCATGCCGCGGCGACCCACGACGTCACGGTGTTCAACCGCACCGCCTCGACGGCGAGCCGCTGGGTGGCCGAGCACGGGGGGAGCGCGGCCGACACGCCGCGCCAGGCGGCCGCCGGAGCCGACGTGGTCTGCACGTGCGTCGGCGGTGACCCCGACGTCCGGGAGGTGGTCTACGGCGAGCACGGCGTGCTGGCCGGCATGGCGCCGGGGGCGGTGCTGGTCGACCACACGACGGCGTCGGCGGTGCTGGCCCGCGAGCTGGCGGCCGCCGCCGCGGCCGGAGGGTTCGGGTTCGTCGACGCCCCGGTGTCCGGCGGCCAGGCCGGGGCCGAGTCCGGTCGGCTCAGCATCATGTGCGGCGCCGATCCGGACACGTTGGCCGCCGTCCGTCCCGTCCTGGAGACCTACGGGGCGTTCATCACCCATGTCGGTCCGGTGGGCCACGGCCAGCTCGCCAAGATGGTGAACCAGATCCTTTGCGCCGCCGCGGTCGAAGGGGCGGCCGAAGCCCTGAACTTCGCCCTGGCCGCCGGGCTCGACACCGACCAGGTGCTGGCCGGGGTCACCAAGGGCGCAGCCAACTCCTGGTACCTCGAGAACCGGGGCCACACCATGATCGAGGGCCGGTTCGACTTCGGGTTCGCCGTTGATTGGATCCGCAAGGACCTCCGGATCTGCCTCGACGAGGCCGGACGGCTGGGCGCCCCGCTGCCGTTGTCGGCGCTGGCCGAAGCCGACTACCAGAGGCTGCAGGACCGAGGGGACGGACGGCTCGACGCCACGGCGGTGATCCGGTTGCGCAGCGAGGAGTCGACCGCCGGCGACGGCTGAACCGGTTGTCAGGTCAGGGGCTCGCCGCCGTCGACGTGCAGGGTCACGCCGGTGAGGAAGGTGTTGGTCAGGGCGAAGAGGACGGCGTCGGCGATGTCGTCGGTGCTGCCGATCCGCCCTGCCGGGTTGCGGCTGCTGATGTCGGCGAAGTAGTCGGCCTTGCCCTGATCGCCGAAGGCATCCCACGCCCCGGTATCGATGACGCCAGGGGAGATGGCGTTGACCCGGATCGGGGCCAGCTCCAGGGCGAGGGATCGGGCGAGGACCTCGGCGGCGCCGTTGGTGATGGCGACGCCCAGGGTGCCCACGGCGATCTTCGCTGCGGCGACGCCGGAGAAGATGACGATCGATCCGTGTTCAGCCATGCGGGGTGCGAAATGCTTGGCCAACATGAGGGGTCCGATCACCTTCGTGTCGAACGACAGCCTCAGCGCCTCCCGGTCCAGATCGGCGAGACGGCCACGGGCGCGGGCGGAGGCGGTCGACACCACGTGGTCGACCGTCCCGAGCCTCCGGGCCAGGGCTTCGATCGAGGCTTCGTCGGTGAGGTCGACGACCTCGGTCGTGATGTCCGGTTCCTCGTCGTAGGCGGTGGCCAACTTGGCCTGGTCGCGCCCGGCAACCACGACCGTGGCCCCGGCGTCGCGGGCAGCGAGGACGACGGCCCGGGCGATGCCGCTGCCCCGCCCCACGACGAGCACCCGTTGCTCTCGGAGATCTCTACCTTTGCTGCTCATACCCGCTGTCCTTTCGAGTCGCTGGTCCAGAACGCGTGGTGCCCGCTTGCTCAGACGGCGATGACGTCCACGATGTCTTGGAGGCTCAGAAAGTCGTCCGGATTGCGGGTGTAGATCGGCAGGGCCGCGGCGCAGGCGGTCGCGGCGACCAAAAGGTCCAGGGCGCGAGGCCCTCGCGCCTTGCGACCGCTCGCGATCTCGGCGGCGTAGATCCGCCCGTAGGCGCGGGCGGCTTCGCCGTCGAAGGGGAGGGGATCGAACGCCGCCTCGGCCCGCTGCAGCCGATCCTGTCGGCGCGCCCGCTCGTCGGCATCGTCGGTGGCGTGGGGCCCGGCGGCCAGCTCGGCCATCGTGATCGCGCTGACGGCCAGCTCGATCGGCAGCTGTGTGGCTTCGATCCGCTCGAGGTCGATGACGACGGAGGTATCGATGACCCCCCTCGGCGCGCGGTGGGCGTCAGGCACGTGGGGTGGGGTCTTGGGACGCCCCGAGGTCGAGATCGTCGCGGAGGCGGACGAGGTCGACGCTCGGCGCCCCTCGGAACATGGCGACGGCAGCCTCGGCCGACACGAACCGATGCCGACGTAGGGGAACCAGCTCGCCGACGGGGACGCCGTGCCGGGTCACGACGTAGCTCTCGCCGCGGTCCAGTCCCCGCATGATCTCGCCGCTGTCGTTCCTCAGCTGGCGCTGGGTGATGTCATGAGCCACAACCAGGACTGTAGCACCACGTGCTACGTCTGCCACCGATCGTCGTGGGGCCGATTTGGTCCGCCCGGGTCAGCCAGCGACGACGGCACCCGACTCGTAGGCGGCCACGACGAGCTGGGCCCGGTCACGGGCGCCCAGCTTGCTGAGCAGCCGGCTCACGTGGGTCTTGGCGGTCGCCGCCCCCATGTGCAGCTGGGCCGCGATCTCACCGTTCGACAGCCCTTTCGCCACCAGGCAGAGCACCTCTCGCTCGCGGGGCGTCAGCCCCTCCAGCCGGTCGGGGCCGGCCGCCCGGGGCTCCGCCCGGGCGGCGAACTCGGTGATGAGCCGCTTGGTCACGCTCGGTGCCAGCAGCGCATTGCCCTCGGCGATCACCCGGATGGCATCGAGCAGGTCCTCGGGCGGGGTGTCCTTCAACAAGAACCCGCTGGCGCCGGCCCGCAGCGCGGCGTACACGTACTCGTCCAGCTCGAAGGTGGTGAGGATCAGCACCCGGGTGCCTCCGTCCCCAGTGTCCTGGTCCCCTCCGTCCGGGTCGTTCAGGGCGGCGACGATGCGGCGGGTCGCCTCGATCCCGTCCATCCCCGGCATCCGCACGTCCATGAGCACGACGTCGGGCCGCTGCGCCCGCACCACCTCCACCGCCGCCGCACCGTCGGCCGCCTCGCCGACGACGCACAGGTCGGGGGCCGACTCGACCAGGACGCGGAACCCGGCCCGCACCAGCGCCTGGTCGTCGACCACGACGACGGAGATCACCGGTTGACCGCGTCGTGGGGCAGCCGGGCCTGGACCCCGAAGCCACCCTCGGGGCGGAACCCGGCGTCCAGCGTGCCGCCGAACAGGGCGACGCGTTCGCGCATGCCGACGATGCCGTGGTGCCCGGCCAGATCGGGGCCACCGACCCGGTAGAGGGCCGGGACCGAGCCCGACCCGTCGTCGACCACCTCGACCACCAGCGCGTCGGCCTCGTCGCGTACGTCCACCCGCACCGAGGCCGGCCCGGCGTGCTTCACCACGTTGGTCAACGCCTCTTGCACCACCCGGTACACCGACAGCTCGGCGCTCGGCGACAGCTGGCCCTCGGCCACCGTCTCGACCCGAAGGTCCACGGGCACGCCGGCCGCCCGCACCTGCTCGGCCAGCGGGCCGAGGCCGGCGAGCCCGGGGGCGGGGGCCAGCGCCGCCTCCCCCATGCCGTCACTCCGCAACACCCCGAGGAGGCGCCGGAGCTCCTGCAGGGCCGCCCGGCTCGTCGTCTCGACGGCGCCCAGGGCCTTCTTGGCCTCGGCCGGGTTGTCGTCGATGACGTGCCGGCCGACGCCGGACTGCACAGCGATCACGCTGAGGCTGTGGGCGACGACGTCGTGCAGCTCCCGGGCGATGCGCAGTCGTTCTTCAGCCAGCGACCGCTGCGCCCGCTCGACCACCTCGCTCTGCCGTTGGGCCGCCTGCTCGGCCAGGCCGGCCACGTACACCCGCCGCACCCGGACGCTGTCGCCGACGAACCAGGCGGCGATGGCCACGGCGATGGCGACGCTCGCCCCGCCGCCGTGGACGTGGTCCGTACTGCCGATGGCGGCGCCGAGGAACAAGAAGACGGCGCACGCCACGAGGGCCGGCAGCGAGTGCCGGCGCTCGTGGGTGGTCGCCACCTGGTACATCGGGAAGGCGATCAGGATGCTGGCCACGGCCGAACCGTCCCCGGCGGCGCTCACGGTCAGGGCCAGGGTCATCAACGCCAGGGCGACGAGGCTGTAGCGGCGCCGGATGGCCACCGCCAGGGCGACGACCAGTAGGCAGGCCACCAGGAGCCAGGAATCACTCGGGCTGGACGGTCCTCTGGCGTGCTGCAGGGCAGCGACCAGCAGCACGCCGGCGATCAGCAGGTCGACCGCCAGGAACTGGCGGGGCGTCACCCGGTGGAGCAACGGCGGCCGTGGCACCCTGGCCTGGATCGGAACGTCGCTCACCTCCGGCAAGGTTAGTGACCGGGGGGCCACATCGTCGTCCGCCGCCGGGATGATGGGGGCACCCCGGCGGGTCCCCCTACGGGTGGACACCGACGGCCGCCTGCAACCCAGGGTGGACGTGGGAAAGCGACCGGGGGGCGATGTGTCGGACCGGCCGGTCCCGCACACTGTCGGTGCAGCGCCGCACGTGGACGGCGGCGGATCGAGAGGGTAGGCGATGACTGGGACACTCCGATGACCGAGGTCCGACGATGATCGAGGCGAGGGGCCTCACCAAGCGCTACGGGAGGAAGCTGGCCGTCGACCAGCTCGACTTCACCGTGCGCCCCGGGGTGGTGACCGGGTTCCTCGGCCCCAACGGGTCGGGCAAGTCCACGACATGCGGATGGTCATGGGCCTCGACGCCCCCGACGCCGGCACGGCCACCGTCAACGGCCGCCCCTTTCGCGATCTCGACTGGCCGCTCCGCGAAGTCGGGGCCCTCCTGGAGGCGAAGGCCATCCACCCCGGCCGCAGCGCCCGGAACCACCTCCTCATGTTGGCCCAGACGAACCGGATCCCGGTCGCCCGGGTAGACGAGGTGCTGGACCGTGTCGGGCTCAGCGACGTGGCCGGGCAGCGGGCCGGCAAGTTCTCGCTCGGCATGGGCCAGCGCCTCGGCATCGCCGCCGCCCTGCTCGGCGACCCCGGCGTCCTGCTCTTCGACGAGCCGGTCAACGGCCTCGACCCCGACGGGATCCGCTGGGTGCGCAACCTCCTCCGGGGCCTGGCCCGGGAGGGACGGACGGTGTTCGTGTCCAGCCACCTCATGAGCGAGATGGCCCTCACCGCCGACGACGTGGTCGTCATCGGCCGGGGTCGCCTGATCGCCGAGCGCCCGGTCGGTGAGCTCACCGCGGCCAGCGCCGGAGGGTACGTGACCGTCCGGTCGCCGGCGGCCGCCCAACTGCGGACCGCCCTCGAAGGGGCCGGCGCCTCGGTGGGGGTCGAACCCGACGGTGCGCTGTCCGTGCGGGACATCCTCGCCCCGGCCATCGGCGACCTGGCAACCCGGCTGGGGGTGACCCTCCACGAGCTGGCGCCCCACACGGCCTCACTGGAGGAGGCCTTCATGGCCCTGACCGACGACAGCATCGAGTACCGCGGCGAGAACGCACCCGACACGACGAGCAACCCCACCACGCCAACCGACGCCACGCCGAACAACGGAGGTCCCCGGTGACGACCGCCACGACCACTACGACCGAGCCCGACCGCCTGGTCCCCGCCCGGCTTCCGCCTGGGCGCTACTCCCTCGTCGACCTGGCCCGATCGGAGTGGACCAAGCTCCGCAGCGTGCGATCGACCCTCTGGTCGTTCGTCATCGTGGTGGTCCTCGGCGTGGGCGTCGGCGTCCTGGCCACGGCCGAGACCCGGGCCCACTGGGCCACCAGCGGCCACGGCGGCTTCCAACCCATCCGCACCAGCCTCATCGGGATCGACATCGCCCAACTGGTCATCGGGGTCCTCGGGGTGCTGGTCATGACGGGTGAGTACGGGACCGGGACCATCCGGGCCACGTTCTCCGCCGCCCCCCGGCGGCCGTTGGTGCTGGTGGCCAAAACCGGGGTCTTCGCCGTCGTGGCCGTGGTCATCTCCGAGGTGGTGGCCTTCCTCTCCTTCTTCCTCGGCCAGGCCATGCTCACCGCTCCGGCCACCCACGCCACCCTGTCGACCCCCGGGGCCCTGCGCGCCGTGGTCGGCAGTGGGCTGTACATCTGCGTCATCGGCCTCCTCGGGCTCGGGCTCGGGGTCGTCGTCCGCCACACCGCCGGGGCCATCGGCGCCCTGGTCGGCGTGCTCCTGATCCTCCCCATCGTCGTCTCGGCGCTACCGTCGTCGATCGTCAACGCCGTCCAGCGCTACGAGCCGCTGCAGATCGGCAAGATGATGATCACAGTGCCGACGGACACAGGCGTGCGGGCCATCTTGCGCGGCCCCCACGGCGTCGTCCGTCACGTCGTCCTCCACGGCGGCGGCGGCGGGACATTCACCTTCTCACCGTGGGTCGGCTTCGGCATCCTGTGCGGCTACGTCGTCGTGCTACTGGTCGTAGGCGGCGTGCTGCTGGTGCGACGCGACGCCTGAGGCTGATCGGCCGGCGGGCTCGGCCGGCGGGCTCGGCCGGGTGCCAGCGGCCGGCTCGGTTGGTGGTCGGTACATGCCGGACCCCCTCGGTGGGTAGGCATCGGCCGTGGCTGTTCGTGATCCGGTGGCCTCGCCCCACGACGGCGGGCCCGTTTCCGGATGGGAGGCCCGGGTAGGTCGCAGAGACCGCCCCATTGCCCGGAAGGAAGCAGCATCATGGCCGAGATCGGGTTTTTCCTGTCCAGTGAAGAGCACGGGCCCGTCGACCTCGTGAGGCAAGCACAGATGGCCGAGGAGTTCGGCTTCGGATCGGTGTTCATCTCCGACCACTTCCATCCCTGGACCAACCGGCAGGGCGAGAGCCCGTTCGTCTGGTCCGTCATCGGGGCCATCGCCGCCGGCACCGGACACCGGGTGGCCACCGGAGTGACCTGCCCGACGGTGCGGATCCACCCGGCGATCATCGCCCAGGCGGCGGCCACCTCTCAGCTGCTGTTGGCCGGCCGGTTCACCCTCGGGGTGGGCTCGGGGGAGAACCTGAACGAGCACATCCTGGGCGACCACTGGCCACCGGTGACCACCCGGCTGGCCATGCTTGAGGAGGCCGTGGCGCTGATGCGCCGCCTCTGGGAGGGTGAGACGGTCAGCCACCACGGGACTCACTACACCCTGGAGAACGCCCGCATCTACTCCTGCCCGGAGACGCCGCCGCCCATCGCCGTGTCGGCCTTCGGCGACCGGTCCCTCGGGCTCGCGGCCCGGATCGGCGACGGCCTGGTCACCGTGAGCCCCGACGGCGACATGGTGCGGAGCTACCGGGAGCAGGGCGGTCGGGGACCGGTGCTCGGGGCCGTCAAGGTCTGCTGGGACACCGACGAGGCCAGGGCCAAGAAGCTGGCGCACGAGGTCTGGGCCACCGAGTGCCTGCCCGGCCAGCTGAACCAGGAGCTGGCGATGCCGACATTCTTCGAGTCAGCCGCCTCGTTGGTCACCGAGGAGATGGTGGCCGACAAGGTGGTCTGCGGCCCCGATCCCGAACGCCACGTCGCGGCGATACAGCAGTACCTCGACGCCGGGTTCGACCAGGTCTACGTGAACCAGGTCGGCCCGGACCAGCAGGGGTTCTTGGCGTTCTACGACAAGGAGCTCCGGGGCCGCCTGGGCGCCTGAGCACCCGATCACGGCCACTCAGTGGTCGGGGCGTCCTTCCCGGCGCCCGATCAAGGGCACCACGAACCACACGACGACAAAGGCCGCCAGCGTGAGGACGCCGATGAGGGTGACCGTCCATCCCCGTTCCACGTAGCTGACGGCCAGGAGCACCGAGCCCGAGATGGAAAGCCCCACGGCGGCGAGGCCAGCGATGTAGAGCGCCCGCTGGGCGTGGGTGAGCTGGCGAAACTTGGCGTCGAAGAACGGCAGGGACAGCAGGGCGGAGGGCCGAAACGAGCGGTCGTCACCCGGCTGTCCGGACCGGAGGCAACTAAGGTGCCCAGGACGTCGCCACATGACCGATGGCCCACATGACCGATAGCAGCGGCACCGTCCTGGTCGTCGACGACAACGAGTCGACCCGGTCCGTCTTCGCCAGCTGGCTCCGCCGGGCCGGGTTCGCCGTCCGGGAGGCGGCGACCGGGGCCGAAGCGCTTGAGGTGGTCGGACAGCAGGCCTGCGACCTGGTGGTTCTCGACGTCAACCTGCCGGACATGACCGGCTACGACGTCTGCGAGCGGATCAAGTCCGACGAGACGACGAACGCCATTCCCGTCCTGCACGTGTCGGCCGCCGCGGTCGAGCCGGCCGAGCCGGTCGAGCCGGTCGACTGGTCGATCGGGCTCGATCGCGGTGCCGACGGCTATCTCGTCGAGCCGCTCGAGCGCGAAGAGCTGCTCGGGGCGGTCGGCGCCCTGGTCCGGTACGCCAAGGCCCGACGGCGGGCCGAGGCCCTGGCCCTTCGCTTGGCCCGGTTACATGCGGCGACCCTGGAGATGAGCGCCGCCGGCGAGGTGAGGGACATCGCCGAGGCGGCGGCCTCGGCGGCGGCCGATCTGAGCGGCGGGTGGGCGGCGGCGGCGGTCCGGACGAACGACGGCGGATTGGTCGTGGTGGTCGGTTCGCAGGCGCCACCCACGCTCTCGTGCCTGACTGCGGAGGAGATGGCCCTTCTGGTCGGCACAGCGCCCGGTGCCCTGCGCTCGCTGGTCCCCGAGCTCGGGCCCGTCGGGACGGCGCCGACGGTGTTCACGGCCGGCGGCCGGCTTGGCCACACGTCCAGCGTCGTCATCGTCGAATCGGTCCCCGACGACGATTCGATCGAGTCGGTGCTGCACCAGCTCAGTCACGCCGGCGCCATCGCCTCGGAGAACCTCTTGCTCCTGGCGCGAGAGCACGCCACGGCCCTGATCCTCCAGCGGAGCCTGTTGCCTCGGGTGCCCTCCGTCCCCTGGCTGGACATCGCCGCCCGCTATGTGGCCAGCACGGCCCAGGTGGAGGTCGGCGGTGACTTCTACGACGTCCTGGTGCTCGACGAGGAACGGGTCGCCCTGGTCATCGGTGACGTCCAAGGCCATTCGTTGTGGGCGGCGACCGTCATGGCCACCCTCCGGAACAGCCTGGCCGCCTATCTCATCGAGGGCCGATCGCCCGCTCAGGCCCTCGAGCTGCTCAATCGGGTGCTCATGCACCTCCACCCCGATGTCATCGCCACCGTCTGCTGCATCATCCTCGATCGCTCGGGACGGGTCGTCGTCGCCAACGCCGGCCACCTGCCGCCGGTGGCCATGGCCGGAGACGGGGTCCGCCTCCTGGACGATCGAGATCCCCTCTTGGGCATCGCGGTGCATCGGCAAGAGACCGGGTACAGCCTCGGGTCCGGTGCCGGGCTGGTGCTCTTCACCGACGGACTGATCGAACGTAGGGACGCCTCGCTCGACCGCGGTATAGCGAGTGCCGTTTTGGCCGTGAACAGCGGGTCCTCCGACGTGGAGGACATCTGCGATCGGCTGATCGGGGCGGTCGGGCCGGGAGCGAACGCCCAGGACGACATCGCCATCCTGGCCGTCCGCCTCAGGCCGCCGGTACGGACGCCTCGCTGAGGGCGAGCAGGGTGGCGGCGAAGCCCTCCCGGCACCGGCCGGAGAGCCGGTCGCTGGTCTCCACGGCGAGGCTCCTCGACCGGACGACGGAGACGGCCGGTTCGGCCTCAAGCTGCGCCAGCAGCTGCCGGTCCTCGTGGGCTCGGAGCGGAGCGAACCCGCCGACCCGGAGGTAGGCGCTGGCCCGCACGCCGAGGTTGGCCCCGTGGACGTGGCGGTGGGCGTCGCCCGGACCGAGCCGTCGCCGGTAGTGGGCGTCGAAGGCAGCGGCGACGGGATGGCCGGTCGGGCGGGGAAGGGCGACGATCCCGGCCACCGCGTCGGCTCCCCGGTCGGCCAGGCGGACCTGGTCGGCCAGCCAGTGGGGCGGGATGACCGTGTCGGCGTCGGTGTTGGCCAGCCACACGGTGGTGGGATCGGCTTCCCCGGCCAGGACGGCCATGGCGCCGGCATGCCGGGCCCTTCCGACCGATCGGGCCTCGATGCGTACGGCGGCGACCGGGAACCGGCGGCAGACGGCGGCCGTGCCGTCGGTGCAGTCGTCGAGCACCACGACGATGCCGACCGGCACGCCGGCCCGGCGGGTGGCCGTCAGCAACGCCTCGAGGCAACGGCCCAGGTGGTCCTCCTCGTTGTGGGCCGGCACCACCACCCCGATCCGACGCACCGGCCGCCTCACCGGTCCACCAGGCCTCACTGGTCCACCAGAGCGGTGCGCGCGGCCACCGAGCGGTGGTCGTGGCTCCAGACGTCCAGGCGGAGGTCGTCCTCCCGGTGGCTCACCAGATGGCCCATGCCGGCCTGTCCGGCCGCGGTGGCCAAGAGATCGTGGACCTCGTCCCCGCCCAGTGGGTAGTCGTGCACCGCGTGGCGCCAGTGCACCGCCACCAGGTCACGCGTACCGCCCGCCGCCAGCGCCGCCAGGCGAGCGCAGGTCGCCGTGTCCAGGTAGTAACCCACCTCGGAGAGCACCACCAGGTCGAACCGCTCGGCCGGCCAGTCGTCGGGAACGGCACCCCGCCGGAGCTCCACGTTGGCCGGCACGGCATGGGAGGCCGTCGCCAGGGCCAGGGGAGAGATGTCCATGGCGCAGACCCGGTCGCAGCGCGCCGCCAGCGCCGCGGTGAGGATGCCGATCGAGCACCCCGGCTCGAACGTGCTGCCGTACCGGTCGTCGGGCAGGCAGGCCAGCGTCAACGCTCGCTTGCGGGTCTCGTAGGGCCGGGAGCGGAACTGCCACGGGTCGGTGTCGGCCCGGTACAGGTCGTCGAAATACCGCTGCGGGAGGTTCATCGGCTGAGCAGCACCTCGAACGGGCGGGTGAGGCGCTCGACCACCGCGGGGGTCAGGACGGGATCGGGCCCTTCGAGCTGGCTGGTGAAGCAGCGGACGGCCAGCTGCTTCCGGCGGGTCAGCTCGGGACCGAGGTCTACCCGGACGGCATCGGGCCAGGGAACGTCGGCCGGAGAGGCCCAGTGCCAGGCCCAGACCAGGTAGGACACGAGGTGGGCCCCGACCTGGCGGGCGGCCGTCGTGCACCCGCAGCCGACGGCCTCGTGGTCCGGATGCCCGTCGAGGACCCAGGGCGCGAGCACCAGGTCGCCCGGGCCGAGCAGGGGGCCGACGACGGCGGCGACGTCGGCCGGGCGCACGTCGCCGTCGGCCAGCCCGAGGCGGTGGATCGTGGCCGATGTCGTACCGAGCACGGCGGCGGCGGCGGCCGACTCGGCGGGTCGACGGCGACGCAGCTCGGCACTGCGACCGAGGTGGCTGGCCTCCCCGTCGGTGACCGCCACCGTCACCACCTCTTCGCCGGCGGCGGCCAGGAGCGCCGCCGCGCCGCCGCATCCGAGGACCTCGTCGTCTGGATGGGGGGCCACCACGACGACCCGGCCGCCACGCCGCACCTGGGGCCGCCAGGGAGCGAGTCGCGGCAGCTCTCGGCATCCGGCCCACACCGCCTCGGGGGTCCCGGGGCCGTCGAGCGGCCGGTCGAGCCCCGTCAGCCCAGTGACCCCGGTCAGTCCAGCCACGGCGATCCTCCGGCCAGGAGGTCGGCCCCGAGCTGCTCGAGATCGCGCTCGGCATGGTGCTGGCGGACGTACACCTGGAGGTCGGCGACCAGCCCGGCGTGCCGGCCGTCGTGGGCCAGCGGACCGGGCCCGAGAGCTCGACCCACCCGGTCGATGACCGAGACGGCATTCCGCTCCACCGCCGCCCGCACCGTCCGGGCCAGGACGGCATGGTCGGCTTGCGGCGCGGCGTCCAAGCGCCGGGCGGCATCGACGAGCAGTGCCCGGTTCTGTTCGAGGGCGACGTGCACGGCGGCCAGATGGACGAGCACGTGGGTGTCCGACTTGGTCGCCGCGGCGCGGCGAAGGGTATCGGCGACGGCGACCGTGCCGCCGTGCCAGCAGGCGGCCACCCCGATGGCCCCCATCCAGAATCCCGGCCGGTCCAGGTAGGCGCCGGGCGGGCCGACCCCATCCGCGGGGACGTCGCGGAGCTCCACGGTCCGGGTGTCGGTTCCGGACATGCCGTGGCCCACCCAATCGGCGTCGTGGACCGATACGCCGGGCTGCGACAGGTCGACCGCCAGGAGCTGCTGGCCCTGGTCGGTGGCCGCGTCCACCAGGGCGTGGGTGCAGAGGGTGGCCCCGGAGCACCAGTGCTTCACCCCCCGGAC
>Ga0265338_10008151_pt1 | contig 12785 bp, 11 predicted proteins | sample 42126metaG_FD_193579 | JGI IMG/M metagenome (GOLD analysis project Ga0265338, IMG submission 193579) | Rhizosphere microbial communities from Carex aquatilis grown in University of Washington, Seatle, WA, United States - 4-21-26 metaG | ecosystem: Host-associated > Plants > Roots > Rhizosphere... | reverse complement strand
TTCCGCGTGACGACCAGCCGCTTCTCGGGCTTCGTCTTCGTAATGTCGCTGAAATCTGCGAACGTAATGTAGCGCAGAGACGGCGTTAGCGGTCTAAAAGATTTAACTGGCATAAAAGCAAAAATCCAAGTCAGCAACTCTTGGTAGTCGGCGAGCCATCATTCCCGTCCCCGTAAGGGATCAGTTATCGGTTCGCAATCATGCTGTCCACACGGCCTTTCGGACGTGACGGAGCAGGGAAAATATCAAATGTACGTCTCGATGCAAGAGGTTTTTTAAAAAAATTTAAGTGTCCAAAGGTCGATAAAAACAGGGAAATCGCCACTCCACCAGAATGATTCCGCGGCTGTACCATGGCATAACGTGCCAGCCGCAAGCCGGGTGGCATCCTTGTTTTTTCCATCGCTACTCCCGCATTGATTCCCTCCCGGCCGTCATTTTCATGATCGTCGCGGCGGAATGGCCGTTGCCAACCAGCTCCGCCATGGTGCGCATGTGAGGATCAATATGGTTAAAGAACCGCTTGTAGGCCGGACATAAATAATTCAATCCCTCCTCACCGTCCGGACTCTTGATGAACCGGTGTTTGGGACATTCGCCATTGCATGCAAACCGGACCTCGCACTTTCGACAGTATTGCGGCAGCCGGTCCAGTTTATCGCTGCCAAATTTAATTTGGGGTTCGGATTGCACCAGCGCGCCCAGACTCTGGTTCATGATGTTGCCGAGGCGATATTTCGGATAGACATAGTGATCGCAGCTGTACAGGTCGCCGTTGTGCTCGATGGCCAGGGCCGCGCCGCATTTTTCCGCGAAGACGCAAAGAGAAGATCCCAGGCCCATCCAGTTTCCCAGCGCCACATCAAACAGCTGCACGAAGACCCGGCCGACATCCGCGCGGACCCACTCGTCGAAAATGGTGCACAGGAAATTTCCGTATTGCCCGGCCTCGACACTCCATTCCGTCACTGGAGACGGATTGTCCGGTTGGTCCGATCCGGGAGGCGGGGCGAAATCCAAGCCGGCCGTTTTCGATGGCCCGGAGGCCCGCCGTTCGACCAGCGGTATGAACTGGATGAACCCGCTGCCGATTTTTTTGAGAAACCGGTACACCTGTTTCGGCCGCTGCGAGTTGGCGCGATTCACCACCGTCAAGGTGTTGAATTCAACCTGGTGTTTCTTCAGCAAATCCAGCCCCCGCATGACGTCGTCAAACGTCGGCTTCTGCTGCTTGTCCACCCGATATTGATCATGCAGTTCGCGCGGCCCGTCGATGGACAGGCCGACGAGAAACTTGTTCAACGCCAGAAATTCGCCCCATTCGTCGTCCAGCAGGGTGCCGTTGGTCTGCAGCGCATTGGAGATGGTCTTGCCACCGGCGTGCTTCCGTTGTAACTCGACAACCTTCCGGAAAAAATCCACCCCCAGCAACGTCGGTTCTCCGCCCTGCCAGGCGAAGTTGATTTCCGGCACCGGCTGGTCCTGGATGTACTGGCGGATGTATGCCTCCACCACTTCATCGCTCATCCGCCAATGGCTTTCATCCGGGTAAAGCTTCTGTTTCTCCAGGTAAAAGCAATATGAGCAATCGAGATTGCAGATCGGCCCGATCGGCTTGGTCAGGACATGAAAGCCGCCGCCGGCCGTGATGGGGCTCGATTGATTCATCGCGGCAGAAATATACTGCGCCCGACCCCGGACGCAACCTGGGAGGGCTGGCGAGATGTTGGCATCAGTGGGATTTCTGAAGTTTTCTTTTCCACCCTGCCGGTGCGCATGCTACTTTGCTTTCAACAAAGCCACGGAACATGAATCGAATCAGCCGTCGACAATTTCTTGGCCAGGTAGCCGGCACGGCGGCGGCCGCAACCCTGCCCTTTCCCTCATTCGGCCGGGCATCCAAAACAGCCGGCCGCAAGTTCAATGTTTTATTCCTCATGTCCGATGACATGCGTGTGGAGCTGGGCTGTTACGGCAGTATGTTTCACGCCCAGACGCCCCATCTGGATGCCCTCGCCAAATCGGGGGTGCGTTTTGACCGGAATTATTGCCAATTCCCGCTGTGCAATCCGTCGCGGGCGTCGCTGCTGACCGGCCGGCCGGCAACCAAAACCAGCGTGCTCGGAAACCGGACCGATTTTCGCGTGGCGCATTCCGACTGGACGACCCTGCCGCAGTTGTTCAGCCAGAACGGTTATATTTCCGTTCGCGCCGGAAAAATTTATCACGGTGGCATTGATGATGCCAAATCCTGGAACGCCACCAGCGATCAGGGTGGTCCGACCGACGACGGCGGCGGCCCGCAAACCGGACACACCATGACCGTGGCGCGTACGCAGATCCCGATGCCGAACGGCGTGCTGCCCCCGCTGCCGGCGGACACCGGCCGGGCGGCGTATTCCGACCGCATGGTCATCCTCGACGGCAACGGCGAGGGCCACGGTGATTATCACACCGCCGATCGCACGATTGAAAATTTGCGGAAATACAAGGACCAGCCGTTTTTCATCGCCTGCGGCTTTGTCAAACCCCACAGTCCGCCGACCGCGCCGCAGCGGTTCTTCGATTTGTATGACGTGGACAAGATCAAGTTGACGCCGGATTTTGCGGCCTGGCCGACGGTGCCCCCGGGATTTCCCAGCGCGGCCATCCGCAAACGCAACGCCGACCTGTTCATCGGCCGCGGCGCGAGCGAGGCCGAGGCGCGGGAGGTCATCCGCGCCTACATCGCCTCGATTTCCTGGGTGGACTGGAACATTGGACGCGTCCTCGCCGAACTGGACCGGCTGGGCTTGCGCGACAATACGATCGTCGTGTTTGCGGTGGATCACGGGTACCAACTTGGCGAAAAGGGAAAATGGTCCAAGGCCGGTTCGCTCTTTGAGATGGGCACGCGGGTGCCACTGATGATGGCGGTTCCCGGCGCCAAGGGAAACGGCCAGTCCTGCTACCGCATCGTGGAGTCGCTGGACATTTATCCCACCCTGGTTGAGCTCTGCGGCCTGCCCCAGCCGGCGGGCATCGAAGGCAAAAGCCTCGTCCCGCTGCTGAACAATCCGCAGGCGGCGTGGGACCGGCCGGCTTACAGCGTCTGGAGCGAGGACGGCGCCACCCTGCACGGCGTGGCCGTGCGCACGGAAAAATGGCGCTATGCCGAGTACGGCCTGGACGGAAAAAACGGGGCAATGCTGCTGGATCAAAAGACCGATCCGTTGGAAATGAAAAACCTTGCGGACGACCCGAAGCAGGCGCACGTCTGCGCGGAACTGTCGGCACTGACCCGCCAATACGCCGCAAATCTGGCCAAGCCACAAACCTGATGCCAGGTTGGAAAGTTTCCCGCCTTTGATCCATGCGAACTTGCTGCGGGCCAGGAGACACACGCTCCGTCCGATTCAATGCTGAAACTGTGATTGCTTGCTTACCTTGGCCAGACGTTTCTCCCAATCGCCCTTGTGCGCCAGCGGATCGGCGTCCGTGCCCCACAATTTTTTCACCATTTCGCGCTGCGGCACAAACGGGCACTTCGCCGTTGGATTTTTGAACTCTTCCATTTCCCGCAACGCCAGTTGCGCACCGGTCATCACGGAGGTCCTGCGGAATTGCTGGTTCAACACCTGCGTCGCATCATCCAACGCGCCCCAGCGCTCGGCATCGGTGCGGCCCCACAAAGTCGGCTGCGTGTCCAGTCGCGCCAGGTTCCAGAAAGCGATGCGAATCTGTCGCACCGGCCTCGCCTGCCCGCCCGTGACACCTCGGAAAATTTCCTCAATGGTCGTGTTGATAACCGAATTCTGGAATTGCGGCGCGCGGAAGCGATGGCCGCCACTAACCTCGCTGAAATCATTGAAGCGGATCGTCAGGGACATTTCGCGCGCCTGCAACTGCTCGCGCCGCAACTGACCCGTCAGCCGCGTCGCCTCGCTCAACGTGAAGGTCAGCGCCGCCCCGTAGTCCGGTTCGTCGTAAGGCAGCGTGGTGTTGCTGGAAATGGTTGTGCGGTCCTTCACCTCCAGCAACAGCGGCTCGTTCCACTGCCCGTTGGCAAACAGCCAAAACTGCTGGCCCCAGATGCCGAATTTCTGCCGGAGCAGGGTCGAAGGCAGCTTCGACACATGGCCAAAAGTGGTCGCGTCAAGGCCGGCCAGCGCGCGCTGCCGGTTTTTGCCGATGCTGGAAAGTTCGCGCACGGAGCGGTCCTGCAAAAATTCCTTTTCCGAACCGGTCGGAACTTCGATGAAACCCGGCTTGGCTGCATCGGTCGCCAGCTTGGCCAACCGCGAGGAACTCGCCAGGCCGGCGGACACCGGCAAATTCACTTCACGCAAGATCCGCTGGCAGATTTCCTTCACGTATTTTTCCGGCGTGGTGTTGCGCCAGACGTGACGGTCCATCGTGGTAAAATCCAGAAAGCCCTCGTCAATCGAGATGGGCACGAGCATCGGTGAATATTGCTCGAGCACGCGGAACATCTCCGCCGACAACCGGCGGTACTCGTCATAGTGCGGCCGGCAGAGCACGCCGCGTGGGCAAAGTTTCTTCGCCTCAAAACACGCCATGCCGGTCTTGATGCCGAATTTTTTGGCCGCGCGATTGGCGGCAATGACGATGCCATCGCCGCGCCGCCCGCCGCCCACCCAGACTGGCTGTCCCTGCAACTCGGGTTTCAGAGCCATTTCGCAACTCGCGAAAAAGCTGTCACCATCCACGTGCAGGATCCGAATGGGCGGTTTTGCATTCACGGGCCGACTCTATTTGTACCCAAATTCATGCTGTGTCAAATCCTCGCATGCCGCAGGGACAAAGGCTGTCCAACCAAATAAAAACGGCGCGGAAAGATTTCCGCGCCGCTCGTATTCTAAATCCATTCCTACGTCAGAACAATCTTGTCGCCGTCTTTCAGCGTCACGATGGCTTTCTTCCAGTCCGGGGCCTTGCCGGCTTGAGACGTGCGCTTGCGGCGGGATTTGCCGCGGACATTCAACGTGTTCACCTTTGTGACCTTGACCTTGAACAGTTCCTGCACCGCCTGGCGGATTTCGGTCTTGTTCGCACGACGATCGGCCACCACGGTGTATTGGTTGTACTTCTCGCCCTGGCGCGTGCCCTTCTCCGTCAAACGGACGGTCTTGATGACTTCAAAAGCGTTCATGTTATTCCTTGGTCAGGCGGGCCTCGACTTTTTCAAATGCGCTCTTCGTGAAGAGCAGCTTGTCGGGCCGCAAAATATCGTATGTGTTCACCGAATCGCTCGTGGCCAGCGTCACATCTTCAATGTTGCGCGCGGCGAGTGTGAGATTCTTGTCTGCCGCAGCGACGATGAGTGTCGTGCCTTTCAATTCCAGCGTGGCCATCAGGTTGACGAAATCCTTTGTCTTCGGCGAAGCGATCTTCAAATCGTCCACCAGCACCACGTCGCCGGCCTTGATCCGTTCGCTCAGCGCCTTGCGCAATGAGAGGGAGCGGGTTTTCTTGGAAACCTTTTTACGGAAATCGCGGGGCTGGGGGCCGAAAACCACACCGCCACCGACCCACAACGGCGATTGATGGGAACCGGCGCGCGCGCGGCCCGTGCCTTTTTGTTTCCACGGCTTCTTGTTCGAGCCGGAAACTTCGCCGACTTTCTTGGTGCTGGCCGTGCCCATGCGCTGCGCCGCCCGGTAGGCAACCACCACGTCGTGCACGGCTTGCGTGCCTTTTCCGTTTTCAATCAGCGGGAACCTGACCTCCAGTTCGCCCTGCTGCTTTCCTTCGCTATTTTTAATGGCAATCTTCATGGCCGTTCAAATTACTTTTTGGCTTCAGCGGGTTTGGCTTCGGCCTTCTTCGCATCGGCGGAACCCTTCTTCTTCATCGGCGCCAGGCTCACCGGCGGTTTCCAGCCCTTGGGGCGTTTCTTGGATTCACGGATGACAACGTAATCGCCTTCCGCACCAGGGATCGCGCCCTTGATGAGCAGCAAATTGTCCGCTTCGCGCACCTGGATGACTTCCAAGTTCTGGGTCGTGCGCGTGTCCTGTCCCATGTGGCCGGGCATCTTCATGCCGCGCATGACCGTGCCGGGAAACAGGCGCTGGCCGATCGCACCGCTGCGGCGATGCCAGCCCTTGGCGCCGTGTGTTGAATCGCCACCGGCAAACCGATGGCGCCGCACCACGCCCTCAAAACCACGGCCCTTGGTCACGCCGATCGCGTCAATAAAATCACCGACGGCAAACAGTGTTGGTCCGACCACATCGCCGGGCTTCACTTCCTTGGAGAAATTCCGGAATTCGCGGATGCGTTTCACGGCCACGCCGTTTTGCTTTTTGATGTGGCCGAGCAGCGCCTTGGTGAGCCGTTGTTCCTTCTGATCGTCGAAGCCGAGTTGCACGGCGTTGTAGCCGTCCTTGCCGGCCTGGGTTTTCACCTGCAGGACGCGGTTGGGGCCGGCCAGCACAACCGTGACCGGCGTCATGATGCCGCGCGCATCATAGACGCGCGTGCTGCCGAGTTTTTTTGCAAGAAGTCCGAGTGGCATGGTCTGAATGGTTAAATTTTGATGGTGATGTCCACGCCCGCCGGGAGATTGAGCTTCTTCAATTCATCCACGGTCTTGGCGGTCGGGTCGAGAATGTCAATCAGCCGCTTGTGCGTGCGCTGCTCGAAGGTTTCCTGCGATTTCTTATCCGCATGCGGCGAACGCTGGACGGTGAAGCGCTCGATGCGGGTCGGGAGCGGGATGGGCCCGGCGACGCGCGCGCCGGTGCGTTTGACGGTGTCGGCGATTTCACGCGCCGATTGGTCTATGACGCGCTGGTCATAAGCCTTAAGTCGAATGCGAATGCGTTGTGCTGCCATACAAAGAACAATTTTCTGTTTACCGTTTGACTAAATTCTCCGCTCTCGGTTTGAAAGCGGGCGCGCAATCTATCAAACGCACGTTCCATTGCAATATCTTTTTTAAAGTTTTTTGGTTCAATCCCGGAACGGACGCGAAAACCCAGCTTTTTATCAGAATTTTAAACCCCGGTGTTACGGATAAAAAATGGGCAAACCCAAATCTCAATCTTGTTCTCAATCATCATCGTTGGTTGAAGCCGGTTAAAATTACGATGATGATAATGATCGGGATACCGCCCCAGAAGCCATCGCCAGACGGTCATCTCACCTCGCTCACAAACTGACGGTATTGGACATCGACCTGGTCCGGCGTGACCGGGCCGTCAAGGATCAACAGCCGATAACGGAATGTCACCGACTGTTTGGGCTCCACCGTGAAGTTCAACTTCTCTTTGCCATTGCTGAAAATTTCCTGACCCAGCGGATTGGCGGCGAATAATCCATAACCGCGCGCATGCCAGTAAGTCGGAAAACCCGTGTTCTTCGGGTGGTCCAAAATCGCCAGCGTCACGGACTCTTGATCCACCCTACCGGTCAACATCGTCCAACGCGCGCGTGTTCCCCAGACCGCATCGCCCGTCTTGCCTTCGCTGCTGCGGTACAGACCGGTGACACCAGTATTATTCATCACCTTTACCGGTGTGGGCCGGCCGCTGGCATCGGTAAAGACCAGCGGCTCGTTTGATGGCTGCTCCAGTTCGCGGCGGACCCGCAGGCCAAGCATGCCTTCCTTGTCGTCGTGAAACACGACCGGCTGGTCCAGAGCCGTCAACGTGGTGATCCGATCCACCGCGCGCAAATCCGGTCCCGCACGAAAGATAAACCGGGTGTCCTCGCGCAATACGGGATGGTCACCCGGCATCACCCAATCCATTTCAACTTCCAGCTCGCCGCGATTGGTTCCACCGATGGCGTACACAATCCGGCGATGCCTGACCGTGCCCATCTTGCTTTGCTGTTCCGGCGGCAACGCAACCGAGTTGTTCCAGAAATCAACGCCGTTGACGTTGCCGTAATTCAGCCAGAAACCAACGTGATGAGGATGGTCGATCCGTTCGCCCGGGCGCGGGTCGAGCGGAAAACCACGGGTGACAATGGTGCCTTGTGCCGTGCGCAACGGATAGAGCACGGGCACCTTCAGCTTCTCTGGCCAGATGTAGGAAGTGAACGGCTGGCCGTCAATCATGACATCAACCCGCCGATCCGCTTCGTCCTGCGCGAAGCTCACATCCTTTGCTTGCGTCTGGATGGCAGCAGCCAGAAAACTAAGCGCCACAAGCAACACACTTGGGCGCACCGGTTTCATTTTGCCGGGCAACCAGGAGAGTTAGTCCAGGACATTTTGTCAGCTCGCCTTGTTTGGCCCCCGCAAAAGCAGACTGTCTGGCTACTTTTTCTTGGCTTTAACCTTGGCCCAGCGCGCCTTCATAGCGGCCGAGATTCTGGCCCGGGCGGAGGCGCTCATCTTGCTTCTCGTTTTCGGCGCCGGTTTGGCCGGGGACTTCAGACCTTTTTGCTTGGCCCAACGCGCCTTGACGGCCGCACGGATTGCGGCCCGGCCGGCAGCGCTCAACTTCCGCTTCTTCGCGGGAACGGCTTGAGCGACTGGCGCGGTTGAAGCGCCAAGAATCTTGCCAAGTTCCTTTTCAAGAGACTGGATTTTCTCCTTAAGCTTGGCCGCCTTGCGCAACTGTTGAACTGATAGACTGCTTATTGATGTAATCATCTCGGAGTAACTACAATGTTCCAGAGGCTAAGTCAATGATTATGACGAACATTGACTCCTTTGCAGACTGACAAACTGCTATAACTCAATACCATTTTGATTCATGTTATAGTCTCCAGATTTTACAACCGGCCAGACGCTCGGCTGTAAAGATTTCCCGAACGCGGGCCTCGACCTTCTTTGATGTGCTCACGACGATGGATGAAACGGCATAAACACCGCGCTCCAATATGTTGATCCCAACCTCATCAAACCGTCTGGACAAGACGGAACGATAAGCATAAGTTCAAAATCATGAAATGAAACCGGCTATGACTGAACCCAAGTCCCAAATCCCGGAGGAACTTGCCAAGCTCCTCGTCCAGCAAAAGCAGATCATCAAGTCACTTGAGGAGCTCAAGGACATCCTGGAGTTTGGCATGGCCTATCAGCGCTGGGGCACCCAATCTTTGAAGATCGTCCCGACCCTGACTCCCGAGCGCTATGAGAAATTCGTCAACTTTTACATGGCCAACCAGAACCGGAAATTGCTGGATGACGACATCCAGGACTATATCCGCTTGACAGGGCCGCCGCCCGCCGCCGACACTGGCAAAGGCCAAACTGCATCGGCCCCAAAGAGCGGGATGGAGCCGGTGACAGACGCGAACAACGGAGATGAACTTTTTGATCCGCAGGAGATGGCCAAAATCCGGTTTCTCCACAAGCTTCAGATCCTGGGCGCCTTGTCATCCCGGATTGACTCGGTGCTGGGTGATTTTGAAAACCATTTGTTCGCCGAATTGCAGGCCAAGGAACTGGAAGCCGCAAACGCCTTGAAGTCCGTCAGCCTGCAGGCGGCCGGCTCCCTGGCCGGTGTGGTGCTCGAACGTCATCTGGAGCGGGTGGCGGCGAATCACGCGGTCCTGATTGCCAAGAAGGAAACGTCCATTCGCGATTTGAACGATCCCTTGAACAAGAGCAACGCCTACGATCTATCTACCTGGCGCAAGATTCAACTGCTCGGCGATTTGCGCAATCTCTGTTCGCACCAACGGGGCAACGACCCCACCAAGGAGCAGGTCGAAGATCTCATTGCCGGGGTTAACTCCATCATCAAGTCGGTGTTTTGATACGGCAAAATGTCGGTTAATCTCGTAATTGGGGCACACATGCTCGGATGGGAATCTCGCTGACGTCTCGACTGCTAACAAAGCGCCAGGGGCATGTGGGGAGACTTCGCATCAAACCAAAATGGCAACCAGTAAAGATCAACAAGCGAACGCCGACGACGACGTTAAACCAGTTTCACAGTCAGGTTCCTTTCAGCGCATGCCGCCCGGCGAAGCGGGCGCAATTTTAGGAACTATTGGCGGGGCTGGCACAGGTACAGTATTGTGCAAGTCGCACGGAATATTGGCAGCAATTGGAGGAGCGATTGGCGGTGGTATAGTGGGATTATTTGCCGGAGCCCTTCTCGTACTCTCTATTTGGTTTGCATGCGCTTTTGCATGGATGCTGGCCAAGTTATATTGGGAGGTACTTACCGGACGCCGCAAATTATCGAATATCACCAAAACTCCGGAGACTCACCGGCGGCGATTGCTCGGATTCATTGCAGTAGTTTGCATTGTGGACGAAATGATATTAGCGGGTGTCTATTTTGCGGGTACTGATGCACAACGGCTGCTTGTGCCTGCGGCTGCCGTTTGTGTACTCGGCGTAGGTTTAATCGGGTTGATTATTTTGGCGGTGCGATACCATCGCCATCCATTCCAGAAAGACAGTGCCAAAGATGAGTGACACAGATTCGATGACGCCGTCTCCTAAGAGACTAGGCGTAGAAGTTCATGATCTGGAAAGGAGTCTGTAACCAAGGCTGAAAACACAAATGCGACGGTTGAACCGTCGCATTCGGTGAATGAAATATTTCAACTGCCGACTTAAGTTCTCGCCGCGGGCTTCTTGGCCGCCGCATCCAAAATCGTGCTGAGCACGCTGTTGGGCACCTGTTCGAACGTCAGCGGTTCCATGGAATACGACGCGCGGCCCTTGGACAACGAACGGATGGCCGTGGCGTATCCGAACATTTCCGCCAGCGGCACCTGCGCGTTGACAATCGTCTGGCCCTGCTTGGCCTCGATGCTGACGATAACTCCGCGACGCCGGCTGATGTCGCCAATCAAATCGCCCTGATATTCGTCGGGCGTGGTGAGTTCCACCTTCATGATCGGTTCGAGCAGAATCGGATGCGCCTTCTTGAAGGCATCCTTGAGCGCAAAAATGCCGGCCATCTTGAACGCCAGTTCGTTCGAGTCCACTTCGTGGAACGTCCCGTCCGTCACCTGCACCTTGATGTCAATGACCTGGTAGCCGGCATAGACGCCGCCCTTGATGGCTTCTTCGATGCCGTCAATGACCGCCGGGATGTATTCCCGGGGAATCGCGCCACCGACAATCTTGTTCTCAACCTCGACGCCCTTGCCCTTTTCGTTCGGCTGGACCTGGACGCAGGCATGACCGTATTGGCCGCGGCCGCCGGATTGACGGATGAACTTGCCTTCGCCGTCAGCGGCCTTGGTGATGGTTTCGCGGTAGGCGATCTGCGGAGCGCCGGTGTTGCAGTCCACCTTGAATTCGCGCTTGAGCCGGTCGCAAATGATTTCCAGGTGCAACTCGCCCATGCCCGCAATGATGAGCTGGCTGGTTTCCTCGTTCGTAAAGCAGCGGAACGTCGGGTCTTCCTCGGCCAGCCGCTGCAAACCTTCGGACATCTTGTCGCGATCGGCGCGCGTTTTGGGCTCGACGGCCATGCTGATGACGGGCTCGGGGAACGTCGGCGGTTCCAGCGTCACGTCGTAGTCCTCGTCGCACAGCGTGTCACCGGTGGTGATGTTGCGCAGACCGACGAGCGCGGCGATGTCGCCGGCAAAAACCTGGTTGATGTCCTTGCGCTCGCTGCCCTGGATGATCATCAGGCGGCTGACGCGCTCGCGCTTGCGCGTGCGGGGATTGTAAATGGTGTCGCCCTTCTTGAGCGTGCCGGAATAGACCCGGAAAAACACCAGCTTGCCGGCGTAGACGTCGGTCCACAACTTGAATGCCAGCGAACAAAACTTGTTGCTGTCACTGGTCTCGACGTGAACGGGATTTTCCGTGCCCACTTCCAGGCCTTCCGCGCCGGGAACATCCAGCGGGCTCGGCAGATAATCCACCACCGCGTCCACCAAGGTTTGCACGCCTTTCTTTTTGAAGGCGGAACCGCACAAGACGGGCACCAGTTCAATTTTGCAGGTCAACCGGCGGATGGCCGCCTTGAGCACCGGCGGCGTGATCGGTTTTTCCTCGATGACCAGGTTGGCGATCTCGTCGTCCTTGTTGGACACGGCGTCAATCAATTCGGCCAGCGCAGCCTTGGCGCGTTCCTGGTGTTCGGCTGGAATGTCCTTCACCTCGTAGTTGAGGCCTTCGTTGACCACGTCGCCCGGACCCCAGAGGACGGCCTTCTGGTTGACGACGTCAATGACGCCTTCGAAATGGTCCTCCGCGCCGATGGGCAGAAAAATCGGGTACGCATACGCCTTGAGCTTGTTGCGCATGTCGGCCAGGGCGTTCTCGAAATTCGCGCCGGTGCGGTCCATCTTGTTGACGAACGCGATGCGCGGCACCTTGTACTTGGTCGCCTGGCGCCAGACGGTCTCGGATTGCGGCTGCACGCCGGCCACGCCGCAAAACACGGCCACCGCGCCGTCAAGCACGCGCATGGAACGCTCCACCTCGGCGGTGAAATCCACGTGACCGGGGGTGTCAATGATGTTGACGCGATGCGTAATGTCCTTGAACGCCTTGAACAGCTTGTCCTCGCCGGATTTAACCGACTTTTGCGTCCAGTAGCAGGTCACGGCCGCCGAGGTGATCGTGATACCGCGTTCGCGTTCCTGCTCCATCCAGTCGGTGACCGTGTTGCCGTCATCGACGTCGCCGATCTTGTGAATGAGCCCGGTGTAAAACAGGATGCGCTCGGTTGTGGTCGTCTTGCCCGCGTCAATGTGCGCCGCGATGCCGATGTTGCGGGTGCGCTCCAGTGAGAATTCGCGGTTGGGCGAACTGACCGATTTGGTATTTTCTGCGGCTGCTTGCATGGCTAAATCTTCTACTTTCCTGTATAAATAACAAAAATACCCCGGAAGTGCAACTG
>Ga0265338_10008149_pt1 | contig 12786 bp, 7 predicted proteins | sample 42126metaG_FD_193579 | JGI IMG/M metagenome (GOLD analysis project Ga0265338, IMG submission 193579) | Rhizosphere microbial communities from Carex aquatilis grown in University of Washington, Seatle, WA, United States - 4-21-26 metaG | ecosystem: Host-associated > Plants > Roots > Rhizosphere >... | reverse complement strand
GCAGGGGCGTTGCGCCGTGAGCAGTGGTCGAGGGTAGGGCAGGGAATCGGCCGTCGGCAGAGTTGAGGCTGGCGGCGGCCGGCATTAGGGTCCGGCGCGCGTGGATGGGTGGCCGAGCGGTTTAAGGCAGCGGTCTTGAAAACCGCCAGGGGGAAACTCCTCGTGGGTTCGAATCCCACCCCATCCGCCGGAACACGAGCAATTCCAATAGTTTACCTGGTTGGACAATTGTATCCATCAGCGGCTCCCGAGCGGGCCGCTGCCACCAATGGCATCACCGCCCACCGCAACCGTCGCTGCTGATACTGCACTACACACTGAGCACCATTGTGCGTGGATGGTTGCACGGGCTTGCTGCCACGTTCCCCAGCGCTTGTATTGGACGTTGGTGCCGGAACTGGGCGCGACGCAGCTTGGCTGGCCCGCTTCGGCGCGGTCGAGACGTAAATCGTGGGTTGTTGCTTTTATGGGCTGGCCAGCGACTCAATGGCGCTGTGTCGGGTGTGCAGTTGAGCTTCGCTGCGACGGCTCAGTTCGTGCCGGCACTTTCAGGTGGCGTGCAGGCTTGGCTGAATGCCTTAGCCCAACTGGCTAGTCCGATAAGCCAACTATGAGATGCCGTCAGAGAGACCAATATATTGCGGGGCATATGCAGTGTGAGTCCGTCGCATTGCTTGGTGCACCATCACCGAGGGTATCCCGTGCGCGCTTCTTTCTCCGATGCTGGTCCAACGAGCGGCATCAAGACCACGTTCTTTCGGTCGATTGGCCCTCTTTCGCCAGCCGTTCGTGGCGAGCCGGAGCCGTCGGTAGACTGCATCCAGTACCTTGCGGACCAACCGCCGATGTCTGCCAGGGCACTGGAACCGCGCCCGGAGGCCATGGTCGGTGTGCTACGTCCTGACAGCCAATCTGCGCAAGGATTTCCTGCAGGTGCTCGACTCGCTTCCCGCCGGTTCAGTCGAATGGTTCAGCTCATTGGTCTTTGCCTCATCATTCTTACGATCATCGTCGCCGCCGCTGTCGTCATGGACATTCGTCAACGCACCGAGGAGGGCTATCGCCGGGAGATCGCCGATCTCGGCACGGTATTATCCGAACAGACAACGCGCTACATTCAGGCGATTGATCCGATCCTACATGAGATACAAAGCCAAAGCGCCGGTCTTGGCATTCGCTCACCGGATCAACTGCAACGACTCCTGGGTACCGCGGAAACAAACGCGTTCTTGACGAACCGACTGCAGAACCTCGCGCAGGTCAACGCCCTGATCATCATAGATGCGCATGGTCAGGTGGTGAATTCGTCCAGGGACTATCCGGTTCCTCGCATCAATGATTCCGACCGTGATTTCTTCCGTCATTTCGCCGATCAGAACGATCCGGGCCTGTTCATCAGCGCACCAACGACGAGTCGTGTGGACCGCACCGCGACTGTGTTCGTGGCGCGTCGGCTGAATGGTCCCGACGGAAGATTCCTTGGTCTGGTGGCCGGTGCGCTGGACGTCGCTTATCTGAATAACTTCTATCGGGCCATAAGTACACGACCAGGCCGGTCTGTGACGCTGTTGCGTGCCGATGGTCTCATTCTCACACGTTATCCGGATCCCACCAGTCAGGTGGATACCGTGATGCCAAAGGAATCGCCTTGGTATCAGCTCGCCGCGGGGGGAGGCGGTTCTTATATGTCCTCGGGCTTTTTGGGTGGGCAGCCGGCGCTTGTTTCCGTGCATCCGCTGCAGACCTATCCATTGGTCGTGGACATCTCCGTCAAGGAATACACTGAATTGGGTGCGTGGCGCCGGCAGGCCTGGCTGCTCGGTTTCGCCGGCGCGGCTGGGGTAACTGGCTTCGTTTTGCTGTTCTGGTTCATCGCGATGCAATTTCGGCGGCAGGAAAGCCAGAATACCGCGCTGTGGAACAGCGAACGCCTGACGGAGGAAAAATCCTACCTGCTCGAAACCACCCTCAACCACATGGACCAGGGTCTGATGATGATCGCGGCCGACGACACCGTGGCTATCTGCAATCGGCGAGCCATGGAGCTGCTGGACCTGCCAGCCGAACTCATGGTCCGGCGCCCGACCTGGAATGAGGTCTTGACGTATCAATGGGAAACCAGCGAGTTCACCCACGCCGACGTCAGTCTTCAGGGGTTCATTCGCCGCTCCGCGCTGCTGGAGGGACCCTTGGTCTATGATCGCGAGCGGCCGAACGGGTCCGTTCTGGAGGTCCGTACAACCCCGTTGCCGAATGGCAGAGCCGTGCGTACCTATACCGATATTACTGAGCGAAAGCATGCCGAACAGCAGATAAACTTCCTGGCGCACCACGATGCCATGACCGGACTGCCCAACCGGGTGCTGCTGAATGATCGCATGTCACAGGCGCTCGCGCACACGAGGCGGAGTGGCAAGCCCGTGGCTGCTCTGACATTGGATCTCGACCGTTTTAAGGAAATCAATGACACCTACGGCCATGATGCCGGCGACCGAGTCCTGACGCAGGCGGCCGATCGTCTTCGCGGTGCCGTCCGTGCGACCGACACGGTGGCGCGGACCGGCGGGGACGAGTTCGTGGTGATCCAGTGCGATGCCCAACAACCGGGCGCGTCAGTCGAGTTGGCGCGCCGGCTTATCGATGCTCTTTCACTGCCCTTCGACATCGGAAGCAGACTTGTCTCGATCGGCGGAAGTGTAGGCATCGCGATTTTCCCTGGCGACGGTGCCGCCGCCGATGACCTGTTGAAGAACTCGGACATCGCGCTTTATCGCGCTAAGGCCGACGGTCGCGGCGCATTTCGGTTGTTCGAACCCGAAATGGACTTCGAGATCCGAGAACGCCGATTTATTGAGCAAGACTTGAGGAACGCCATCGGAACGGATGAATTAAGATTGCATTTCCAACCGCAGGTCGCCATTGATACCAATATGATCACCGGGTTCGAAGCCCTGGTACGCTGGGAGCATCCCGTGCGCGGCCATATTTCTCCAGCAGTGCTGATCCCGATTGCCGAAGCATCGCGGTTAATCCTGGAACTTGGCGCATGGGTATTGGAAGCAGCTTGCGTCGAGGCCGCGACCTGGCCGGTACCTTATCGCATCGCGGTAAACCTATCAGCCGCGCAGTTTCGTCAGGGAGATGTGCCCGCCCTCGTGGCGGACGTCTTGCGCCGAACCGGATTGCCCGCATGCCGGCTGGAAATCGAAGTGACGGAATCACTGCTGATAGACAGCACTGGTGTGGCACTTTCGGCCCTTCGTGCTTTGAAACACATGGGAGTGAACATCGCGCTGGACGACTTCGGGACTGGATTTTCCAGCCTTGGCTACTTGCGGCTTTTTCCATTCGACAAGATCAAGATCGACAAATCGTTTATCCATGATCTCGGGGAAGACCCGTCCGCTTTGTTGATCGTCGATGCCATTCTCGCGATGGGCCGAAGCCTCGATATGGATGTGATTGCGGAAGGGGTTGAGACGGAGCAACAGTTGGCAATCTTACGCAGGCACCATTGCTTCGGAGTGCAAGGTTTCCTTTTGGGGCGCCCAATTCCCTCTGGGGTGGTGGGCCAGTTCATTGATAAAGCCGCGACCGGGAGAATTCCCGCGGTCGCGCCGGTCCCGGTGTTGGCATGAAGTACGCGCACCGCGTACTCTACGGGTAGATCGCAAGGTCCACTCCGGGGAGTTGCTCCTACACCTGGATTTCTGTGTGCTGGCTCCGCAAGGAGAGCCTGGTGAAGCCCGCGATCCCGATCGCAGGATTGCCGATACATTTCAGTCCGTTTTGGCACGCCAGTCCGTGGATTGGATGCACCACGCCAGGCGAAGGCTGAAAGCGGTCAGGCAAAGTGAGGATAGCCTGATTGACCCATAGCGGACCCAGCCGCTGAGGCTGCTTGCTCAGCTCCATCCAATGCCGCGCGCAATGCTCGCGCCAGCGTGCCGAAGACATATGGCTTGGAGAGCAGGTGAAACGGACTATCGGTCATTCGGTGGTCGACCCCTCTCACCTCAGGAAAGCCCGAAGTGAGCAGGACTTTAAGGGTCGGTCGTTGCCGCGTTGCCTCGTTGGCGAGATCGAACCCGTTCATCGTCCCGGGCATCACGACGTCAGTGAACAGCAGGTCCACCTGATCGCCGCCGGCCAGGATCGCCAGGGCCGCCGCCGCATGCTCTGCCTCGCGCACCTGGTAGCCCAACTGTGTCAGCTGCTTTGCGACCGCACGGCGCAGTGGGGCATTGTCATCGACCACCAGTACCGTCTCGTTGCCACCGACCACCGGTGTGGTATCGCATCGAACAGCGGGAGCCTCGTCGTCGCAGGATGTGCGTGGCAGGTAGATGCGGAATGTGCTGCCGAGGCCAGGTTCACTGTAAACGGTCAGATGGCCTCCCGATTGTTTGGCGAAACCAAATACCATTGACAGGCCGAGGCCTGTGCCACGTCCTTGTTCCTTGGTAGTGAAGAAAGGCTCGAATATCTTGCTGATGATCTCGGGGGGAATCCCGGTTCCGGAATCGGTGATCTCGATCAAGACGTATGAACCTGGAATGGTCCCCGGGTGAAGCGCGGCATAGTCCGCGTCGAGTTCTGCTCTCTTCGTAGTGACCTTCAGTTGCCCGCCTCGTGGCATGGCGTCGCGCGCGTTGTTGGCGAGATTGGTCAGTGCCGCCTCGAGCTGAGCAGGATCGGCCACAACCGGCCACAAATCCTTGTCGACGTGCAGTGTCAGATTGATATCCTCGCCGAGCGTACGGCTTAGCAACCTGACCGTGCGCGCAGCCAATTCATTCACGTCGATTCGCCGAGCATTCAACGGCTGTTGCCGCGCGAATGCGAGCAGCAGACGGATCAAATCGGTGCATCGCAGCGCCCCGTCGCGTGCCTCATCGCATAACTCAGTGGCGGTTGGATTGGATTTGATCAATCGCCCCAGCAGATCGAGATTGCCGATGATGACGGCGAGGCCATTGTTGAAATCATGCGCCATACCACCGGTCAGATTGCCGATGGCCTCCATCTTTTGCGACTGGGCGAGCTGCCGATCGATGAGCCGGCGTTCCGTAACGTCCTGCATGGTACCGGCAAGATGGCGAATGCCACCGTCTGGATCGGTCACGGCCCGACCCTCAATGCGGAGCACGCGCGGTTCACCGTCCGGGCGCACGATCCTTACGTCCCACGCGGTCAATTCGACGCCCGCGATCAGGTCTGCGATCCAGGATCGTACCGATGAGTAGTCGTCCGGGTGGACCTGAGCCGCGACATTGTCGATGCTTGGCGCGAAGTCTTTCGGTGAGACGCCGCGGATCCGATACATTTCCTTCGACCAGATGTAGCGCCCGGTTGTGACATCCAGTTCCCAACTGCCGATCCCCGCGGTCATCTGGGCGCGATCCAGGCGCGCCTCGCTCTCGCTCAGAGCTTCCTGGGTACGCTTCAGCGCGGTGATATCGATCCTGAGCCCCGCTGTGCCCCCGTTCTTCATCCGCCGGTCGGTGACGAGGATCCAGGACCCAGTAGCGACATGTTGTTCCAGAGCACCGTTTGCTTCCTGATGAAACCGTAATCGGTCCGCGAGCCATTCCGCCTCACGGCCACGTGAAGTGACATCGCGTCCGTCGGCAAGCACATCGCGCAAAATATCTTTGAAGTGCACCCCCGGGACCAACAGGTCGGCGCGTTCGTGATAGATGCGGCGATAGGCTTCGTTGCACATGACAAACCGGTCCTCGGGGTCATAGATGACAAAGCCCTCGGACATGCTGTCGACCGCGTCATGTAATGTCGTCTCCGCCCGCTCAGCGCGGCTCTTCGCCTCGCGCAGTTCCTCGGCGGCGGTGACTTCGGCCGTGATGTCGCGGCCGATGCCGCGATAGCCGACGAATACACCCGCCCGGTCGTGCACAGGGACGCCACTGATGCTGACGTGGTGGTTCAGGCCGTCGGCTCCGAGGCGATCGAAGCGGAAGTCCACGAAGCGGCGATGATTGAGCGTGTCCTGCCGGTGTGCTTCCCACCGTTCAGGCTCGCGGCTGGTGTCATTAATCTCCCATCGCCGCTGGCCGATATTGCGATTGTTACTGAAACTGGCCAACGGTGAGCCAAGGCCGACATCGGTGAAGCGAAAATCCCTGTCCTGCTCCCAGAACCAGTCGGAGGCCAGTTCCGCGAAGTCGCGGAGCAAATGCTGGTTGTCTTCCTGGCGGTCAATCTGCCGGGCCACGATGGAGAACAGGGCAAAGAACAGCCCGGCCAACATGATTGCGCCACCCGCCGTCGATGCCGCCTGACGACGCCAGGCCGCCAACACGTCCGCTTCATGGATCGAAACGTCGACAACCAAGGGGTAGTCTCGCAGGGGGTTTGCTGAGACGATTGCCTTGTCTCCGCTGAAGTAGCCCGATGAGAGATAGGTACCTCCGCCTGCCGCGACCTGTTTGTGCCACATGGACCCGATCGGCATTGATTGATTGTGCACGGCGATTTCCGGATAGCGCGCCAGCAAAATCCCATCATGACGCAGCAGCGTCACCGCGACGTGACGCCCCTGGTTAATCAATTGATAGAATTCAATCAGGTAAGCGACATCGACAGATGAGACCACGATGCCAAGAAATGTCCCATCCGGCGCGTCGATCCGGCGTGCGATGAAGATCGACAGTGGACCGGTGCCACGGTCCTTGGCCGGGACGCTGACGAATACGCCTCCTCCGGCGTGGTCGCGTAGATCCAAAAAATAGTCGCGGTCAGCGACGCTGAAATTGGGGATCGGCGTAGCGCGGGACGTGTTCACCATGACCCCATCGGCGCCGAACAGCCCCGTCGCATGGGCTTGCGGTAGGTTCTTCAGGCGTTCAGTGAGGAATTGATAGGTGTCCTCGCCCGCGAGACGCAGGCGAAACTCTTCCGGGGTGCGTATGCCGAGGTCGTGGCTTCGCAGTTGCATCTCCCGCAGCAACTGATCGATCACCTGAACATAGCGTGTCGCTTGCTCCGCCAGGACGAGGCCCAGATCCCGCATGTCGCTTCGGGCGTCCTCGATCGTCCTATGATGCGTGTCCCAGATCGCGAGGCCAGCCCCTAAAAGAGTCAGTAACGCAAGAATGCCTCCGATAATCCGCAGGTTGTGGGCAACACGGGATTGGAATGCGTGCACGATCGTGGAATTGACGGTCGCGCGAGGGGACGCCAGGAATTGTGCCATTAGCGACGGCTAGGACGTAGGAGAGGTATAAAAGCCTCACTGAACGACACGTGAATGTTCCCGGACCAATGGGGCACCGGGATTGTAAGTCGCCGGACCAAATCAACATGGTACTTTCAAAAACTATTAACAGGGACGACTGATTCTTATTCATCTTTCCTGGTGACCAACTCGATGGAGATTCAGGCCCTCTGGACCGGATAGGACCAGGTGTCAGGTATTCGCCCCGAACAGTCGTTGCTCCCGACGACATGGCGAGTCTCGCTGGCACGCGCGGTGATTGTGTCCAAGAGTGCCGCGACAGGACGTACGGCGCATCGCCTGATGGCGGATCTTGCGCGCGCGAGGCAAAGGTCGCGGGCGTCGTGCATCTTGGTGGGGGGGACCGCCAGGGTTGCCGGATTGTCCTGGCGCGAAGAGCTGGACGTTAGCCTAGCCCTAAGGACTTTGTAGACGCGGGTAGACGATCATGGTGGCGGAAAGTGCAAATATGCCGTCAGCGGCGTCAATCTTCCAAGTGTCTGATATTCCGGCAGACCCGTGTAGATTGCTGATTGGCAGACACCTCATCCGCCGGCCAATATGGACCTGCGCTGCGGCTGGCAGCGACAGCGGCTGAACTTCGTGAGGCTGCCGTATAACATCGCGCCTCAGCATCCCTCCGAGCCGCCAAGCGCAGCCATGGCCGACGGTCGCACCGCTACCACACCTTATGTTGTCGAGTTTGCGGCTGATGCGGCGGGTCGATGTGCTGCCCGGCGACGGAGATCCGACGTTGGCCATGCGACACCTCCTCCACCGCGTGCGCCGAGCCCGAGGTTGCGCGTGATTTAGTCCTTCACTTCCATGTCCTCATAGGACGGGAACGGACTCATCCAGACGTCGGTGATCGTGTCCTTCGTCACGTGCGGGCCTATCCCGTTCAGCGCGCGTAGATCCATCACCGGCGCGTACATCACCCGGTCGATCGTCAGTTGCTGGATCTTGTCGAGCATCGCCGCCCGCTTCGTCGCATCGCGCTCCCTGCTCTGCTGCAGGAACAACTCATCGATGTCGGGATAGCCGCCATTGGAATAGGCACCCTTGGACCAAATGAACGACTCGACCCGGCTGGCCGCGTTACCGGAGTTGCCCGATGCGGCCATATAGAGCGCGGGCAACTTCTTCTCCTGCCAGGTTGCGTAAAACGTCGCGCGCTCCATTTGCCGCAGTCTGACCCGGATGCCGACGGCGTTCAGATTGTTGACGACCGCCTCCGCCACCGTCGGGAAGCCCGGGATCGCGGCGAAATCACCGGCGTCGAAGCCGTTGGGATAGCCGGCTTCCGCCAGCAGCTTCTTTGCCTTCTCTGGGTCGTACGGCGGCGGCTGGACCTGGAGCGCGAATTCCATCACCCGTGGCACGATCACGCCGGCCGGCGGGCAGAAGCCAAGGCACGCCGCCTGGTTGATGCCCTCGCGGTCGAGCGCGTAATTCACTGCCTGACGCAGCCGGGGATCGTGCCATGGCGAAGCTGGATCCCACTGCTTGGCAAATTCGATCCAGAATATCGAGGCGTGCTTGGTTGCCACGATCCTGACGCCGGGCACGGTTCGCAGGCCTTCGGCATCGGGGCCGTCAACCGCGTACGCGATGTCCGCTTCGCCGGTCCGCACCATCAGCGCTCGCGTGGTGGCTTCCCGAACGCTGCGCATCACCAGGGTCTTCACGATCGGTACGCGCCGCCAGTAGTCGGGGAACGCTTCCAGATCGACCTCGATGCCCGGCTTGCCGCCGGCGAATTTATACGGACCGGCGCCAATCGGATGCTTCTTGAAGCCGTCATCGCCAACTTCGGTGAGGTACTTCTTCGGGACAACGATGCCGGCCGCGCTGGCCGTGGTGCCCATGAAGGTCATGAAATCCGGCCACGGCTCGGCAAGGTGGAAGCGCACGACGCGCGAATCGACGATCTCCACCGCTTTGACATGCTCATGAATGGTGCTCGCGGCGGCGCCGTGATAGCGCTCGAAACTGAATTTGACGTCCTCGGTCGTCAACGGATCGCCGTTGTGGAATTTCAGGTTCGGCCGCAATTTGAATTCATAGGTGAGTCCATCTTCGCTCTCGCTCCACGATTCGGCGAGACTGGGTCCCATCTTTTGCCCAGGATAAGGCCGCACCAGCGCGTCATGGATCGCGTACAGCATGCCGAACGGCGTGATCTGCGGCGGAGCCGTGGAGGGGTCGAACCAGCTTGGCGGGATGGTCACGTGCCAGGCAATGATCACGCGTCCGGCCGGGGCGCGTTGCTCTGCCGCCGCGCCGGGGCCAGCAAAACCGAAACCTCCAAGCAGTACCGCCAAGGCCAGTACCAGACCCCTGCGTTTTGGCCACGACGACATTATCGTCTTCTCCCCTGGCTTGCCGCCTGCAAAAGGCGTGACGGACATTCGTCCGTCTTGTGTTGGATCAGCCCGTCATCCGTTGGCTCATGGCGGCACGACAGAATACGCGAGGGACTGTCCTCATGGTGCCCGGAAATTGCCTGTGGCCGCCTCGCCATTTCCACCGGTGCCCGCGTCATACAGGTGGCACGCCACCAGATGCCCCTCGACGTCGGTCAAGGCCGGCTCATGCACGCCGCAGACCGGCATCGCGCTTGGGCAGCGGGGATGGAAGCGGCACCCGCTGGGCGGATTCAACGGGCTTGGCACTTCACCTTGCAGTATGAACTCGTCCCGCCGCTCGTCCGGATGGCTCGGCAACGCGGCAGAGAACAGCGCCTGCGTGTAAGGGTGCTTTGGTGCGCGCGACAGTTCCTGGGCCTCGCCGGTTTCGACGATCTTGCCGAGATACATCACCACGATCGTGTGGCTCATATGCGCCACGGCGGCCAGGTCATGCGCGATGAACAGATAGGACAATCCCAGTCCGGCTTGCAGGTCGCGCAGCAAATTCAGAATCTGTGCGCGGATCGATACGTCCAGCGCCGACACCGGCTCGTCCAGCACCACCAGTCGAGGCGACAGCGCCAGAGCACGCGCGATGGCGATGCGTTGGCGCTGCCCGCCGGAGAACTCGTGCGGAAACAGATCTGCCGCGTGCGCCGGCAAACCGACCAGATCGAGCAATTGACGGACCCGTTGCCGCACCTCATCCGTCGACACGGTTTCGTTGGTGACCAGCGGTTCGGCGATGATCGCGCTGATGCGCATGCGTGGGCTGAGCGAGGCGTAGGGGTCCTGGAACACCGCCTGCACCGACTTGCGGTAGTGCCGCCGTCCAACGGCATCGAGCGTCTGCAAATCACGCCCTTCGAATCGGATCTCGCCTCCACTGGGGGTTTCCAGACCCAGCACCAGCTTCGCCGTGGTGGTCTTGCCGCAGCCGGATTCCCCGACGACGCCCAAAGTCTGGCCGGGCTCGATGGCGAAGGAGATGCCGTCCACCGCCCGTACCGTGCCGCCTCCGCCACCGAAGAATCCGCGCCGGCCGAGAAAATGCTTGCTCAGGCCTACAGCTTCAAGAACCGCCATCAAACTGCTCCTGCCGGCAGGGCGGCCGCCGCGGCCGGCATGGCAAGCCAGCAGCGTGCCGTTCGGCCGATGCCGACATCCATCGAAGGCGGTGCCTCCGCGTAGCATCGGTCGAACGCCACCGGACAACGTGGGGCGAAGGCACAGCCGGGCGGCAGCGAGGCGAGATTGGGCGGCTGGCCCTCGATCGCAGTCAGCCGCTCGCGGTTGTCGCCCATGCGCGGGATCGAGTTCAGCAGCGCCTTGGTATAGGGATGCGCTGGTGTATTGAAAACGCGCGACACCGGACCGGACTCTACGACGCGCCCCGCGTACATCACCGCGAGCTGGTCGCACATCTTCGCGACGATGCCGAGATTGTGGGTGATGAAGATCAGCGCCAGGCCATGCTCGCGCTGTAGTTCCCGCAGCAGATTGAGGTATTGCGCCTGGATGGTCAGATCGAGGCTGGTGGTCGGTTCGTCGGCAATCAGCAGGCGCGGCTCGCAGGAGATGCCGATGGCGCCAACGATCCGCTGGCGCATGCCGCCGGACATTTCGTGCGGATGCTGCCGGACTCGGGTTTCCGGCGATGCGATGCGCACCGCCTTCAGCAGACCGACGGCGCGGCGCCATGCCGTGGCGCGGGGGACGCCTTCATGCACGCGGATCGGCTCGGCGACCTGGTCCCCGACGGTGAACAGCGGGTTCAGCGACGCCATCGGATCCTGCAAGATCATGGCGATGCGTTTGCCGCGCACCTGCCGCATCTCGGCGTCGGATTTCTGCACGAGGTCCTCGCCTTCGAACACCATCTGGCCACTGACGATACGCGCCGCGGGCGGCAGCACGCGCAGGATAGTCAGCGCCAGCGTGCTCTTGCCGGAGCCGGACTCGCCGACAATGCCCAATGTCTCGCCGGCGTTGATGGTCAGCGTCACGTCATCGACGGCGCGCACCACTCGGCTGCCTTGCGCCGAGACGTAATGGGTCGAGAGGTTGCGTAATTCGAGCAACGGCCGGTTGGTGATTGCGCCAACCGGCCGCTGGCTGTCAGAGCTGGCGAAGTTGTGGATCGAGTTTGACACGAAGCCAGTCTCCAAGAAGGTTGGCCGACAGCACCATCAGCATGATGCAGCATCCAGGAAATATGGTTAGCCACCAATAACCGACCATCAGGCCCTGCTTGCCGTCCGACAGCATCACGCCCCAGGCCGGCTTGGGCGGCGGCACACCGACGCCGAGGAACGACAGCGACGCCTCGGCGATGATGACGACGCCGAGCATCAGCGAGGCCAGCACGATGGCGGAATTCACCACGTTGGGCAGGATATGCCGCCACATGATGGTCCATTTCGAACACCCTGCGACGACGGCGAGGCGAACGAATTCGCGTTGCTTCAGCGAAAGGACCTCGCCGCGCACGATGCGCGCGTAACGGGTCCAGTACACCAGGGCGAGGATAATCACGATGTTCATCTCGCTCGGCCCGACGATGGCGGCGAGGAAAATCGCGAAGCTGAGCGCCGGCAGCGCCAGCCAAGCGTCGACGATGCGCATGATCACCTGATCGACCCAGCCACCGAGATAGCCCGCTATGATACCAAGCGTGGTACCGACGACCCCGGCGAAAATCACCGCGGTAAAGCCGACCACCATGGAAACGCGAGCGCCGAAGATCAGGCGTGACAGCACGTCGCGGCCGAGTTGGTCGGTACCCAGAAGATAGTTGGTGCTGCCTCGGGGGAGCCAGAACGGCGGTCGGAAACGCGCCGCGAGCGATCCGACCTGCGGATCGTGTGGCGCCAGCACGTCGGCGAACACTGCCACCAACGCGATGATGCCGAGGATCAGCAGCGGAATGAGCGGGAAATCGCGTGAGCGGGCGAAGCTGAACCGTGGCGGCAGTTGCACCGCGAGCAGGGTGGTGTCGGTTGTCGTGCTCATGACGGTCAGGTCTCCAGTCTGATGCGGGGATCGATCACCGCATAAAGGATGTCCACCAGAAGGTTCACCGCGATGATCATGATGCCGCCGAGGATTACGACGCCCTGGACTACGGGGAAGTCGCGGAAC
>Ga0265338_10008146_pt1 | contig 12788 bp, 11 predicted proteins | sample 42126metaG_FD_193579 | JGI IMG/M metagenome (GOLD analysis project Ga0265338, IMG submission 193579) | Rhizosphere microbial communities from Carex aquatilis grown in University of Washington, Seatle, WA, United States - 4-21-26 metaG | ecosystem: Host-associated > Plants > Roots > Rhizosphere... | reverse complement strand
GACCCAACCGGTACCGCCGGTCAGTCCCGTCCGCCCCAATAAGGAAACCGTTACGCCCGCGCCGGACGCCTCCTTCGACCATGTGATGGAAAAGATCGCCCTCGAGATGGCCCCCGATTTCTGGAGCGCCCAAGAAAAGAAGTGACGCCCCGTCCATAAAAAAGCCGCGCCGGATTTCCGGCGCGGCTTTTTTCTTTAAAACGGTTTTTTTAACACAGGGACCACAGGGCGCACAGGGACTGAAATATTGATCCGGCCTAAGGCAAAACGTTCTTACCCTGTGTTCAAACTTGCGGTTCGGAACCGGTGGGTTTCAAGGCGCGATGGGATGGAACCCCGCGAAACGCCAGCCCCCGGGTCTCAGGACCAGCACCAGGGCCATCTGGAACTCGCCCTTCTCGTACAAGCCGGTTACCCGGCAGGACACCGTCGGCGCCGAGCCCTGGAGCACGACCTCCTTGCCCCGGACCTCGCACTCTCCATATCGCTTCAGGTCGCCCATCCGGGACTTCATGGCCTTCAACTGGGCGTTGAGGGACTCGACTTCCCGCCCGCCGTCCTGGCGCAAGTCCCCATCCATCAGGGGCAGGAGGTCCTGGGGGTCCCAATGGCCGAAAGCGACGGCGAAATTCCGGTCCACGAATTTCTTGGCGCTTCCCTGGTCCGACGGGCCGCATCCCGCGGCCAGGGCGAGGAAAAGACCCAAGGCCCAGGCCCAACGGTGAAGGCGTCGCGGGTTCATGCCGGCCCGGCCCTCAGGGTTTTTCGGAGACCACGAAGAGCGTGGCCGAGAGGGGCTCCAACTTATACTCCAGCTTGCCGGCCTGGACCTTGCCGGTCCCCAGGGCCTTCACCTCGGGCCCGGAGGCGTCGAAGCCGTAGGACTTCCAGGCCGCGGCGGTCGTCCCCGCCAGGGTGAGGGCGCCCTTGCGCTTGTCCTTCTGGCTCTTGTTGATCATCACCACCCACACCGTCCCGGGCGCCTTCGTGTCCGTCGAGGCGTACACCGAGAGGCCCTCGGGGTCGGGGTTGACCGCGGCCACCGAGGTGTCGCCGAAGGCGCCGCCCTTCCCGTCGTAGTCGCGGTACAGGCGGAAGGCCGAGGCGGTGTAGGGCTTCCAATCGCTCCAGAGGCAGGCCATATACAACCCCTCGCGGCCGTAGATGCCCAGCACGTCGGCCAGGGCCAGTCCCCCCGAGACGTGGTCCTCGGCGCCGAAGTCGTACTCGCTGATGGACAGCTTGGTGCCCGGGTAGTTTTTCGCGATCTTGTCCTTCAACCAGGGGATCAGGCGGATGGCCTCGCCCTTGGTGGAGTACTGGGTGATCCAGCTGGTCTCGACGTAGGCCGGGTCCCAAAGGCTGCGGGGCGCTTGGAGGCGGGCCTCGACGGACTCGGGCGCCGTGTCGTTCAGGGTGATGCGCTTGCCGTTGCCCTGGGCCTCGGGGTAATAGTGGACGTCCAACACGTGAAGGAGCCGCCGGCCGTCGCTCTTCTCAAGGTGGGCCATCTGGGCGAGGTAATAGTCCAGGAAGCTCCCGAACTTGGCGTTCCAATCCTTGTAATCGGGCGCTTCCTGGAGGGTCAACATGCCCTGCCAGCCGTAGCTGACCGGGCCGAGGATCTCGGCCGAGGGGTCGATCCCCGTGATCATGGCGCCGTAGGCCTCGGCGTCGTTGACGATCTCCGAGTAGGTGGGCTTCTGGGGGTGGATGCGGGGATGGGTCGAGGGCCAGATGGCCGGCTCGTTGTCGAGGTCGTAGAACTTCACGCCGCCCTGGTCCGCGCGTCCGAAGGTCTTCACGAGCCAAGCCACCAGTTCATCCTGGTACACGGCCTTGTCCTTCAGGTCCGGGGGGTATTGGAGCTTGCCCTTCTTGCGGGGAAAGTTGGGGACCCAGCGCTTCGACGGGGCCTTCTCGTCCTCGGACACCGGGCCGTTCTCGTCGGCGGGAAGGTAGCCCACCATCGGGATGGTCACGAGGGCGGCCATCTTCGCGGCCAGGGTCCTCTCGATGAAATGCCTGTAGATCGCCCCGGGCACGTCGCAATCGGTCAGGTGCAGGGCGTCGGTGCAGAGCCAGCCGTCGCTCGACTGTTTCCAGTCGCTGCCGGCGTTGGAGGCGTTGGTCTCCCAGTTGCAGCTCGTCATGCGGTTGCCGCCGAGGCGCCAGAGGGTGGGGTTGGAGCCCTCGGCCGGGGTCTGGTTGACGCCGTAGATGTAGGGGCTGATGGGGCCCAGGACCTTGCCGGGATCCACCTGGACCGGGGCCGGCGCCTCCGTCGCCCGGAGCGGGGCGAGGGCGGCGAGGCATAGGATGAGGGCCGGCAAGCCGAAGCGGATGGGGTGTTTCATGGTTCCTCCCGGTTTTTCTGGCGCGCCAGTATAGCAGGAGGCTTCTTGCGCTTGATGGCCGCTGACGCGACATCGGGTTGTGCTTCAATGCCGTGAAGTTTGCGGGGACGCGTCCCGCGGTTCCCCTGAAATGGGTGAACCGGGCCCTTTTCCGATGTTTGAACCAGCCGCTATCGGTGTTTTCGATTTTTGGTTGGGTTTGATTGGTTGTTTTTCGGGCAGTTGCCGACCGCCGACCGCAGGCCGTGCCGAGGCCACCAGCCGAGGCACAAGATTGGCCGTACCGCGAAAACAGCGCGGCGCCGAACGCCGACGGCTTCCTTTGCTTTAAAATGTTCCCATGTCCAACAAGTCCTTCGCGGCGCTCCTGGGATCCCTGCTCCTCGCCTGCGTGGCCTGGATGGCCTATGACCTGTACGGGATTTCCGAATCGGTCCGCCGCGACGGGATGAGGCGGGACCTGGCGGGGGAGGGGGCGGGTTTCGGCGCCCTGGTGAAGTACGATTTCGCCTTCCCGACCCCCGCCCTGCGCCACGACCTCTCGACCGCCGAGATTGAGAGGGTCGACACCGACGCGCCCCCCGAGAACGTGAGGATCCCCGGGCTCACCGTGTCCAAGTTCAACGTGGAGGCCGACTACCACTTCGCCGAGTCCCGCGGCTGGTTCACCCCGGGCGTCAAGATGTGGGTGGAGGATGTGACGGTACATTTCGGTTTTACCGAGGTGACGGTGTACGTCTCGAACCAGTACGCCGAGGGGTCCTGCGCCTACCGGGCCACGCTGGACCACGAGCGCGGGCACGTCGAGGCCGACCGCCGGGTTTGGACCGACTACCAGGACCGCCTGCGCGGCGCGGTGCGCGGCGCCGCGCGGATCCCCGTAAAGGGCGCGCCGAGGGCCTTCGCCACGGTCGAGGAGGGGAAGCGGGAAATCAGCGCGGCAGTCTCCTCGGCGCTGGACCCGACCTTCGACGACTTCCGGCGCGACATCGGCGAGGCGCAGGCCGTCCTCGACAGCCCGTCCTCCTACGCCGAGCTCCACCAGCGCTGCCCCGACTGGTAACCTTACTCCTTGGGGTCAGGCATACACTTTACACTTTTCGGATTCTAGGCTCTTCCGAGTTTTGGTCCCGTAGGTGTAATATAAGTGCGCTCGAATATGTTCTTGATCATGGTGGGGACCCATGGCCAGACCAAAACGAATACTTTATGAAGGGGCTGTTTATCACGTCACGACAAGAGGCAATGAACGCAAGCCGATCTTTTTCAACGATAACGATCGTCGGATCTTCCTGAGAATCCTCCGGGACACTTTGGCCGAAGAGAAAGTCGTATGCCATGCCTGGGTATTGATGGACAATCACTATCACTTGTTGCTTGAAACGCCGCATGCGAACTTATCCAAAACTTTAAAGCGCTTAAACGGCCTTTATACCCACAAGATGAATTTTGAACATAAACGGGTTGGGCACCTATTCCAGGGGCGATACAAATCGATTTTGGTGGAGAAGGACAGCTATCTTAAAGAACTTTGCCGCTATATCGTTTTGAATCCGGTTCGGGCTGGTTTGGTTAAACGGCCGGATGAATATCCCTGGAGCAGTTATCGGGCGACCGCGTATCCATCGTCAAAGAACGACTGGTTGGAAGTGAGTTGGATTTTGGGGCAGTTCGGGAAAACATTGGGACCGGCCCGTTTTGGTTACCGACGATTTGTGCGGGCGGGAATCCGGCAAACGGAAAATCCACTCGGCGAGGTGACGTCGCAGATCTATTTGGGTGGTCGTGATTTTCTGGATGAGATGGAATCACGAATGGAAGGCGTTTCGGGCGTTGAAATCCCTTTATACCAAAGAAAATTGGTTCGTCCGAAGCCCGAGCAGGTATTGGATTGTGTCGCGCTGGAATTTAAAACAACCGCTTTTGAGATTCTTAAGCCGAGACTTCATGGAAACGACGGGGGCGCAGTGGCTGCCTATCTTCTCGGACGGGAGGCTGGATTAAGTTTGAGCGAGATCGGAATCCTGATGGGAGTGACTCATTCCGCGATTGGGAATAAAATCACCCGGCTGAAGCGGCGATTGGCGGTGGATCCCGCTTTGGCAAGACGGATCGAAAAGTGTAAAGTGTATGCCTGACCCCACGGAGTGAAGGAGGCGGTATGGCGAAGGACGAGAAGAAGCGGAAATGGGCCAAGGGCGCCCTCTGGGTGCTCGGGGTCCTTCTGACCCTGGCCCTGACGGGAGGCCTGGTGTCCATGGTCCACAAGGCCCAACGGGTCCGGGACCTGTCGCCCTTCGTGGGCGTTTACCGTTTCGACTCCGTCCACGACGCCGGCGCGTCCAAGGTGGGGGACCTGGTCAAGATGGACATCCTCGACGACGGGCTGGTGGCCCGCGTGGAAAACCAGGTGGGCGACGTCCACCTGAGGCAACTGTCCGAGCAGGTGTTCGTGGTGGATCCCCCCGGTTACCAGGTGTTGTTCCTCCGCTCCAGGGAGGGCAAGGTGATCGGCATGAGCCCCCGCCCCAACCAGGTCAAGTTCGACTTCACCCTCACCAAGCTGGAGGGGACCGACCTGGAGGCCGTGAAGGACAGGAAAATTTAAGAGCCGCCGTTGGCCGACGGAAAAAACGGAACCGAAACTTGTCAAAACCAAAAGGGCCGGGCGCTTCGGCGCCGGGCCCTTTTGGTTTTAGCCACAACCGGTTCAGAGGCTGCAGCTGAAGCCGAAACGGTGGTGGATGAATCGGGCGTCCCAGGAGGTATGCCGGATGAGGTTCGCGTAGGCGTAATCGAACGTGAACCCCCGGAACCTCAAGCCGAAACCAAGGGACCCATTTTCCGAGGCATGGTACCGTTGTTGCCGGAACATTCCCCCCCGGAGGGCCACCCGGCCCTTCCAGACTGTCCACTCGGCCCCGACATCGTTGTTCTCCAGGATGAAATCCCCGTTGTAGTTATTGATGAATACGGTGTGGTTAAAGGCCCAAGCGACGGAGAGGTTATCCAGGATGTAATAGGCCAATCCCACGTTTTTTGTGGCGGGGATTTTCTCGTGGACCCCGTAATCGTATTTCACCGTTTCACCCTGATTCAGGACGGACAACCCAAGTTGGAGCGCCTGTCCATAACCCTTGGGGAGCTTGAGCCGGGCCAGGAGGCCCAGGTCCAGGCCGAAACCGTGGGCGTCCATGCCTTGGACGCCCGAAAGGGTCGCCGACAGGACCTTAAGCCCCTACCCGCCCGATACCCGGAGGGCGTGGTAATCGAACGCCCGGACGGCGGCCCCCAGGACAAACTCATGGGATTGGATCCGGATGTTGTAATGTTCAAAGGTCGTGGTCCCCATGGCATAAAGGGTCCAACGGGACGCTAAGGGGTAGGTGACGACGGTTTGGTAGGTTGACTCCTGTCGGACGGGCGTGACGACCGAGAAGCCGATGACGGGTCGTCGCAGGGTAGCCAACCCGGCGTTGTTCTCCCCGGCGGCGTCCACGGAATCCGCCATGCCGGTGAACGCCCAGCCAAGACCGGTGACCCGAGCGTCATAACCGGTGTCAGCGTTAAAGTAGGCCCGGGCCGACAAGGGGAAGAAGGTCATCAAGCCCAATAGGCCGCCGACGAAATGAAGGCTCTTTTTCATAGGAACTCCCTTTGTTTATAGACTCGAGGATGATAGCCAAGCGCCCCCTGGACCTGTATGGGGCCCGTCAAAATGAGGCCTCCCCTCAGACCTTTCCGTCGCAATCCCTGATCCCTGTCATAAGCCTCCGCCCGCCTCCCCGCTACATTTAGGACGCCCCGGGACCGCATCCTCAGGGCCTTCGGCCGGGAGGGAACCCGCCCTTTGCCGCTATTTCCCGCTTTCCCTAGAAGAAAGGAATGTTCCATGACGACCGCCCAAACCCAGGCCGAGCCGCGCCCGACGCTCCAGACCCTCCCGGGGGATGATGTCCGACAGATCCTCTGGCGATACAGTGACCGCTTCGACCTGCAGATGCTGGTCCAATCCGCCCGCTCGGTGGCCCGCGGCCCCGTGGCGCGCCTGGTGGCCCAAGGCGAGCGCAACACCCACGAGTGGACCGGTCCCAAGAACGACCTGCTGAAGGTGTACGACGAGTCCGGGATCACCGGCGCCTTCCTCGACCCCGAGCACGGCGGCATGATCGAGGGCCCGAAGAACCTGGCCATGGCGCTGGTGGCCTTCGAACTGGCCTGGGTGGACGGCGGCGCGGCCACCGCCAGCTTGGCGGGCAACCTCGGCCTCGCCCCGATCCACGAGCGCGGCACCAAGGAGCAGGTCGACCATTACATGACGATGGCCTGCCCCGCCAAGCCCGGGGAGACCAAGAAGACCATGCGGGCCGCCTTCGCCCTGACCGAGCCCCTGCCCTACGTGGGAGTGGAGACCGGCATCCTCTGCGGCAAGGTACGCGTCGCCGAGTGGAAGGACGGCGCCGAGCCGACGCTCGAGGTCGAGAAGCGCGGCCGCTTCATCACGAACATGGACTACGCCACGGTCATCACCGCGGCGGTGGATACCGACGACCCACGCATCAAGAGCTCCTGCATGGTGATCCTCGAGGAAGGCGATCCTGGGCTCTTCGACCGCGGCGCGGCCACCCGCAAGTTGGTGCACCAACTTTCCTCGACCCGTGACCCCATCTTCCACCTGAAGGTCCCCGCGTCCCGCATCGTGGGCGGCTATACGGTGAAGGACGGCGTGATCGTGCCCAACTTCAGCCACGGCGACGTCATCGAGGCCGTGTTCAAGCGCACCCGGGTGACCGTCGGCCTCATGACGGCCGCCAAGCTCCTGTCCGCCGTCGAGCCGGTGCTGCGCTACCAGCGCAGCCGGTTCCGGGGCAGCGCCCAGGCCACGCCGGGCACCCCGCGCTACGAGCTGGGCATCCAGACCAAGCAGGACCCCCAGCACCGCCTGGTGGACGTCTGGGCCATGGGCGAGGCCGCCGCGGCCCTGGGCTTCGCCACGGCCCGAGCCTTCGACGAACTCGACCCCCTGGAGCGTGAGAAGGAAAAGATCCTCGCGGCCAAGGGCGTGAAGGGCTCCCGGGCCCTGGTGCGCGCCATGAACGACATCGACGCCCAGGCCATGGAATGCCTGCGCCTGTCCCGCACCCCAGTCGACAAGCGCGACCAGGCCCGTTATGAGGCCCTCAAGGCCGATAAGCTGGTGCGCTTCTCCCTGCTGGAGTCCGTGGCCGACGTGCTTTGCCCCGCCACCAAGCTCTGGGCCACGGGCCAGGGCGCCAACGCCCTGCGCGAGGCCGTCAGCATGATGGGGGGCTACGGCATCACCGAGGACTGCCCGGGCTTCCTGGGCCACAAGTGGATGGACGCCCAACTCGAGGCCACCTACGAGGGGCCCGAGTCGGTCCAGCGCCGCCAGCTTTCGGTCACCATGACCCGGCCGGTGTTCGTCGAACAGCTCAAGCTTTGGGCCCAGGACCTGCGGGCCGTGGCGGCCCACCGCCCCGAAACCGGGGCCTGCACCCTGGCCAGCGCGATCCAGCTCTGGCTCTGGACCCTGCACCACCTGCAAAGCGCCGTGGACGCGGACGGCGGCAAGCTGTACCACTCGAACCGCCAGGGGGTCACTTTCCCGCTGGCCGACGCGCTGTGCTGGCTGTTGGCGGCCCGCGCGCAGATCATGGACACGCTAGAACTGGAGTCCAAGGGCCCCCAGAGCCCCACGGTGGCCGAGGGCCTTCCCGGCACCCTGGGCTTCATGACCGACCTGTGCCAGGTCCAGTCCTCCCGCGCCGCGGGAGAGGCTTCCCGCATCTGCGCCGAATTGGTTTTCGGCTACAACCGCCACCCCGAGTGGGATTCCGAGGGCTGCCAGGCCTGCTTCCAGGAGGAGGAACTGGACGACCTCGAGGACTTCATCCCGGGCTTTGAGTCGGGCGCCTTCGCCTACAGCGACGTGGTGGAGAAGAACCACGACCACCCGATCAAGCGGGGGCCCTGCGTGCGCGTGAGCGCGCTTGAGCCCTTCCTGCGCCTGCGCATGAAGCTCGACACCTGCCTCACCGGCAGCCGCCTGGCCAAGGACCGCGCCGCCGAGGCGCTCACCCGGGTGATGATCCCGGAAGCGCTGGACTACCCACAATAAAAAAAGGCGGCCGTTAGCCGTTGGCGGTTAGCCGTTAGCGCTTAAGCCTCAGGCTTAAGCCAACGGCCAACGGCTAGCGGCCGGCGGCGCCGTTGAGAGGCTTTTCCCTTGATCGAACGGCAAACGCTGGAAACCGACATCGTGTGCGTGGGCTTCGGCCCCGCGGTCGGCGGCTTCCTCACCACCCTCACCCGCGGCCTCGTCCGGGCCGACGGCAGCCCGGCGGTGGAGAGCCGGGTCGCGCCCGGCAGCCCGTTGCAGGTGCTCTGCTACGAGCGCGCCGACGACATGGGCTTCGGCGTCTCCGGGGTCGTCACCCGTGCCCGGGGCATCCGCGCCACCTTCCCGGACCTCGACTTGTCCCAGATCCCCCTGTCCGCCCCCGTGACGGGCGAGAAGGTGCTGTACCTGCTGGATCCGGTCGGCGCCAGCCGCCGCTCGGCCCCCCATCGCCTGGTGGACAAGCTGGTGCGGGCCTTCGGCGGCATCCTGGGGGTGAAGGACGACGCCTACGAGCTTCCTTATATACCGCCCTTCCTGCACAAGGCCGGGGGTTTCGTGGCCTCCATCGGCCAGTTCAACTCCTGGGTCGGGGCCCAACTGATGGGGTCCGGCCTGGTCCAGGTCTGGCCCGGAAGTCCCGTGGCCAAGCCCCTGATCGAGGGCGACCGGGTGGTGGGCGTGCGCCTGATCGACCAGGGCGTGGCCAAGACCGGTGAGCCCGACGCGAACTACATGCCCGGCATGGACGTCAAGGCCGCCCTGACCGTGGTGGGCGACGGTCCCGTGGGCCCCGTGGGCCGGGCCCTGGACCGCCACTTCGGCATGCCGAAGGACCACCACGCCATGGAATGGGCCGTGGGCATGAAGGTGGTGATCGACCTTCCCGAGGGCTGCGACCTGAAGCCCGGAACCGTCCTGCACACCATGGGTTTCCCCGAACCGGAGATCTTCGGCTTCCTCTACGTCTATGAGGGCCGGGTGGCCACCGCGGGCATCTTCGTCCCCTCCTGGTTCGCCAGCCCGGCCCGCACCAGCTACCGCTACCTCCAGCATTGGCTCCAGCATCCCGCGATCTGGAAACACGTCTCCGGCGGGTCCATCCGGTCCTGGGGCGCCAAGAGCCTGCAGGAATCCGGGCGCCGCGGCGAGCCCTTCCTCGTGGGCGAGGGCTACGCGCGCATCGGCGAGGGTTCCGGCTCCACCAACGTCCTGACCGGGTCCGGGGTGGACGAGGCCTGGACCACGGGCACCCAACTGGCCGAGGCCGTGCTGGAGCTGGCGAAGGCGGGGAAGCCCTACACCAAGCAGTCCCTCACCGACACCTATGTCAGCCGCCGCCGCCTCAGCTGGGTCGAGCGTGAGGGCCGGGTGGCCGAGAAGGCCCGTAACGGTTTCCAGAAGGGTTTCCTTTGGGGCTCCTTCGGCATGGGCCTGTCGGGCCTGACCGGGGGGCTCCTCAACCTGCCGGGCAAGGAACTCCCGCCCGCGAAGCAGATGAAAAGCCTGGAGGACTTCTACCGGCACAGCCTGTCCGCGGAGGGGGTCGAGCAGTTGAAGAGGGATTGCCTCGCGCGGGGCGCCGGCCTCCACGACGCCCTGATGGACCAGGCCGGTTGGCCGCGCCCGGCCCTGGACGGCCGCATGCTCATCTCACACCAGGACGCCCTGCTGTTGGGCGGCAAGGTCCAGGCGCCCCCGGGTTACGCGGACCACGTCAAGATCCTCCAGCCGAACCTTTGCGAGGCCTGCGGCGTGAAGGTCTGCGTGGAGATGTGCTCGGGCCAGGCCCTCACCTTGCCGGAACGCGTGGGGCCGCCCCAGTTCGACCGGGAGAAGTGCGTGCATTGCGGGGCCTGCCTCTGGAACTGCTCCGAGCTGTTGGACCCGGTGTCCGGCGGCGGCAACCTGGACTTCCAGGCCGGCCCCGGAGGCTTCCACTCCGCGGAAAATTAAAAAATTCAAAGTGTTTTCCACCACCACCCGTCAGACTTCGTCTGAGGGCGTCAACCGAGTTCACCAAGAACACCCAGAAGGACAGGGGAAGCGAAACTAACGGCTCAAGCGGCTTGGTGAACTTGGCTTAACGGTTAAACGATTTAGGATTAAGACTTAAGGTCACCAAGTTGGGTTGTGGTTTGGACCAAACTTGGAGAACTTGGTGATCTTGGTGGTGAAAAAGTTTTGTGTTTTGTCGTTTGCAGGGATGCCTTCAAAACAAGGAGTCGACGATGGATCCCCTTCATATAGTGGTTCTCGGTGGGCTGGTGCCCGACCCCCTGCAGACCCTTGAACCGGTGCAGGGCCCGGCGGGTTGGGGCCTGAAGAACGAGATGATGCTCCCGGCGATCCTCGACCCCTGGGTGCAGAACGCCCTTTGGGAGGCCGCCGCCCTCGCCAAGGGCGTGCCGGGATCCAAGGTCACGTTGGTGTCCCTGGCCCCCAAGGGCAAGCTCCAGCAGGTGATGATGACCCTGGCCCAGAAGGCGCCCTTCGAGCTGGTGGCGCTCGACGCCCCGGCGGGGGGCTTCACCGATTCGGGCGAGGTGGCGGCGGTATTGGCCGAGGGCGTCTCCTCGATCCCCGGCCTGGACAAGTCGAGGCTTCTCCTCTTCGGTGGGTGGGAATCGGCGTCCCGCGGCGCCGGCGCCACCCTGGCGCGGGTGGGCGAGAAGCTCGGCCTCACCGACCAGTTCCAAGGCGTGGACCAGCTCAAGGCCTTGCCCGACGGGACCTTCGAGGTCCTGGAGCGCGTGGAAGGCGGACAGCACCAGGCCTCGATCCTCACCGGGCCCCCGGCCCTGTTCGGCTGGGCGACGGGCTCCCTGGCGGAACCCCCCAACAACCCCCAGGTCGGAATGGCCAACATGAAGGCCCTGATGCCGGCCGTCCAGAAGGCCGCGCCCAAGCCGCTGAAGGGCGAGGGGCCGGCCTTCGCCTCGGTCACCATGCCCAAGCAGAAGCGCGACACCCGGGTCGTGAAGGACATGCCGCCCGCGGACATCGCGAAGGAACTTGTGGAGTGGATGAAGAACAAGTAACGACAGCAGCGGATAGCGGTTGGCGGTTGGCGGATAGCCAGGCGCAACCCAAACGAAACACTCGTGGAGGTGGTTGGCGGTTGCCGGGGGGACCAAGCTTCAAGCTGCAAGCTTGACCTAACCGCCATCCGCTATCCGCCATCCGCGCCTTGGGAGGCCTATTGTGGATTCCATCCTCGTGCTCGCGCCCGTCGAAGCCGACGGCACATTGTCCAAACCGGCCCTTGAGGCCGTGACGGCCGCGGTCAACCTCTCCAAGTCCCTGGGGACGAAATTCTCCGTGGGTCTCTGGGGCGCCGACGTGAAAAAGGCCGCCGACTCGCTCGCCTCCTCGGGGGCGGGGAAGGTTTACGCGGTGGCGGGGGCGGCCTTTGCCGAAGCCCGCTTCGCCCCCGACGCCGCGGCGGCCGCCGCACTGGTGAAACAGTCGGGCGCTTCGCTCGTCCTGGCCCCGTCCGTGGCCCGGGTGGCCCGGGTGGCCGGGGCCCTGGCCCAACGCCTGGGCGGCGCGGTGGACACCCACGTCACCGAGCTGTCCGGCGAGGGCGGCAAGGTTTCCATCACCCGTTGGTTCTACCGCCAGCGCCTTACGGGCGTCCTGTCCCGCGCCGCGCGGCCCTGGGTCCTCACGTTGGATCCCGGCACCCAGGTCCCTTTCGCGGGCGCGTCCGGCTCCTCGGTCGTAGAGGCGGTGGCCTGCGAGGCTCCCGCCTCCAAGACGAAGGTGACCGGCCTGCGCGCCCCCTCGGGAGGCACCCAGACCATCCGCCCCGACGCGGACCTCCTGTTCGTGGCGGGCGCGGGTTGGTGCAAGAAGCAGGCGGACGGCTCACCCCACGTGTCCGAGGCCGAGAAGCTCATCGGCGGATTCCTGGCCAAGAGCCAGGCCTCGCTCGGCGGCTCCAAGTCCATGGTGGACCAGAGCGGGGAAGGCCAGACCCTGACCTTCATGAGCCACATGAACCAGATCGGCCAGACGGGCGCCACGCCGCGCCATCCCAAGGGCCTGGCCACCTGCTGCCACGGCGAGGAACCCCATGTCGTGGGCTGGCGCTTCGTCACGGAGCGCCGCGCGGTCAACCTCAACGCCTCCTGCGGCTGGGCCCAGGGCAAGGCCGACGTGCTGTACGTGGCCGACGCCTTCAAGGTCGTGGAGGAACTCAACAAGCTGATATAACCCAAAGGGGTCAGGCCTGAAAATCGACAATTGAGGGAACAGATGGGATTCGGAGCGCGCGAAAACCGCATCTT
>Ga0265338_10008145_pt1 | contig 12789 bp, 8 predicted proteins | sample 42126metaG_FD_193579 | JGI IMG/M metagenome (GOLD analysis project Ga0265338, IMG submission 193579) | Rhizosphere microbial communities from Carex aquatilis grown in University of Washington, Seatle, WA, United States - 4-21-26 metaG | ecosystem: Host-associated > Plants > Roots > Rhizosphere >... | reverse complement strand
AGCCCATAGAGGCCCGGCTCCGAGGTCTCTACCTTGACGATCACCAGCCGATTCGCCTGGTCGGGCATGGTGAGAATGACGCGTACATCTCTGATCGCAACCGTCATGACTGCTCCTCCTGTGTACTGGCATAACTGTGCTGCGCTCCCGGTCGGGTCACTCCCAGCGCCTCCGGCCAGCGGTAACGCGGGAGATAGCCCAGCATACTGGCCGCCCGTTGACCGTCAATCAATGACCAGTAGGCTTCCGCTGCTTCGCTATGGCGCGGCACTGTGGGGAACCAGCGCTCCAGCAGTTCATTGGTTGGCTGTTCCGCCAGGGTATCATTTGATGTGATATGGAAGATCTGATGCCCCTCCAGTGGCCGTGTGAGCGCTAACAGGAATGCCTGGGCCACATCCTCGACATGGACATAGGACCAGAGCAACGGAGCACCTTCTCTGGGCGTTTTTCGCACATACTCTAGAAAATGATGAATGCTCGTGTCGTCCACCACGGTCGAGAACCGCAGGCTGACCGCGCACCCACCCGTTCGCCGCGTATAGGCGGCGGCGATCTCCTCTCCATTGGCCTTGGAGAGACCATACGCATCCTGGGGCAGCAATGGATGTACCTCGTCCAACGGGAGATAGAGCGGCTCCGACCAGCGATGCTGGAAAGGAAAACCAAAGGCGGAAATGCTGGAAGCACTGACCACGCGCTGGATGCCCAGCTTCGCCGCTACTTCAAAGACGTGAAACTGGCTGGTGACATTATTGATATAGACCACTTCCGGCGGATACCCGTTGGGAGAAGGAATCGCCGCCAGGTGGACTATTGCTTCGGCCCCATCCATCGCCCCAAAGACCTGCCCCAGATCGCACAGATCAACCTTCATCTGCTGGATGTGCGCCTTCCGGTCTATCTCTTTATCCACCCCCAGGACCTCCATACCCTGTGCCAGGAGCAGCGCAACCACTACCCTGCCCAGGCGGCCATTCGCACCCGTAACGACAACACGCATAACTTGTATCCCCTTTCTGCCAGGACTTGCATTGCATCTCTTGAATTATACATCTATTTTGAGGCAGAGGGGCAGATCCTTACAGGCAGAGGTTTCTTTCAGTCGCGCTTTTTCGTTTTGTAAAACCCCCCTTTTAAGCAGCGTACCACGGGTTGCTGAGGCGTTTCGCCTCAGCAACCCGTGGTGCGCTGCTTAAAATACCATCATGCTCGTGATCTACGAGGCAGACCCCGTATAGGTAGTGATCGTAAAACGTGCGAGTTGCTGCAATTGTTCAAAGAAGGCCATCACGCCGCCCTGATGGACGCCCGTAATGGCGTTCGTCTCTCCAAAGTAGGCGTTCGCGGCCTGGTTTGTTAGATCGTATATAGTACTCTGGGCCGTAGGGGAATTGAGATCCGATATAGTCATAGTCACCAGTTGTTTGGCATCTGCGCGGATCTGGTCCAACACTACTTTCAAGGCATTTAACTGGCTGTCGATCTGGCCCGAAAGCGCCTGTTGCTCGGATGTTACGCCAGGAGAGCCAGAAAATCCCAGCAGATGGGCTTCGATATCATCGATATAGCCGGGTATCATCGTGTTGGGATCGAGCGTCAACAGGGGCTTCTGCGAGTAGGGCGAGCCAATCAGCAGCGGCGTCTTCTGAGGTACATCCTGGTTCACTATACTCGCGCCATCCAGCACATCCAGCATACGCACTACGTCATTGTGCATCGCTGTGAGATCGTAGGTCTCTTCGCCGCGCGCAGTCAGCGACCAGTAGTAGAGATAGCTCACATTCTGTAAAAACCAGACGCCCAGTCCACCCGGCAAGAAGCCTGGATTATTCGTCATAGACACCGGCCCACTTACCAATAAGTGGCGCAAATGATCCAGCGCGCTATAGTGGTTGGTATCATTGAGATCAGGTGTCTGAGGAAATATTCCATAATAGCGCCATTTTGATTGATCTGCCGTAGGATTATTTGGCTGAGGCGAGGCGCTCTCTTCGGTCACCAGAAAGCGACTGACTTCTCCCAGCACATTGGTCTGCGTCGGACTCTTATAGGTCAGGTGCGCGCTTCCATTGTCGGGAGTAAACTGGCCGATAGCAATAATCCTGCCATCGGAATTGTTTACATCGGGCAGCATCCAGGCATAATAACTATTCCCTGCGGCGGGAGACTTCAAATTTTGGAGATAAATATCGACTTCATCCATAATATTTGAGGTGGCCTGGGTAATTGCCTGATTCGTTGAGTAGAAGTAGACATGGCCATAGATCGGTGCCTGCGGTACAGGCGTTGGTGGTACTTTCGCCTGTGAGGGCAGGACGTGGAGCAGAATCACACCCACGCTGGCGAAGAGCACAAGAAAGAGCAGGATCAGCAACAGGCTCACCATCAGCCCCTTGCGTTTATAGGTCAGATCTTGATAGCCAAGCTTCAATGTTTGGCGAAATTTTTTAAAACCGCTCGGCGGCGCGGGCGGGCGATCATAGGTTAAAGAGGGTAGCGCATTGTTCAAATGGGGGGTGACTAACGCGGAAATCGGGATAGGTCCCGCTCCGGCACCTGTTCCGACAGGACCCTGGGCAGAGAGACGCAGCACCAGTTTTTCAATCGCCCGCGCCGGGTCCTGAGTCGCGTCAAACGTCGCGATGGTCTCCCACTCTTGCGGAGCGTCCTCGCTATCCGAGGGCAGCGCGATCAGGCGTACAATGCCCTCAAGCCGCTGTTGTTCCACCAGTCTGAGTGCAGTGGCGACCGCCTGGTGCATCTGGGGCAGCGCAATGGCCTCGGGAGTCTGGACCAGGATAAACCAGTTACAGGCGGGTATCTGCTGCTGAAGAAACGTCAGGAAGTCATCGTTGTCCGGGGAATCAGGATAACTTACGACCTCTGATCCTTCTTCCTGGAGCCTGGCACGCAACTGATCGAGCACCTGCGTGGCTCGTTGTGATGTCTTATCGATATTATGGCAGAGAAAGATGCGCGTAGCAGCCATAGATTACCTCCCTCGAAGAGAGCGCTCTCTTCGTTTGCAATCAGAAGTGTTTAAAAGCATACCATGATATGATATACTTATGCAAACGAAAAAATAGCGTCGGGATTTTTTTATGGCCCGAAAGGCGATCTTATCTGATAAAATACCCCCAGGAATTCTATGGTTAGAGATGAGGACTGCGAATGAAAGATCTGATGTTATATACTCAGTCAGCTAATTCTCTCAATCCTGCATTGATTATTTATCTGGTTGATGCCAGTTACTCTATGAACGATGCATGTAATGGTACAACAAAGATCAATCTGGTCAATGCAGCTCTCAAGGAAGCTATCAAAGATATGATTCGGCGTTCGTTGCGCGATGGCATCGTCCAGCGGCGCTACAAGGTCGCTATTCTGGCCTACAGCACTGTAGTGGTCGATGTACTGGACGGCGTGCGCGATCTGCCCGAAATCGTCAAACTTGGCCATCCGGTCATCAGCGTCGGCGGCGAAACCGATACAGCCCTGGGCTTTACCGCCGTTGAGACCTTGCTGAAACAACATCTTGCCGCGTTCCAGAATGGTCCCGCGCCCCTGGTTTGCCATCTTACGGACGCGCTGATTACGGCCAATGACCCTACGCCAGTCGTCGAACGTATTCAACAGATGGCGGTACGCGATGGCACGGTGCTGGTCGAAAATGTCTATGTCGCGGATAAGATGCTGCGCAATACGGCACGCGACTGGCATCTCTGGAGCGGCGTCTCCAGGCCCGGTCAACTCAATAATGAGTATGCACGCCTGCTCTTCCAACTCTCTTCTCCACTGCCCGAAACCTATCGGCAGAACATTAATAATTACGGATATAATCTGCAGGAAGGGGCAGCGCTCTTCTTTCCAGGTATCCATACAGAACTGGTACGCCTGGCCTTCGCGGCCTCTACCGCGACGCAATTAAAATAAGGGCTGAACATCTATGCAAGCGTCTGAAGGTACCTATCTCTCTCTTGCAGAGACAAACCATATGACAGAAACGCAGGTTGGGCTGACGATCAATCCTCTGCTCAGTCTCCGCCTGTTTTCGACGCGTTGTCGCGAGGCGCAGACGCAGGAACTGCGCAATCAAGATTACGCGCTGGCAACGCTCCTGGAAGATGGTTCGCGGCTCTGTTTCTGTGTCTGTGATGGTGTGGGCAGTTCCTATCAGGGGGATTTCGCGGCCCGCTATCTGGGCCAGCACCTGGTCCAGTGGCTGCAAGCACTGCCTGCTCAGGATTGGTCTGCCCCCGAACTGGCCGCTGACTTACATACGCAACTCCTGAACTGGGTTGCCCAGGCGCAGGCCGAGCTATGCGAGTATCCTATTCCACTGGAAACACCGGAATTGCTGCGCGAGGTGCTGGAAAACCTGCGTGAGACCTATGGGAGCGAGACGGTGTTTTTTGGTGGCTGCATCACGCTGGCTGCACCCGATTCCGAGACTCCTGCCACGGCTTTTTTCTGCTGGATGGGCAATGTTCTCGCGCATCTGTGGTTCGCGGATACCACGTCGGCGACGCTGGGCGGACCCCTGGAAAGCGCGGACGGCTGGTCAACGGGGCGTGGCTTGCGCGGCAAGGTCCAGGTACGCGTCCTCGCTCAGGCGGATTTTCACCAGCTTTTTATCCATACTGATGGCCTGGCAAGCATTGGTCCCGCGCTACGCGAGCTGGACGAGGCAGCACTCCAGAGCCAGGCCCGGCACCTGCTGACCCTGCCTCAGAATGACGACATGACCATGCTGGCCTTCCAGTGGTCCGAACTGCCTTTTCAGGAAGAGAGGTCAGACTGAATGCCGTCTTTTCAACCTTTCAGCGGAATGTTTCTACAAATCGGTGGCTCTTACTATGAATTTATGCCTCATCCGCTTTTTCCTGACGATAAGTTGACGGTCTTTGCGCTGGAGGGTGGCACTGCCTTTGTTTATCAACTGCGCAACCCGGACACCGGGAATCTCTATGCTTTGAAGGTCTTTAAAAGTGGGTATCGCACGGAACATATCGCCCAGATCACCCAGGCGCTGGTGCGCTACCGGGATCTGACGCCGCTCCAGCCGGAACAGCGCATCTGTCTGACCAGGATGAACTATCCTCAGACTGTTTCCTCGCATCCTGAACTTGAGTATGCGATCCTGATGCGCTGGCTGGAAGAACCGACCTGGACCGGTCTGCTTCTCAATCCTGCTACCAGCGCGCGCTATACACGCCAGCAGGCTCTGACCCTGGCGCAAACTACCGCGAATGTGCTCTGGGATCTGGAAGCACATGGTGTTGCGCACGGGGATCTCGCGGGCAATAATCTGGTACCGTTGCTGGGCTATAAACGCATCGCTCTGCTCGATCTGGAAGATATGTATATTCCCGGCACGCCTACGCCGCGCAAATTCAGCCAGGGCACGCCTGGCTATCAACATCGGCATCTGGGACCACGCGGCCAGTGGTGCCCGGAGGGAGATCGTTTCGCCGGGGCTGTCCTCCTGACCGAGATTCTGACCTGGTGGGAACCACGCGTGCGAGCTTTGCTTCCTGATCACGCTGAAACGCTTTTTTCGCCAGAAGAAGTTCAGGTTCCCGGTACACCTTGCTGGCGTGTTGTGCGGGAGACGCTTTATCGGCTCAACCCCAACTTTCTTGCTCTATTTGATCGTGCCTGGTCCTCAAATACCTTGACAGATTGTCCTGGTCTGGACGTATGGGCAACAACGCTCCTGTCACATTTCTCCTGATTGACTTGTCTTGTATTATAGAAAGGAGTCGATTTTATTCGCGAAGAGCGTGTCCGGCTCACTTTTTCCTCATGTATGAGGGACAATAAGAAGTAGTTCATGAGCAGACTACTTGTACCAACTGGTTCTTGAAGATTCTTTTCTTGCTCGATGATGTTTATGACACATGTAACGTTCGTTTCATTATTCTTTGTGGCACCAACCAGGTGTCCTCATCACAAACAAGGAGAAAATGTATGTCTGATTTGATCAGTGCAAGTACCGGTGAACTTAACAGTACCCAACAGGGTTTTATGCAAAAGGTGGATGATTTTAGCAATGCTGCAAGCGCCATTACCAACGCAGTACAGGCTTTGCAGAGCACCTGGAAAGGCCAGGGCAATCTTTCTTTTAACACCGTTATGGGTACATGGAATACTGATCTGCGGAAAATCACCACTGACCTGGAAAATCTCGCCAAGGGCCTGGGCATCACTTCTCAAGAGTTTTTGGAGACAGACCAGGCAGCGGCCAAACTCTTCAACGGTTTCGGTGGCTAAATAACAGCTTAAGCAGAGGTAATCGAAGCGCCAGGCAAGCAGGCACCTGATCCAACCTATTCTAACCAGGAAGTATTATAGGTGCTTCCCTGGCCATGTCGTATGACGAGCAAAAGAGGCGTGAACCACCAGGGCGCGGGCAAGCAGCGCACCTACTATGGACGGGCATTGATGGTATTCATACCTTTCACGCGTATAATGGGACATTCCTGGCGGCTTTTACGCGCATATGCTCCTCGTGCCAAACATGCCCGTCCATAGTAGGGATGCCCCTTGCGTGCATCCTGGTGGCAGGAGCTCTACATGCACGTATTACCGATGCTATGGCCCATGCGTGTAGAGCCGGCGCTTGCCTCCTGCTTTTGGGGATCGCTGAGAGCCAGCAAAAGAACACAGAGCAAACATATGCCAACATTTCTTGTGACTATCCAGGGCGCTCACCGCCAGGCTGATCTTGAACTGCCGGGAGATGTCCCTATTCACGATCTCATTCCTCTCTTGCGGGAAATGTGTGATGTTCCCCCTGCTCAGAGCCAGAGCAGGGCTCCCTGGACGTTCTATGCACCGGCGCAAAAAAAATTCCTTTCTCCAATGATCACCTTGAGTGAGAGTGGGGTACTCAATGGAGATATCTTACGGTTGCAGGCGCAGCCCGCTTTCAATCCCAAAAATGATGCTGATGACACCCTTGTCCGCTCACATTTTAAACTACCAGAGCAATCGTCAGGCGACGAGATTCCGAGCCACCCAAAATCAGGCACCGGAGAGAAACAGACAGGTCTTATCGGTGTGACCTGGGAAAAAGAGTGGCAGTTTTAGCTCACAGGCGCCTTTTTTGAGGAGAGGAATAATGCTATGCGTGGAACAACCTTTTATCGGCAGGCGCGTGTTTACCCTTCCGTACTACCAACCCATGATCTGGTGATCAGTGCGCCGCCCGCGCTTCAGGCTGGCCAGAGTGGCCCACTCTCCTGGCTCCAGTATGTGCTACCGTCGGTGGGTATGCTGGGATCGGTGGTCTTTATCTTTGCTTTTCACGCAAGCCTTCTTCTGATTATTGCTGGCTGTGCTATCGGTGTGCTTTCCGTTGCCTCTGGCATTATTATGGGTGTTGTCCAGCGCCAGAACGTAAAAAGACAGCGTAAGTTACAACGGAAGCTATACCTGGAATACCTGGCACGTCTGCGCAAAAGTTTGTTGGTGCTGACCAATGAGCAACGCCAGGTAGACGCTCGCCTTTATCCCTCCTATGAACGTCTTGTTGAACGGGTAGAAGAGCGTGAGTTCCTCTGGGAGCGCCGCTCTGGCGATAGCGATTTCCTGCGCACGCGCATTGGCAGCGGTCCCGGACCACTCAGTTGCTCGCTCAAGCTGGAAAATGATACCAATTTTATGGTGCAGGCGATTCCTGAACTGCGCGCGCAGGCCGAGGCGCTGGTGACTGAGTATAACTATCTCGATAATCTTTCCGCTACGATTCCGCTGGGAAACTTTACGGTCCTGACGATTACCGGCAAACGCGTGCAGACGCGCTCTCTGGCGCGGGCCCTGTTGATCCAGCTTGTCACCTGTCACGCCCCGGAAGATCTGCGCTGTATGCTCTATTTCCCCATCGACCAGGCTCCCAACTGGAAATGGTTGCGCTGGCTGCCTCATGCCCATCGTCTACGCCAGGTCAAGGCGGATAAACGCCATGCCCCGGAACAACTTTGCCTGCTGGCCAGTTCGCCCAATGATTTTCGCGCTTTGCTGACGCAGCAGATCAAACCCGAACTGGATCGGCGTCAGAAGCTGCTTGAGGAACAAAACTCAAATGAGGGAAGCCCGCCAGCTCTGCCCCATATCTTTCTCTTTATCGATGGCTTTTCGCCAACCACGTTACTGAAACAGGTGCCGGAACTTGAGGTCTTGCTCAATGAGGCCCATCTGCCAGGTATTACCCTGATCTGCCTGGTTGATGATATCAGCCAGGAACCTTCCCAGGTCCAGGCACGCCTCGCTATCTCTTCGACCGGTGGACTGAATTTCTCGGAACTCAGATATGGCGGGCGGCGCCTGGAGGGTCTGCGCCCCGATGAAATCGAGCCGCAGCTCTGTGAACGCATCGCGCGCAACCTGGCTCCGATCATGCTGGCTGAGACGGGTATGCAGCAGGATATCTCCACCGATATTCGCCTGCTCGACCTGCTCGATATCCCGGCGGCGGATGCCCTGGATGCCACGCAAACCTGGCGGCCACAGTCCCGCGAAAATCTGCTGCGCGTTCCGCTGGGCCAGCGCGCGGATGGACGCTTTACCTATCTGGACCTTAAAGAGTCCGCCGATCGAGGCATGGGGCCGCACGGACTGATCGTCGGGGCCACCGGTTCCGGCAAGAGTGAACTGCTGCGCACGCTGGTCACGGCGCTGGCCATTCAACATGATCCTCAGACGCTCAACTTTGTGCTGGTGGACTTTAAAGGTGGTGCATCCTTCGCTGATTTCGCGGCGCTACCGCATGTGGCAGGCATCATTACCAACCTGCAAACCGATCTTTCTCTGGTCGATCGCGTCTATTCCTCGTTGCAAGGAGAACAGCAACGCCGTCAACATATGCTGCATGACGCAGGCAATCTCGATAATATCAAACAATACCAGGCGACCTGGCAGACGCATCCCGAAATGGAGCCCATGCCGCATATGGTGATTATCGTCGATGAATTCGCGGAACTGATCGCCAGCCGACCGGATTTCCTCGATCTCTTTGTGACTCTGGGTCGTGTCGGGCGTAGCCTGGGCATCTATCTGCTTTTCGCGACCCAGCGCCTGGACGAGGGCCGGATCAAAGGTCTGGAAAGTCATCTGCGCTATCGCATCTGTCTGCGTACCTATAGCGCCTCGGAGAGCAAAACCGTGCTGGGCAAGGCCGATGCCTATTATCTCCCTTCGATTCCCGGCATGGGTTACTTTAAAGTCGATACCGACATCTATGACTTCTTCAAGACAGCCCTGATCTCGGTTCCCTATGTGCCATATCAAGAACAGGTGACATTGGAGAGTAAGCTGCGCATCTTTACCGCTGACGGCAAACTGCTCCACTACCAGGCAGAGGGCTCCAGCGTGGTTGAAGGCAACGATCTGCGGACAGAGATGGATGTGATCATCGAACGTCTGAGCCAGGCACGCCAGTCTTACCAGACCAATGTTCACCAGGTCTGGTTGCCCCCACTGGAAAAGACGATCTCCCTGGGCCAGATTCTGCAACGCTGTGGTCCTCAGAACCTGGATGGGAGTCGCTGGGGAACAGTGCCACCCTTTGGAGAGTTACGCGTGCCCACCGGCCTGGTGGATATGCCCTTACAGCAGGCTCAGGAACCCATGTGGCTGGATTTTTCGGGCATTGGCGGGCACCTGGCGATTGTGGGAGCGCCCCAGTCGGGCAAAAGTATCTTTCTACGTACCCTGATGACCGCTTTTCTCTTGACCCACTCGCCACGCGATGTGCAATTTTATTGTATCGACATGGGCGGCGGCCTGTTGCGTGTCTTTGAAAACGCTCCTCATGTTGGCTCTGTCTGCGGCAAATCTGAACGCGAGAAGGTCAGACGTGTCGTACGTCAGATGCGCAAAATCATCGAAGAGCGCGAATTTCTTTTCCGCGAGCGCAGCATCGATAGCATGACGACCTTCCGCGAATTGCGCCAACGCGGCCAGCTTAACGATACGCCATTTGGCGATGTCTTTCTATTGATCGACAACTTCGCGCAGTTTTTTCAAGAATTCGATCAACTGGAGCCAGAACTGATCGAGATTGTTGCCAGCGGCCTGACCTATGGAGTACACCTGGTTATCGCGACCAACCGCTGGGCAGAGATTCGTCCCAAGTTGCGCGATAATATCGGGACGCGCCTGGAGTTGCGGCTCAATGAACCGGCGGAATCCGAACTGGGCAAAGCTGTGGCCTCGGCGCTTCCTACAGGCGTGCCAGGGCGTGGTGCCAATCGGGATAAGCTCTTTTTCCAGATCGCGCTTCCACTCCTTGAACAAGAGGAGCGCTCCTCCAGCAGGGCTCAGGGAGCCCTGAATGTCCTGGTCCAGCGGAGTCGGGCTGCCTGGAAAGGCGAGCCTGCCCCGCCGGTCAATATGTTGCCCGCGCTGGTGCCCTGGGAGCATCTGCCCGCCCCCGCGCCCGCTCAGCCGGCAGGCGTGCCGCTTGGCCTGGAAGAGTTTCGCCTCAGTCCCCTGTATATCGACCTGCTCGGCGCGCATGGGCCACACTTTATTATTCTCGGCGATACCGAATCTGGCAAGACCTCGCTGCTGCGTGCCTGGATGCGTGGCATCGAACAGCGTTATACAGAGGAACAGATTGCCTTCGCGATCATTGATTATCGCAAACGGCTGGTGGATTTCGCGGATAGCAAGAACCTGCTGACCTATGCCTATAATCCAACGACGCTGGTCTCCTGCATCGGGAACCTCAAAGTTGACCTGGATCGACGTACCCAGAAATTAGCCAGTATCTCCCTGGATGAGTTGCGCCGTCCACAGCGCTGGCAAGGTCGTCACTATGTTCTCTTTGTCGATGACTATGAAACCATTACTAACTCGAACAATAGCCCGCTGGCCCAACTGGCCGACTGGTTGCTGGCAGGTTCTGATATCGGTTTCCACCTGGTGCTGACCCATCGCGTTGGTGGCATGGGTCGGGCCAGCTTTGAGACGGTCTTTCAGCGCCTGCGCGAGATGGGGACCTCGGCGATTATTATGGCAGGCGATCCAGTCGAGGGCAAGCTGCTCTATGGCCAGGCGGCTGGTCCGCTCCCACCGGGGCGCGGGTACTATGTGCAGCCCAAACATCCGCCCATGCTGATGCAGACCGCATTTGCGCAACCTGCGTACTCCTATGAACTGGAGCAATAACCACCCTGAAGCTGGTTAGGGGAGCATCCCTTGAATTTTTCTGACAGCATCCCATTCAGCGGGCGTGAGACATTGTTAAAGACGCTGCGCGCCACCCTGGAGCGTGAGCAGCGTGTCGTGCTGAGCGGTCCAGGCAGCAGCGGCAAAACGGCAGTGGCGCGAGAATATGTCCGGCGTTACGCCTCAGCATATCAAACGGTGTGCTGGCTTGATACTGCCACCGATGAGACATTTCTGGCCTCCACGCTCGACGCCTTACAGACGCGCTCTGTGCCTGTTGCAGCGGGGCAGACCCTGGCTGAGCTTTTTCAAAAACTGCATAAGCGCTTGAGCGAAGAGCAGCAGGCACTGTTGATTCTGGAGAACCTTCCTTTCGGGTTCGCGCTTCAGGATGCGTCTGAGCAGCGGAGCGCAGCGTATCATCTGCTGGTGATTACGCAGTCTGCCAGCACCCCGGCGGAGATACCCCGGCTGGAAATTGGTTCTCTGGATGAGCGCGAGGGCGCGCTTCTGCTGCTGCGCCGTTCTGGTGTGCTCTCACCCCAGGCAGAGTTCGTTGAGGCAACGGAGCAGCAGCATCGTGTCGCCCTGGAACTGGCGCGCGAATTACACGGCCAGCCACTCGCGCTGACGCTGGCCGGGGCATATCTCAAGGAAACCGGCGTTGCCTGGCAGGAGTATCTATTCGCCTTCCGCGATTATCCTGACCATATCCAGCCTGCCGGCTTAACCCTTGCCGGGATACAGGAGATCATGGTGGTCTGCGGGTTGAGTTTGACTCACCTGCAACAGGCCAATCCTGCCGCGCTTGAACTGGTACAATTCTGCGCGTCCCTCGCTCTCGTAGCCATACCCGACAGAGTTGTTCAACAGCTAAACTGGCGGCAGACCCGGACCGGGGATCTTCCAACAGCGTCGTGGCAGGCAGCCGTGCAGGCTCTGCTGGCCTATGGATTTGTCTGCTACGACCAGGAAACGGCTACCCTGTGCCTGGCGCCGCTGTTGCAAACACTCATCCGTCAGTTTTTCGCGCTGGCCGGGCAGCAAAACAGCAGACATGCCTTGCTACTCTTCCACCCGCAGCTATCCGCTTTCCAGACAGAGCCACTGCCCACGCGTTTGCGCATCGCCGGGCATATCCTTTATCTGTCCGAGCAGAGCGAAACATGGGAACCGGATGCTCAGAACGCTGAGTCTTGCGCCGAGATCTTTAGCTGGGCCGCCTCGCTGCTCTGGGAACAGCGCATGGTAGGGCCGGCTGAAGCGTTATTGAGGCGCGCACTGCTTATCTGGGAGCAGACCCTGGGTACCGCCCATCCAACCGTCGCCACGCTCCTGGTCAACCTGGCCACCTTGAACGCGCTGCTCAAAAACTATAGCGAGGCCGAGGCCCTCTCGCATCGCGCCATCGCCAGCAAATCCACCGCGTTGGGCGCGGGCCATCCCGATGTCCTGCTCGCGCTCAACCATCTCGGTCATGTTTACGCGGAGCAAGAGAAATACAAAGAGGCCAGGCTCTGCTATGGGAAGGCCATTTCCATCGGGCAACGGGTCAACCTGGTGCGTCACCCTTTTTATACAGACTGCCAGTATGACCTGGCCCAGCTCTAT
>Ga0265338_10008144_pt1 | contig 12789 bp, 10 predicted proteins | sample 42126metaG_FD_193579 | JGI IMG/M metagenome (GOLD analysis project Ga0265338, IMG submission 193579) | Rhizosphere microbial communities from Carex aquatilis grown in University of Washington, Seatle, WA, United States - 4-21-26 metaG | ecosystem: Host-associated > Plants > Roots > Rhizosphere... | reverse complement strand
GATTTGAACCTGAGTAATTGTTTCGAGGTGAGAGACCTGCGTGCGCTGGCGGGGTTGACGCAGCTCACTCATCTCAACCTGTACTATTGCTATCACATGGATGACATCAGGGCATTGGCGGGGCTGACTCAGCTCAGCATGCTGAAGCTCAGCAAGTGTTCCAGGGTGAGCGACGTGAGCGCGTTGGCAGGTCTGACTCAGCTCAGCGAACTGGATCTGAGCGATTGTAGCCAGGTAAAGGATCTGAGTGCGCTGGCGGGGTTGACGCAGCTCACCCATTTGGATTTGAGCCAATGTTCTCAGGTGAGAGATCTAAGTCCCCTGGTGGAGTTGAGCCAGTTACGTACGCTGGATCTGAGCTATTGTGAACAGGCGAGCGACCTGAGTCCGTTGGCCGGGCTTTCCCATCTGACCATTCGTCGCTCGACACAGTTGGTGCTCCGAGGCCGGGATGATCTGCACGATCTCGGTTTCCTCGCAGACCATCCTCATCTGACCCATCTGAACCTGAGTGATTGTCAGCAGATACACAACCTGGGACCGCTGGCAGGGCTGACTCAACTCAGCGAACTGGATCTGAGCTATTGTACCCAGGTGAACGATGTGAGTCCACTGGCAGGTTTGACACAGCTCACCCATCTGAATCTAGGTATGTGTGTCCAGGTGAGGGATCTGAGTCCACTGGCGGGGCTGACGCAGCTCAGCAACGTGAACCTGGGCTACTGTACCCGGGTAAACGATATACATCCTCTTGCTGGATTGACTCAATTAACCAACCTGAACCTGTATGGGTGTAGCCAAGTAAGCAATGTGCGTGTGCTAGCAGGGCTGACCCGGTTAAGCGAACTAGATCTGGGCTCTTGTAGCCAGGTAAGCGACCTGAGTCCACTGGCTGGGTTGATACAGCTCACTCTTCTGAACCTGGGTAGGTGTACTCAGGTGAGCGACCTGAGCCCACTGGCGGGGTTGACCGAGCTCAGCGACCTGAACTTGAACTCCTGTGAGCAAGTAAGCGACCTGAGTCCTCTTGCTGGATTGGCTCAGTTAACCAACCTGGGTCTGTATGGGTGTAGCCAGGTAAGCGATGTGCGTGCGCTGGCAGGTTTGACGCAGCTACGCAGGCTGGATCTGAGCTATTGTACCCGGGTAAGTGACCTGAGTCCACTGGCTGGGTTGACAAAGTTGGGGACCCTGAGTCTGCATGGCTGTGGCAGCAAGGAGAGGTTCAGCGACGGAGTGTGCGACCAACTGCAATGAATGGAGATCCTTTTCCTGGAGGGGATTGGATTTCCAACTTCCCACATGGTGTTTTTTGCATATACTGCGGTATGCTTTGTCTGAAGAGAAGACGCCTTTTCTCCTGGAAATGAGGACGTATGCTCACAGAACATTCCTTTATGACACCTGATGTCATGCTCAATTATGCCCGGGGGGACGGTTCGGGTTCCCCACTCGTGTTGCTCCATGGTGGCTCGGCTCGCTGGCAGAGCACGCTGCCTCTCATCTCTGCGTTCTCCAACCAGTGGCAGGTGTTCGCTCCAGATCTTCGGGGACATGGGCGATCAGGGCGTGTCCCAGGCTCCTATCGGCTGACAGACTATGCGGCTGATATTGCAGCATTCCTGCAACAGGTGGTGGAGCAGCCAGCGGTGCTGTTCGGCCACTCGCTAGGGGGCCAGGTAGCCACGCTCGTTGCCGCCAGCAGACCCTTGTTGGTTCGTGGCCTGGTAATCGGAGACGCACCATGTGATCTGGCAACGTTGCGGAACGCTTTTCAGCGGGATCAAGAGCGCTTGCTCTCTTGGAAATCGTGGGCCGGGCCTGTTCACTCCACCGCAGAAATCGCCGAAGCCCTGAAACATATGCTGATCAGAGTCGAGGGCAAGCCGGATGCGGTCCCAGCTCGTACACTCTTTGGAGGGAGCATCCCTGGTTCCAGCAGATGGCGGAGGATCTTCACCACAATGACCCTGAGATGCTCAGCACTGTCGTGGAGTTCGATCAGATGCACCAAGACTACGACTACTAACGCCTTTTCCCTCTGATTCCCTGCCCAACCCTGATCATTCAAGGAAGTCCAGTTCATGGAGGGATGCTCACTGACGAAGAGGTTGAACAGGGCTTGAGGCTGCTTCCCTGCGCAATGGTGGCACGGATGAAAACGGTCGGTCATCCCTTGCACACTCAGGAGAGAGATGAAGTGGTGCGTGCCATGGCCACATTCTTGCAAACGCTCTAGAGTCTGTTAGTGATTCGATATCCAAAAGTGCTCAAGGACTGGAAAAGGCCATCCATTGATGAAGCATGAGACATGCAAACACCACCAGATGCAAGCCAGCAAGCGTATCTGGAAGTCGCTCGTAATCACGCACGAGGCGCCGAAAGCGGGTAGTCCAGGCAAACGATCGCTCGACGACCCATCGCCGGGGCAGAAGCACAAAGCCACGCTTGGCTTCAGGAAGTTTGACCACTTCCAAGCGCATCCCCTGGTCTTTTGCGGCTTCCGCCGGAACTGCGCCAGTATAGCCCTGATCGACAAAGGCTACTTCGACGTGGCTACCAGTCACATCTTGAATGGCTTGAGCCAGTTCGCCCACTTGAGCACGATCTTGCTCATTGGCTGGCGTCACCAGCAGGGCTAACAGGTTGCCCAGCGTATCGACAGCGACATGCACTTTGCTGCCTTTGCGGCGTTTGGCTCCATCGTAGCCTGCATGGCCTCCGCTTTCTGGAGTTGATTGCAGCGTTCGGCTATCCAGAATGGCCGCCGAGGGCTGACGATTGCGCCCTTTGGCTTCTCGTAGAAGCAAGCGTAGATCGTCTACCAGAGCCGCAAAGCAGCCAGCGGCTATCCAGCGCTGCGTTTGTTGATAGACCACCCACCAGGGCGGTAAGTCGTTGGGCATCAGGCGCCAAGGCGCGCCTGCTCGCACGATCCAGCGCAAGCCGTTGAAGACTTCGCGCAAACTATGGGTGCGTTGTCCCGCATCTTCGGGCAACAAGATCAAGTACGCAGCGACAAAGGCCCATTCCTCGTCGCTGACATCAGTCGGATAGGGGTTTCGTGAAGGAGTCATCCTTCGCGAAACCCCTTCCTTGACCTTGAATTACTAACAGACTCTAGAGACGAGGTGCAAGATCTTCCCTCTCCATGCCAGTCTGTCGTGCAGGCGCACCCGGCTCTTCTTTCGCCTCCAACATCACGGACAGAGGATATGTTGCGTCGGATGGCAGATGATGGTCGGCGTTGGCGTTGGCCTCGGCGTCGGAGGTACGGTAGGGGTTACCGGTACAGTCGGGGTCACCGGCACTGACGAAGTCGGAACCACAGTGGGAGTCTCCGTTGGCACGGTAGGAGTTACCGGTACGGTAGGAGTTACAGGCACTGACGAAGTCGGAACCACAGTGGGAGTCACCGTTGGCACGGTAGGAGTTACAGGCACTGACGAAGTCGGGATCGCAGTTGGTACGGAAGCGGCATTGGTATGCTGAGTTTGAGCATGCGTTTGTCCGCCAAAGAACAAAACGGCCGAGAGCACGCTTACGACTAATGCCAGAAGCACGGCAAGGGCTGTGGGGAGTCGTCGAGTGGGAGCGATGCTCCTAAGAGAGGGCCTCCACAGAGTTTTTCGCATAGAAGCAATCCTTTCTGATGAAACATATTGGCAATTTTTGTCCCCTTTTTGGTAGGAGAGGTCTTTATCAGAGAGTATAGCGAAGCCGAGGAACGAGCACATCCGTGAAATCACCTGCTTCAAGGAGGTGTGTCCAGAACCAATAGGAAGAACGACCTGGTAGAATTACCAGGTCGTTTCTCTGCCACGCAGAGTGTGACGCTCTGAGCTTGACTTTGTACATTTCCAACTTACTAACAGACAGCCACTGACCACCGCTCAAGATTAGAGCGGGGTACTAAACCATGTCAGGATCAGTGGGTGATGTGGGAAAAGTCTCCTGGCCCCACAGATGTCGCCTGATGAGAGCAAGCACGTCACGGAAGGTGGCGGTCAACTTGCGATACCAGGCCACTTGAGCGACAGGAACGCAGCCCTCAGGATGCAATGCCTGCCCAAAGAGGGTCACGAGGCTGTAGAGGCCAAAGAGTAGAGGAGTCGAGCGCTCGATAGCCAGATCTGACCATTGGCGCTGGGTTTCGATGCCCAAATGAGCCCGGCTTTCTTCAAACGTCACCTCGAGACTCCAGCGCTTCATAAAGTCCCTCACGATCTGCTCTGCCGTCTGGGTGGGATCAGTGGAAAAGAGTGCTTTGGGGGGACGCTTGCCCGATGGGTCACGAGTCAGAACCCAGCGGATAGGCAAAGGATCGTAGCCATAGCGATACCACAGCGCTGTGCCGCTACAGATCTCCAGGGTTCGTTCTCCTTCCCCATACCAATCTAGCGTGAGCTTCTGCCAGACCGTCTCCTGATCCTGCAAGACGTGTTCTAGAGCAGGAAGGCGCTCTCCTGGGTGCCCATCCGAAGTAGGATTTAAGATGACCTGCATCTTCAAAATTGGCAATATGACCGATAGCTGCAAGGATAGTTGCGGCAGCAAGAGGACTGATCGGGGGAATCGAGAGCAGAATTTTTCCCTCCCGACAGTGTTATTAGCGCCGACGTAATTACGGCTCTGTTGCACTTTGCGTGATGGATGAGCTTAAGCCGCATGCAGTACCCGCAATCGGAGGAGATCGAATTTCGCCCGACCGTACATTTGGCGCTTCAAATACTTCAAACGAGTGATTTGGCCCTCCACCTGTCCGTTACTTTCCTGTCTTGAGAGGCCAGCGTGTACTGCCGCATAATCGCGTCTGATTCCCGAAGCGAAACTAATGAGTTCCCCAGAACCATGTTCTTTTGTCTGGTGGAGCCACGCATCGAGTTTCTCTCCTTGCCGTTGCCTGACCATCGAAACAAATTGCTGGCTCAATTCATATGCATATTTCAGCGCATCACTCGCCTGGCGGATCTGTTCAAGGGAATGTCGTTGGGCTGAAGAAAGTGTTTCAGGCCGTTTGACAAACAAGAAAGACGCTTGTCGAGCTGAGAGGCGACGTTGGGCCGGCAGCGGCGAGGCGCGCTTGGAACCACGGGTACGATGGGCAACAGTTGGTGAACTCGCCCGCCAAGTTGAAATCAGAGCCCGCAGGGTCGTAGGTGACGATGCATGATAGCCACGACCTTGGATCTCGCGGAAGAGTTGAGCAGCGTTCTGGCATCCCGCATCCCATCTTTCCCGAAGATATGGCACATAGGGATCTAACTGGCTTTGTCGTTGCTTGCGCGGACCTGATTCGAGAAACGTGCCAGCTTCCAGATAGCGATGCACTGTGTTCCGGCTCAGGCCGGCCTCTCGGGCAATCGCTCGTTCTCCAAGACCCTGCTGCTGGAGATCCACTACCGCTTGATAGCGCTCGTACCTCTTCCCACGTCTCACTTGACGAAGCATTTCGGTGCGCGTGAGTGGCGTTTGCTCTCCAGCCTCTCTGGGAACCTTTTCCTGGTGTACCTCTTGCTTTCTCGATGAATGCACCTCTGTCGTCTCCGGGAGCGTGGAGCTTGTGCCCTTTTGCAGGGTTGGTAAACAGTGGCGTTCGCGGTCCAACAACCGTTGCAATGTGTCCCGTAGATTGGCGACCAAATGGTAGCGATCAGCGATCTGGATAGCGTCTGGGGCTCCCTTCTTCGCCCCTTCTGCATAACCACTGGCGCGGTCACGGCTGACGACCTCGACTCCGAGATGCTCGCGCAGCCATTGCGCAAAGGTTTCAGATTCCCGATCAGGCAAGAGATCTATCGGTCGGTGCGTTTGCAGATCAACCAGGATCGTGCCGTAATGGTCTCCTTTTCGCCAGGCAAAATCGTCCACGCCCAGGATTTGTGGTGTGGTGAAAGAGGGAGGAAGGGTGCGGCGCAGGAGGCGAAGCAGAGTCCAGAAGCTGACTGGCAGAGCCAGGAAACGAGCTAAGCGCGCTCCTGCTCTGCCACCAAGCGCAAAGGCGATCTCACATAACGTCTGCTCTTGACGTAGCGTCCGTCGCGCATAGGCAGGAGCCACTTCTGAGAACGGCTCGGCAAACGTCTTGCGAGCACAGGCTGGATTCTCACAGAAAAACCGACGTACCTTCACACGCAGCCGAACAGCGCGCCCTTGACAGGGCAGATCAGCAAGTCGTCGGCTGTAGCGGCTATGAATACGCGATGAGGCGTGGGTACAAACAGGACACGTTTGGCTTCATTTCGATGATGCCAGGAGGAGAGTGAGGGTCTCACTTTCAATACGTACGTCTTCTACCTGCAAATCAGCGGGCAATGCAAACAACAATGGGTTCGTCACGAAACTCTTTCTTTTTAGGGGAATTGATGGGATTGAGTAGTAGTTATCTTATTCTATCACTTTTCCCTCTGATTTGATCACGCAAAGTGCAACAGAGCCAGAATTACGCCGGCGCTGACAACCTCACCGTTACCAGTGACGCAGAGAGGGTTGAGGACAGGCATAGACACTGCCTGAAGGCTTTCGCCTCACTCAATTCGTGCAACCTCGTGTCGCACTGTCGTTTGTGATTATACCATTGAAAACAAACTGCACTATCGACGAGACGTGACTCTGCGAGAAGACGCCTGTCAAGTCCGCAAGGGGCAGGCTCCCCGAACCCTGGCCATTCTTAACAGTTTTGTCCTTGCCCTCTTCGATTGGCTTGCCGTCAGAAACGTGGCCAGTCAGATGCGCGTCTTTGCTGCACAGTCTCTCCAGGCCCTTCGCCTTTTCATGGTTCCCTTAGAAAGAATGAAATAGCCCTGGCTATTTCATCAGGGCCCTTTCATTCTCGTTCCTCATCAGCGCCAGACCCAACCCCAAAGATTCAAAAGAGTATGTTTCATTGAGTATACATGATTTCGCTACGAGCACAGTATGCTAAAGCGCAGTAATGGTGAGTGGTTTCACATTGAGCACAATATCAGCGCAATTAAAGGTCAATGGACCGTTGGAGAGATTATCCGTCTGGTTGCTGAGAACCTGTCCGTGACGTGCCCCGTTGATGGACAGCGTAGCGGTATTGTCCTGAATATCCACCCGATACGTGATCCATTGGTTGTCTGGTGAGAAATCTGCTGCATAGGCAGGGCTGCCATTGCTTATTGGATTGATATTTGCCTCAACTTCTCCGTGGAATGGCGGAAGTGTTTCCAGGACAGCCGCACCTACAGTATAGCCATCCTTCCCGGCGCTTTGTTGTGTATTAAAGGTGAATGTCCCGGCGTTCGATTGCGTGCTCACGATTTGGATGGGAACTTCAATCGCGTAGTTGGCGACGGTTGGCTGATACTGGAGGGTAAGTATAGCGAAACTCTTGCAGGTGAGATGCAACAGCCCCTTGCTTCCCTGGGCGCTTATTCCTGCTGGCGTGTTCCAGCCTGAGAGTCCCTGTGACCAATCCGTGTGATAGAGGATGGTACCGGCGGGTACTGCTGGTTGGGTAGCGGTTGGCGATGGAACTGCCGTTGGTGTGGTCACGCTTACAGATGAGGCCGCCTGCCTGTCTGAGCAACTGGCCAGGAGAAGCAGCAGGCAGATGGCAAGAACCAGGTGAAACACGAAGTTTTTCTCTGGTAGCGTGCGCTGCTGTACATTCCCTGCTGAAAAAAAGAGCTTCTTTTGAAATTGATGGTCTGACATATCTGCTACTCTTTTCTGCTGGTGTAGAGAGAGCCCATACATCCTGGAACTCAGGAAAAAATCTCTCCTTTCGTAGTCTAAGTGCGAACGGGTCAAAGCACATCTGTGAAATTACCTGTTTTCCGACCAACTCCCCGTTTCTAACACGGCCTGGTAATTTGCTAGGAACGCCATGCAACTTTTTGGAATATCCCATTGATGTGGTTCTTCTCGTTGTCCTGTGGCGGCTCGATACAAGTTGAGCTTGCGAGACCTCGCCGAAATATTTTTGGGGCGCGGCTGGGAGTTTACTCACGAGGCAGTTTGGGAGTGGGAAACGCGGTTTGCTCCACTCATTGCAGAGTACTTGCGAACCAAACGACGCGGACAAGCAGGGCAGTCCTGGTATGTGGATGAGACCTATCTCAAAGTCAAAGGGAAATGGTGTTATTTTTATCGGGCAATTGATCAGGATGGCAATCTGGGAGATTCCATGTGAAGTGAGAAGCGGAATATGGAGGCAGCTCAGCGCTTTTTCAAGCGGGCAGTTGCAGTCGTTGGCCAGGTTCCCGACCAGGTGACCACCGATGGGCACAGTTCCTATCCCCGAGCTATTCGCGAGACAATGGGGAGCTATGGGCAACATCGAACGAGCACATACCTGAACAATCGGTTGGAGCAAGACCATCGTGGCATCAAACAACGATACTCTCCGATGCGCGGCTTTGGAACCGTTGAAGCATCCGCTCGTTTCTGTTGTGACGCGCGACGAATGACGCAAGTATCTCCGTCCCTGCCGTAAGATGGGAGAAGTGGTCTCGCTCCCGGAACAACGGCAGGCTTTTCTCCTGCGTCTTGCCGCTTTTCAGACAATGATGCAAACAGCCTCATAGGTCAACGAGCGAGAGGAGAGCATTCCATTCGCCCAAGAAGCTTTCCTGTGGTCTCAGTTCCGACAGAACCCCATAAACGTTAACAGCTTCTCCAACAGGTAGGACAAGACGGGTAGGGACTTTTGGCTTCGGTCGAATCAGATCCCCAAAGCCATTGGATGCTCTCTGTGCCAGCCGTAGATACAGTGTGGAAACAAGACTACTTGCCCCTCAAAAAAGGCGGAACCTGGATTGCTGACGAGGATCGGCTGGAGTCAGCAAAGCTCTTCTTCTCGCCGTACGATCTGGATGCATCAGCAGCGAAGAAGCGCTCCACGTATTGGATTGGCTACAAAGCCCATGTTACCGAGACCTGTGACGACACCCTTCTACGGCTGATTACACAAGTGACAACAACCATTGCTCCGATTCCAGACCGGCAGGCGCTTCCTGAGATTCATGAGGTTTTGGAACAACGGCAATTGCTTCCCGAACAGCATCTACGAGATGCTGGTTACACTGATGCGGAATCGCTGGTTGCTAGCCAGGAGGAGTATCAGGTGGATCTGGTGGGTCCAACCGCCAAAGACTATCGGTGGCAGGTACGAGAACAGGGTGGCTATACCTTAGCTGATTTCTCGATTGATTGGGAACACGAGCAGGCTCGGTGTCTGCAAGAACAGACGAGCAGTAGCTGGACACCTACCTGGACGCGCAATCAAAAGATCATCAAAATCACGTTTGGCTTTGCCATGTGTGGGCGCTGTCCTGTGCGTGCTCACTGTACCAAGACCACACGTCGGACCCTCTCGGTGCGGCGGCAGGAGGCGTACTTTGCGTTACATACGGCTCATCAACGAGAACAAACCGAGGAATTTACGCAATGCTATGCTCAGCGATCTGGAGTGGAGGGCGTCCATGCCCAAGGAAATCGGCGAATGGGTTTACGCCGATCCCGGTATATTGGAGAGCCGCGTACCCATCTTCAGCATGTTGTGACTGCGGTTATCATGAATCTTTGTCGGCTATACGATTGGTTGGAAGGTATTTCCCCACATGCTACTCCTCTCTCGCATTTCGCTCGTTTTATGAAAGAGATTGCTTGATGAGCTTTGGTGATTTCGCCACCAATACCATTTCAGCGGAGAGCTCGAAAGTCACAAGTGACAACAGGAAGGTGATATACTGGGTTGTGCCCGCATAGGAGGCAGCTTCGTGGTGAACGTGGGAAGACAGACAATACGCGTGGAGTCGAAAGAACGATCGAAGCACACAGCCAGGTTTCGTGTTACGAAAGGAACAGGAATGACACCTTTGAAGGAAGCTTCCAACAGCAAAGATGAAATCGACGCACTCACGATCGATTTTTTTAGAACGGTCTCTTTCGAAGAAGGAGACAAGCCCACCTATAAAAACTTGTACCAGCTCTTTATTGAGAGCGGACTACTCATTAAAAATAGTTCCACCTCGCCGGAAATCTGCACCGTCCGTCAATTTATCGAACCTCGCCAAAGAACGGTTGATTCCGGCGAATTAACAGGCTTCAAAGAAGTAGAAACGGCGGAGCTGACGGAAATCTTCGGAACCATCGCCCATCGTTTTAGCACCTATAAAAAATACGGTATCAGCAAGGGGTCGAAATTTGAAGGTCGAGGCATCATCTCGTTTCAGTTCATCAGGACTGATGCTGGATGGAAAATAAGTTCTCTGGCTTGGGACGATGAACGACCAGGGCTTACCATACCCGATCGTTACAAGCGGGGGTAGGACAAGGCATCGATTGATCCAGGAAAGCTGCCAAGGGAAGGATGGTCTGATCAGAACGGTCGCGCCGTAGGGAGTCACAAGTCTTTCCCTAGCAGGTGTTTTGAGCAGGTGTTTTCCTGCTTCAGCCCAAAATCTTTCTGGGCTTCTCAAAACTTTAATATAGAGCAGAGGTCCGCCTGGAGACGAAGAGCAGTCTGATTGATCCGTACACACAGCGGCTCAGATACCAGTGGAGCACGATCGTTGAAAGAGGTGTGCTGGACGCTGTCCACCGACACACTGCGCGAGGGAGAGCCGGTGGAATAGCGTCATTCACGGCGTCTGTTGTGGCGTCATCTCCGCTTTTGCCCGTGCCACAGCGCGCACATAACGGTTGCCATCCTGGCTCAAACACCGTCTGGTTCCCCAGGGCGTTTGCTCATGGAGCGCCACCAGATAGCGCACTTCCCATTGGGGAGATGCCGCCAGCTTCTGTAACGCGAGCGCAGGCAGAAAAGAAGCCATGATGTGCCGATAAGAGTCTCTTCTAGCACCCAGGATCGCGATTCCATCGGTTTTGGGTGCAGGATCCCAGGTCGTCATTCTCTCGGCTTTGGACGCGTCAAAAGCACCCAGAACGTTGTGGTTCTCCCAGTCCGTAGCAAGTATGGACACGATCATCTGACGAAGCGCGTCAGGACCTTGCAGCAGCGCTATTTTTCTCAATTGCTTTTCTATCGACATATCGAGGATATGTGAGCGATCATACCAGCGATGAAGAGGAAAAGATAGGGGTTGCTTCTTCCCCCTGCCTTGTTCACCCAAGAGTCTCTCGGACTCGGCCACTACTTTTTGGACCAGGTTCGCAACCCACCAGACATGACGATCTTGATCCTGGGTCAGCGTTTGCAGGACCTCCACCGGTGTCTGCGTATTGCTCGCTATCGCGCTACGTACCCAGATATCGGTGTTCTGAGCCAGGAGACGCAAGACCTCCACGGGCGTCTGTGGATGCTCAGCGACGCTCCTGAGCACCCTTTCATCTGCGTCCTGAGCCAGTGCCTGTAGCACGTCCGCCGGTGTCTGTGGATGCGCAGCAACAGCTTCCCGCACGTCAGCCTCGTGATCCTGAGCCAGCGTTTGCAGGACCTCCACCGGTGTCTGCGTATTGCTCGCTACTCCACAGCGTACCCAGCGATCTGCATCTTGAGCCAGGATGCACAAGATTTCTCCAGGCGTCTGCTCGTTTTCTGCGACAAGGCTGCGCACTTCCCAGGTGTGATGCTGGGCCAGTGTACGCAACGTCTCGACGGGCGTCTGTGGATTCCTGGCCACGCCCTTACGCACAGGGATCCAAAAGGGGTATTCATGTTCATATGCGCCTTCAGAGGAGTCGGAGGTGTTCTCCAACTCCTCCGCTTCTTGTTCGTCCTGGGCCAGCCTTTGCAACACCTCTGCTGGTGTCTGTTCGTTCCAGGCCACCGCACTCCGCACGTCCGTATCCTTGTCCAAAGCCAGCCTTCGTAACAGTTCCTCGGTCGTTTGCTCATTCCAAACGACCGACGCTCGGACATCGCCCTCTTGATCCTGGGCCAGGGCTGTCAACCATGTTCTGGAAAGAGCCCTGTTGCTGGCCACTGCCCATCGTACCGTTGGGTCAAGCTCCTGGGCCAATCCTGGGAGAAGATCGCTGATGGTCTGCTCTGCTATGCAGGCCAGACTGGTGGTCTGAGCAAGGGAACCCCCTTCCTGAGCGCAGCATGCGGTCAGTAACTCCACCAGGGTGAGCCGTGTGTACGGGTCCTCGTCCTGAGCAATGTCAAAGGGATGGATTGCCTCCCCAGCGTACAGGACATGCAAACGCATCGCTTGACTTGTGCGTAATGTCGGATGGCTTCGCAGCCAGTTCCACCAAAGCGAAGGGATTGACGCCACCCGTAACAGTGCCCCCCAGAATGCTTCATCCACACGGATTTGCTCAGGGTGCGCCAACAACTGGAGCAGTCCCGCTGGATGAGCAAAAAATGCGTGGGGAAACTCCCAGGCCAACTGCTCCAGGGTTTGCCAGGGAGTATTGGGGTTGCTGGCAACGGCCTGACGCACCCGGACATCCTGATCCTGGGCCAATAGTTTTAACAGAGCAACTGAAGCAGATGGATTGCCCGCGACCACACTTCGCAGGTGCGGGTCTGCGCTCAAGACCTCCAGGCGCTGCGTACTGGTGGCCGGGTTGGCCGCTTCCGCTTGGTGTTGCTCGTCTGCTTCTTGCTGAGGCATCCTTGAAAGACTCCTTCTTTTCTAGAGTGGCTCTTTCGGCGAGTCATCCTCGTCCACTTTGTTCCGCCTCTCCACCGCCAGGAGCCGCGCACGGCACACCAACGGCTTTCCAGCGCTTCTTCCTTCTTGCTTGTACCTGTTTTCAGGCTGTTGTGTCAAGCGGGAAGGGCGTTTGATCTCCTAAAAAACGTTCCTACGCCTTTGTTCCTGCTTTCCCAATATCCACTCAACA
>Ga0265338_10008143_pt1 | contig 12789 bp, 11 predicted proteins | sample 42126metaG_FD_193579 | JGI IMG/M metagenome (GOLD analysis project Ga0265338, IMG submission 193579) | Rhizosphere microbial communities from Carex aquatilis grown in University of Washington, Seatle, WA, United States - 4-21-26 metaG | ecosystem: Host-associated > Plants > Roots > Rhizosphere... | reverse complement strand
AAACGCCCGGAGAACCAGGGCAAAACCATCGTTGCCATCGTGCCGTCCTCGGCCGAGCGCTACCTTTCCGCGTGGCTGTTCGCGGATGTGGATGTCAATTCCGACAACCTTGCTGAATTCATTTCCGCCGCCGCGTAAAGAATTCTTTCGCGACAATTGACAACGGCCATATCGCTGGGAAACAATTCAACCTGCATGGCATACAAGAAAAACAGCGTGCTGCCGGGCTTTCGACTGACGCTCGGCTATACGCTGTTTTATTTGGGTCTGATCGTCATCATTCCCCTGGCGGCGACGTTCGTGAAGAGCAGCGAGCTTTCGTGGGCGCAATTCTCGCACACGGTCTTTTCGCCGCAGGCGCTCGCGGCGTATCGTTTGAGTTTTGGCGTGTCATTTTTCGCCGCGGCCGTGAACGCCATTTTTGGATTCATCGTCGCGTGGGTCCTCGTGCGTTACGATTTTTTCGGAAAAAGAATCATGGACGCGCTTGTGGACCTGCCGTTTGCGCTGCCGACCGCGGTCGCGGGCATCACGCTGGCGACGCTTTATGCGCCGAACGGCTGGATTGGGGAATGGCTCGCACCGCTCGGCATCAAGGTTTCCTACACGCGGCTGGGCATTTTTGTCGCGCTGACGTTCATCGGTCTGCCGTTTATTGTCCGCACGGTTCAGCCCGTGCTCGCCGACCTGGATTCGGAAATTGAGGAAGCCGCGACGAGCCTGGGAGCGAACCGCTGGCAGACTTTCTGGCGGGTGATTTTTCCCATGTTGAGTCCGGCGCTGCTGACCGGGTTCGCGCTCGCGTTTGCCCGGGCGCTGGGCGAATACGGTTCGGTGGTCTTCATTTCCAGCAACATTCCGATGAAAACACAGATTGTTCCGCTGCTCATCATGAGTGAACTGGACGGATTTCAATACGCCCGGGCGACCGCGCTGGCGGTCGTGATGCTCGTCATTTCGTTCACCCTGCTGCTGGCGATCAATTTGTTGCAATGGTGGAGCAACCGTTACAACGCCACCAACCTGGCATGACGGACGACACAAAAATCAACGCCCCGCATCGCATCGGCGAACCGCCGTTTGTGCGGCGTTTGCTCATCACCATCGCGCTGGCGTTTATTGCGCTGTTTCTTATCGTGCCGCTCGTTTCCGTTTTTACCGAGGCCCTGAGACAAGGCTTCGGTTTTTATTTTCAGACGCTGCGCGACCCGATGACGATAAGCGCAATCCAATTGACGCTGCTGGCCGCCGCCATTTCCGTGCCCCTCAACTGCCTGTTCGGGGTCGCCGCGGCCTGGACCATCGCCAAGTTCGATTTTCCCGGGAAAAACATCCTGCTTACGCTGATTGACCTGCCATTCTCCATTTCGCCCGTGATTTCGGGAATGATTTACGTCCTCATTTTCGGCGCCCAGGGCTGGTTCGGCCCGTGGCTGATCGAACACAACATCCGGATCATTTTTGCCGTGCCGGGCATTGTCCTGGCGACGATCTTTGTCACGTTTCCGTTCGTGGCGCGCGAATTGATTCCGCTGATGCAGGCCCAGGGCCGGACGGAGGAGGAGGCCGCGCGCGTGCTCGGCGCGAACGGCTGGCAGACGTTCTGGTACGTGACTTTGCCAAACATAAAATGGGGACTACTTTACGGGGTGATTTTGTGCAACGCGCGCGCGATGGGCGAATTCGGCGCGGTCTCGGTCGTCAGCGGCCATATTCAGGGCAAGACGAACACGATCCCGTTGCACGTGCAAATCTTGTATGAAGGAAATAATGTCCCCGGCGCGTTCGCCGTGGCATCATTGCTGACGTTCCTGGCACTGGTCACCCTCATGCTGAAAACGTGGGTCGAATACAAAAATACCGCGCTGCGCGGAACGGCTTTTACGCCGGTGCCCCTGAAAAAACGGTCAAACTGAAAAACCGGCATGAGTGTCGAGGTAAAAAACGTCACAAAAAAATTCGGCGACTTCACCGCGCTCGATTGTGTGAATCTCAAGGTCGAGTCCGGCGAGCTCGTCGCCCTGCTCGGGCCGTCCGGTTCGGGCAAGACGTCCCTGCTGCGCGTCATTGCCGGTCTGGAATTTCCCGATACGAACGACGCGCAGGTTTTGTATTATGGCGAGGACGTGACCGCCATTCCCGCGAACCAGCGCAAGGCGGGCTTTGCGTTTCAACATTATGCGCTGTTCCGTCACCTGAACGTTTTTGAAAATATCGCCTTCGGCCTGCGTGTCCGTCCGAAGGCGGCGCGGCCCAGCGAGGAAAAAATCCGCGCCCGGGTCGGCGAACTGCTCAAATTGATTCAACTCGAACCGCTCGCCAGACGATTCCCCTCGCAACTGTCCGGCGGCCAGCGACAGCGCGTTGCGCTCGCCCGCGCGCTCGCGGTCGAGCCGAAAGTGCTACTGCTCGACGAACCGTTTGGCGCGCTCGACGCGAAAGTCCGCAAGGAACTGCGCCGCTGGCTGCGGAAGCTGCATGACGAAATTCACATCACGACGTTGTTTGTGACGCACGACCAGGAGGAGGCGCTCGAGGTGGCCGACCGCGTGGCCATCTTGCGCGCCGGCCGGATCGAACAAATCGGCACGCCGGAGGAGATTTACGACCACCCGGCCTCGCCGTTCGTTTATGACTTTCTCGGCAACGTGAATTTGTTCAGCGGCCGGGTCCGCGAGGGGACGGTCATCATCGGCGAAACGGAGTTTGCCGTGGAGGAAACCGCGGGTGAAACAGATACGGACGCCGTCGCGTTCGTGCGGCCGCATGACATTCGCATCACGCGCGAGGCGAACGGGCCGAAGACCTTTCCCGCGCGCATCCTCCGCTGCAATGCCGCCGGCCCGGTGGCGAACCTGGAATTGGAACGGCTCGATGGGGGTGGTTTGTTCGCCGCACAATTGAGCAAGGAGGAATTTCAACAGTTGCAGCCCAAGGCCGGCGAACAGGTTTTCGTGGAATTGAAGAACGTGAAAATTTTCTCCGAGGACTTTTCAATTTAAGATCGGGCCGACTTTTCAATCGTCAATCGAAAATCATAAATCAAAAATAAAAGGGCCCGCCTTCTCCCGCCTGGCGGGATTCGGCGCGGCATTTTCGCCTTGGCAAAAATGGGGTGGTCGACGGGATTCGAACCCGCAACAACAAGCTCCACAAGCTTGGACTCTACCGTTGAGCTACGACCACCAGCCGGTCGGTAAAGACTAGGTTTTCAAGCGCCGCGCGTCAAGTTTGGGGCGTTGCCGGCAGCGCCCTGATTTGTAGGCGACGAGGTGACGAGTTGTTTGGGCCAGCACTCCTTACGTCGTGCCCTGCAACCAAATCAGGACACCACCGCGTTGCCGGTTGTGTCTTTGTTTGTCGTAGCGTCGAGCCTGCGGCTCGAATGAATCGGCGCACAGCGCCGACTCTACAACTCAAATTTTCCTGCGCCAACTTCGTGGCTTCGCGCGAAATCGTCTTGTTCCTTCATTGCCAACGCCACCCGCCCGTTTTAAAATTTTCCTGTTCATGGCGGAATATAAAGTCCAGTCCGAGGTCTTTGAAGGCCCGCTCGATTTGCTCATTTATCTCATCAAGAAGGAGGAGGTGGACATTTACGAGGTCAACCTCACCAAACTCGCCACCCAGTTTATCGAATATATTGACCTGATGCGGCAGTTCGACCTCGAGATTGCCGGCGAATTTCTCGTCATGGCCTCGACGCTCATGTACATCAAGAGCCGCGAGCTGCTGCCCGTGGACCAGCAGGTGGCCGTCGAAGGCGAGGAGGAGGGCGCCGACCCGCGCTGGGAGCTCATCCGGCAACTGGTCGAATACAAGAAGTTCAAGGACGCCGCGTCACAATTGCAAACCTTGGAAGCCCGCCAGGAAAATGTCTTTCCGCGGCTGCCCGCCAGACTGGAATTTGAAAGCACCGCGCCGCCGCCCAAACCCGACGTTTCCATCTTCGACCTGCTCAACGCCGTCAATGCCGTCCTCAAACGCTTCGAGAAACGCGACGACGACCGCGACATTTTCGAGGACAAATGGACCGTCAGCGAAAAGATCGAATTCATCCTCAAGGTGATTGCCGAACGCGGCAGCCTGCGCTTCGCCGAATTGTTCGAGAGTGCCGCCAACCGCTCCGAGGTCATCTGCACCTTTCTGGCGCTGCTGGAATTGATCCGCCTGAAACAGCTCGTCTGCGTGCAACCCGAAGCCTTCGCCGAAATCGAAATCCACCGGGCGGAAAACGCCGCGCCAGCCGCTGGAACGCCGGGCACCGACCCGGCTCGAAATGAAGTCTCGCCCGCGCCTGAACCCAATCCGCAATCATCATAGCAATGGAACTTAAATTTATTTTAGAATCGCTCCTGTTCTCCGCGCAAAAGCCGTTGAGCGTAAAGGAACTGCGCGACGTGTTCGCCGCTGCCGCCGAAGCCGAGGACGCCGATGCCACCGCCAAGTCACTCGCCAAAATCAAGGACAGCGAATTGACCGCCGCGCTGGAACAACTGGCGGGCGAACACGAAGCCGCCGCGCGCAGCTACCGGCTCGCGTGCGTCGCGGGCGCGTGGCAATTCGTCACGCAGCCCGAGTACGCGCCGTGGCTCAAGGCATTGGTTGGCCAAAAAATCCGTCCGCCGCGATTGTCGCAGCCCGCACTGGAGACACTGGCCATCATTGCGTATCGCCAGCCCGTCACGCGCGCCGAGGTGGAGCAGATTCGCGGTGTGAACGTGGACGCCGTCATGCAGACCATCATGGAACGCGGTTTGGTGGAGGCTGTCGGTCGTGCCGAAGTGGTGGGCCGTCCGCCAACCTACGGCACCACGGCGTTGTTCCTCGAATACTTTGGTTTGAGCGGCCTGGGAGATTTGCCCGCCGCGGACGAACTCCGTCGCATTGTCATCCAGAAACCGCCCGCACCCGTCACAACCGAACCCGGTCTGGCCACCGTCCCGCCGGAACAGTTGGCGTTGCAAAATGCAGAAGGCGGAATGAAGCAGGAAGAAACGAAGGCGGGAACCCCGGAATCCGGCGGTTCACCGGGTTCGGTTTCCTGATGTAGCGCGGGCGTCCCGCCTGCAAAATATAGGAGACCCGGCTGTCCTCGTTTCGTGTATTTGGCGTATTTCGCGGTTTAAACGGCTTTGACTTGCGTTCCCGTTCCGTTGCGCGCAAGAAAAAGGGCATGGTTTACCAAAAACAAATCCTGCTGGAAACCCAGGGCCACCGGCAGATGCACGACCTGACGGCGGACGTGGCGCAAATCATCCATGACTCCGGCGTGCGCACGGGCACGGCCCACGTGTTCAACGTCGGCAGCACCGGCGCGATCGGCGCCATCGAATTTGAACCGGGATTGGTGGAAGACCTGCCCAACCTGCTGGACAAACTCATGCCGCCCAGCCGCCACTACGGACACGAACAGGCCTGGCACGACGGCAACGGCCATTCACATTTGCAAGCCACGCTGCTGGGGCCGTCCCTGACCGTGCCGGTGACCGGCGGAAAACCGGTGATGGGCACCTGGCAACAGATTTTCCATCTGGAATGCGACATCAAACCCCGCCGCCGCACCATCGTGGTGACCGTTACAGGCGAGTGATGGTTTGACCGGATTTCTTCACTGCCAAGGCGCAGAGACGTGGAGGTTTTGACCGCAAAATACACCGAACACGCGAAATGGTTTGCAGCCCGCGAAACAGGTTTGATTCTTCCTTTTTAATTCTGCATTCTTCCCGGGCCGTGAACATTCCCAAACATCGCCAGGCGATTGACAAGCTGGACGCGCACATCGTCCGGCTGCTCAACGAGCGCACCAAGCACGTGCTGGCCATCGGTGTCATGAAGCTCAAGGTCGGCGAGGAGATTTATGCGCCGCACCGCGAACGCGCCGTGCTGCAACGCATCTGCGAGTTGAACCAGGGGCCGGTGACCGATGAGCAGCTCCGCGCGATTTACCGCGAAATCATGTCCAGCGCGCTGGCGCTCGAGAAGACGATGATCATCGCGTATTTCGGCCCGGAAGCGACCTTCACGCATCAGGCGGCCATCCGCAAATTCGGCGCCAGCCTGCGTTATTCGCCGCAGAAAACCATCGCCGACGTGTTCACCGAGGTCAGCAAAAACCGCGCGGATTACGGCGTGGTGCCGGTGGAAAATTCCACCGAAGGCGTCGTCACCCACACGCTCGACATGTTTGTGGACAGCGATTTAAAAATCGTTTCGCAGATTGTGTTGCCGGTGCAGCAATGCCTGATGGTCCCGCGCGGCGGCTCGCGGGCGCGCATCAAAAAACTGTTCGTGCATCCGCAATCGCTCGCGCAATGCCGCGGCTGGATTCAAAACCATCTGCCGCGCGTGGAAATCATCGAGACGTCGTCCAACGCCCGTTCAGCGGAACTGGCGGCGAAGGACAAAAACGCGGCGGCGATTGCCGGGATTCTGGCCGCCGAAAAATACGGTCTGGACGTGCTGGAACAGGACATTCAGGACAACGCCGCAAACGCGACGCGGTTCCTGGTGTTGGGCCGGCATTGCAGTCCGCCCACCGGCCATGACCGCACGAGCCTGCTCGTCAGCGTGGCGGACAAGGCCGGCGCGTTGCATGAGGCGATTGCCGCGTTCCGCCGTTTCAAAATCAACATGACCAAGATTGAATCGCGCCCGAGCAAGCGGAAGGCGTGGGAATATTTCTTCTTTATTGATTGCGACGGCCACGCGCAGGACCGCAAGGTGGCCAATGCCATCCGCCTGCTAGGCGAGCATTGCAATTTCGTGAAAGTGCTCGGCTCCTATCCGAACACGGAATAAAGCTCCGTAGCGGCGTCTCGGCAGAGCGCCGCAAACTCCATTAAATTGAAGAATGCGTCCCGCAATGCGGGATGCCGAAAGTCGCTCTGTTTCAAGGGTGCGACGAACCCGCTGTCATTGGCGGAGTCACCTGTGCCATCTGCGCCACGCGATCCGGCTGGTAGATGGTGTGCAGCAGGTGAAAGTCGCCGGTGAGCGGAATGTCGCGCGAGGACCGGCCGACGAGAATTTTGTATTCGCCCTGCCGGGCGACCCAGCATCGGGTGCCCATGTCGTAATAGGCGAAGGCGTTTTCACCGAGCGTGACGGAGACCTTCTGTTTTTCTCCCGGTTGCAGGAACACTTTCGCAAAACCTTTCAATTCCTTGACCGGCCGGGGCACGGCCGGGTCAATGGGTTGCACGTAAATTTCGGCGACTTCGGCGCCCGCGCGAGCGCCGGTGTTGGCGAGTTCAAATTCAACCGTCACGGGCAGCCCGGACGGTTCATCGCTTCGAATGAAATCAAGATTTGTGTATGTGAAATGTGTGTACGAAAGGCCGTAGCCAAAGGGGAACAGCGGTTCAATCTTTTTCGTGTCATACCAGCGGTAGCCGACGAGCAGGCCTTCCTTGTAAACCACCGTGCCTTTCTCGCCCGGATAGGCATCGAGCGCAGCTGTCGGCGAATCGGCCAGCCGCTTCGGGAACGTGCAGGGCAGTTTGCCGGACGGGTTTGCGTCGCCAAAAAGAACGTTCGCCAGGGCGTTGCCGCCTTCCATCCCCGGATACCATGCGTAGAGCAGGGCGGGCACACGCGACAGCCAGGCCTCGTTCATCTCAACCGCGCCACCGCCAATGAAGACCACGACGGTCCTGGGATTGGCCTTCACGATTTTCGTGAGCAATTTGTCCTGGCCGGCGGGCAATACGAGGTCTTTGCGGTCTTCGCCTTCGCTGTCGAAACCAACTTTGTGGCTCAGCCCGCCGACGTAAATCACCAGGTCGGCCGATTTCGCGGTCGCGACCGCCTCGACAACCAGTTTGGAACTGTCCGCGGCCGTCGCTTTGTTCCCGTCGGGTTTCAGACCGGGTTCGCCCCAGTTTCCGGTGGGATAATAGCCCTCGGCGTAAACGATTTTCACCTTCCCGCCGGCATAATTGCTGATGCCCTCAAGCGCGGTGACTTCGAAGGGCGCCTTGATGAAGGCCGAGCCGCCTTCGTGACAGAATTTGGCCGCGGCATTTCCGCCAATGACGGCGATGGTCTTGAGGTGCGTGGTGTCGAGCGGGAGGAAGTTGTCATTTTTCAACAGCACGAAAGATTCCTCGGCGATTTTCCGCGCGATTTCCTGGTGCGCCTTCGTGCTCGCCGGCGTTTCCGGATCGGTCTTGGTGGCGGCTGGGGCGGCCGGATCGTGAATCAGATTCAACTTGAACATGGCATAAAGATGATGGCGCACCATGGTGTCGAGCTCGGAGACGGGAAATTCGCCGGACTGCAATCCTTCCTGAAACCGGGCGGCCAGATAATTACTTTCGTAAGGCGGACGGCTTCCCATTTCGATGTCGAGGCCGTTCAGCGCGGCCAGATCCATGTGGTGTACCGCGCCCCAGTCGGACATGAGAATGCCTTGGAACCCCCAGTCGTCCCTCAGAACATCCTTGAGCAGGTGCGGATTTTCCGAGCAATACTGGCCGTTGACCTGATTGTAGGCGGACATGACGCACAGGACGTTCGCCTCCTCCACCGCGGCGCGGAACGCCGGCAGATAAATTTCGCGCAACGTGCGTTCGCCGACTATTTCGTTGATGGACCGCCGCTCAAACTCCTGGCTGTTGGCGGCAAAGTGTTTGACGCAGGAGGCAATGCCCTGCGCCTGCTCGCCTTCGATGTAATTGACGGCGATGCGCGACGTGAGGAACGGGTCTTCGCCCATGTATTCAAAATTGCGGCCGCACAACGGGGTGCGCTGGATGCACACGGCCGGCCCGAGCATGACCTCTTTGCCGCGGTGCACAGCCTCCTGACCGATGACCGTGCCGTAGGCCATTGCCAGATTGGTGTTCCATGTTGCCGCCAGGCCGAGTGTCCCGGGCAAGGCGGTGGCAGCATCATTCACGTGACTCAAATCCGTGAATAGATTGGTCACCTCTTCACGCACACCCAGCGGGCCGTCGTCCATGACCAATTCCGGAAGGCCGAGCTGCGGAACACCGGCCGTGGTGAAATTGCCGTTGGCGTGGACCAGGGCGACCTTTTCTTCCAGGGTGAGACGGGAAAGCAAATCGTTCACGCGCGCTTCAACCGGCTGTTGGTCGTCGAGATACAGGGGACGGTCCTGCGCGCGCGCGACGCCAAAATTTACGGCCAGCATGGCTGGCACCAAAACGAATCCAAGGCGAATTATTGATTTCAATTTCATAGTTTCGTCTATGTAACAGGTACGGAGACCGGCATTGATTACACAATCTCAAATGGCGCTGCCAACAAAAATACGCGCAAACCGGCAGATCGGCACCGGCAAAAACGACCGGTTTGTGAACTTCCGAATGGTGAAGCGGCGTTTACGCCACGCTCCGGCCCGCGGTTCGGGGTTGAAATCAACCGGCGTTCGCCGCATCCTCACCCCGATGAACCATCTGGCCCAGGCCCGCAAGGTTTTCGACATCGAACTCGCCGCGCTCAAAGCCGTGCGCGCCCAGCTCGACACCGCCTTCGCGCGCGCGGTCGAAACCATCGTCGAAGCGTTGAGCCGCCGCGGCAAAATCGTCGTGGTCGGCATCGGCAAATCCGGCAACGTCGGCCAGAAAATCGCCGCCACGTTCACCAGCACCGGCTCGACCAGCGTCGTGCTCAACAGCGTGGACGCGTTGCACGGCGACGTCGGCATCATCAATGACGGCGACGTGATTCTGGCGTTGAGCTATTCCGGCGAGTCGGAGGAATTGCTGAACCTGCTGCCGGTCTTGAAACGATTTTCCGTCAAAATCATTTCCCTCACCGGCGGCGTGAAATCCTCGCTGGCGCGGCACAGCGACGTCACGTTGAACGTGAAGGTCCCCAAGGAAGCGTGCCCGTTCAACCTGGCGCCGACGGCCAGCACCACCGCGATGCTCGTGATGGGCGACGCGCTGGCGATGACGGTGTTGCAGGCGCGCGGGTTCAAGCAAAGCGATTTCGCGCGGCTGCATCCCAGCGGCGCAATTGGCCGCGCGATGCTGTTGCGCGTGGGCGATATCATGCGTGCCGGCGAGCGCAACGCGGTGGCGAACGAGAACCTGCCGGTCAAGGATGCCCTGCTGCTGATGACGCACGCGAAATCCGGCAGCTTGAGCGTGGTGAATGGGCGCGGAAAGCTGACAGGCGTGTTTACCGACGGCGATTTCCGCCGGCACATGGCCGTGAATGAAAGTCTGCTCGTGCAGCCGTTGAAAAAAGTGATGACGCGGAACCCGATTTGCATCTGCGAAAACGCGCTCGCCGTCGAGGCGCTGAAAATTTTCAACGAGCGGAACATTGACGATTTGATTGTGGTGAACGCGAAGCGCGAGCCGGTCGGCCTCGTGGATTCGCAGGACTTGCCGAAGTTGAAGATCATGTAGAGAGCGCCGGTGAAACCATGAAGCCGTCCCTCCACCGTCCGACCGTCTTGATTTTCATGGGCGTGGCCGGGAGCGGCAAGACCACGGTGGCCACGTTGTTTGCGAAAAAGACCGGCGCGACTTTTTGCGAAGGAGATGAATTTCATCCGCCGGAAAACGTCGAGAAGATGCGCCGCGGCGTTCCCTTGACGGACGCTGACCGGCAGAAATGGCTGCAAACCTTGAGCGAAATCATCACGCGCTCGCTCGGCGAGAACCGGTTCACCGTCATGACGTGCTCGGCCTTGAAGGCGGCCTACCGCGATTTGCTCCGGGGCGGTAATGCGCGCGTTCAGTTCGTGCATCTCACCGGACCGCGAGCGGTCCTTGAACAACGGCTGAAAGCCCGGCGTGGCCATTTTATGCCGCCGACGTTGTTGGACAGCCAGTTGGCCACCTTGGAACCGCCTTCCGATGCTCTGACTTTCAATATTGAACAATCTCCCGAAGAAATCGTGACGGCATTGATTCAAGCAACTTCCAAGTAATAATTGCCGCATTATAAGGGTAGGGCGGCGCTGCTGCGCCGCCGGGCATGATGGCCGCGCAGCAGCGCGGCCCTACCAAAAGAAATGTGCCGTATCAAACCTTGGGAATTGGCCGGGCAGATTGAATTTGCTGCGCAGCTTTCGGAAGCAAAAAGGCCAGCCCGGCGGCCACCAACATTCCCACGCCCAGTCCATTGAAGGGGATCGCGGTGCTGTGATACCGCGTGGCCAGCCAGCCGACGATGAACGGTCCGGCGAATCCGCCGGTGTTGCCGATGGCATTCACCAGGCCGATGACCGGTCCCATCACATTGCGCGGCAAAGTTTCGGTGGGAATCGCCCAGAACGGCGCCAGGGCGGCGAACGGCCCGGGAATGGCCAGGCACATGAACGCGTAGGACAGCCAGAAATGTTGCTGCGACAGCACGCTCGCAATCAGGCTGATGCCGCTGACCGCATAAATCCATGCGACGTGCCCGCGGCGTTCCTGGGTTTTGTCCGAGTGCCAGGAATTGAGCACCATGATGACGGCGGTCACGGCATAAGGCACCGCGAATAAAAATCCATATTGCAGCGGACTGAACTGCCGGTGTTTCAAACCGTCCGTGAAAAAGGTCATGCAACCGTAGGCCTGGGAATTATGGAGAAAATTCATCACGATCATCACGAGAATTTCCCATCGCGCCAATCGCTTCCAAAATGGAACGGGTTTCAACGGTTCCAGTTCCGCCGCCTCCCGTTCCAGGGTTGTTTCCAAAAATTCCCGTTCCGCCGGGGAAATCCATTTCGCTTCACCCGGATGGTCGCTGATGTAAAACCACCAGATCGGTAGCCAGATGAAGGGCAGGGCGCCTTCCAGCATGAGCATCGTCTGCCAGCCATAGGCGCCCAGCAACCAGCCGGTGAAGGGTGCGGACGCCACCACCGCCAAAGGCTGGCAGAGGTTCCAGAGCGCATTGGCGCGCGCCCGTTCCCGTCGGGGAAACCAATGCGCCAGCAAAACGAGGGTCGCGGGATAAACACTGCTCTCGGCCACGCCCAGAAAAAACCGCATCACTTCAAATTGAGTGAACGTTTTGGCCAGACCGCAGCCCACGGCGCAGGCGCCCCAAAAAATCAGACAAAGGCTGATCAGTTTTTTCGCGCTCCAGCGATTGGCGAGGTGGCCGCCCGACACCTGCAACAGAACGTAGCCCAGAAAGAATATGCCCGCCGCCTGCCCCTTCATCCGGTCATCCATCAACAGGTCCCGCAACATGCTGGAAATTTTCGGGTCCAGCGCCAGGGACACGTTGGTGCGGTCCACGTACGAAATGGTGTACATGATGAGTGCGACCGGGATGATGCGCAGCCAGCGTTGGTGAACCATGGGGCAAATGGTGTTGAAATCGGGTTCCCAGCGCCACCCTGAACTTTTCCGCGGGCGAATGTCACCCTTGACCGCGCCATCGTCGGGTCGGCGCAAAGTTTTGGGAGTGACCGTGAAGCGGGCGGTGTCAACCCGGTTTGGGGATATTGACGTAGGATAATTCCGTAGTGGCTTGCCGGGTCGTAGTTGGCAGCGCTGATCCCTGGGGCATGAGGCCCGCCTTCGCTTTCAGCTCCGGCGCGGCATTCTTCGTTCTCCGCTGGCGTTGCGAACGAAGAATGGCGGGAGCGGCGGGGCTCGAACCCGTAACCTCTGCCGTGACAGGGCAGCGCTCTAACCAATTGAGCTACGCCCCCGCAATGGGGCTGGTCAGGCTAGGAAATGCTTTCGGGAGCGTCAAGTGACTTCACAAAAATTCGGGCGGCAGACGCCAAGTAGGTGGGGGTGGGGAACCCCGCTGAAGAAACGTACTGCCACCCGAATGCATCAATGTTACTTTTTTGTAAAC
>Ga0265338_10008142_pt1 | contig 12794 bp, 10 predicted proteins | sample 42126metaG_FD_193579 | JGI IMG/M metagenome (GOLD analysis project Ga0265338, IMG submission 193579) | Rhizosphere microbial communities from Carex aquatilis grown in University of Washington, Seatle, WA, United States - 4-21-26 metaG | ecosystem: Host-associated > Plants > Roots > Rhizosphere... | reverse complement strand
CGACGATACGATTTTCGCCCAGCCTTATACCTACAGCGACAAGTGGTATCGCCACACCGGACGCCGTTCCGAGCCGCAGGAATGGGTCTGCTCGGACAACCGGGACTTCTACGACCCCACCACCGGCAAGCTCGAGTACGATGTCAAGGACAAGGCGGTGAGCCACTGATACGGCCATCGCCCGGAACAATGTCGGGCGGCTAGTTCGAGAAGCGCCCGGATCATGGGAGCTCACATGGGCACGGTGATCGCAGGCGTATCATCGCCCGCACCCCGCCCGATCCTCGCTGAGGTGATTCAAGCCTATCGCGCCACTCGCGGGGTCGAGGTCGAGATCCAGTACATGAGCGTCTCCGACGCCGGCGCGTCGATCCGCTCAGGCGCGGCCATCGATGTCGTCATCCTGCCCTTGAAGGCGATGGCGCAACTCGAGGCCGAAAGCCATCTCCTCGCCGGTCATACGAGGGCCTTCGCGCGCTCGGGCATGGCCCTTGCCGTCCCCGCTGGCGCTGCGCGGCCGGACATCCACGACGAGGACGCCGTCCGCCTCGCGTTCTGCAATGCGCCCAAGATCGGCTATTCGGCCGGGCTGAGCGGGGATTACCTGCTTCAACTGCTCGAACGCTGGGGTCTTTCGCAAAGTCTGGCCGATCGACTTGTGCTGGCGCCCACCCGCGTTCCTGTTGGCCGCCTCGTGGCCCAGGGCGAGGCGGACCTCGGCTTCCAGCAGCTCAGCGAACTGATGGCCATTGCCGGCATCGAGATCTTGGGGTCGCTGCCGGCCGATATCCAGGTGGAGACCGTTTTTTCCGCCGGCGTTGGCCAATCCTCCACGGCGCCCGAACCCGCCGTGTCGTTCATCGACTATTTGGCCTCGGACGTGACGCGGGAAGTCAAGCGCGCCCATGGCATGGAGCCGATGAGCTAGGCGGGTCCCCTGCCACGAACCTCCATATCGGCCCCTATTGAGAGCGGCTGGACCGTGTACGCCACGGCGAAGCCTTGGGCGGGGCGCTGCGGGTCCTGTTGGGGGATGGCGCGGTCGCGCGATCCGCCGTGATCAAGCGGTGCCACATGGCGACCGCGTCACGGTTAGTGTCCGTCGCGTCCGGCCAGAGAGGGTTGGTTCCCATGCTCCGGAACATGTGGAAGGTGATCATCACCATCGCCCCGGCCCAGTCCCGCGCGTTGCCGGCTCTGACGATGGCGTCCACCCAAGCATGCTCGATCAGCTGGCGGTACTCGGCCACCATCGGCAACAGCCGTGCGAGCAGATCAGGATCCGTCCGCGCCGCGCTGCTCACTTCGTTGAATGCGATAAAGTCCGGGTCGAAGTAGAGGGTGCTGCAGAACTCCACGTAGGCTTCGACCGGGTCACCGTCGATCATCGACCTTGCGAGCATGTCGTAGCCGATCGTCATATTGGCCCGGTGAATGTGCTCGGCCGTCGCGACGATCAAATCGAGCTTGGAAGCGTAGTGATAAGCCCTCGCGCCGTTGGTCACGCCGGCCCGGTTGCTGACGGCCTCCGTGGTCAGCTGGGCATAACCCTGCTCCCTCAACAACTCGGCGGCGGCCTTCAGCAGCTTGGCGCGCGTCTCCTGGCTCCGCTCTTCCTGCGTCCTCCTGGGCCGCGCGGAGCCGCCGGCGGTCTGTCGCTTCGCCTGGACGGCCATTGAGAGCGTGATCCTTCAAGTTCTGGTCCGCCGGTCGACGAGCCGGCGCCCAGACCTTAGCAGATTCCTTGGCGTCAGCGGGCGCCGACCGCCCCGCCGGCGCCGAACCCTGACCGGACGAACGCCTCGAGCGAAGGGGCGGCGAGCGTCTAGAACCGCCTCTTGACCGACACATACCATTCGCGGGGGGGCGCCGGCGTGCCAATGGCGGTGCCTCCGAGCGCGGTAAGGTCGGTCTTGTTATAGTAGTAGAGCTTGTCGGTGAGATTGGTCACCGCCAGGGACGCTTCCCAGTCGTCGTTCGCGGCCCGCCAGGTCAGGCGCGCGTTGAGCAGCGCATAGGGGTCGATCGTGTTCCACGGGCTCGGGTTGGATCCGTCGATCACCTTGGACTGATAGCTGACGTCGAGTCTCGGAGTGATGCTGCCGGCCGACCCCATCGGCATCTCGTACTGAACGCCGAGGCTCGCCTTCCAGGCGGGAGTGAAGGGCAGTTTGCTGTTGGCGGTATAGCCACCCGTCAAGGCCGCCGGCGGAATGTCGTCGAGCTTGAAATGGATGTAGCTCAAGGTCGCGTCGATCATCAGGCCCATAGCCGGATGGGCCTCGGCCTCGAACTCCGCTCCATACAGCGTCGCCTTGCCGCCGTTGACCGGCACGACCCCGGGGAAGGTGCCCTGCGGAGGATTGTAGACGCACGAGGTTGAGGTGACGTCGTTGCAGATCGGCAGATTGGGATTCACGTAGGGCTGGAAGGTGCTCAGCACGATATTATTGTATTTGCTGAGGAATCCTGTGGCGTTGAAGCGCAGGCGGCGATCCAACAGGTCGCTCTTGAAGCCCGCTTCGTAAGAGTCCAGCGACTCGGATCCGAAGGGGACCACCTGGTTGGCGGCGAACGGCCTGGGATTGATCCCGCCGCTGCGGAAGCCCGTCGCCCACCTCGCATAGGCCATCAGCGCGGGCGAGAAGCGATAGTCCACCGAGACGCTGTAGTCCCAACGGGAGTCCCGGGATGTCGCGGTGCGTCCGTCGATCGGCGCCAGCGAGGGCGGCGGCGCTCCAGTGTTCGGGTCGATACGCGAGAAGGTGTAGTCCTTGCTCTCGTCTGTGTAGCGGATGCCCCCGGTGACGTTGAGCGCATTGGTCACGTGCCAGATGGCCTGCGCGAAGCCGGACTTGTTGAGCGTGGCGACCGGATCGTTGAGCAGGATGTCGAACTGGCCCGGGAACTGGACCCGCCCGCCCACGATGCTCTTCGCATCGAAGTAGAAGCCCCCGACAGTCCATTCGAGCGCGTTTCCGAACGATGACCCGTTGAGGCGGACCTCCTGGCTCAGCTGACGGTGCTGCTGCAGATTGTCGACGGTCTGGAAGTCGAACGGGGATTCGTCCGCGTCCTGCGTGTATTCGATCCGGTATCGCCGGTAGGCGGTGATCGACTTCAACGAGAGGGTGTCGGTCAGCCGCCAGTCTATCGTGCTCGAAACGCCCCAGTCGTGCACCGTGCTGATGGGGGCCACACTGTATCCCCCCTGGGTGACCAGCGTCCCGCCAGGCGTGTGATAGATGCCGCCTGGATCGGTGTAGGTGGAATAGGTGACGTAGGGATTGGACGGCACGAACTTCGAATCGTACGCGACGCCATTGAGGAAGGTGTCGGTGCGGTTGCCATAGAGCAGCGCCGATGCGGCCGGCCCGGAGTTGTCTTCGGTGATGTCCCCACTCAGGTTCACTTCGATCTTGTCCGAAGCGATCCAGCGAAGCTGCGCCCGTGCGGCGACCACATCCTTGCCGCCCTCATGCCCGAGAAGGCAGCTTGAGTTGTCCTGGTAGACGGGAACGCCCGAGCCCGGGTGGAGGCAGCCGTAATCGAGGCGCTTCATGTAGCCCGTCTGCCGTTCGGCGAAACCGGAAACGCGGAAGAAGAGCTTGTCCGGAACGACTGTGAAGTCGTACGCGCCACGGATTCGCAGGTGATTGCGGCTGCCATAGCCCGCTTCCAGATATCCTCCGCCGGCGCCATCGGGCTTCTTGGAGTACAGCTTGACGGCGCCGCCGATGGAATTCTTGCCCGCCAAGGTGCCTTGCGGGCCCCTCAGGATCTCGATCCGGTCGAGGTCGACCAGGTCAAAGGCCGTGCTGAGCAACGTCGAGTAGTAGACGTCGTCGACGTACATGCCGACGCCGGGCTCCAGCGCATAGCTGGTGTCAGCCTGGCCAATGCCACGGATGTACACCTGAGCGGCGGGCCCAAATAGCTGGCCGGCCGGCGTGATCTGAACGTTTGGCGCCTGACGCGCCACCTCGGTCACGTTGGTCTGGTTCCTGTTCTCCAACATCTGGGCGTTGACCGCAGTGATGGCGATTGGCGTGTCCTGCAGCTTCTGGCTGCGGAACTGCGCCGTCACGACGATTTCCCCGACTGTCGACGTGTCGGATGGCGCCTTGGTCGGCGCGGAGGGAGCAGACTGCGCCAGGGCCGCTGAGGCCAGGAACACGGGCGCCGTCGCCGCCAGCGCTAAAATGGACACGCTCGCGCGACCGCGCGCACGGATTCTTCCCCAAGCCATCTCGTTTCCCCCGCTCTTCTAAGGAGACGGTGAGTCCGCCCCACGCCGGCCGGAGCAACAGCCGACGAAGCACACATTTATCACGGGCGTACGAAATGTAAATTAGCGCTATGCGCACGGCTCAGGTGGGCGGGCGCCCCGCGTTTCGCAGCGCTCCGCGGTCCATCGCCAGGGCCGTCCGGATCCCGGGTCGGTCACGCATCCGCTCGATCCATTCAGTCAGGCGGGGCATGGATTTGGCATTGGCCATGTCGGGAAAAAGGCGAGGCAGCGCTCCCGCCATGTTGAAGGCCACGATGTCGCCAATCGAGAAGACCGACCCCGCGACCCAGGGCGAGCGCCGCAGCGCCTCCTCGAGACGTTGCGCCCCGACCCCAAGCCGGCGAAAGGATTCCTCCAGCCTGCCGGGGGCGAAATCCCCGAAGATGGCGGTGCGCCAGGCCTCACGCCGAGCGGGATCTGGCACGCGAGAGAGCAGCCGTTCGAGCTCTTCCGGCGGGCGCGCCCTGTGCATGGGCCCGATGAACCGGCTCCAGGCGATCATGCTGAGGGATGGACCGAAGTCGCGGTCCATGTAGCCGCTCCACCACCGCATGCGCCACCGCTCGCGTGGATCCTCCGGTCGTAGCGGCGGACCTTCGAACGCCTCGTCGATGTACTCGCACATCTGCGTGGACTCGATGAGGACACGGCCATCGTGAACGAGGACGGGCGCCTTGCCCTCCGGGTTGACCTTGAGAAACTCGGGGTCATGGGCGCCGAAGTTCGGCAGATCCACATAATGGCTGACGAACGGGACGCCCTTTTCGTGGAGGGCCATCATCGGCTTGCCGGAGTTGGCGTTCGGATCGCAGTGGTAGAGCTCGAGCATGGCTGTCCTCCGTCCGACCGTACATTCACTCGGCATCACGCCAATTTACATTCATTTCGTCCATGATAATTATTCCACCGGAGGCGCAAGCGCACGCAGCCTCGTTCGAGGATCAGCGCTCATGGACGTCGCAGGCAAGGCCGCCTTCATCACTGGCGGCGCGAGCGGCATGGGCTTCGGCATGGCGCAGGCTTTCCTCGCCGCGGGCATGAAGGTCGCCATCGCCGACATCCGCCAGGAGCATTTGGACCAGGCCATGGCGGAGCTTCAGCCGCGATGGGGCGCGGACGTGATGGCCGTCCAACTGGACGTCACGGACAGAGAGGGGATGGCCCAGGCGGCCGATGCCGTGGAGCACGCCTTCGGGAAGGTCCATGTGCTTTGCAACAACGCAGGCATCGGGGTCATCGGCCGGATCGTCGACTACACCTACGACGACTGGGACTGGATGCTGGACGTCAATCTGACCGGCGTCTTCAACGGCGTGAGGACGTTTCTGCCCCGCATCCTGGCGCATGGTGAAGGCGGCCACATCATGAGCACCGCCTCGGCCGGCGGTCTGTTCGTCGGCGACAAGGGGGGCCCCTACTCCACCGCCAAGTTCGGCGTGGTGGCCATGATGTGCTGCCTTCGCGACGACTTGGCGCGCGACGGGATAGGCGTCTCGGTGCTGTGTCCGGGAGCGGTCCGCACCAACATACACAAGACCGCAGAGCTGCGACCCGCCCGCTACGCGGACAGCTCGTTCGCGCCCGGGGAAGTGATCGCCGGCCAGTCGCCCGAAGACGCCGCGGCGGAACGGGAGGCGATGAACGCGATCGCGATGGATCCGCTGCAGATCGGCGAAATGGTGCTGGCTGCGGTCCGCGCCAATCGCCTTTACATCCTCCCCCAGCCTTTACAGCAGGTCGTTGGGCTCCGCCGCGACGCCATTCTGGCCTCCCTGCCGGACGAGCCCGTAAACCAGGAACGGCTCGCGGCGGACATTGCCATCCGGAAGATGATCGCCTCCGGCAGGCCTCTCGGGCGGTTGAGCTGAAGGCGATCAGCCTTCGGGCCGGGCTGTCTCGTAGACCTCGCCGAACTTCACACTGTACTTGCGGGCCGGACCGCCGGGAGGCGGAGGCGGACGGGGCGGCGGCATGGCGCCCAGGAGCTCTTCGAAATAGCCGTCGATGAAGATCCTGACTTCCGCGTGGGTCAGGATGTAGAGGTCGTTGTGCTTGACCCCGCGCACCACTTTGCGGCCGACCTCGTCGGGATCCATGGCGACGGCCATGGGGTTGGCCGGCGGGGATCCGCCCGCCGGGACAGCGCTCGTAGGCGCGCCGGCCTGGCCGGCCCGCAACCGGGACGTCGCGCCGCTCGATTTCGTCAGGCCCGGACAGAGCACGGATACGCCGACGTCCCGGCCGGCCAATTCCGCACGCAATGACTCCGTCAGGCCGGTGACCGCGAATTTCATCACCGAATAGACGCCCCCGCCGTGGAAGGGCGCGAGGCCTGCCAGCGAGGAGGTGTTGACGATATGACCGCCCTGGCCGTGCGCGAGGATCCTCGGCAGCATTGTGTGCACGCCGTTGATCGTGCTGCGGAGGTTTACGCCCAGCATCCAGTCCCAATCATCGAAGCTGGCGTCCCGCAGCAGGCCGGCTCCGCCCCCGACGTTGTTGCAGAGCAGATGGACCCGGCCGAACACGCTCTCGGCCTCGTCTGCCGCCCTGAGCCAATCGGCTCTGTCGGTGGCGTCGAGCCGCACGGTGTGCAACCGGTCGGCTCCGGACTGGAACTCCCCGCGGGCCTGCTCCAACGCCTCCGCCCGCACGTCGGCGACGACAACATTCATTCCTTCCGCGGCGAAGGCCCTGGCCATGCCGAGGCCCATGCCGGCGGCCCCGCCGGCGACGAACGCGGTCTTGCCCTTCAGGTCCTTCATGTCGAGCTCCCTATGACGACTTCGCCCGGCTGCGGCGGCGCTGACGATGTCTGGCCGTCGCCCTTGAGGCGGGTGTGGAATTCGCGCAGCAGCCTATCGGGGTCGCCGGCGCCGAAGACGTATCGGTCCGGCCTGACCAGCACCGCCCGCGCACCGTGCTCCGCCAGCCAGGCCTTCAGTTCAGCGGCGAACGGCTGCAGAGCCGGGGAGGACAGGCGGAAATGCCGCACGGCGCCATCGACGCGCCGCGCCTCGTCGTCGCTGATCAGCCAGGCTCCGTCGCCCAGCACATCATCCAGTCTGACGACCCCTGCGCCGGTTTCCGCCCAGGGTTGCGGGAAGATCTCCCCGGCCCCCGCGGCGTCCGGCAACAGACAGCCCTCCTTGAGCTTCAGTGACGGCGCGGCCGCGTGACGACCTGCAGCCCGATCGGCCAGCATCCGCTTGTCGCGCTCGGCAGCCACTTCGGGGTCAAGGGTGCAGACGACCCGTCCGATGCTGATGGCCTGCTCGACGATCTCCCGCACGTGCGGCTCCCGCTCGAGCTGATAGCTGTCGAGCAGGGCTTCACCGGCCTGCTCGTTGAGGATCAACGCCAGGCGCCACGACAGGCCCGCTGCGTCACGGATGCCCGAGCACATGCCCTGGCCGGCGAACGGGGGCATCTGATGAGCGGAGTCGCCGGCGAGAAGCACCCTCCCCTTTCGCCAGGTCTTCGCGACGAGTCCGTGGAACCGGTAGACCGCCCGCCGCTCGATCTCCACGTGCTCGGCGCCCCAGGGCTTCAGCCAGGCGCGGATCGAGGCTTCTTGCAGGGCCTGCTCGGGGGTGTCTTCGGGCCGGAGCATGAACTCCCATCGATGCCGCCCCGGCCCCATTTGCGTGCAGGTGGTGGGACGCGCCGGATCGCAGAGCTGAAGCGGACTGGGAGGAACCGTCACGCCGGGCGTCAAACGCGCATCGATGACCAGCCAGGGTTCGTCGAAGCCATAGTCGTCGAGCTCGATGCCGCATCCCTCGCGGACCGGGCTCCAGGCGCCGTCACATCCCACCAGGAAGCGCGCGCGCACGGCGCGGCGAAGTCCGCCCGACTCGAAATGCGCGATGATGTGGTCCGCGTGAGTCTCCGCCTGCACGAACTCGCAGCCCAGGCTCACTGTGGCCCTGGTCGATCTTTGAACAAGCGCCCGAAGGGCGTTCTCCACCGCCGGCTGATGGAACATGTACGCCTTGAACCAGCCGGAGGGTGTCTTGAGCCCCGTGTTCTCGAACCGGAGCAGCACCTCGCGGTCGGCATTGACGAAGTCGTAGGACGCGGCCAGCTGGGTATGCGGCAGGACCTCCTCGGCGATGCCGAGCTGCTGAAAAACCCGCATGATCTCGTCGTCGAAATGGGCGGCTCGAGGCAGCGGGTAGACTTCGGTCGACTTCTCGGCGGCGAAGACGCGGACTCCGTACCTGGTCAGCAAAGCAGCAAGCGTCGCGCCGACCGGCCCCAGGCCGACGATACAGACGTCGAACTGTTCCTCGGGAGAGGACTCGATCGCCAACTAGACCTCCGCCTCGCACACGGCTTCGATCGCGCCGAGGCCATCGATTTCGCATCGCACCCGGTCGCCCGGCTTCAGGAAGCGCGGGGGCTTCATGGCCGCCCCGACCCCTCCGGGCGTGCCGGTGAAGATGAGGTCCCCCGGCTCGAGGGTCATGGCCTTGGACAGGTGCTCGACCTGGGCCCAGACATCGAACACGAGCTGGTCGGTGTTCGAGTTCTGCCGGAGCTCGCCGTTGACCAGACAGCGGATCGCGTGGCCGTGAGGGTCGCCGAACTCGTCGGCTGTCGTGATCCAGGGTCCGAATGGCGCGTGCGTGTCGAACGACTTGCCGAGGACCCATTGCGGGGTCTGCCTTTGCCAGGTCCGTTCGCTGACGTCGTTGCCGACGCAGTAGCCGAACACGGCCTTCGGCGCCTCCGCGCGGGAGATGTGGCGCCGGCGTGCGCCTATGACGGCGACCAGTTCGACCTCGTAATCGACCGTGTCAGCCACCTTCGGGATCTGGACTGGATCGAAGGGACCGTTGACCGAGGAAGGCTGCTTGCAGAACCAGACCTGGTTCTCGGGCTTGGGAAGGCCGCTTTCGGCGATGTGGTCGGCGTAGTTGAGGCCGATGGCCATGATCTTACCCGGCCTGTCGATGGGGGCCAGCAGCCTGGCCTGGTCCAGCCCGAGGAGGTCGCCGGCGGCTTCGGCCAGGCGCCGGACCTCGCTCTCCAGCTCGGGCCAGCGGGCGATCAGGCCGGTCATGTCCGTCGGCAGGGCCGTGCCGCGGGTGAGCGGAACGAGGCCCCGCTCCGTCACCGCGCCGAGCTCCGGCGCCGCGCCGGCTGTAAAGGTTGCAAGCTTCATTCGATCGGTCCCCGGAACAGGTTGCTGGCGGTCACGCCATGGTCGGAGGCGCGCTGGGGCCCCATTGGACGCCCACGAACTGCTCGAAGCTCGCCTTGTTGGACCCGTCGGCGGCAGTCAGCAGGTCGCCGTCGGTCCAGTGCTCGATCTTGTGACCCCAGGGATCGCGCCAATAGTCGAACACCTGGCTGCCGAGCACGTGGCGTCCGACGCCCCATTCGTGGTGATGGCCGCGGGCGGTCAGGTGATTGGCGCCGCCCATGAGGTCGTCCAGGTCCCGGACCTCGAAGGCGGCGTGGTGAAAGTCGGGCCCTTCCGGATGGTTGATCAGGAAGAGGGTGTGGTGGTCGGTCGGGACCTCCCCGCGATCGCAGCGGAAGAAGGCTCCCGCCGGGACGCCCGGGCTGAGCTCGACCTCATCGGAGGTGATCAGCCCGAAGCGCTCCTTGTACCATTGCTCCGACCGGCGGAAGTCCGTGACCTTGACGACGCAATGCCCGAGCCGGACGACGTGAGCGGGACCGAAGGCGATCCGCTTGGGCGACCGCAGCCGTTTGCGCTCCCCGGCCGAGTTCCATGGAGCCGAAAGCCCGTCCTCCATGGGCGCGGCGGGCGCCTGACCCGCGATCACCTCGACCTGGAACCCGTCCGGGTCGGTGAGGCGGACGACGCTCCCGCCGCCCGGAGCCGCCAGGGGCTCGATCGACAGGCCTTCGTGCGCCGCCAGCTGCTCGAGATCCTTGACGCTCGCGGCTCTCAGGCCAAGACCGACGAAGCCAGGGGCGCCCGGCTCGGTGACATGGACGAACGGGCTTGGGCCGCCGCCGCGCATGAACAGCCGTCCGTCGGCCGTCCCCGCGAAGGTCAGCCCGAAGTCTTCGAGGAACGACTGCATGCGCCCGAGGTCGGGCGCGCGGAAACGTACGAAGGCGATGTCCTCAATCTTGATGATGCTCATGGCGCGTCCGGTCACGCAGCCGCCCTCGACCCATTCCGCATTGACCCAAAAGCATTCCTGGGCGGCATGCCGTCCGGCGGCGGCGTACGCATAAACATCATATCCATATTGTTGGTTATTGCCACGCGTTCGAGCGCACGAAGGCGCGCCCGTACGGCTTCAGCCCCACCGTCAGGATGACCGCGCCGATGGGCCCAAGCACCATCGCCGCGAGCAGCAAGGCGTAACGAAGCTTGGCCTCGTCGTGGAAGACCACGTCGGTCAGGAGCGCGATGATCACCGGTCCCAAGCCGTAGCCGATGCAGTTGTAGATGAAGAGGTAGAGGGCGCTGATCTGGCCGCGCATGCGATTCGGCGTCACGGCCAGCATCGCTGCGTTTTCCGAGCCGATTGTCGAGGTCGCGACCAAATTCGTCCAGCCGACCAAGGCCAGCGCCAGCCAGGGCGAAGGCATCAGCGGCATGGCGATGAAGGCGGGCAGGTTCACCCAGGCGCAGACGGCGGTGAGCCGAAGATTCGCATCATCATGGCCGCGGCGGTGCAGCCATTCGGTGATCCGGTACCCGACCAGCAAGCCGATGGGCGAGACCACCAGAGCCAGGATCCCGGCGGTCAGGCCGTACTGGCCCGAACCCCATCCGTAGGTGCGGTGGAAGAATGCCGGGGTCCAGGAGGAGATTCCGACGCCGAGAACCGAACGGAACGCCAGTCCACCGAACAAGACCGAATAGACGGCCCAGTTCGCCCGAAGGAACCCAAAGATCTCCGCGGCGGGCAGCGGCTTGCCCGGGTCCTGGCCCTCGACGAGCCCGCGCCGCGCGGGCTCCTTGGTGGTGAAGAACATCAGGGCGATGAAGAGACCCGGCGCTCCCACGATCAGGAAGGTGAGCTGCCAGGGGTAGAAAAGCCCAAGGATCGGCAGGTGAACCGCCGGGATTCCAGACAGCGCATGCACCAGGCCGCCTCCGAAAAGCAGCGAGAATGCGGATCCGAAAACGAACGCGAACCCCATCAAGGACATCGCCTTCGGCAACCGCTCACGCGGGAAAAGGTCGGAGATCATCGATGAGATGGCGGGCGACACGGCGGCGTCGCCGGCGCCTACCCCGACCCTGCACAGCGCAAGCTGCCAGAAGCTGTGGGCGACGCCGCAGAGCATGGTGCTGACGGCCCAGGCGACGACGCTCAGACCCAAGATCAGCCGCCGGCTGCCCGTGTCGATCCACCGCGAGATCGGCAGGCCGAGCAGCAGGTAGAAAATGACGAAGGCGAAGCCCATGATCGCGCTGAGCTGGGTGTCTGCGAGATGGAGGTCGCGCTTGATGGGTTCCACCAGCAGGCCGATCAGCCCTCGGTCGAGATACTGCACGGTGAGGACGAGGCTGAAGACGAAAACCGCCCACCAGGCCTGTCGCGGGGCTGGCCATGACTGCCCGACCACGGGGGACCCCTCGGTCGCTCGCGCCACGTGATCCATGCAGCCCTCCCGTGGCCGCGAACGCCATGGCTGCGGCTCATTTACATTTCATATAGTCGGTTTGTATGGTCCGTCAGAGACCGAGTCAAACGTGAGCCCGCCCCCGCGGCGGGGTTCCGAAACCAGGAGGGACGGAATGCTCGAGCTCTATCACGCCGAACCGGTGGCCAATTCCGTGAAGGTGCTGATCTGCCTGAAGGAGAAGGGCGTCGAGTTCAGCAGCCACTACGTCAATCTGCTCCTCTTCGAGCAGCACGCCCCGGAATATCTGGCGGTCAATCCTGACGGGGTGGTTCCCACGCTTGTCCACGACGGCGCCGCCATCACCGAGTCGTCCGTCATCAACGAGTACCTCGACGACGTCTTCCCCGATCCGCCGCTGCGGCCGACCGATCCAGTTGAGCGGGCGAGGATGCGGATCTGGACAAAGTACATCGATGACTACTTCGGTCCGGCCGCCAGCCGCATCGGCTGGCACTTTCTGCTGCATCCCATAGCCAGCCGACTCTCGCCCGAGGAACGTGAACAGCGCCTGTCGCGCATCCCGATGGCGGACCGGAGGGAAAAGTGGGCCACCATCGCCGGAACATCCTTCACGGCCGAGCAACTGGCGGACGCGCGCCGCCAGGTCCTCGAAGGCGTGGGCAAACTGGAAGCGTTGCTCCGCAACCATCTGTGGACAGCCGGCGCGACCTTTTCCCTTTCCGACATCGCCAGCTACTGCGTCGCGCCGGCGCTGCCTCGCCTCGCGCCGGACGCTGTCAACCGAGACGCGACTCCCAGGATCATGGATTGGCTCGATGCGATGAATGAGCGGCCAGCGGTCAAGGCCGCGCTAGCCATGCCCAACAAGGTGCCCGAGACCCTTGCGGCGCTAGGCTTTCCGCCGCCGGCTCCT
>Ga0265338_10008141_pt1 | contig 12795 bp, 12 predicted proteins | sample 42126metaG_FD_193579 | JGI IMG/M metagenome (GOLD analysis project Ga0265338, IMG submission 193579) | Rhizosphere microbial communities from Carex aquatilis grown in University of Washington, Seatle, WA, United States - 4-21-26 metaG | ecosystem: Host-associated > Plants > Roots > Rhizosphere... | reverse complement strand
AACACCGTCGCCAGACCGACGACGCTAGGGGCGTGTCAGGTTCGGTTGCAGCTGTCGACGTTGTTCGTGCCGAGGGCGACGCGCGCGAACTTCTGCGTGGCGAAGTTCAGCTCGTTCGTCGCCTTCGAGCAGGAGAAGACGCCGGTCAGGGCGCCCGCGTCGAGGGCGCTGCGGAAGCCGGCGGCGGCGCGGTCGAGCGCCTCGTCCCAGCCTGCTTCGCGGAGCTCTCCGTTCTCCCGCACGAGCGGTGTCGTCAGCCTTGCGTTGCGCTTGGCCATGCCCGGAGACTAGAGCGCTAGGGTGCCGGAGTGCTGAGTGACGGGTTCCGGGTCGCGGCCGAGAGCAAGGACTTCTCGAAGCTCGAGGAACTCTTCGCCGAGGACGTGACGTTCCGCAGCCCGGCCGTCTTCAAGCCGTACGAGGGCCGCGATGCGGTCGCGATGCTCCTGACCGCGGTGTCGCGCGTGTTCGAGGACTTCCGCTACACCGATCAGATCGAGACCGGCGACGCGGCGGCGCTCGCGTTCAGCGCCACTGTCGGCGACCGAGAGCTCGACGGCATCGACCTGCTGCGATTCGACGGCGAAGGGAGGGTGCGCGAGATGGCCGTGTACATCCGCCCGCTCAGCGGCCTACACGCGCTCGCCGAGGCGATGCAGCGCGCGCTCGGCTGAATCGTGTCGTCGAAGCCGGAATTGCGCCGCGCACTCGAGGCTCGCCGCCGGGCACTGACGCCGGACGAGGTCGCCGCCGCGAGCCGGACCGTCCTCGAACAGCTGCAGCAGACCGTCGACTGGTATTCGGTCCGCTCCGTCCACGTCTACCGCTCGGTCGCCGAGTGGGGTGAGCTCGACACGACGCAGCTCGTCGCCTGGCTCGAGCAGGAGTGGCCGGAGATCGAGGTCGTTCAGCCGACGATGAGCAAGGACCAGCCGTTCCCGGCGCAGCAGTTCGACCTCATCCTCGTCCCAGCCCTCGGCTTCGACCGCGACAACAACCGCCTCGGTCTCGGTGCCGGCTGGTACGACCGCTTCGTCGCTCAACAACCGGAAGCGCAGAAGATCGGCGTCGCCTACGCGTGGGCCTGCGTCGGGGACGGCATCCCCGTCGAGCCGTGGGACATGAAGCTCGACCGCGTCGCCACCGGCTGATGTCTTCGCCCGACGTGTCCGGTCGGATCGCGCTGGAGCTCAGCCGGGTGCGGGGCGTTCCCGTAGCGACGTAGGTCGCTCTCGCACTTCAAAGAAGTCCCAGATCGCGTCCGCGATCAGCATGGCTGTCACCTGTTCGCCGTCGGGGTCGTCTAACCGGTGAATCGCGATCTGCGCCGACAATTCCTCGTGGATCTTGGCGGTAAGCCACGTGAAGGTTGCTCTCTCCTCTGGACTGAAAGGATCGTTCTCCATTCGCCAACCCTCCTAGGAGCTAAGCGCTTCGCCGAAGCGGGCGCGCTTCACGAACTGCCCGACGCCTGGCTCGGCAACGAGCTGGCCGCCTTCGACGATGACGTTGCCGCGCACCATCGTCAGTTCTGGCGCGCCGGTCACCGTCATTCCTTCGTAGAGGTTGTAGTCGGCCTTCGAGTGGTGCGACGCAGCGCCGAGCGTGTGCTCCTTCGCTGGATCGAAGATCACGATGTCCCCATCGGCGCCCGGCGCGATCGTGCCCTTGCGCGGATAGAGGCCGAAGAGCTTCGCAGGCTGCGTCGCGAGGAGGTCGACCATCCGGTTCAGCCCGATCCGCCCCTCGTTGACGCCGAAGTGGTGGATCATCACGAGCCGGTCCTCGAGGCCGGGGGCGCCGTTCGGGATCTTCGTGAAGTCGTCCTTGCCGAGCGTCTTCTGGCCGTCCCAGAGGAACGCGCAGTGGTCGGTCGAGATCGCCGAGAGCGCGTCCGTGCGCACCGCGTCCCAGAGGACGGCGTGATTCGAGGCATCCCGGGCGGGTGGGGAATAAACGTACTTCGCACCATCGAAGCCGGGCCGTGCCAGATCGTCTATCGACCGGAAGAAGTACTGCGTGCACGTCTCGCCCCAGACGTCCCACCCAAGCTCACGCGCGCGGCGGATCGGCTCGACCGCCTCCTTGCATGTGACGTGGACGACGTAGAGCGGCGAGCCTGCGATGCGCGCGAGCTGGATCGCGCGGTTCGTCGCCTCGCCCTCGAGCTCCGGCGGGCGCGTCAGCGCGTGGTGGATCGGCGCCGTCTCTCCGCGCCCGAGCGCCTCGCGCACGAGGACGTCGATCGCGTCGCCGTTCTCCGCGTGCACCATCACGAGCGCTCCGCTCCCCGCCGCGACCTGCATCGCCTGGAAGAGCGTCAGGTCGTCGACCTGGAGGACGTTCTTGTACGCCATGAAGAGCTTGTACGACGTGATCCCCTGCTCGGGCAGCGACGCGAGCTCCTCGAGCGTCCCGCCCGCGAGGAGGTCGGTGACCGCGATGTGGAAGCCGTAGTCGATCAGCGCCTTTCCGTTCGCCTTCGCGTGCCAGGTGTCGAGCGCCTCGCCGAACGTCTGTCCCTTTCCCTGGATGCAGAAGTCGACGTGGCACGTCGTGCCTCCGAACGCGGCTGAGGCGTGACCCGACTCGAAGTCGTCGATCGTCACCGTGCCGCCGAACGGCATGTCGAGATGCGTGTGCGGATCGATGCAACCCGGCAGGACGTACTTGCCGGCGGCATCGATCACGCGGTCGGCGTCGACCTCGAGCGAGCGCCCGACCTGATCTATCTGCTCGTCCGTGACGTAGACGTCGGCGACGTAGTCGTCGGTGGCGGTGACGACCCGACCACCTTTGATGAGGATCGACATCGGGGGCGACTCTAGTCCCTTACTCCGGCAGGGTCGGGTGGTCCGTGGGGTAGATGCCGACCGCAAAGCCGTACACCTTGTCGCCGGAGCGCGGCAGCCGGTCGAATTCGTCGACGAGCTCGGACATCCGTTGCCAGAACTTCGACGCCTGGGGCTCCGAGATGCGCGCGTGCCGGATGAAACCCCAGAGCTTCCCGTCGCGGAACGCCGCCGCCGACTCGTGCGCCGCGACCTCGAAGTCGTTGAAGTCGCGAGGCATCTCCTCCCCGCTCGGCCCTCGCTCAACGCCGACGAAGAACATCCGCGCGGTCCGGCCGTAGAAACGTTCCTCGATCGCGCGCACCCGCCGTGTGCGGACGACGCGGATGAGGCCGGCCTCGGCGAGCACCTTGACGTGATGCGCGACGGTGCTCTTCGGCCGCTCGAGCGCGGCGGCGAGCTCGGTGACCGTCGCGGCGCGCTCGTGGAGGAGGCCGAGGATCACGTTCCGCGCCGGGTGGCTGAGCGCTCTGACCTGCGCCGGCTCCGTCAGCGCTATGCGATCGGCGAGCTCGTAGTCGGGCGGCTGTGGGTTGTCGGCCATCGCTCAATGAACTAGTATTGCGGATCGTTCCAACTTCATGGATCAATACTACGAGGAGAACCGGATGACCGAAGTCGTGATCTACCACCACGTTCAGGGCCTGACCGACGGAGTGCGCGCGTTCGCGGACGAACTGCGCAAGGACGGCCACACCGTCCACACGCCCGACATGTTCGGCGGGCAGACGTTCCCGACGATCGACGACGGGATCGCGTTCGCCCGCGAGCAGGGCTTTGGGGAGCTCGTGGCGCGCGGCGTCGCCGCCGCGGACGATCTGCCGCCGGACGTGGTCTACGCCGGCTTCTCGTTCGGCGCGATGCCGGCGCAGCAGCTCGCCCAGACCCGGCCCGGCGCCCGCGGCGCGCTGCTCATTTACGGAGTCGTGCCGTTCACGGAGTTCGGTGACGCATGGCCCGAGGACGTACCGGTGCAGATCCACGCGATGGAGAACGACGCGTGGTTCGTCGAGGATCTGCCGTCCGCGCAGGCGCTCGCCGACTCGACCGACGCAGCCGAGCTCTTCCTCTATCCCGGCGACAAGCACCTGTTCGCCGACGCCTCGACGGCCGACTACGACGCCGACGCGGCCGCGCTGCTGATGGAACGCGTCCGCGCGTTTCTCGCGGGTATCTGAGTAGTTACCACGCGGAGCGGGGGTTGACATCCATATCAATCCTGCTATAGGTTCCCCATAGCAGGATTGCGATATTGGAGATGAACACTCCCCAACTCCAGCGCGTTCAAGTGGCGTCGTGAGCGACGACGTCCAGGCACAGCTCGACGAGTTCGCACGGCAGCTGGCCGCGCTGACCGCCAAGTTCGAGATGCTGCAGCGCCAAGTGGGCCAGGCATCAAGGGCGGCACGGCCGGGCGCGGTCCCGGACGATGTCCCGGCTTGGCTCCAGCCGCTCGACGATCTCTTCTGGTCGGGAGAGCACAAGAAGGCGCTTCGGATGGCCGAGGAGGTGGGGGGACTCGACCGCTACCCGACGGAGCGGCTCGAGGATCTCCTCGCCTACCTTCGGCGCATCGACACGCCGGAGTGGAAGCGGCGTGACGACCTGATCTACGTGATCGAGCACAACCTCAGCCACAGGCGTGCACCCCAACCGGCCGCCTCGCGGCAACCGTTCCCGACACCGAGCGCGCCGCCGGCGTCCGCCAAGGCGCCGGCGCAGCCGCCAGCCCCGCCCCGCGAGCCACGCTCCCCACGGCCGCGAATCGAGCTCGACCTGCTGGGCCCGCGCGCCCTCGCCATCGCAGGCGGGATCGTGACCTTGCTCGGGATCGTCTTCTTCTTCGTCCTCGCCGTGAACCGCGGCTGGATCGGACCGAACGCCCGCGTCGCCCTCGGAGCGATCGCGGCATCGCTCGTCTTCGGGAGCGGCCTCGAGTTGAAGCGGCGCTACGGCACGACCTACTCGACGCTCGCCGCCGTCGGCGCGGGCATCGCGGGCGGCTACGCAACGCTGCTCTCCGCCGCGGCGCTCTACCACATGCTCTCGGACTTCGAGGGGCTCCTCGTCGCCGTCGGCATCGCCGCCGTCGGCCTCGTCACCGCGATCGCCTGGCGATCGCAGATCGTCGGCGGGATCGGCCTGCTCGGGGCGATGATCGTCCCCGCCTTCGTCTCTGCCCAGGGCGGCGTGACCGTCCTGCCGGTCGCCTTCGTCGCCGTCGTCTTCGCCGTGCTAGCGGGAGTCTCGCTCTGGCTCGGCTGGCGTTGGCTCCTCGTAGCCGGCGCGCTCGCGAGCGCGCCGCAACTCCTCGTCCTCGCCTTCGCCCCGGCGTATAAGTACCAATCGCCGCACGGGGTGCTCGCCATCGTCGCGCTCTTCTTCGTCCTCTATGCCGCGACCGGCGTCGTGCGCCAACTACGGGTCACTTCTACGCGGGTCGACCCTCTCGCGACGCCGTTCATTCTGGGCGCCGGTCTGATTGCGGGCGGCTCACTCGCGCGGCTTCTTGCGACCAATGAGCAGCGCGGCGTCGCATTGCTCATCCTCGCGGGCGCCTATGTCCTTCCTGCCGCGTTCTTCTTCACCCGGCCGCGAACCCAGGATCTGAGCGCAATCCTGACCTTCGCGACCTTCACGCTCACAGCTATCGGGTTTGCCCTGGCCCTGCACGGCGACGCTATCGCGTACGCCTGGGCCGCCGAGGCGGCGGGACTTGCCTGGCTCGCGCGGACGGTGCGCGAGATCCGCTTCCAGCTCTGGTCGGGCGTCTACCTCGTTCTCGCCCTGATCCACTCGTTGTTCGACGCGCCGCCCCGGCACCTGGATTATCCGGGCCTGAGTCCCGATGCTGTGACGGCACATCCGGCTTCCGGCGTCGGGACGATCGTCGCCGTCGCGGCCGCCGCAGCGGTCTTCTCCTTCTACGCGCGGCCATGGAGCGAGGACGAGCTCCCGGACGGCCAGCGCCTGCGCGCCGAGGTCTACGAGGGCTTCGCCGAGATCCATCGCTCGCTTCGCCTCGGCACTGCCTGGCTGACTCTCCTCCTCTCGACCTTCGCGGCCTCGCTCGGCGTGCTCGCCCTTGTCCCGAGCTTCACCTGGGCCACGGTCGCCAACGCCGGCATCTGGATGGCGATCGGGCTCGTACTGCTCGCGTTCGGCCTCCGCCGCGCCGTCGAGCACCTCCGCCTTGGCGCGCTCGTCTGGCTCGGCCTAACCGGGTTCCTGGCGTTAGTCCAAGCCTCACGCTTCCTCGCGGACAACCCCCGGACGGTCGCGGTCGCCGTTGTCGGTGTGGCTGCCCTGGTCACGAGCTTCGCGTACGGGATGAGCCGGCACGACGGCGTCGATCGCGGAACCGTCATGTCCGCGCCGATCGCCCTGATCTCTCTCGGGCTGCTCATCTACCCGATCGCCTACCGCCTCGACGGTCGCTGGGAGGGAGCCGCTCTGCTCGGGCTTGCGGCGCTCTACGCCGTCATCTCGGTCACTCTTCACCGCCGGACGGCGCGCAATCCCAGCACCGTTTTCTGGGCGCTCGCGCTCGGAGTGGCCGCTGCCGCCGACGTCCTGCTCCTCCACGGCACATACGCCGTGCTCGGCTGGGCGGCCACGGGCGTGGCCGTGGGCTGGCTCGCCCGCCGCGTGGCCGAGCCCCGGCTGCAGTTCGGCGCGGTGGCCCTCGTGGGGCTCGCCGTCGTGTGGGCCTTTGCGATCCAGGCCCCGCCGACGCATCTCTTCACGACGCTCCAGCACCCCGCGAATGGGACAGCGTCGATCTTCATCGCGGCTCTCGCGGTCGCAGGGGTGGCGTTCTTCGCGCGCGCCGAGCTCGGCCGCCTCCAGTTCCTCCGGACGGCGCCGCGGTGGCTAGCCGGCGGCCTCGCGGTCTACGGGCTCTCCCTTCTGATCCTCGAGCTCGTCGAACGCATCTCGAGCACCGGCCTCCACACGGAGTTCCAGCGTGGCCAGACCGCGGTCAGTGCCTTCTGGGGATTGCTCGGTCTCGCACTCCTGTACGCCGGTCTGAAGCGGCGCCGGCGGATGCTCCGGATCGCCGGGCTCGCGTTCTTCCCAATCAGCCTCGCGAAGATCTTCCTCTTCGACCTGCCGTCGCTCAGCTCGGTGACACGTGCCCTGTCGTTCCTCGCGGTCGGCGCCGTTCTCCTGCTCGGCGGCTTCTTCTACCAGCGGCTGATCTCCGCCAGGGACGAGCCGCCGCCGTCAGTGCCTGCGGCCTGAGATCGTTCCCGCGGCCGGAGATCGTGAGGTCTAGCTGGGAAAGACCAAGGACCGCATGCGCGGTCCTTGGTTAATGGCCTCACGACTCCCGGACGTAGTGATCCCGGAGGCTGCCGTCAAAAGCTGCCGCCATTGCGGCAGCAGCGCTTGAACGCGCGCCCCGAGCCGCACGGACAGAGGTCGTTGTTGCCGAGCTTTTCGAGCAGTTCCTTCTCACCCCCGCGGATTGCGCGCGAGCCGCGCTTGACCTGTTGCTCGGATGGATAACCCGCGCCTCCGCTTGCTCATCGGCTCAAAAAGATGCTCCGTTGTCTTCATGCCTGGCCATCGCTGGCCTCCTTTCCGTCGACCCTCCGGAGCTGACGGTAGCCGCAAGCGCTAGTGGCCGCGGCCGGAGATCGTCCCGGCGACGCGGGCGAAGAGCGACGCTTTCCCGGTTCTGAGTTCGCGCCGGTCCGCGGCGCCGAGGAGCTTGTGCACGGCGTGGATTCCGGCGTAGCGGAAGGGCTCCGGCTCCCAGTTCCGCTCGAGCGGCCCGACCCACGGGAGTCCCGTGAGCTCGGTGTCGTGGCCGAGGATTAGGTCGCGAAGCGTGCGCGCGGCGAGGTTCGCGGCCGCGACGCCGTCGCCCGCGTAGCCACCCGCCCACGCGAGCCCGCGTGCCGCGTCGACACCGACCGCCGGCCGCCACGTCCGGCTCACGCCGAGCACTCCCTGCCACGCGGCTGCGACTTCCGCGTCGATGCCGAAGAGATCGCGGACGCGCCCGCGCAGGTGCTCGACGACGGAACGCGGCGGCGGGAACTCGCGCGCGGTGCCCGAGCCGAAGACGTACGGGACGCCGCGACCGCCGAGCGCGATCCGTCCGTCGGCCGTCCGCTGGAGGTACGTGTACAGGTTGCGGCCGTCGAGCATCGTCTCGCAGCCTTCCCAGCCGAGCTCCGCCCAGACGTCCGCGGGAAGCGGCTCGGTCGCGATCATCGCGCTCGTCACCGGCGCGAGCTGACGGCGCAAGCCGGGCAGGTCGGCGGTGTACGCCTCGGTCGCGCGGACGATCCAGCGCGCGCTCACCTCGCCGCCCGGTGTGCGGACGCGGCCGGGACCGAGCTCGAGCGCCGGTGCGCGCTCGTAGATCGTCGCGCCGGCCCGCTCGGCGGCGTCGGCGAGGCCGCGCACGAGCTTCGCCGGTTGCACGCGCGCGCAGTGCGGGCTGAAAAGCGCGCCGAGAGCGCCCTGGACGCGGACACGCGCCGCGAGCTCGTCGACGCCGAGCAACTCTTCGTCGCCCTGCTGCGCGCGAAGACGGTCGAGCTGCACCGCCGTCTGAGCGACGGTGAGCGTGCCGCCCTTCACGTAGTCGCACTCGATGCCCTCCTCCGCGACGCGACGGCCGATCTCGTCCACGGTGTTGCGAATCGCGCTCTCGAGCGCCGCGTCGCGAGGCCCGGCGAGCGCGCCGAGCACCCAGCCGCCGTTGCGTCCCGAAGCGCCGAACCCAACCACCTCCTTCTCGACGACGACGACCTCGAGGGACGGATCGGCGCGCCGCAGCTCGAGCGCCGTCCAGAGACCGGTGTAGCCGGCACCGACGATGCAGACGTCCGCCTCGACGCGCCCTTCGAGCGGGGGGCGCTCGGGTGCCGGACCGAGCTGCTCGAGCCAGAACGAGACGGCCATGTGGCGAGACAGTACGCTCGGGGCATGCGCGTCCGCGTCGGGCTCGTCGTCCTCCTTGTCGCCCTCGTCTGCGCCGCCGGATCGAGCGCCACGACGCCGCTCGCGGTGCTCGGCTTTCAGTCCGACTACTCCCCCGCGCACCTGATCGGCGACAACGCGAAGGCGATGTCGGTCGTCGGCATCGACGGCGTCGACCTGACCGGCCCCGGAACCGTGTCCAAGCCGACCGCTGCCGACCGGCGCCAGCTCGCGGCTGCCCACGCGCACGGGCTGCCGGCCGTCCTCCTCGTCGCGAACTGGTCGGACAAGGTCAACGACTTCTCCGAGCCGCTCGCCCACGAGACGCTCGGCAGTACGCAGAAGGTGGACGACGCCACAGCGGCACTGGCTGCCGCTGTCGTCGACGAAGGCTTCGATGGCGTGTCGGTCGATCTCGAGTCGCTCGCACGGCGCGACACGGCCGGCCTGACGCACTTCGTCTCCCGCCTGCGCTCCGAGCTACCGAGCGACGACTCGCTGACGATCTGCATCTCCGCGACGACGTCGCACAGCGCCTACGCCGCGATGGGCTACGACCTGCCTGCGCTCGCGGCGAGCGCCGACCAGATCGTGCTCATGACCTACGACGACCATGGGCCATGGGAGAAGACGCCGGGGCCGATCGGCCCGCTCCGCTGGCAGCGGGCCTCCGTCGCGGCGCTCGAGCAGGACGTCCCCGCGGACAAGATCTTCCTCGGCGTCGCGAACTACGCGTACGCGTGGCGGCCGCACTCGGTCGACTCGCTCACGGTCGCCCAGGCGCGGAGGCTCGCGGCCCGCTGGCACGCCCAGCCGCACTGGGTCGCGTCGGCGGGCGAGTGGCGCGCGAAGCTCATGGACGGCTCCACGGTCTGGTGGTCGGACAAGCGGTCGATAAGCGTCAGGCTGAAGCTCGCGCACACGCTCGGCGTCCACGGATGTGCCGTTTGGTCGCTCGGGACCGGCGACCGCCTCCCGTAGCGCTACTTCACCGCCTGCTTCACGAGCGTGGCGATCTTCTCCTCGTCGCCTTTGCTCAGCTTCGTGACCGCGTAGACGATCGGCCACATCGCCCCGGCGTCGAGCTTCGCGTCCTGGTTGAACCCGAACTCGGAGTAGCGCATCTTGAACTTGCCGGAGTTCTTGAAGTAGCAGACGACCTTGCCGTCGGAGTTGGCGTAGGCCGGCATCCCGTACCACGTCTTCGGCATGAGCGCGGGCGCCGCCTTGCGGACGAGCGCGTCGATCTTCTTCGCGAGAGCACGATCTGCCGGCGTCATCTTCTTGAACGCATCCTGGATGGCCTTCTCGCCGTCCTGCGTCTCCTTCAGCTCCTTTACGCGGGCGCGCATCGCCGCCTTCTCCTCAGCCGAGAACTTCTCCGTCATGCGATTCCTTTCAGGGGGGACTTGACAACGTTGTCCCAAGTATGAAAGAGTCGTCGAGTCGAAGCCCGTGGACTGCGCAAGCGGTTTGCGGGCTTCGGCATTTCTGCGCCCAGAACCTGACCCTTCTTGGTCGGAACTGCGCGGCGCGGGTTTCTTTTCCGACAACACGGGGGACACCGATGTCCACGGCGTTATCTCTGCAGCGGACCCACGCGCAGGGACGGCGGTGGCATCGCCCGGTAACAGAAAGACATAGGAGGGAACCCAAATGGAGTCGATTGGTTGGGGAAAGCGCAGGACTCGACGCCTTGGCATCCTCGGCGCGGCCGCGCTCGTCGTCCTGACGCTTGCCGCATGCGGCGGGGGCTCGTCGAGCAACACCACCACGAACGGCGGCGGCACGAAGGTGAGCGGCGGAACGGCCCACTGGGCCGAGGCGCCTCAGGCGACGCCGAACTACATCTTCCCGTTCGCATCGTTCTCGTACTTCAGCGTCGCGAACCTCACGCAGTTCCAGGAGCTCATGTTCCGGCCGCTCTACTGGTTCGGCCAGGGCCAGACTCCGAACCTCAACGAGAGTCTCTCGATCGCGAACCTTCCGTCGTACTCGAACGGCGGCAAGACCGTGAAGGTCACGCTCAAGCCGTACAAGTGGTCGAACGGCGAGCAAGTGACGCCGCAGGACGTCATCTTCTGGCTCAACATGATGAAGGTCGAGAAGACGATCTGGGCCGGCTACGTCCCCGGGACGATCCCGGACGACATCACGTCGATCACGACGAGCGGCAAGACGCTCACGTTCCAGCTGTCGAGCAACGCGAACTCGAACTGGTTCACGTACAACGAGCTCTCGCAGATCACGCCGATGCCGATGGCCTGGAATCTCACCGGCAGTGGCCAGGTGGCGACGTGCGGCACTGCGTCGTTCTCGTCGATCACGACCACGACCACGAAGGACAGCAAGGGGAACGACGTCCTGACCCCGGTCTCGCCCGAGGCGAAGTCGTGCGCGGCGGTGTACACGTACCTCGACAGCCAGGCGAAGAAGATCTCGGGCTACGCCACTAGCCCGCTCTGGAGCGTCGTCGACGGCCCGTGGAAGCTGTCGAACATGGACACGAGCGGGAACGTGACGTTCGTCCCGAACACGAAGTACTCGGGCCCGATCAAGCCGACGCTGTCGAAGTTCGTCGAGCTCCCGTACACGTCAGACAACGCGGAGTTCAACGCGCTGGCGGGCAACCAGGTCGACCTCGGCTATCTCCCGACGCAGGACATCCAGTCGCCGGCGACCTCCAGCGGCAGCGGGCCGTGCGACATCAAGCCGGGAGCGAACAACCCGCGCCTCTCGGGCTACAACATCGTGCCGGTCTTCGGCTGGTCGATCAACTACTTCCCGTACAACTTCCAGTCGACGGGGAACGGCGGGCAGGCCGGCAAGATCTTCAGCCAGCTCTACTTCCGGCAGGCATTCCAGACGCTGGTCAACCAGCCGCTCTACATCAAGAAGATCGACAAGGGCTACGGCGTGCCTACCTACGGCCCGGTGCCGGTCTGCCCGAACAACAAGTTCGCGACGACGACCGAGGAGAGCAACCCGTACGCGTACAACCAGCAGAAGGCGGTCAATCTCCTCAAGTCGAACGGCTGGGACGTCAAGCCGGGCGGCACGACGACCTGCGCTGACGCCACGAAGTGCGGCGTGCCGGCGGGCACCCCGCTCAGCTTCGACCTCCAGTACGCCGGCGGGACGACCGCCATCGACCAACTGATGCAGGGCGAGAAATCGTCGTGGGCCCAGGCCGGAATCCAGGTCAACCTGAAGTCGTCGACGTTCGACACGGTGATCGGCACCGCGACGCCATGTACCGCCACCGGGTCGACGCCGTGCGGGTGGGAGCTCGAGAACTGGGGCGGCGGCTGGATCTTCGCGCCGGACTATTACCCGTCCGGTGAGGACCTCTTCCAGACGGGCGCCAGCTCGAACGGAGGCTCGTACTCGAACCCGCAGTCGGACAACCTCATCAAGCAGACGACGCAGGGCAACGCGGATCTCGCGGCGTTCGAGAACTACGTCGCGAAGGACCTGCCGGTCGTGTGGCAGCCGAACGCTCTCGGTGTTGCCGAGATCAGCAAGAAGCTCCAGGGCGTCGGGCCTCCCAACCCGCTGCTGACGCTGAACCCGGAGAACTGGTACTTCACGAAGTAACGAGCGAACAGGAAGGAGAGGAACAGGAAGGGAGCAGTGACCGGCTATCTCATACGCCGAATCGGCCAGGCGATCATCGTAGTCATCGGCGTCATCCTGCTCACCTTCCTGTTCACTCAGATCATCCCGGGCGGAGCCGCCCGCGCAGCCCTCGGGCAGCGGGCGACCCCGTCCGCGATCTACCGGTTCAACATCGAGAACCACTACAACGTCTCGGTCTTCCAGCAGTTCTGGATCTACATCTGGAACGTACTTCACGGGAACCTCGGCCAGTCGTTTAGGCAAAACCAGAGCGTCCGCTCGCTCATCGAGTCGAAGCTCCCCAAGACGCTCGTGCTCGTCGGCCTCTCGACGATCTTCGCGCTCATCGTCGCGGTACCGCTCGGGATCCTCCAGGTCATCCGCC
>Ga0265338_10008140_pt1 | contig 12797 bp, 13 predicted proteins | sample 42126metaG_FD_193579 | JGI IMG/M metagenome (GOLD analysis project Ga0265338, IMG submission 193579) | Rhizosphere microbial communities from Carex aquatilis grown in University of Washington, Seatle, WA, United States - 4-21-26 metaG | ecosystem: Host-associated > Plants > Roots > Rhizosphere... | reverse complement strand
CGTCGCGCCGGGCGAGGAGGCGGGTGGCGCCTAGGACGGTCTCGACCGCGAGCACCTTGGAGGTCTTCGCGTCAAACCCGAGGCCTATGGCGGCGTCGCGAAGCGCCGCCGCGAATTCGAAGACGTAGGCGGGCCCTGCGCCGCTGATGGCCGTGCAGGCGTCCATCTGCGACTCGGGCATCTCGATCGAGGCGCCGAGGGCGCCGAAAAGGGTGTCGATCGTGGAGCGGTCGCCGGCGGTGAGCGGCCGGTCGGCGCACCAGCCCGTAAGCCCCGCCCCGATCTGGCCCGGGGTATTCGGCATGCTCCGGACGAGGCAGCGGGCGCGCGGGAACGCCGCCTGGAGGGCCTCGACCTTCTTGCCGGCGAGCACCGAGATGACGAGGCGCCCCTCCGTGAGCGCGGCAAGGCGCGGGTCCGCGCCCGCCAGGTTCTGGGGCTTGAAGGCGACGACAAGGGTGCCCGCGCCCTCAAGGAGTTCCTCGAGGGAGGCGGCGAGGCGGATGCCGGTCCGCTTGGAGAGGCCGGGGGCGCTCTTGCCCGAGCCGCCGATGCAGATGATCTGTCCGGGGGAATAGGCGCCCTTTGCGATCAGCCCCTCGACCATGGCCGCCGCCATGGAGCCCGAACCGAGAAATGCGATGCTTTCCATGGTCAGTCGACGCGCTAGTCGTCGTCGACCAGGGAGCGGTCGCGGTGGCGCGGGTCGCGGACGGGGTGCACCAGGATGGCGCTCGACCCGCCCTCGGGCCTGGACGCCATCGTCACCTCTCCCCCGACGCTGCGCAGCGAATGGCGCGCGATCGTCAGCCCCATGCCGACACCCACCGTCCGCTTCGAGCTGACGAAGGGCTCGAACATCCGGTCGCGGATCTCCTCGGCGATCCCCGCACCGCTGTCGTCGACCCGCAATTCGAGCATCTTCTCCCCGCGCGGCTTGTCGAAGACGCGGGCGTTGATGGTGATCGGCCGGCTCTCGGGCGGGGCCTCCTGGTAGGATTCCCAGGCGTTTATCAGCACCTTGGACAGCACCTCCTCGAAGGTCTCTATGTTGGTGTCGATCTCGAGGTCCCCCGCGGCGTTGTTGACGACGACGCCCGCCGTCAGCTTGTAGTCCGAGTGGAACCGGCGGATCCCGCCGTCTATCAGGCGGTGCAGCGGCACCCGCGTCAGGTCGGGCCGGGACTTGACGACGAGGGTACTCAGCTGGCGGACGATCCCCACGATCCGCTGGATCGCGTCGTCGACGTTCTGGGCGTTCTTCTTCACGTTGGCCGGCTTGTCATAGCCGCTCTTGATGAGGTCGAGGTAGCCGATCACGACCCCCAGAAGGTTGTTAAGGTTGTGGGCGATGCCCTGGGCGACGGCGCCGATCGTCGCGGCCCGGCGCGACTCCTCGAGGCGCCTCTGCAGCTCGAGGTTCTCGCGGTTGATGGCGGCGAAGCGCAGCTGGGTCAGGACGCGGGCGACGGTCTCATCGAGGTCGATCGGCTTGGTGATGTAGTCGACGGCACCGACGGCAAGGCCCTCGAGCTTGCTCTCCTTGGTCGTGCGGGCGGTGACGAAGATGACCGGGATGGAGCGCGTGTCGCTTCGCTCCTGCAGGCGCTGGCAGACCTCGATGCCGTCCATGTCGGGCATCATCAGGTCCAGGAGGATCAGGTCGGGCTTGTTGAGCTTCACCTGCTCCAGGGCCTCCAGGCCGTTGTTGGCGGTCGAGACGGCAAGGCCGCTGCGCTCCAGCTTGCGCTTCAGCAGCTGGACGTTGATCGGCTGGTCGTCGACTACCAGTATTCGCTCGCTCGGCATTGGGGATCCTGGTGCGAGAATGTACCGTGGTGGGCCGGGCGCAAGCCCACGCGCGAGCGCCTCAGCGGGCGGTCCTGAGTCGGTACGCCCTGACGGTGTTGCGCATGAGCATGGCGACCGTCATGGGACCGACGCCGCCGGGAACGGGCGTGATCTTCGAGGAGAGCGGCGCCACCGCGGCGTAGTCGACGTCGCCCACGAGGCGGTATCCCGTCTTGCGCGAGGCGTCGGCGACGCGGTTGATGCCGACGTCGATCACGACGACTCCCGGCTTCACCATGTCCGCCTTCACGAACTCGGGGCGCCCGATGGCGGCGATCAGTACGTCGGCCTGCCGTGTTATCGAGGGGAGGTTCGCCGTCCTGGAATGGCAGATCGTGACGGTCGCGTTGGCGCCCGCCTTCTTCTGGACCGCAAGGAGCGCGGCGGGTTTTCCGACGATCAGCGAGCGCCCGAGGATGACGACGTGCTTGCCGCCCAGGTCGACGCCGCTGCGCGCCAGGAGCTCCATGATGCCCGCGGGCGTGCAGGACGGGAACCCCGTCGGGTCCTCCTGGGCGAGCTTGCCGATGTTGATCGGGCTGAAGCCGTCGACGTCCTTCTCGGGCGAGATCCTCGCGAACACCGCGCGCTCGTCGAGTCCGTCGGGAAGCGGCGACTGGACCAGGATGCCGTCGACCGCAGGATCCAGATTGAGGGTCTCGACCAGGCCCTCGAGCTCGGCCTGGCCTATCGTTACGGGAGGCAGCATGACGCGGCTCTCTATGCCGATCTCCGCCGCCACCTGTCCCTTCTTGCGAACGTACGAGACCGACGCGGGGTCCTCGCCGACGCGCACGAGCGCGATGCAGGGCTTGCGGCCGTGCATCGCCGCCACCTCGGCCTTCAGCTCGGCGATGATCTCGGCGGAGATCCTGTTCCCGTCGATGACCTCCATCTATTTGAGGCGCAGGCCGTCCGCCTCGATGACCAGGTCGCTTCCGCCCGCGACGGGCTTCAGCGAGCCCAGGAGGACGACCTGGTGGCCGGCGTAGTTCTCGATCTGGTCGGTCATGAGGAGCTTTGTCAGGTCGACATAGGCGATCCGGTTGCCATCCGAGTCGCTCAGCTGCCAGTCGAAGGGCCGGCGGGGGGCGAGGAGCGAGCGGGTCGTTGCGAGCGTGCCCTCAAAGAGCTTGGAGACGCCCGTGCTCTCGCCCTGGGGCGCTGCCGAAGCCGAGGCCGAGGACCCTGCCGCAGCCGCGCTCGGGGAGGACGGGGCGGCCTGGGAGGTCGGTGTTGCGGGTACGGGGGCGGCGGGCGCCTGCGCGGTCGTCTGGATGTAGCCGACAAGGGTCTTCTCAAGGCGGATCTGGGTCCATGAGCCGTGGAGCCCCGTGATCTCGGCCTTGTCGCCCTTCTCGAAGACGGCGATGAGCCCGGCGCCGTCCTTCGGCGCCACGAAGATGCTCGCACCGGGGATGACGTCGAGCTGCTTCGAGAGGTCCCTGTTCTTGACGTAGCCCTCGAAGGGTCCGGCGACCTCGACGGCGGCCCATCCGGCGGGGGCGGGGCCGGCCTTGTCGGTGGCCGCCGGCTGCTCGGAGCCGGCCTTCAGGACCGCGATGACGGCCGATGCCGGGTCAGGCCGGCTCTGGACCGCGGTCGGGACGCTCAGTGTCGCGGCATTCAGGGCGGCGCACCCGGCCGCGCAGGCGGCGGTGACGATGAGTTTAATCTTCATGGATGGTTGGCTCCGTTGGGGCGGTCGCCTGCAACTCCGCGTGCGGAGTCTTAGGCGACCGGAAAAGTTGTTCGATCTCCTTTGAAGCAAGTTGTTTTGCCCCGCGCAACGGGATTCCCTTCAGGCGCACCGCACCGATCTGGTAGCGGCGCAGCCGCAGCACGATGTAGCCGAGCGCCGAGAAAAGAAGGCGTATCTCGCGCTTCTTGCCGTGGTGCATGTGGATGTCCAGGTCGATCGCGGTGCCGTCGGCCCTGGGGCTGATGAGGGCGGCCCGCTCGACCTTGAGACGCTCGCCCTCGAAGGTGAGCCCCTTCACCAGGCGCGGGAGCCGGGAGGAGGGGAAGGGCTGCTTGAGCGTGACGTGGTAGCGCTTGATGACCTCGCTCGACGGGTGCATCAGCCTGTGGGCCAGGTCCCCGTCCGTCGTCAGGATCACGAGGCCCTCGCTGTCCTTGTCGAGGCGGCCGGCGCAGAAGAACCTGAAGCGGTTGTACTCGCGCGGCAGGAGCGTGAAGATCGTGTCGGGGTTGTGCGGGTCGTCGTTGGAGCAGATGAGCCCCCGGGGCTTGTTGACCGCGAGGGTGATCCGCGGCTGGGGCAAGGTCCGCACGATCTTCCCGCTCACGGTGACCTTGTCCGTCCCGGGCGTCACCTTTTGGCCGGCGACCGCCATCTTGCCGTTGACCCACACCTCGCCCTGGGCGATCAGCGCCTCGGCGCTGCGGCGCGAGCAGATGCCCGCGTCGGCGATGAACTTCTGGAGGCGGAGGGTTCCCCCCTGCGCAGCGGGCTCTTCGAAGTATTCGTTCAAGGTGAGGGGTCAGCGTTGCGGCCCCCCCGGGGCATGGCAATTGGAAAGCCCCGGGGGCCGCGGGCGACGCGCCTTCAGAGGTCGAGGGGCTTGAGCCCCGCCTCGATCTCCCGGCGGCGCCCCTCGAGGAAGGGGGGAAGCGCCAGGCGCTCACCCAGGCTCTCGAGGCTTTCGTCGGTCGCGAAGCCCGGGCCGTCGGTCGCAATCTCGAAGAGGACGCCTCCCGGCTCGCGGAAATAGAGGCTTCGGAAATAGAAGCGGTCGACGGGGCCGCTGGTCGGCATTCCCATCCTCTCGAGGCGCTCCGCCCAGGCCTCGTATTGGAGGTCGTCGGGCGTGCGGAAGGCGACGTGGTGGACGCCGCCGGCACCGGGGCGGGCGGGGGAGATGCCAGGCTCGACGGCGACGTGCAGCTCGCTCGCTGCTCCGGCGCCGGCCATCGCGTACACGTGAACGTCGGTGCCCTTCTTCCCGGGATCCTTGTACGAGCGAGCATGCTCCATCGAGAGGACCCCGGTCAGGACCTTGTCCGTCGGCGCCAGCTCGGGGACGCTCATGCGGATGGGACCCAGGCCGCGGATCTGGTGCTCGCCCGGCACGCTGCTGCGCTCCCAGGGATGGCCTGGGGCGCCCTTTGCATCGTCCACGAGGCACAGGCGCTGCCCCTCGGGGTCCTCGAAATCGACGGCATGGCGGCCGTCCCGCTCAACGATCGCGCCCTGCTTGACCCCGAGCTCTTGGAAGCGGCCGGCCCACCAGGACAGGCTTGCCTCGTCGGCGACCCTGAAGCCGGTCTGGACGACGCTGCGCGTGCCTCGCCTCTCGGGCGCGGCCGGCCAGTCGAAGAACGTGATGTCGGTACCGGGGCTCGCCTTGCCGTCGGCGTAGAAGAGATGGTACGCCGAGACGTCGTCCTGGTTGACCGTCTTCTTCACCAGGCGAAGCCCGAGGACCCGCGTGTAGAAGGCGTGGTTCTCCGCGGCGTGGGCCGTGACGGCGGTCAGGTGGTGGAATCCCGTGAGGAGCGGTCCCTTCGATTGCATGCCCAGAATGTGATTCGGTTGAAGCAGCTTGCAAGCGGCAGGACGCAACCCCTTCATGAACCCCCGCCTCGGCATGACTGATCCCGTCACGACACCGGTCTACACCAAGGACCACCCCTTTGCCGCCCGGGTCACCGAGAACCGACTGCTCAGCGGGCCGGGTTCCTCGAAGGAGACGCGACATTTTGTGATCAGCCTGGCGGGAAGCGGGCTGACCTACGGCGTGGGCGACTCCCTCGGCATTTTTCCCGCGAACCGGCCGAAGGAGGTCGACACGATCCTGGCGGCGCTGCGAGCCGAGGGCGACGAGCCCGTCAGCATCCCGAGGATCGAGGGCACGGTCCCGCTTCGCGAGGCCCTCGGCACGAAGCTGGCCCTGGCCGCGCCCCCGAGGAGGATCGTGCAGACCTTGGCCGCCAGGGCGAGCGAGCCTGCGGAGCGGGCCGCGCTCGAGGGGCTCCTTTTGCCGGAGTCGGCGGAGGCGCTCGCCAAGTGGCTCCGCGACCGTGAATTCATCGACCTTCTCCTGGAGTTTCCGAGCGCAAGGCTGACGCCCCAGGAGCTCGTCGAGCACATGCGCCGCCTGATGCCAAGGCTCTACTCGGTGGCCTCGTCGCCGCGCCTTCACCGCGAGGACGTGCACCTGATGGTGGCCATCGTGCGCTACGAGACGAACGGTCGCGACCGGGTCGGGGTCTGCTCGACGTACCTGGCGGACCGGGCCCCGCTCGGAGAGGCGTCAACGCCGGTCTTCGTCTCCCCCTCGCATTTCGTGCCGCCCGAGGACGGCGCCAGGGACATGATCATGGTGGGTCCCGGGACCGGCATCGCCCCCTTCCGCGGATTCATGCAGGACCGCGAGGCCTCCGGGGCAACCGGCCGCAACTGGATCTTCTTCGGCGACCAGAGGAGGGCGAGCGACTTCGTCTACGAGGACGAGTTCACGCGCTGGCGCAGCCTCGGCGTCGTCACGCGCCTCGATACCGCGTTCTCAAGGGACCAGCCGAACAAGGTCTACGTCCAGGATCGGATGAGGGAGAATGCCGCCGAACTTTGGGATTGGATTAAAACGGGGGCCAATTTCTATGTTTGCGGCGACGCAAAGCGCATGGCAAAGGATGTCGATGCCGCCCTCCACGAGCTGATCGCAAGCCGGGGAGGGATGACATCTGTGGAGGCCGCTGAATACGTTAAGCTTATGAAGAGGGAGAGGCGCTACCTGCGCGACGTCTACTAAAACCAAAATGCTGACATTCAACAACAGGACTGCCCTCGTCACCGGCGCGGGCCGTGGCATTGGCAAATCGATTGCAGAAACGCTCGCGCGCAACGGCGTGACGGTCATCTGCGTCTCCAAGTCGGCCGACTCGTGCGGCGCCGCGGCGGCCGAGATCAACAAGGCCGGGGGCAAGGCCCGGGCGCTCGCGGTCGACGTGGCTGACGGCGCCGCGGTGGCCAAGGCCGCGGAGGCCCTCCTGGCCGAGATCCCCGTCATCGACATCCTGGTCAACAATGCGGGCATCACCCGCGACGGGCTCCTCTTCCGGATGAGCGACGCGGACTGGAACGACGTGATTGCGACGAACCTGACGAGCTGCTTCCACTGGACCAAGCACCTGGCCCGCCCGATGACCCGCGCGCGCTGGGGCCGGATCGTGAACATCACCTCCGTCAGCGGGATTATGGGCAACGCCGGCCAGGCCAACTACTCGGCGGCGAAGGCCGGGATGATAGGGCTCACCAAGTCCCTGGCCCGGGAATTCGCCTCTCGAAGCGTCACCGTGAACGCCGTGGCCCCGGGGTTCATTAAGACCGACATGACGACCGAATTCGTCAATAAACCAGAATTGGCGGCCAAGATATTGGAAGTTGTGCCCCTAAAGAGGTTCGGGGAGGCTGCCGATATAGCCAATATGTGCGCCTTTCTGTGCTCTGAGGAGTCCGGATACGTTACCGGACAGGTTTTTACCGTTGACGGCGGCATGGCAATGTGAAGCCTCCAAACACTCGGATTATCACCCAATGGCTGAACAAAAAACCATAGACCAGCGCGTTAAGGAGATCATTGTGAATCAGCTCAACGTCAACGAGGAGCAGATCACACCCACCGCCTCCTTTCTTGATGATCTGGGCGCCGATTCGCTCGACACCGTCGAATTGATCATGGCGTTTGAGGAGGAGTTCAAGGACGAGATCAAGGGAGAGATCCCCGAGTCCGATGCCGAGAAACTCCAGACCGTCGGCCAGGTCACCGAGTACATTAAGAGCAAAGCCGGCCAGAGCTGATCCGTCGTTGACGGCAGTCTGTCGCGCTTTGCTTTCACCCCTTTGGAAGTCGGCCGGGCGGCGACTCGAGAGAGCATGAGCAGCCGCACGAGCGAACGCCGCGTGGTGGTCACAGGCCTCGGCGCCGTGACCTCGATAGGGCACGACGTGCCCGCCTTCTGGTCGGGGCTCATCGCGGGAAAGATCGGGGTCGACCGGGTGACGCTCTTCGACCCGTCTGCCTTTGCATGCCAGATCGGGGCGGAGGTGCGCGACTGGGACGTTAACCTCCTGATGGACCCGAAGGAGGCGCGCCGGAACGACCGCTACACCCATTTCGGGTTCGTGGCCGCGAAGCAGGCCGTCGCCGACTCGGGCATCGACATGGCGAAGGAGGATGGCGACCGCGTCGGCGTCATCATCGGCTCGGGCATCGGAGGGATGCAGACCTACGAGACGCAGCTGCGGGTCCTCTTCGAGCGGGGACCGCGCAAGGTGTCCCCCTTCACGATTCCGTCCCTTATCGGCAACATGTGCTCGGGCCTTGTCGCGATCGATCTCGGGGCTCGGGGCCCCAACTTCGGGATGGTCTCGGCCTGCGCGACCGGGACGCATTCGCTCGGCGAGGCCGCCCATGCCATCCGCCGCGGCGACGCCGACGTCATGGTGGCGGGCGGGAGCGAGGCCGCGATCACGCCCTTTGCCTACGCGTCGTTCTGCTCGATGAAGGCGATGAGCACCCGCAACGACCATCCCCAGTCGGCGAGCCGGCCCTTCGACAAGAACCGCGACGGATTCATCATGGGAGAGGGCGCCGGGATCCTTGTGCTCGAGTCGCTGGAGCATGCGACGGCGCGCGGCGCGCGGATCTACTGCGAGCTGGCGGGCTATGCCGCGACCTGCGACGCCTACCACATCACGCAGCCCGACCCCGAGGGCAAGGGCCTCTCGATGGCCATGCGCCGGGCGCTCGACAGCGCCCAGGCCGGCGCCGAGAGCGTCGACTACATCAACGCCCACGGGACCTCGACCCCCTACAACGACAAGTTCGAGACCTTCGCCATCAAGAAGGTGTTCGGCGAGGGCGCCCGCTCGGTGCCGATAAGCTCGACCAAGTCGATGACCGGGCATTTGCTTGGGGCCGCCGGGGGCATAGAGTCCGTCGTATGCGTAAAGACGATAGAGCAGGGGATCATCCCCCCCACCATGAACCTGGAGGAGCCGGATCCGGACTGCGACCTGGACTACGTCCCGAACGCGGCCCGGGCGGCAAAGGTGAGGACGGTGCTCAGCAACAACCTCGGATTCGGAGGCCAGAACGCCTCCATCGTCTTTCGGGCCCTGTAGCGTGGGGCGCCGCGCTCCTCCTTGCGGGTTGCTCCCCGAGGGCCGGAAACGCCCCAGCGGAGCTCCCCGGGGCCTTGTCGGCGCGCCGTGAGATCTGGGCCGCCATCCAGCCCCTGGCCGAAAGCCGCGGGCTCGACCCGCAGTTCGTCTATGCGCTTGTCAGGGTCGAGTCGCGGTTCGACCCCCATGCGAAAAGCGGCGAGAACCGCGGGCTTTTGCAGATAAAGCCCAAGGCGTGGAGGGCGGTCACCGGCATCCCATATGAGACCGGGGTGTGGGACTGGCGCACCAACCTGGCCGTCGGGATGGACGGCCTGGTGGGGATGAAGGAGACCCTCACCGGAAAGGGGGTATTCTCATACCCGCTCCTTTGGGCCTCCTACCACTACGGCATCGACTATGTCGCGGCGTGCGGATTCGACATGAGCCGCATCCCGCGCCCTGCGGACGCGATTTCCCAAAGGATCTGGTCGGGTGAGATCCACCCGGTTGCTCCCCCGAAATAATTCAGGGGCAGGGGGTTAACCCCTATCAGGCCTTCTGGACGAGGCCGGCCTTGAGGGCCTTCACCGAGACCCAGACGCGCTTCGTGCCGCCGTTGGCCAAGCGGATCCGGACCTTCTGCAGGTTCGGACGGAACTTGCGCTTCGTGATGCTCGTCACGTGCGTACCGATGCCGCCGCTCTTCTTGGTCTGGCCTTTACGATTGATGATGCTCCCTTTGACGGGGCGACGACCTGTGATTACGCAGACTTTGGCCATAGTGGAATGAGTTAAAAGGAAGACGTTAGCGGGCCGATCAATCGATAGGCAAGGGGATTTTACACGCGCGGCCCGGGGCGGCGCGCCCAGAGGGCCTGGAACTTCTGGCCCATGTGCGACGGGTGGATGAGCTGCATGAGCGAGAGCTTCTCGCGGCTTAGGCGGCCGGCCTGCGCCGCGGCTAACCCGGCGATGAAATCGGCCGCATGGTGGACAAAAAAGGCCTCCTGGGACTCTACTTTGGGCTCGCTGAAACCCTCGGTCCTGAGCGCCCTGCAAAGCCAGTCCCAGCAGACATGGCAGGTGAGGTCCTGCTCGCCAGGGTTAGCCAGCAGGTCGTTGCCCTGGGCATGGTTGCGATAGGCCCTCGCCGTCCCGGCGGGGGTGGCGCATGCGATCTCCTCCCAGGACTTCCCGTAGTCAAAGGCGAGGAAAAGCCCGGGCCATGCGCCCTTAGCGAGGTCGCGGGCAAGGTCCACCGACGCCAGCGGGGCGTCGATTGCGTAATCCTCCGGGGCCGACGGCGGAAGTTCCGGTGGGAGGGGGTCACCCGGGGGCAGCTCGACCGGCGAAAGCGCGCCTTCGGCCAGGGAGACACCCATCTCCCGCCAGGCTCCGGCCCGGAACCTGAACCTGCGGAACGGCTGTGCGTCGAAGAGCTCGTTCGAGAACACGACGGAGGGCGCCTCTATCCCCAGGGGTTCGCCGATCCCCACAAGCCGCGCCGACCGGAACGGATGCGCCAGGCCACCCATTATGCCGGTTCCTCGCTCCGCTCCGACCTCCACGAAATCAAAGTCGGACGGCCCGTCCGGGGAGAGGAGCCGCGTGCAGGCGGAGATAACGAGCTTGCCGAAGAGCGGGGCGGACGTCGTCGCCGTGAAGAAGTCGGTGTCCGGCCCGTAGCCGATCCGGGCGCGCTCCCGGCGGTAGTAGCCGGCGCCCGGGTCGTAGAGAACGACGTCCATGAAGTCGGCGAAATTGAGCGCGGAGCGTCCCGCGGCGCGCGCCCGCAGGGCGCCCATGATGGCGGCATTGGGGGACGGCTGCGTCGAAGGCTTCATTTACAAAAGACAGGCGATGACCACACTTCGATTCATGTTCAAACGGATTCTCATCCTGGCGGGAGCCGCGGTCCTGGGCTTCGCGGCGTGCCTGGGGACGATACGGCTCGCCGGGTCGTGGTCGCTCCTGCCGAACCGGGACTTGGACCACGCCTCGAGCTATGTCCGGGAGGTGCTCAAGACCGTGAACGAGAACTACGTCGACCCGAACGCGGCAAGCTACGAGTCGCTCGCCCGCCTCTCCATTCACGGGATGGTGGAGCCGCTCGATCCCCATTCCGAATTCCTGGAGTCAAAGGACAACGAGGAGCTTGCGGAGGACCTCGACGGGGAATACGCGGGGATCGGCGTCGAGATCGAGGCGCACAAGGGGGCGCTCGTCGTGACTTCGCCGATACCGGGGGCCCCTGGCGCCAAGGCCGGGATTCGCGAGGGCGACGTGATCCTGAGCATCGACGGGAAGCCGGTCGGGCACGGGGTCGCGACCGACAGGATCGTCGACAAGCTCCGCGGCAAGCCCCACACGCACGTCAAGATGGAGCTCCTTCGACCGAGCGACGGCCGGCACCTCAACCTGGACCTCGTCCGGGAGGTCGTTAAGATCGTGAGCGTCCGCGGCGCCCGGGTCCTCGACGGGGCCACCGGCTACGTCCAGATCCGCGAGTTCTCCGACCACACCGCGGAGCAGTTCGACGACGCCTTGAACGGCCTCCTCGGCAAGGGCATCGACAGCCTGGTCATCGACCTTAGGAACAACCCCGGCGGGCTCCTCGACGCGGCCGTCGAGGTCGCGGAGCCCTTCTTCAAGAAGGGAAACCTGATCGTCTATACCCAGGGCCGGCGCCCGGCGGACCGGGAAAACTACTTCTCGGAGACCGAGGGTGAGCCCCTGAGGATTCCCGTCGCCATCCTCATCAACGGCGACACGGCGAGCGCCGCCGAGATCGTGGCGGGGGCCTTCAAGGATGCGGGCAGGGCCGTCATCGTGGGCGAGCGCTCGTTCGGGAAGGGCTCGGTCCAGACGATCTTCAAGCTTAAGAACGGGGAGGGCCTGAGGCTGACGACGGCGCACTACTTCACGCCGAGCGGGGTCATGATCAACGCCCGGGGCGTCGCCCCGCAGGTCGAGGTCGTGATGAGCCCGGACGAGGACAAGAAGCTGGAGCGCCAGACGTCGCGTCCCGACATCACGGACCCGGCCGAGTTCCAGGAGCATTTTGACTTCTCGCCGGTCGAGGACAGGCAGCTCGACGCGGCCCTCGACGTGCTGCGCGCGGCGCGGCTCTTCAACCGGTGATCCTCGCCTTCGAAAGCTCCTGCGACGAGTCGGCGCTCGCGGTGTTCGACCCGCAAAAGGGGATCGCGTGCGAGTGGATCCACAGCCAGATCGCCCTGCATTCGGAGCACGGAGGGGTCGTGCCCGACATTGCGACCCGCGAGCACCTCAGGCATTTCGGCCCGCTCCTGGAGCGGGCGCTGGAGTCCCCCGAATGGGGGACGGTCTCGCAGGTTGCGGTGACGCGGGGCCCAGGGCTTGCGGCGTGCCTCGCCGTGGGAGTCGCCGCGGCGAAGTCCGTGGCCCGCGCGCTTAGGGTGCCGATCGTGGGGGTGAACCACCTGCGCGCCCATGCGTGGTCGCCCTTCATCCCCGTCCACCGGGAGTCGCCGGAGGGCTTCGACGTGAGGCTGTCCGCGCTCCTGCCGCACCTGGGCCTCATCGTCTCGGGGGGCAACACGATCCTCTTCTCGATCGGGGTCGACCGCAGGGTGCAGGCCATCTCGGGGACGCGCGACGATGCCGCCGGGGAGGCGCTGGACAAGGGCGCGAAGCTTTTGGGGATAGGCTATCCGGGCGGGCCCGCGATCGAGCGCCTGGCCGCGGGCGGGCGGCCGGATGCCTTTGATTTCCCAAGGGGGATAGGCAGGCGCGACGACCTCGACTTCAGCTTCTCGGGGCTTAAGACGAGCCT
>Ga0265338_10008139_pt1 | contig 12798 bp, 9 predicted proteins | sample 42126metaG_FD_193579 | JGI IMG/M metagenome (GOLD analysis project Ga0265338, IMG submission 193579) | Rhizosphere microbial communities from Carex aquatilis grown in University of Washington, Seatle, WA, United States - 4-21-26 metaG | ecosystem: Host-associated > Plants > Roots > Rhizosphere >... | reverse complement strand
ATGCACTACACCATTCAAATAGCCCTGATACAACGGTGCCCCATCCATCGAGGCCAACGTATATGTCCTCCCCACCTGCACCTTCAGACATAGAGGTATTGAAACAAATGAAGATGTCTTGGCCAGGACGCAGCTTTCGTAGGTGGTACGGGCTAAATAGTCCAAGATGGGAATTCGTCCAGTATGCAGGCCCGTTAAATTCTCCACATTCTGAGCAGCCTGCACGACCGCCGCATCAAATCTATTCTCCCCTTGTGTCTTTGCTGCAAAGAGATCCTTCCCCACATAGCTGGTCGGATAAGTCCAGGCCGGCGCCATGACCATTAAATACTGGCCAGCTGTGACGATAGGCTTCTCCGGGTATTTGGCCGAATACCGCAATGTGTCCCCGGCGAATGAAATATTCTCGAAGCCATCCGCAATATTGAAAATAGCTCCTGGTTTTAAGTTCTGAGGCTGCACATCAGTCCCTGGATTGCCTTGCAACGACAAGCCCAATAAGGCAGTCGGTATTTGGTCTGTGCCCATATTCCCGCCATAGGCATAAAACTCCTCCGGTGGATAAAGCACAATGACTTGAGCCAGTGGCAATTCATGATTGCTGGCCAGCGCAAATGTCACGTCTGACAGGGCGGCCTTGATTAATCGGTTACCGGGCGGCTGGACGAATTGATTGGGCTCGAAGGCCAATTTGCCATCCCAGGTGGCATTCAGCTGGAACATGAACGGATTAATGTAATTCAATACGGAGGCCAGGAAATTCGGCGACTCGGTCAGAATATTAAATATCGTCTGGAGCAACGGGGAATCGGCCGGAACGCTATTCTCGAAATCAGTACTGAAGTCAGTCAGTCCTTCAATAATCGAGGTCCTCAAACTGCCCATCAGGAAATGTTTGATATACGGCAATACAGCACTGTTCGCATTCAATACTGAAATATTCAAGATGTCCTTTATTTCCGCATCCTGATCGGACGTCACCTTCAGTGCTCTGGTATGCAGGCCCTGTATTATGGCGTATATTCGTTGGGCGATGCTGTTCGTCCGGGGCCACGGGCTGTTCGGATTGAACAACATGTCGTCCTGATCCGTCTCATCAAAAAAAGTCGTCCAGTCGTCATCTGAGTCATTAATCGAGGGCATATTCTCCAACTGAGACAATAACCCCGGTGGCCCCAAGGGTTCCGGATCAGTGCTCCCAAAGTATTCCTGGCCCAGACTGGAGGCCGAATAATACGATATGGAGTTGTAGACCGAACCATTAAATGCCTGGAAGGCCGCGCCCACATGGATGGCCGAAAAGGACAAACTAATCTGGCCAGAAATAATTCGTAATTGAGGATTCATCAGGTAACCGGTGAATACCAGCTTATTGCCATCACCGTCGGTCACAAAAATATTCGTATCCGGAATAAACGAAATGCGGTTATAGAATTTCTCCTGCGCCAGCACACTTAACTTTTGGAATTCCGCCAGATCAATACCCGTTTTGTTTCCGGTCTCATGGTTCGCCAACTGCGTAGTGAACTCCACCATGGGCAGGGCATTAATCGTATGACGGAACGTAATCGTATTCACCGGGATGGAAACGTTTCCGACCTGGGCCGTCACTGTGACCGATTTGGCTGCAATACTCATGATACCGTATTGGTTAACCACCCGGGCGCACTGGCGAGAATAGACGTCTGAAGTGCGCTCAGTCCGTCCTGTAATCGCGTTTGATTGGTCAGGCCCAGGACTGTGAGGGCCATTGCGGTTTGTTCCATGGGATCCTTGCTCTCATTGAATGCAGCAGAAATATCGTAATTGGTCAGCAGACTTTGGAGATACACATTTCCTCGAATATTTTGAGTAAGTGTGCCAAATGGGAAATTGGCCGGCTGCACAAAAATATCGACCGTGGCCCCCAACAGCCAGGGTTGCTTCAGCTGTAATGGCCCAACGAACGGCACGGCATCAGGCCAGACAATCCGCAGTATTTTATTCGGATCGTCTCCAGTCGTATTTAACGTTGCATTGAATTGCACCCCGGTCTCCAATCCAGCAATCTTGCACAAATTATCTCCCAGGTATGTAATCCGGTAATGTAATTCGACTGGCAAGGTATGAACCAGTTGGTCCATGAATAATCCCGGGCCACCAGAATAGCCGGGCAATTCGCCGCCTTCCATGTAGACACCCTTGGGCATTAATTCCTCGATCGCATAAGACTCCTGGAGATTATCGCCGAATTGACGTTTCCAGTCGGGATAGGCATTCAATACGGCCAGGTATATTTTCAGGTAGTAGTCGGTATTCGTCTTGTCCAGGAAGAGGAGAGACCGCAGGGTTTGTTCAGGCGTAGAGACGACTTGAGGTATGAACCATGGTCCCTGGCTGAACAGTGCCGTATTGAAGGGGCCTTGACGGTTCGAAATGAGATGGAGGATGAGATTGTTCATTAGTTGGAAGGGAATGTAGGGACTGGGTGCGGACTGTTCCAATTCGCCACCGCGGCCTGCGCATTCATATTCGAAGGTGTATTGCTGCCTGTCTTGACGGCACTATATGTGTCCGCAGGAATTGGATTCACAATAGGCCCGAGCACACCCATAGGCCCGGCATTCGTAATGGGTGGCGTGCCTAGTGTGTTAATAGGCGTTCCACTCTGCACAGTAGTCGCCGCAGCCCCAGGTAAATTAGACGGCGTGCCATTCACTGGAAATACAATCGTCGATAACGGATCATTGTTCACAATCCCGCTAGTCCTGGCCGCTCCAGAATTATCAGCCACAGTCGTCGTCTTGTTCCCACTCGCATTATCCGGAACATTCGGCTGTGTCACATTCAAGGCCGCGGCCAATGACTTATCGTCCAAATTCTTATCAGCCAACACAACCGTATTCGGATTCACATTGGGCGGCGCAGTCCGGGAAAGATCGACCTGTGTGCCAAATAGTGCGAATGGCATGACGTGATAATCCCGGTCGACTTCCATAATCTGTATACCCTCCAGAAACATGGAATACGATTTGTCCATTGCATTTACGACAATTGTCTGCTGATATTCCGACACCCGGTATTTGGCAAAGAAGTCCCGCAGCCTTTTTACACCATCCGTATTCACATCACCCATAGGCCCAAGCAGCACTACCCCAGATACGGAGATGTCTCCGAAGTTCTGGCCAAAGGAATAATACACCTTGAAATTGTTCAAGCAGGGTGTGCGACTCACAATGTCCGATTCCCGGGTGCGAATGCCGTCAATCAGGATTGGGGACTTGGGACTGGTCGTATCGACGTTTATGGTCAGTTTGTCTACAGCGTAAACGGACTTCGATGAATTCGTAGCGTCCAGCAGGGAGACCTGGTAGAAGGCCCCTCTGGCGCTCAGAATCATGGTCGTATCGTTTGGCATATTATCTAGGTTTCGCTTTCATTCCGACATTTCCCAGATCGATCATACTACCATCCGGTAGGGTAAAGCCACCAGTTAACATGTAATCCGACCCAGCAGAGGATGCACCGAATTGCCGCATGGCCTCCTTAATCCGAGGATCTAAGTTCTGGTCATGCACGGCCTTGGCAAATTTTGCATCCTGCCGTGCGAATTCAGCTGTCGCCTCGGGTGGTAGCACACTCAACAAGGCGCCTCCGGTCAACAGGTCGTAAGGATCCAGGTCCCCGAATTCCTTGGTCGGGTCCATAGTCAATCGGCGCAATGTCAGCAAAGATTTGTCGACGGCCTGCCGGGCACGCTGATCCTCGGTCGTCGCGAAAAATCCTTTGTTTCTCGCTGGGTCATTCAAATATTCATGAATTCGCCCCATAGTACCAATAAAGCCACCATAGTCCCGCATCCGCTTTCCAAACGATTTGGTAAGGAATGACTCATTCCGGCCGCCCAGGCCGATCGCACTAAAATGCGGAAACATGCTTCCCGGGTCTGTGGCATAACGTCCTGCGAACTTGGCCGCGATAGCTGACGTAATCCGCACGTCGTGTCCATCCACAATAAGACCGGCAGACGTCAAGTCTGCTATACCTTCTGCTCCCGTTCTGCGCATCGCTTCTCTGAACCTCTCCAATGTCGACACGCCGTTAGCACCACCCAGATTGTCAGCACTCAAGTCCCAACCGTGTAATACCCAGTTGTCCCCAATCTTATTGGCCCCTACCAGATTACGCCGGCCCTCCTCAGTCCCAACAGCCATTGCCAAAATACTGGACGGATCAGTCCCACCAGCCCGGTCCAAAATACCCTGTAGAATTGTGCCCTTAAACTGACCTCGATTAATGCCTCCTAAGTCAGCCTGCAAACGACCAAATGTATCAGATCCCATACCACCCAGACTGTGAAACGCCTGAACATTGTACAGGGCCTTCTCCTCCGTGGTCATTAAATTGTTCGCCAGCCCACTGGCCTTCTTAATTCTTAGTGTGCTGTTATAAACACCCAGCGTCCGGGATCCAAACACAGACTGCAACCCCAAAGCCGAATTGACAAAAGAATCCCTGGTGCCAGCGTCTTGGCCCAATATGGTGCCACCAACGATCTTACTAAGGGCAGCAGACGAGCCGCCATTCCCGGCCGCAGTCATCAGCTCGATGGCATTGTTGGCTCCCAGTGTGGTCACTATATTCATTAGATTACCGTACTGGCCTAATGCAGCAGGCCCCATATCCCGGAGCATCATACGTGTATTGGCGCCCAGAATACGGCCAAACCGGGAATTCAGATCGGCTGAATTCTGATCACTGGCAAATGCCTTGTTCGTATCAGACAACTGTTCAAACACCCCCATGGCCCCACCCCGACTACGAATAAAATTCGCCATATTGATTCCATGCGCACCAGTCCACGCATCCAGTCTGGCAGCCGCTGCGCCCGGTGTCGAACCAGCCCCCACCTGCGACATGGCCCGGGCCTGAGCTATATCGGCACCTTGAATCAAATTGTCTTGGATCATCAATTCTACGGCACTGCGCCGTGCACCAAGTGGATCACGAACCATCCCAAAGCGGTCCCGGCCCAAAGATGCCGCAATATCCCCCAAACCTCTTGTAGGGCTGTAGAACGCGCCTGCGGACTGCCGGTCCATTTGATACTGCCAGGCCGCCTGGCCTTGCACCGTGCTGGCAATGGCTCCAGCCGCAGACCGCGAGAATCCAGACGCCACACCATAGTTTACCAAGCCGGCGGACAAATCGAACATAGTCTGAGTATCCATCCCACTCACCCGGGCTGTATTCCGTAATCCCTCCAGCCTGTTCTGCATTATCCCGGCATTCCCCATACGACTGAAATCCATGCCTGTAATCCGTTGGGCCTTGTCGAATAATTCATTGAAGTTGGCATCCCCGTAAATATCGATCAGACTGGAAATCGCCTTGGCCGCATTCTTCGTGAAATCCTTAATCCGACTCAATGACCCTTCATTAAAGTTCATGTGCCCCATCTTGTTAATAGACCCCATGTCCAAACCTGCAAACGCCCCCTGTGCACCACCGGCCGCCAATATGGCGCCAAGCTGATCCTTATTCAGACCTTGTGTCATGTCCAGCTTCTGTGCCCCAGAGCCGGTGTAAAAACTACCGCGGACCATCTCCAGAATACGTTGTGCAGAATTCAACTGCACCTGTCCGTCGCCGATCATGCCCATGCCATTCCAACGCATACCGGACGAACCGGCCGCCAAGGCGCCAATCGACAATGACCGGGCACTACCACCCATGAACCCGGAAATACTTGGCATGCTTAAGGCAAAGCCGACGGCCTGGTCGATATTCGACTGGCCATAGCGTTGGACCATCGTGTCCCGGGTCATCTTGTCTTTAGCCAATAGTTCCATGGCCATGTTGCTGAAGGTCCGGGTGGTTGGGTCGGAGCCCAAGGAGCGTGCAATGAATTGTTGGGTTGCTACATCTCGATTACGAGCGGCCATGAATTCGGCCAAGCTTGGGTTGAAGCCACCGCTCGGTTGGCCCATGGCGCTTAGGGTGCCTGGGCTGAGTGTACCAGAGGGATTAGGGACAAAGCTCTGTTGACTCATACTGGCGGGGTCACCGAAATTGAAGAAACCGCTATATGGATTTGGTGGTGTGTAATTCATTTATTTTTCGGCTCTTCTTTAAGCACTCCCGACATAATATCAAACAGGTTCGATTTTTCGAGGATTTTCAGAGCCGCCGCCCCTTGGGTCAATTCAATCTTGTCCTTATGCTTTAATCTCTCCAGCATGGCACGACTATAGAAGGCAGTCATGGCTGCACCCTCCATGATCAGATTACGCGCATTCTTGTAAATCTCCTCCCGGGCTCTGGGTTCCACAATACTCAAGGTGGAGGCTTCCATACCGGCACGGTGATAGAACGATTGGCCGTATATTTCACGGCTGATTTGGCGCAAGAGTAATTCTTCTCGAATTACCGATTTTACGCCTTGCGCGTAGTCTGGCTTTATTAGACCCCGAGCGTGCGCCAAGACAAGCAGTCTTAACCTCGGGGTTTCCAAAAATCCTCGTTGACCGCATGTTCAGCCAACTTCACACACTTCGATTCGAATTGCCTCATGGCCGTCAACATTGCCGTCCAACACAGATTATTCATCTTGGAGAACGCCTTGGCATCAGCCGCAACCATAATCTGATAGTGCTGTTCCAACGTCTGACCGGGCTCCAGATGAAGTTCGGAGAACAAAACGCCATTAATACGCTCCACCATGAGCAGAGCAAAATACCGTTGCATCATGTCGAATTGCTTGACGAGATTATTCTTGACCGCCTCGTCATTCACAATCCGGTCGTTGATAATATCCAACACCCGACGCTGTTCATACATACTCCGGGTGCGCAGCTCGTATTTCAATCTCCCACCGTATAGTGAAATAGAGAAGCGAGTTAATTCATCGGTCAGCAACGACTTGAGGTAAATGGTCTTCTCCTCCTCGGTGACTTCAATATCATTGACCGGGGCCAAGGCTTCCTTGACCAATGCAGTGTCTGGCGATTCGGCACCGACCACCGGATCTGGTTCGATGACTTGTCTCTTCTCCGCAGTCTCATTAGAGACCGCGGCCTCCTGGGCGGCCAGAAACTCCTTTACCCCGGCCACTACAGCGGGATCATTCTCGTGCACCTCCACTGGCTTCAGTGGAGACTCTTTTAGACCATCAAGTAAGTTGTCAGGCATAATGTTAACTGGATTTTGGTAACAGCGCATTCTGTAGCGCCGATGTCGTTATGTTCAATAAATACGAGGCAAAGCACGGGTTGGCAAACAATCCCTGCAATGACTTGCCCAGACTGTAACTGAGAGCCAGCCGAATAGCAGCCAGAATTGCCGCGATCCCCGACACAATCAAACTTGCCAGACCATCAATCATTTGCTGCACCCACTCACAAACCGTCATACCCAGCGTACTGGTCATAATAGCCGGCAGTCCATCCGAGATCATACTCAGCTGGAGTGCGCCGGGATCACTGACTACGCCGAATATACCGGAGACCAATGCACACGGATTATTCTGGTCGGCCTGGCACATGGCCCGCTGAACCACCAGACCCCCGGACAATGTACCCAACAGTTCGGTAAAGGTGATAGGCGCCAAGACTCCAGCTCCGGGAGGCATGGTGGGTGCCAAGACTGAGGATGCCAATACAGTGGCCGGAAATACGGACGATCGTCCACTGATGAATTGTGTATAATCGGTGAAGACTGGAATAAAGTTCTGCAAAGCGGTCAGACAGACGACCGAGTCGGCGTCCAACCATTGCCCGTTCTCTAATTCGGGCTGGCTAATTAAATCCCCTAAATCGCCCAGAACAGAATCGATCGCATCGAGTATCGGATTCTGAAATGCAAGCCCCTGTGCGAACAAGGGGGCCGCGTTACCTACAGCTGCATCTATACAGTTTAGTGACATGTTTAAGTTTGGTAATGGATTACAGGGTTAGTAGTTGTCATCCCCGCAGAAGTAGCAGACGGGACCCCATGGGTCAACACTTTATTAAGAGACGCGGAAGATAAAGGCTTCTTCATCTTCTGACTCCCAGGCCACGGGCTTCCCTTGCCCGATATTTCATTATTACTCAAGTCCCACGTCCCGGAAGTCTTAATGTCTCCTATAGAAGCCATTTGGTCGGTTAACGTTTGATACAGCGGTTCTCCCATGTATTGGTCCGGAAATTGAAAATTGTCATGATTCTCCGGAACAATAGAGATTGGAGGCGAATCAGCCAGCGGGAACAAATGCCCAAAGTGATCATCCTCATAATGCGTAATCGCAGCCTGGACCATCAATGCCTGCAATACTCCGGACGACGCGACATCACCGTTGGCCGACAGGCCGCCCAATAAAGTCAAATTACCGATTGGATCCAGCTGTGCAGTATTGTTGGCATTCAGTAAACCGATGAATTTCAACACATATTTAAGCGTAGTCTCCAGCACAATATTCCCGGCATTGCAGAAGAATTGCAGACCGGTCTCTGCTTTCATTCGAATCATGTCCGTCACCGACGTAATGCCCACAGCCTTCCGGGCTACCAGATTAATATCCCGGCCGGCCACAATATTCACGGAGCCGCCAGCCTGCAACAACATGTCCGTTGGGGTGCTGATCTGCAATCCGGTCTTCGTCATGGTCATCGAATTCCCATAAGCATCCACCTGCTGAATGGAACCATCCCGATAAATTCGTATGGTCGCATAGGCAATTCTCCAGTTCGTAATGCCCGCATTCTGTTTGGCCTTGTCAGGATCCGCTGAATGTAAATCTGGCGCCGGGGTCTGTGCCTCAGTCGGCACCTCATAGTCCAAATTCATTTGCCGAAATCGACCCAGGCTCAACGAATTATTTAACCAACGAGCATATTCGCGCAGTTGAAAGGCCATCTCGAAAATATTACTGGAATCCGAAGGCTTCCATGTAGATAAATTGTTCTGCCCTTGCAAGACCTGGTCAGACCGGTTCCCATTCGGATCATCCTCCAGACGTAATGGATTGGGCACCGGAATTCGAATCACCTTCTCCAACACAATATCGGCCACAGACTGGAATAATATGGATCCGTCGTCATTCACATGAATACGAGCCTTGCCCGAACGGTATTGGCCTTCCAGTATTTGGCCCATGGCATTCACCGGGTCGGTTACGAATATATTCACGAAGTTACCGAGCCAGCCGACATATTGGCTGAATCTCCATCGGCCATCATCAGTCGCCCCGTTCACTGTGTTTAAATTCAAATTGTCGCCCTTGCTGTTCGGACTCAACTTGGCATCGCCCTTATTCTTATTCCCCCAAGCCTCATGGTCGTGACTCGTGCCATGCCAGACCACATTCAGTTTGCCGCCATCGTTGGAGATCTTGTAGTCTCCGAAGGCTGAATAGTGTTTGAAGGTATCGCTGATTACGCGGACCATATCGTCCAGGAGACAGCATTCCACCCGGGCCAGGTCGCCTGATTGAATGGAGGCCATATTACGGAGCAAGGTGAGGCCCACACCGAGGAGATTGCTGACATCGATTTCGCCTTCGACCAAATCGACTGGAGGCTTCTGGCTGGCAAACATTTTGAGCGCCGTGGAGTTCCGGGAACTGAAGATCTGATTCGCATGATTGTCCGGAGCCCCCGGCCCTGTCACCGTTCGAGACTGATTGTTCGTATCTGTGAGCTGGAGGGGCTGACTGCCAACAATGTAGTTAGTATCCGTGCCAGTAATCCAGACGATTACTGGAGTCTTCTTGGGCGGCACGTAAGAAGTCTTGAAGCCCAATAGACCGGAAACAATACTGGCCGCCCACACGCAATCCACGTCGCGGCCATATTTTACCAGACGCACCCGGATAATATTGTTGGGCATCATATTGCCCACTACGACGCCTTCATAGAGTGTGGGTGGCAGTTGAGAGCCCTGGTTTTGTGTGGCCGGGTTCTGAGCAGTCTGTGGCGTGTAGCGCTGTGACATAGATTAAATATGGCAGAAGCTGGGCCGAGGTCAATTTGTTTCCATTTGACTTTCGGGCCGCATAGGTCTTTATTTCGAGTATGAAAGACGAACCTACATTGAAGGATCAGATCATCGACATGATGAACGCGGCTTACGAAACGACGCTGCAAAAGCCAACTGCGATTCATCTTACGGCCGAAGACGATCTGCGTTTGGGAGAAATACTAAAACGCGAAGGATGCTCTTTGACCGACGGCTGGAATCCCGGAACCGGGCTTAAATCTAATCGTGTGTCACAGTTATTTGGTTGCCGTGTGGTTCACGATGCACCCCGGACATATGTGGAATAAGGTTGAGGCCAATGACCAAGTGGTTTACGAGGAGAAACGAGAGGAAAAATAGGGCCGTATTTCTTACAGAACTGAAACAAAATATAGCTGGTATTTGTTGTAAAATATAGTGGCCGGGTGATAATCGCTGGCCACAGCAACCCAGCCACTATAAGGGCACAAATCGAAAAATGGAGCCCCTACGGCGTTTCCGCTTTCGGGGCACAGTTGTAAAAACATATCACTTTTTACAACCAAATTGGTCGGCACGGCAGGATTTGCACCTGCGGTCTCTCGGTCCCAGGCCGAGCGCGTTGGCTGCTACGCTACGCGCCGATTAAGATTGCTTGCGCTTCACCAGCGCACAGCGTATTAAGAGACTCTCTTGTACGTCCATTCCGCCGACATTGAAAGCGGCGCCGTAACTCTCAAATACACAACCCTTCAGAATGAGGACGTCCTGCCTGGCCGCGACCGCCACGACTGGCACCCCGGCCTTACGGCCGACCTTAAAGTCGATGCTGCCAAGCAGCCCGTTCTGCAAAGCGTTCGTATTCTGATTGATCCCATTGAGCAAACCGTCCTGACCAATCAGACGACCGACTTGAATAGTGCCGAGAGCCTGGCCCGCAACCCAATAGAGTTCGGAGCTACCCGCTTCGAACCGAGGCTGCACGGTCTGTTGATAGGCGACAGAGCAACTCTGCACCAGACCGGCCTTAACACCCGGGCCAGAACTGACTTGGGCGCCATTCGTGTTGGCAATCTGAGAGCCGAAGTATACAGCCGCATAGTCGCTGCTGTACAGATATTGTCCAGCCTTCGATCTCGTGTATCCAAAAAAGTCTGTGTCCATGATGTTATGAGTTTAGTCGGTTATGCCGCAGCCGTCGAGCCAATAGTTGTTTGAGTCGTGCTCTGCGCTGCACTGATCGCACTGGCGATCGTCGTGTTGATCGTGAGCAATGTCTGCGTCGAAATAGTCGACGCACGCAACGTCAGGTTGATCTTGTCAATCGGCAGCGGGAACTGCAAGTCCACACTGATGTCGACCGTATTCAACGCATCCGTCGGAATCTCAACTTTGAGATCGGTGTATGCCGCCAGGATAGGCCCGAGATCCTCGAATCCCGGAATATTCTGCAAGTAGGTATCGAGCAGATTCCGACAACCAGTCTCGATCTCTTCCAGATTCTCCAGGTTCGCATTCCGGGGTCCAATGTATGGCTCCAACATGGCGTCGAAGTCGTAGGCGATCGCATCGAGTGCGACACCAATCGAATCCTCATAATACAGCGGGCCACTATTCGTGGACGTTGTGAGCTGATGCCGAATATACACTGGGCCATCCGAATAGTCCTGTGTAACGATCGCTGTTCCATTGGCCGCAGCGATGTTCAGGTCGGTGTCTTTGTATTTCGTATACATCAACGGGCAAGACGACACCGAGTATTGCATCGGCATACGCGTCAATCCCATCTGCACCGGGAACACGGAGCGGGCTCCGGCGATCTCAGCCGCCAGATAGTAGTTCTGTGTGACGAACACGTCACCAGCAACATCCGTAGCCTGTGGCATATCGGTCCACGTATTCCAGACCCGGCGGTCTTGGAAAGCAGCGGACGTATTACCAACAAAGGTAGCCTGGAAGGCTCCAGTGTCGTTAGCCCAGATTTGGAAGTTCGTCGCCGGACTGATCGGACTGGCCGGTCCAGTGACCAGTAACAACTCGTCCTGTTCGGTCACACTAGCGATCAAGTATTCCGTGAAGGTCGGATTGCCCCAGGTGTCCACGCCATACTGAGTCCGGAAGATCATCCCGGCCTGAACATTCTGAGTCACGAACTGAGCACCGAATGCCGTTACCAGCACATTGCCACTGCCATTGCTGAGCACAGTAGCCGTTAACGGATTGCCCTGACTATCCTGCGTATAGAACCCATACTTGCCAGGGTTCTGGGTGGCCAGATAGCAGCGCCGGAAGTGCCGCACATTGGGCACAGAGGACGACTGGCAGTGCGACTGCACCGAAGTCTTGATCGTAGCGTCCATGGTCATAGGCGCCAAATACGCCGGCCCCTTGATCCGGATGGCCTTATCCATCACAGCCTGATACCCGGCCAGGTCGTTCGTGGGAACACTGGCTACGTAGACCGGTTTGCCTTGTGCAGCACGAAGTGCAAGGATGCCGCCATAGCAGACCGGGTTATCAGCGTCGAAGGCACCAAAGTTCGTGATGATGTCGTCTTCGTTAGACCGGCGAGAAATAGGCGCTGTGGCGCTGGACGGTATGAGACCCCTCCAGGTTGAGAAAAGCCGCCCATATGCTGAATTCTTCACAAGAACCCACTGATTAGAGGTTCTGGTCGAGACATACAGCGGGAGGTTAGCGCCAACCAGGATGCTGCCCTGAGCCGTCGAGCCCGCAGTCCAATTGAGGAGCGGCGGGTTATTGCCTTGCAAGGCCACGGCGCCAGTGAACAGCAACCGGTGGTCGATATTCAACAGGTTAGTGGTGATGCTGGAAGGTTGCCAC
>Ga0265338_10008138_pt1 | contig 12798 bp, 14 predicted proteins | sample 42126metaG_FD_193579 | JGI IMG/M metagenome (GOLD analysis project Ga0265338, IMG submission 193579) | Rhizosphere microbial communities from Carex aquatilis grown in University of Washington, Seatle, WA, United States - 4-21-26 metaG | ecosystem: Host-associated > Plants > Roots > Rhizosphere... | reverse complement strand
AGCGACGCAAGTGCGACTTTCTCGAGCGTTGGGCGCCGGCGAACACGCGCGTCGTCTGGGGGCGCGCCGAGGAGCAGCCGGTCGAGACCTGGGGCGTCGCGCTCGCGAAGGCGCTCGCGCAGCCACCGGTGGCGGCCGAGTGGTGCCTGCCGCTCGTCCGCGAAGGCGGTGCGGCGATCCTCTGGACCGGCCCGAGCGCGGATCTCGGCGCGCTGGCACGGGTTGCGGCGCAACTTGGCGGCGGCGAGCCGGAGGAGCACGACGGCCTCATCGTCCTGCCGAAGCTCGGGCCGACGCCGCCGGGGTTCCCGCGTCGCACCGGCGTGGCGAGGAAGCGACCCCTCGGTTGAGGGGGACCATCGGGCGGGCGCCGCCGCCGATACACGCCACATGAAGACGATCCTCATCACTGCGGTTGCGGCGTTGGCGCTCTTCGTTCCGGTGGCGCTCGCGGATATCAGCTCCGACATGCAGAAGCTCGCGTCGGACGCCACGACCGCACACAGCACGGTCATCGCCGACGCTCAGCAGGTCGTGTCGGACGCTCAGTCGCTCATGGGCACGAAGGACAAGGCCTCGGCGAAGACACTTCTCCAGGCCGACCTGCAGAGGCTTCAGTCGGACCGGCAGTCGTCGCACGCGACCCTGCAGGCCGACCGGCAGCAGCTCCAGGCCGATCTCCAGGCCGCCAAGCCCGCCCCCGGCCAGGGCAAGGGACAGGCCAAGGGGCAGGGCCAGCTGCTCAAGCAGGTCCAGCAGGCGCTCCAGGCGTCGCTCCGGGCCGAGCGGCAGGACACGCTGACGGCCGACCGGGCCGCCCGCCAGGCCCAGCAGGCGCTGAGGCAGAGCTTCCACAAGTAATCGCGTGGCCGTCCGGGCCCGCCGCGAGAATGGCGGCGTGGCCCGCGTCTACGCATTGGCGAACCAGAAGGGCGGCGTCGGCAAGACGACGACCGCGGTGAACCTCGCCGCCTGCCTCGCGGAGGCCGGCCAGCGGTCGCTCGTGATCGACCTCGACCCGCAGGCGAACGCGACCTCCGGGCTTGGAATGCGGGCCAACGGCTCGTCGAGCTACGACCTGCTCGACGGCGCGCCGCTCGGCGAGCTCATCAAACACACCGCGTTCGCGAACCTCGACCTCGTCCCGGCGAAGCCGGACCTCGCCGGCGCCGTCGTCGAGCTCGCGCGACGCGAGGACGGCGAGCGCTACCTCGCGCAGGCGCTCGCGTCCGGCAGCGACCAGTACGACTTCGTCTTCGTCGACTGTCCGCCCTCGCTCGGGCCGCTCACGGTCAATGCGCTCGCGGCGGCCGACCGCGTGCTCGTGCCGGTGCAGGCCGAGTACTACGCGCTCGAGGGGCTGAGCCAGCTCGTGCAGTCGATCGAGCTGATCCGGCGCCGCCTCAACCCGCGTCTCGGAATCGGCGGCGTCCTGCTGACGATGGTGGACGGCCGGACCCGCCTCGCCGCGCAGGTCGAGGAGGAGGTGCGGAAGCACTTCGGGACGCTGGTCTTCCGGACCTCGGTACCTCGCTCGGTGCGTCTTGCGGAAGCGCCGAGCCACGGATTGCCGACGATCGCCTACGACCGTCGCTCCGCCGGAGCCGACGCCTACTGGAAGGTGGCGATGGAGCTTGTCGAGCGCGCCTGAGAGGAGGGGCCTCGGTCGGGGCCTCGAGCTGTTGATGGGCGGCCTGGAGCCTGCCGCGACCGAGCTGTTGGAGCTGCCGGTCGACGCGATCCACGCGAACCCGCGCCAGCCGCGGCGCCGCTTCGAGCCGGAGGCCGCGTCCGGGCTCGCCGAGTCGGTGCGCACGCAAGGCGTGATCCAGCCGCTGCTCGTGCGTCCGCGCGCTGCGGGCGGCTACGAGATCGTCGCGGGCGAGCGCCGCTGGCGCGCCGCGCGCGAAGCGGGCCGCACCACGGTGCCGGCCGTCGTACGCGACACCGACGATCGCGAGGCGCTCCTGCTCGGTCTCGTCGAGAACGTCGCGCGCGAGCAGCTGACGCCGGTCGAGGAGGCGCGCGCCTACGCCGTCCTGATCGACGAGTTCCAGCTCTCGCTCGGCGACGTGGCCGAACGGGTCGGCCGCTCGAAGCCGTCCGTCTCCAACCGGATGCGCCTGCTCGAGCTCCCCGACGACGTGCTCGGCATGGTCGAGCGCGGCCAACTGACGGAGGGCCATGCGCGCGCCGTTCTCGCCGTCCCGGACCATGAAGGCCGCCGCCGGCTCGCGCGCGAGATCGTCCGCAAGGGGCTCTCGGTCCGCGCCGCCGAGCAGCGCGCGAAGTGGGCCGGAGCGAAGCAGAAGCCGCGCACGCAGTCGTCGCCTGTCGATCCGGCGCTCGCCGAGCGGGTGCGGACCGCAGTCGCGAAGCTCACCGGCTTCAGCGCGCGCATCGCTCCGGGCCGCGTCGAGATCGCCTTCGCCGACGAGCACGAGCTGGACGAGCTCGCCGAGGCGCTCGAGCGGCTCGCCCCGCAGTGACGGAGTTCGCCGGCGGGAATACGGCGAAGCTCTACTGCCTGCAGGCGCTGGACGCTCTCGCGAGCTCCGGGCGGCTGCAGCGGATCATCGATCTCGGTGCGGGCTCGGCGTCCCTCTTCGTCCCGCTCCTCCGCGCCCACCCACAGGTGCACTACGTCGCCGTGGAGCCGGACGCCGAGGCCTGCCGGGCCGCCGAGCGGAACCTCTCCGGCCTCCCTGCCGAGGTCGTGCAGGGCTTCGCCTGGGACCTCGAGACGGAACCCGCCGACGCCGTCGTCTCGTTCAGCGTCCTCGAGCACGTCCACGATCGGCCGAGGTACTTCGGCGCCGTCGCGCGGCACGTGACGCCTGACGGCCGAGTGTGGATGAACGTCGACTCGGGCCACTTCACGCACCCGCTTCGCCGCGACCGTGTGAAGAACGCGATCGGCCGCGGATCGTGGTTTCAGCGCTTCGTGTCCGAGTCGGAGCTGCGCGCGCTCGCCGCCGGCGCCGGGCTCGAGATCGTCGAGGCGAAGAGCTTCAACACGGAGCTGAAGCTGCTCTACCGGCTCGCCCCCGAAGGGGCGCAGGCGGCGTTCACACAGCGGTGGCTCGACTTCGAGCTCGCCGCCAACGAGCTCCTCCCGCCCTACACGGATGCACACGCGCCGTACTTCATGACGCGCAACGTCGTGCTGCGGCAGCGCGGCGACTGAGCGCTAGCCTCTTCGCTGTGGCGGCTCACGGCCCCCTCATCCATGCCCGCGGGCTGGTGAAGAAGTTCGGCGACTTCGCCGCCGTCGACGGGATCGACTTCGACGTCGCGCGCGGCGAGGCCTTCGGCTTCCTCGGCCCAAACGGCGCCGGCAAGAGCTCGACGATGCGGATGATCGGCTGCGTCTCTCCGCCGAGCGGCGGCGAGCTGCGCGTCCTCGGCATGGACCCGATCGCCGACGGCCCCGCGATTCGCGGCCGCCTCGGCGTCGTGCCGCAGGCCGACACGCTCGACGGCGAGCTGACCGTCGAGGAGAACCTGATCATCTACGGCCGCTACTTCGGGCTCTCGCGCAGCGACGTGCGCAAGCGCGCTGCCGAGCTGCTCGAGTTCGTCCAGCTCTCCGAGCGCGCGAAGAGCAAGGTCGAGCCGCTCTCCGGCGGGATGAAGCGGCGCCTGACGATCGCGCGCGGCCTCGTCAACGACCCGGAGCTGCTCCTGCTCGATGAGCCGACGACCGGCCTCGACCCGCAGGCGCGCCACCTCGTCTGGGACAGGCTCTTCCGGCTCAAGCAGCGCGGCGCGACGCTCGTCCTGACGACGCACTACATGGACGAGGCGGAGCAGCTCTGCGACCGGCTCGTGATCATGGATCGCGGCAAGATCGCCGAGGAGGGCTCGCCGGCCGAGCTGATCCGGCGCTTCTCCTCGCGCGAGGTCGTCGAGCTGCGCTTTGCGAGCGAGACGCCCGAGGTCGCGCCGGACACGTTCGGCTCGCTCGTCTCGCGGATCGAACCGCTGCCCGACCGCATCCTCCTCTACACCGACGACGGCGACGCGCTCGTCCCGGTCGCACACGAGCGCCTGCATCCGCAGAGCGTGCTCGTTCGACGCTCGACGCTCGAGGACGTGTTCCTCCGCCTCACCGGCCGGACCTTGATCGAGTAATGCCGTTCGCCCTCCGCGCCTTCGAGTACTGGCTCGCCGTCTACCGGCGCGTTTGGCGAGGGACGCTCGCCTCGAGCCTGATCAACCCGGTGCTCTACCTGACCGCGCTCGGCGTCGGGCTCGGGAAGATCGTCAACCGCGGCGGGAACTCGGCGCTCGGCATGCCGTACCTCGACTTCGTCGCGCCCGGGATGCTCGCTGCGGTGGCGATGCAGGTCGCCTCCGTCGAGTCCAGCTTCCCGGTGACGGGCGCAATCAAGTGGGGCCGGCAGTACTGGGCGATGCTCGCCACGCCGCTCCGGATCGCCGACCTCGTCGGCGGGCACCTGCTGTACGTCACGACGCGCGTCGCCGTCTCGGCGTCGCTCTACCTCGCGGCGATCTCGGCCTTCGGTGCGGTGCACTCGCCGCTCGCGGTGCTCGGGATCCCGCTCTGCATGCTGATCGGGCTCGCCTTCGCCGGCCCGATCTCGGCACTCGCGGCCTGGGCCGAGGAGGAGGTCTTCAACCCGCTCTTCCGCTTCGGGATCATGCCGATGTTCCTCTTCTCCGGCTCGTTCTTCCCGGTCACGCGCCTGCCGCACGGGCTGCGCGAGCTCGCGTACGCGACGCCGCTCTGGCACGGCGTCGACCTGATGCGCCATCTCACGCTCGGCACCGCGACGCTCGGCTGGTCGGCGCTGCACGTCGCCTATCTCACGCTCTGGGCGGTCGGCGGCGTCTGGCTCGCGCGTGCCGCCTACCGGAAGAAGCTCGTCACGTGACGACGCTCGCTCTCGTCGGTCGCACGCGCGGCCATCTGCTCTTCGAGCGGAACCTGATGGTCTACCGGCGCGCGTGGATGACCATCTTCAGCGGCTTCTTCGAGCCGCTCTTCTACCTCTTCTCGATGGGGATCGGGCTGGGCAAGTTCGTCGGGCACCTCAACGGCGTCTCGTACGCGAGCTACATCGCGCCGGCGCTGCTCGCCTCCGCGGCGATGAACGGAGCCACCTACGACGCGACGACGAACGTCTTCTGGAAGCTCCGCTACGGGAAGGTCTACGACTCGATGCTCGCCACGCCGCTCGGCCCGATTGACGTCGCGGTCGGCGAGACGTCCTGGGCGCAGTTCCGCGGCACGCTCTACGCGATCGGCTTCCTCGTGGTGGCGGCCTCGTTGGGGTTGCTCCACTCCTGGTGGGCCCTGCTCGCGCTGCCGGCGGCGATGATCGTCGGCTTCGGCTTTGCCGGGATGGGGATCGGCGCCGCCACGTTCCTGCGCACCTGGCAGGACTTCGAGGTCGTGCAGATCGTCCTGCTGCCGATGTTCCTCTTCAGCGCGACTTTCTTTCCGCTCTCGGTCTATCCGCCTGCGCTGCAGTGGGTCGTGCGCTTCTCGCCCCTCTACCACGGCATCTCGCTGATCCGCTCCTTCACGCTCGGCCACGTCGGGCCGCTCGTGCTGCTCAACGCCGGGTATCTCGTCGTCCTGGGGCTGGTCGGGATCTGGATCGCTCGGCGGCGAATGGCCGGCCTCCTGCTGACCTAGGAGCTTTGCCCCTCACGCCCGCCGTTGCGACGGCTCGCCCGTGACGGGCCGGTAGCCGGCGAGTGCGGACTCGAGCACGCCCTCGCCGCCGGTCAGCCCCGGGAGGAGCCGCTGCAGCTCGTTCACCCGCGCCGCGGGAACGAGGGCGACGAGCGACGCAGCCCGTCCCTCCAGTCCGGGCGGCTCGACCGAGCCGCCGAGCCGGTGCACCGCCGCCATCACCGCGCCGACCGCCGCGGCCGGCAGCTCGACCTCGGCGCGCAGCATCGGCTCGCAGACGACGGTGCCCGCCTGCTCGAGCGCCTGGCGGAGCACGAGCGGGGTCAGCCCTTCGTAGTCGGATGGCATGGCGAGCGAGCCGCGGGTCGACGGCGGCCCGTCGGCCGACGGGTACGCACAGCGCGTCATCGTCACGACGCAGTCGGTCACGCGCCAGCCGTAGAGACCCTGCTGGAGCGCGCCGCGGACGTACCGGGCCATGCCTTCCTCGAAGAGCTCGCGCCGCTTGAAGACGTAGAGCGGCAGCCAGCGGTTCGCGACCCCCAGTCGGAACTCGACACCCGAGTCCTCAGGGCCGGGCGCGATGCGCAGCCCGACCTCGGCCGAGTACGGGTTCGTCGGCGCGTTCAGGATCTCCAGCGCTTCGCCGTGTCCGACCGGTCGCTCGACGTGGATCGTGGTCGTGTCCGCGAACGTCACGGCGAGCCCGTAGTCGCTCGCCACCGTCGCCTCGATCACCTCCTTCTGTACCTCGCCGTAGAGGGAGACGGCAAGGACGCCGTCGTCCTGGCGCACGTCGATCAGCGGGTCCTGCTCGGCCAGCTGCCCGAGCGCCAGGCTGAGCGCGTGCGCGTCGGCCGGGTCGCGCGGGGAGATCACGGCCTCGAAAGCGGGTGCCGCGAACTCGTGCGCCGCGAGCGTGCCCGGCCGCCCGACCCGGTCGCCGATCCGGACGTCGCGCAGGCCCCACAGCTTCCCGATCTGCCCCGCCTCGACGTGATCGGCGCGCGCTGCGCCGCCGCGCTCGAAGACCGCGACGCCGGTCACCTTCGCCTCACCGTCGCGTCCGAAGACGATGCGGTCGCGCGGCCGAAGCGTCCCGGCGAACATGCGCACATGCGCGGCCTTCTCCCCGCCCGGGCCGCGCTCGATCTTGAAGACGGCGCCATCCGGATCAGCCACGGGATCGCCGCTCGCGCTCGGCAGCAGCTCCGGCAGCGCCGCCATCAGCTCCGGAACGCCGGCACCTGTGAGTGCGGAGCCGAAGAAGAGCGGGCACGCATCGGTGCCGAACGCCTGGGCCAGTTGGACGTTCCCCGGAAGGAGCTCGGTTTGCGCTGCCTTCGTCCCAGCACCGACGACGCGCCCGAGCTGGAACACATCCGGCGTGAGTCGCTCGGAGATCGCGGCGAGGACACGGGCCTCGTCGGCGCCGGCCCTGTCGATCTTGTTCACGAACAGCAGGGTCGGGATGCTCAGCCGCTGCAGCGCGCGCATCAGGATCCGCGTCTGCGGCTGGACGCCCTCGACGGCCGAGATGACGAGTACCGCGCCGTCCAGCACGGCGAGCGCGCGCTCCACTTCGGCGATGAAGTCCGGATGCCCCGGCGTGTCGATCAGGTTCACGATCGTCTCGCCGATCGCGAACGAGACGACGGCCGCCTTGATCGTGATCCCGCGCTGCCGCTCGAGCGCGAGCGTGTCGGTCTGCGTCGTGCCGTCGTCCACGCGCCCGACGGCGGCGATCACCCCGGCCTCGTAGAGCAGCCGCTCGGTGAGAGTCGTCTTACCGGCGTCTACATGCGCCAGGATCCCCAGATTGAGCCACGAACGTGCCACGCGTCATCTCCTTCGAATAGGCAAGTCCCTTCTCGATGGACGTGACTGCGTGACTCAAGGCCCCTCCAGGTCGCATGGCGCGGGACGAACAGCCGGATCATACGTCGCCGCGCGAAGCGGGCGAAGCGATCGACATGGGCGATCCTGGATTCGAACCAGGGACCTCCGCCTTATCAGAGCGGCGCTCTAACCAACTGAGCTAATCGCCCGCGCGGGCGCCAGTGTAGCGAGGCAGCCGCGGCGGGTTTTACGCCGGCGGCCCTGAGCTATATTCGAAAACGGGCCGCATGCAGGAGATGACCATTTACGGCGTGAGCTTCGATCTCGTCGGCAAGCAGCCGATCGTGCTCCTGAAGACGGCCGACGGAAACAAGTTCCTCCCGATCTGGATCGGCCACGCGGAGGCGGCGGCGATCCTGATGAAGCTGCAGAGCCAGACCTCGCCGCGGCCGATGACCCACGACCTCTTCAGCGAGGTGCTCGAGCAGCTCGGCGCGCAGGTCGTCCGGATCACCGTCACCGAACTCCGCGAGAACACGTTCTTCGCGCAGATCACCGTGCGGGCCGATGGGCAGGAGCTCGAGGTCGACTCGCGTCCGTCCGACGCCATCGCGTTGGCGATCCGCTCGGAGGCACCGATCTTCGCCGCCGACCAGGTGATCGAGGAGTCGGCGATCGAGTTCGAGGGCGAAGAGGTGAACGAGGAGCAGTTGGAGGCCGAGGTCTCGCGCTTCCGCAACTTCCTCGAGGACGTCACGCCCGACCAGTTCGCCGTCGAGGGCGAGGAAGAGGACTAGCCGGGCGGGCCGAGCTCGCGTTTCGTGAGCTCGAGCACCTTCGCGAACAGCTCCTCCAGCCCGGCCGCACTGAGCGGTCCACGGTTCGTCCGCGAGAGGTAGCGCAGCATCCACTCCTCGCGCTCCGGGTCGAGGACGTCCATGCCGCGAGCCCGTTTGTAGTCCCACATCCGGCGTACGAGCGCGAGGCGCCGGTTCATCGCGGTCACGAACGCGACGTCGTTGTCGGAGACCTCGTCGCGCAGGCGGCGGATGTAGTCGTCGTCGGTCACGACAGCACCGCTGCGGCGAGGGCGATTCCGTTGAAGAGACCGTGCACGAGCATCCCCGGGAAGACGCTGTCCGTCCGCTCCCGGACGATCGCGAGTGCGATTCCGAACGGAACGAGCACGAGCAGCGCCTCGACGAGCCCGTGCGCGAGCCCGAACGCGAGCCCGACGAGCAGGATCGACGGGACGCGACCGAGAAAGCCGAGCAGCGACTGGCCGACGCCGCGGAAGGTCAGCTCCTCGACCACCGGCGCGACGACGGCGAAGAGGACACAGTTGGCGGCGAACGCGGCGGCGTGGGCGGACTCCCAGCCCGGCGGCGTCAGGCCCTGCTCGTGACCGGGACTCTGCGGGAGCGGGATCAGCGAGACGACCGCCTCCCAGACGAAGATCGCGACCACGGCAGCGGCCGCGAGTCCGAGGGCGGTGCTCCAGCTCGAGGGGCGTCGCAGCGCGAAGAGGTCGAAGCGGTCGAGCGCGACCACGATCACGATCCCGATCCAGATTGCGTAGAGCACCATCCCGCCGGCGAAGGTCGACCATTCGTAGATCGTCTGGCTCGAGCCCTTCGTGCTCCCTCCCGAGAAGCGCGATGCGTAGTTGATCGCCGCGAGCAGGCCGACGAAGACGAGCCACGCCGTCAGCCGCCGGCGGTTGAGGGAGGCCGCGGTCACGCCTGGACTGTAGTTTCGGACGATGCGCCACTTCACCCCGGACGAAGCCAACGCCGCGCTGACCGAGGTTCGGCCGCTCGTCGAGCGCATGGTCGCGAGCCGGCAGGAGCACGTCGAGGCGCTCACCCGCCAGGAGGAGCTCGAGACGAAGATTCGCGGCAACGGCGGTGGCATCCCGCCGGCGGAGCTCGCGCAGGCGACCGCCCGCGTGGACGCGATCGCGCGCGATCTCGCCCGGCTCGTCGACGAGATCGGCGAGCGCGGCGCTCAGGTGAAGGACCTCGACGAGGGGCTGATCGACTTCCCCGCGCTGCGCGAGGGCGAGACCGTCCTCCTCTGCTGGCGTCTCGACGAGGACGAGATCCGGTACTGGCACACGCCGGATGACGGCTTCGCCGGGCGGCGCCCGCTCCCCTTCTGAGGAATCGCGCCGCTCGCAGCGAACGGTAAGGCGGATGTCTCCGTTCTGGCACCACGTGATCGTGGCGGCCGCGATCTTCGGCGCCGTCACGTTGCTCGAACGCGTCGTCGACTGGCGCCTGCGCCACCGGACGCTGCCGCCCGGGGCGGTGACGCGCTACAACGTCCTGCGCCGCAGTCTCAGCGCGGCGATCCTCGTCGTCGGCCTGTTCTCGGCGCTGCTCGCGATCCCCGAGGTGCGCACCGTTGCGGGCGGGCTGCTCGCGTCCTCGGCGCTGCTCGGCATCGTCGTCGGCTTCGCCTCGCAGCGCACGCTCGGCAACTTCGTAGCCGGTCTCCTGATCGCGATCGCACAGCCGGTGCGGATCGGCGACCTCGTCGAGTACGACGGCGAAACCGGGACGATCGAGGAGATCGGGCTCTCGTACACGTTCATCCGCCTGACCGACAACGCCCGGCTCGTCGTTCCGAACGAGAAGCTGGCCTCGGATACGATCCGCAACGCTTCGATCCGGAATCGAGCGACCTTTGCAGAGATCACGGTTCCACTTCCCCTTTCGACCGACCTCGGCGCCGCGCTGGACGGGTTGCGCGACGAGTTCGCGTCCGAGCGCGACGTGCAGGCGTTCGTGAGCGGCTTGAACGGCGACGCGACGGTCATGGTGCGTGCCGCCGCCGTCAACGAGCACGACGCGGAGCACCTCGCCGCAGACATGCGGCTGCGCGCGCACCGCCGGCTGCGCTCGCTCGGCGTCTGGGCATGAGCCCGCCCAGGAGGCCGCAGAGCCCGTCGGCTCGCCGCCCGGCTCCGATCCCGACCCGCCGCCGCAAGCGCCGGCAGAAGCGCCACGCCAGCCGTCGCCTGCTCCTCATCGGCCTCGTCGCCGTCCCGGTGATCCTCATCGTGCTCGGGCTCGGCGGGACCGCCGTCTTCGGCTCGAGCTGCGACCTCTCGTCCCTGCGCCCGGTCAGCGCCGGCGAGAACTCGTTCGTCTATGCCTGGGACGGGAGCCTGCTCGGCGCGATCCCGGCGGAGCAGAACCGCACCGCGGTCACGCGACCCGAGATCAGCCCCTGGGTGTCGCGGGCGACGGTGGCGATCGAGGACAGGCGCTTCTACAGCCACGGCGGCATCGACCCGGTCGGGATCGCGCGCGCGGTCGTCGCCGACATCAGGGCCGGCAAGGTCGTCCAGGGCGGCTCGACGATCACGCAGGAGCTCGTCCGCAACCTCTACCTCTCGCGTGAGCGGACGCTGAAGCGGAAGCTCGTCGAGGCGTGCCTCGCGATCAAGCTCGCCCACTCGTGGTCGAAGCCGAAGATCCTGACCGCCTACATGAACGAGGTCTATTACGGCGCCCACGCCTACGGGATCGAGGCCGCCGCCGAGACGTACTTCTCCGTTCCGGCGAAGGAGCTGACCCTCGAGGAATCGGCACTGCTCGCCGGCCTCCCACAGGCGCCGTCGGTCTACGACCCGTTCCACAACGCGCCGGCGGCGCTCGCGCGGCGCGACCAGGTGCTGAAGGCGATGGTCGCCAACGGCGACATCACGCAGGCCGAATACACGCATGCCGTCCGCGATCGCAGTCTCCATCTGAAGCCCGGCACCGCTTACACGCGCATCAAGGAGCCGTACTTCTTCAGTTACGTCGAGGACCTGCTGCAGCAGGAGTACGGCGCAAACACGGTCCGCTCCGGCGGGCTCAGGGTCTACACGACGATCAACCCGCATTTCCAGGCCGACGCGAAGACGGCGATCCTGCGCATCCTCGGCCGGACGGACGATCCGGCCGCGACAGTTGTCGCGATCGACCCGCGCAGCGGTGCGATCCGCGCCATGGCCGCCGTCAGCCCGGGCAACCAGCAGAACCAGTTCAACTTCGCGACGAGCGCGCTCCGCCAGCCGGGATCGACGTTCAAGACGATCGCGCTGACGACCGCCGTCTCGCAGGGTATGAACCCCTTCGCGACGACGTACCTCTCGGCCCCGTTCCGCTACGCGCCCGACAAGACCTGCGACCAGACCTCGCCGGACTGCGTCTGGAACGTGCAGACCTACGACCACACGTACCTCGGAGACACGACGGTCGCGAACGCCACGCTCCATTCCGACAACACCGTCTACGCGCGGCTCTCGCTCGACGTCGGCCCGCAGAACATCGCTGACATGGGGCAGAAACTCGGGATCCGGACGAAGCTCGACGTGAACGGCTACGTGCCGCCGTCGATCGCGCTTGGGTCGGTCGCCGTCACGCCGCTCGACATGGCCTCCGCATACGCGACGCTCGCTGCCGGCGGGATCTACTCGAAGCCGATGGCGATCACGAAGGTCGTGCTCCCGAACGGGAAGGTCGACACCGACGCGGGCTGGGGCAAGCCGCAGCAGGAGCGGGTGATCCCGGACTGGGTGGCGTCGACCGTGACGAAGGTGCTGCAGCTGAACATGCTCTCCGGCACCGGCGTCGGCGCCCACGTGGCCGGTCACAGCGACGCCGGCAAGACGGGCACGACCGACCAGTACGCCGACGCGTGGTTCTCCGGCTTCACCCCGCGACTCGAGGCGACGGTCTGGATCGGCTACCCGAAGGGCGAGATCCCGATGCTCGACGTGCACGGCGTCGCCGTCTCCGGGCCCGGGTTCCCCGCATCGATCTGGCACCTCTACATGACGTCTGTGATCGGGAAGCGGAAGGACGTTCCGTTCCGCGTGCCCGCGAGCACGCCGGCCTTCTCGCCCTGGAAGGGCAAGTACGAGTTCGCGGGCGGCACCGTTCCGACGACGACCACGGCGACGCTCCCGGTTACGTCCCGCCGGCCGCACTCCTCGACAGCCGCAACGACGACGACACCGACGTCCGTGAGCATCCCGACGGTCACCGAGCCGGTGACGACGACCGTGCCGGAGCCGGTCACGACGGTGCCGCCGATCGTGACGACGCTGCCGTAGCTACGGCCCCGTCGTCGCCGTCGCCGGCGCCGGCGCCGTCGTCGTCGCGACCGTGGTCGGTGTCGTGTCGGTGGGAGTCGTATCCGTCGTGACGGCGGTCGTCGTCGTCGGAGGCGATGTGGTCGTCGCCGTGGTCGTCGTGGTGTGAGCCGTGGTGGTGTGAGCCGTCGTGGTGTGAGCCGTG
>Ga0265338_10008137_pt1 | contig 12798 bp, 7 predicted proteins | sample 42126metaG_FD_193579 | JGI IMG/M metagenome (GOLD analysis project Ga0265338, IMG submission 193579) | Rhizosphere microbial communities from Carex aquatilis grown in University of Washington, Seatle, WA, United States - 4-21-26 metaG | ecosystem: Host-associated > Plants > Roots > Rhizosphere >... | reverse complement strand
ACCAGTCCAGCAAAATCCAGATCACCACAATCATTTGGAAAACCGTGGCAATTTTGCCAAAGACGCGCGGACGGACCGTGACCTTGCCAACGGTGAGCCGGATGACGGCAATGCCAATGACCAGAAGCAAGTCACGCCCGATAACCGTGCCGGTGAGCCAGAGGGGGACTTGTCCGAGATACGGATGGTGATCGAAGCTCAACAGGACGATGCCCGACACCAGCAGCAGCTTGTCCGCCAGCGGATCCAGAATCGCCCCCAACACGCTCCTCTGATTGTAACGACGGGCGATATAGCCATCCACACCATCGAGAATCGCCGTAATGGCAAACGAAAGTATCGCCAGCAGATGGTGGATTTCATTGCCGGTTTCGACGTAGTAGAGGAGCTCGACGACAAAAAACGGAATCAGCAGGATTCGCAGGATGGTGACTTTGTTTGCGGTCGTCATGGCCAGGCTGGCGTGACTTTGACACAAATTTCGCAAATTTGCACTAAATGAGTTGATAGCTCTGCAGTCCCGCACTTTGACTCGCGGAAACAACCTTAGTTTTTTTGGCAGGGCGCGCCATTCCGTGCGTGCCGGACTTTTGCTAATGAGCGGCGGGCAAGGGACTGGCCGCCCTATCGGCGAAGTTTACCTGAACTGCAAATAAACGCGGCTGCCGTCGCTGCGCAGGCCGGTGGCCTGATTTTCCACGAGAAATAGACGAGGGGCTTCCACTTTGCCGGTCTGCAAAAGATATGCCCGCACCGCTTTCGCACGGCTCGCGGCCAGCGTTTGCAGATCGCCATCCGTTATGGGGAAGGTGGTGAGCAGGACGGCTTCCATCGGGTCGGGCGGCGGGACCAGTTTTGTATGATAAGCCGCGTTGACTGCGGCTTGCTCATTCGCCGTTGGTCCGGATTTCCTCAGTTTCGTTGCGCCTTTGTCGAGGACGAGGCTGCGCGGCAAAACGGCGGCAGCGTAGGCGTAGAGATTCGTGTTGGCGGCGATGAGTTGCGGCGTGATTTTGCCGTCGGCAATCGCTTTGTCGTAAAGTTTCTTCACCCAGTGCTCGCGTTCGTCGGGCGCGAGGACAATTTGGTCGGCGGAATTGGTGGCGCGTTCGGATTTGCGGAAGGTCGTCCAGATTTTTGCCCGGATTTCCCGGTCCAGCGCGATGCGCTGCATGCCTTCGCGGTCGCCGTCGGGATCCACACTGCCGGCAATTTCCAGTTGCAGGGCGGGCCGCGCGTAAAGTCCCTTTGACAATGTATCCAGTTTTTGTTGGTCAGGCACAGTGAGGTCGGCGCTGCCCGCCGCGAAATCCTGATAGCCAAGCTCCTCGCCGCCACCGCCGAACAGCGCGCCCACCAATGAGAATGGCGAGGTGGCAACCTTGGTAAGGATGTTTACGACGGCGCGCGTGACGACCTTGCCGATGCGGAATTTCGGGTCGTCGAGGCTGCCTTCGATGGGCACGTCCAGGACGATTTTGCCGTCGCGGTCTTTCAAAATCGCGATGGCCAGGCGCACCGGCAGATGCGTGGCGTCCGGGCTGTTCACCTTTTCGCCAAACGTAAACTGGTCGAGCGTGATGACGTTTTTCGACGATAATTTCTTTCCAACCAGTTCATACGAAAGGTCCATGTTCAATTTGCCCATGGCGATGCGGTAACCGGCGAATTTTCCCGAGTAAGGACCCGTCGGTGTCAGGTCCACGTCTTTCACGGAAATTTTCACGTTGTTCGTCTGAGTGCCGCTGAAGGGATTAATGGTACCGGTGATGGCGACCGGACTGACGCCATCCACCTTCGCGGCGAGGTTGATGTCCGCGTGCTGGAGTTGTTCCGAGGAAAGCCCGGAAATCGTGCCGTTCACCTGCTGGATGGCCAGGTTCACGTTCGGCTTGAGCGAACGGTCGGTGAAACTGATGGCGGTGTTGGTAATAACCACCGCGCCGATGGAAATGCTGGGCAGTGACGAAGCGGTTCCCGAATTCGTCATGAATGTTGGCAGCGTGGTGGATTTCTTTGCGGTGGCGACTTTTGTTTCATTCGTTACGGGCGCGTTGGTCTGGGTCATCCGCAGCGCATTGAGCAGGTTGATGGTATGGTTGGTCTCAATGACGAGGCGCGCGTAGGCGTTGTCCACGTCAATTTCCCGGATGGCGACGGTTTGCGGATTCAGGTTTGCGTCAATGCCGTTGATGCCGACGGAATCCCATTTCAACAAATCCTCACCCATGACGCCGTCCACGGTGTGGAATCCGTCGAGGCTCGCGTCGCCGTGGAACGTGACTTCGGGCAACTGATCTTTTGGTGTGCGCAAATGCACCTGTCCGTGCAAGCCGAGCCGGCTGCCCAGAATGAGCAGGTTGAGTTTGGGTTCGAGATACGGGTCGAGCGTGCCCAGATCAAGCTGGTCCAAGTCGAGCTGGAGGTCAGCGGTCGGCGGCAGGAACGACGCAGTGGTCGCGACTTTGATGGAACCGTTGGTGTTCCAGCGCAAAGAAAGTTCGGCGGTAAGATTGGCGCCGGGAACGTTGGAAATATTTTTAGCCGAAAGTGCGACGTCGGTAAGGTCGAGTTTTGCCGGGCGCGAAAAGGCAAGGTCTTCGAGGTGCAGCGCGCAATTGGTGAAATTCACGCTGGCGACCGAGCCGCTCCACTGGTTCGTGGTATTGAGCAGCATGGCAACGGCGTTGGTGACGGAACGGAGCAGGAACAAAATCCCGCCCGGCGCATTCGTCGCGCTTTCAGCGGGCTGGGAAAGCTCAACCACGTTGATGGCATTGTTTGTGGCGCGGCTCAGAAAAAGTTTTGCGCCGCTTGCCAGCACGGAATTCACCGTGGCCTGGTGGTTTTCCAAATCAACACTCGCGCCGGTGACATTGAAGAGCGGCAACTCGACGAGATTATTGCTATCGCCGGGCGCGCCGAGTTTGAAATCGCGCAAGGCGAATGCCGTGTCATTCACAACGGCAATGCGGTTGGTGGGGGTCCATTCGAAACGATATTTCAAATCCATCGCGATGGACCCGCTTCGGATCTCGAAACGCACCAGGTCCTGATACAGCGGCGCGTATTTGTTCAGTGTAAAGTTAAACAGCTTCAATTCGCCCTGCGAGCGCAGCGGGTTGAGATAGAAATGGCCGCGCCAGGAAATCTGTTCGCCAGCATCCGTGGTGCCGGCAAAGGCGTAAGGATTTTTGTTATCCGGATCGGTGCGGAAATTGTCGAGCGTGATGTCGAGCGGGCCGAGCGTGCGCCTGAACGGCTCGCGCGGCGTGAAATCAGCGAGCGCCGCCGTCGCGCCGCCGATGCGCAGCCGGTAAATATGCACGACGAGCGGTTTGGACGGCGCTTGGGGCGCAGCGCCGGGGGTATTGGTGGAAAACTTCGTGACGAGATCGGAAAAATTAAAGCTGGAATCCTTGTTCATCTGCACGCGGATGAACGGTTTGGTTGTGCTAATTTCCTTGAACACCCATGCCTTGCCAAAAAAGGACGAGAGCTGGAAATTGACAAAGACCTCGTCCCAGGAAACAAACGGCTCGCCGTCTTTGTCCTTGATGAGCAGACCGCGCACGGTGCAGGAGAGCGCAAAAGGGTTCAGCTTTACCTGTTGAATCGAGACATCACGGTCGAGTTGTTTCGAAAGCTGCTTCGCTGCGACGCTGCGGATGATGGGCGGCAGAATGAGAAAGCCAACGATGGTGTAAAGCAGCAGCAACAAAAGAATACAGAACGCGAGTTTGCGCCGGCGCGGCGGAAGAGGATTCATTGTGCGAGGTTTCATTTGTCACCCAAGTACATGCAAATTTGCGCGGGTTGCCGCGTTGCGTCAACTCCTTCGTGTGAGCGCCGGTCGAACTTTTAGCGTCGAGCCTCCAACGGAGCGCGGACAGCTTTGTCCGCGTGTTGAGCTGTGCTGACTTGAACTCGCGGACAAGGCTGTCCGCGCTCCAAAATCAGATCGCGAAGTCGGTGTACTCGGGCTTCACGGGTTCGGTGGGCGCGGTCAGCATGCCGGCGCCGACGGTGGCGTTCGAGCCCGGCTCAACCAATATGAACGAGCCGGTCAGCCGGTTCGTGGTGTAGCCGTCATAGACGATCGGCTTGGCGGTTTGCAGACGGATGACGCCGACGTCGTTGACCGCCAGCGTGGCCGTGTCTTCCGGCTCGAAATTGGTCATGTTAATGCGGCTTTCCACCTGGGCGACGACGGCCTGGACGGTTTGCGTGCCATGTTTGAGCAAATATTTTTTGCCCGCCTGCAACTTCCGCTGATGCATCCAGCACACGTAAGCGTGCAAATCCGAACCCTGCCCGGGCAGATTTTCCAGGCCCACAATCATGTCGCCGCGGCTGACGTCAATGTCATGTTCGAGGCAAAGCGTCACCGATTGCGGACAAAAAGCCTGTTCGAGCGAGCCGTCGTAGGTCCAGATGTCCTTGATGGTGGATTTGATGCCGGCGGGCAGCACGGCCACCGTCTGGCCTTTGCGCGCGATGCCGCTGGCGATCTGGCCGCTCAATCCGCGGAAATCGTGGAGCTTCGGGTCGCGCGGATTATTCGGGCGATTGACCCATTGCACCGGAAAACGCAAAGCGCTCAGGTTCCAGTCGCTGGCGATATGCACGGTTTCCAGATGGGCCAGCAGCGTCGAGCCCTGGTGCCACGGCATTTTGGTTGACGGTGTGACGACATTATCGCCGTCGAGCGCGCTAAGGGGAATGAATTTCACATCGCGGAGTACGTCGAGTTTCGGGATGAAATCCTCCATCTCATCGCGAATTTCCCAGAAACGGTCTTCGCTCCAGTCCACCAGGTCCATTTTATTTATCGCGATGACGATGTGCGGTATGCCGAGCAGTGCCGCGAGATAAACGTGACGGCGCGTTTGTTCGATGACGCCCTGGCGCGCGTCCACGAGCACGATGGACAGGTTCGCCGTGGAAGCGCCGGTGACCATGTTGCGCGTGTATTGCACGTGGCCGGGGGTGTCGGCGACGATGAACCGGCGTTTGGGCGTGGCGAAATAACGATAGGCGACGTCGATGGTAATGCCCTGTTCGCGTTCGGCGCGCAGGCCGTCGGTAAGGTTGGCCAGGTTGATCTGCCCGCCGCCGGTGATGTCCGCGGAACGTTCGAGCGCCTCCAACTGGTCCTCCATGAGATTCTTGGAATCGTACAACAGCCGCCCGATGAGCGTGGACTTGCCGTCGTCCACCGATCCGCAGGTGTTGAACCTTAAAATCTCAATTGGGTGCTGTGTATGAGGCATATAACTTAATCAACCACGGACCCGTCCTCCGTAGCAGGTACTGCGGAGGGTGGATGGACGCAGATTTGACTTGTAGGAGACGAAGTGACAAGTCTCCAAATTTACACATGTTGCCAGGCAAGATGAAGTCAGAGCCTCCTTACGTCGGCTCCTACAGACAGGAAAACATCCGTGTTTATCTATGTTCATCCGTGGTTAAAAATATCCCGCTTTTTTCCGGTCTTCCATCGCCGCCTCTGACGATTTGTCGTCGGCGCGGCTGCCGCGTTCGGTCACGCGCGCGGCGGCAATCTCGGTGATGATGTCGTCCACGGAATCCGCCGGTGACTCGACCAGACCGGTGCTGATGATGTCGCCGATGGTGCGGACGCGGACGACAAGTTCCTTCACCTCATCCTTCGGTTTCAACGTCATCAAATCGCTGACCGGCAGCCATTGGCCATGGCGGCGGACGCATTTGCGCGTGTGGCTGAAATAAATCGTCGGTACTTCAAGTTTTTCCTTTTTTATGTATTCCCACACGTCCATTTCCGTCCAGTTCGAGAGCGGAAAGACGCGCATATGTTCGCCGGGATTGACGCGGGCATTGTAAAGATTCCAGATTTCGGGGCGCTGATTTTTCGGGTCCCATTGGCCGAAGGCGTCGCGGAAGCTGAAAAAACGCTCCTTGGCGCGTGCCTTTTCCTCGTCACGCCGTGCGCCGCCGATAAGGCAATCGAATTGAAATTCTTCGACGGCGGCCAGCAGTGTCGGAATTTGGAGACGATTGCGGCTGACTTCGCCGGGCGCGGGAACGGCAATGCCTTTGGCGATGGCGTCCTCGACTTTGCGGACGATGAGTTTTGCGCCGAGTTCCTGCGCGCGGTGGTCGCGGAAAACATTCAATTCCGGGAAATGATGGCCGGTGTCCACGTTTAACAGCGGCATGGGGATGTCGGACGGGCGGAACGCTTTTTCGGCCAGGCGCAACAGGCAGATGGAATCCTTGCCACCCGAAAACAGGATGGCAGGGCGCTCGAACTCCGCCGCGACTTCACGCATGATGTGAATCGATTCCGTTTCGAGATGCTGCAGGTGATCTAAATGATAACTGTTCACTTCAAAAATCTAACCACAGATGAACACGGGTGAACACGGATTCCAAATGAATTTAATCCGTGTGTATCCGTGTCCGTCGATGGTTGTTTCATTTTTCCGCCACGGTTTTTCCACCCCAGGCGGCGTGCAAGCCGCACTCGCGTTTTTCGTCGGCCTTGGCCGGATCAAAATAGTCCCACTCGTTTGGCAGGCGGTGCTGCTTTAAATAATTCTCCATGTTCGCGTCGCTCCAATAAAAAACCGGGCTGACCTTCAACGCGCCAAAATTTTTGTCCTCCACAACCACGTCCAGTTCCGCGCGGCTCGGATTCTGCACCTTGCGCAAAGCCGTAAGCCAGATGGTGGGCGCGAGCTCTTGCATGCCGCGCTGAAATGGCTCGAGTTTCATCAGCGCGCTGAACTGTTTCAAACCGGCTTCGTCGTCCGTCGTCGGAATCGCACCGTAAATTGCGTCACGATGCACAGCGGAAATTTTCGGCAGATACGGCTTCAGGTTCAGGTTGAGCAATTTTTTCAATTCCTCGGCATGTTTGTAGGTCGCCGGACGGTTGTATCCGTGGTCCACCCACAACACCGGGATGTCCGGCTGCACCTGGACGCACAAATGCAGCATCACCGCTTCGTAAGGACGGAAATTCGTCGAGACCACCGCGCGGCCTTTAGCCTGGGCGATGGCCCAGCGGACAATTTCGAGCGGCGATTTATTACGCAACTCGATGTTGGCTTTGGTGATTTGGTCGGGTGTCATTTGGATTTGAACAACGAAGACACAAAGATCTTTGCGTCTTCGTTGTTAATTCATCGTTTCCTTCAAAAACACGCGGTCACACCAGTCGCCGAAACGTTCGCCGGGATTGCGTTCCTTGGCAAAACGCGCGAGGACCGGACGCAATTCGTTTTCGATGTCGGGGTCTTTGACCGTTTCCTTCCACACACGGTTGAGCCTTGTGCCGGACGCATTTCCGCCGAGCCAGACCTGATAACGCCCGGGGGCTTTGCCAACGAACCCGATTTCCGCCATGTACGGACGCGCGCAGCCATTCGGGCAGCCGGTCGAGCGGATGATTATCTCTTCCTGGCCCAATCCCAGATCGCCGCAGAGTTTTTCGATGCGGTCGATGAGGCCGGGCAGAATCCGTTCGGACTCCGCCAGCGCGAGGCCGCAAGTGGGCAGGGCAGGGCAGGCCATCGCTGCGGCGTGCAACACGCTCGCCTGGTTTTCGGTCGGAATCCCGTGCGCCGCAAAAATCGAATTAATGCCGGCCTGGTCTGCGTCATTCACGTCCGCGAGAATAACGTTCTGATTGGTGGTGAGATGGAATTTGGTTTCCGGAAATCTCTCAGCGATTTCGCGCAACGCAATTTTCTTTTCCGTTTTGACCCGGCCGGTTTCGACGAACAACGTAAAAAAGTTTTTCCCGTCCATGGCTTTGTGCCAGCCGAGCAAATCGGCGGTGGTCGTGAATTTGTAGGGCCTGATGGGGGCGAATTTGACGCCGGCGCGTTGCTCGACCTCGACGCGCGTCCAATCCACGCCGCGCTCTTCGACGACATATTTGAACCGTGCGTGCTTGCGGTCGGTGCGGTCGCCGAAATCACGATGAATCGTGAGCACGGCCTTGGCGACGTCAATCACTTTGTCTGGTGTGATAAATCCCAGTTCGCTCGCCAGGCGCGGATAGGTTTCCGTGTTTCCATGGGTGCGTCCCATGCCGCCGCCCACCACTACATTGTAGCCGGCAAGCTGGTCATTTTCGACGACGGCGATGAAGCCGAGGTCATTGGTAAAAACGTCGAGGTCATTCACCGGCGGAATGACGAACGCCGTTTTGAACTTTCGCGGCAAATAGGTTTTTCCGTAAAGCGGGTCTACGAACGCCTGGTTGAACGGATCGTCGGTCTTGAGCTGGTAGCCGTCAATCCAGATGGCGTAATAGGCGCGCGTTTGCGGCTTGAGCACATCGGCGATGCGGACGCAATCGCGATAGACCAGGTCGCGGGCTTTGGTATAAGCGGGCGTAGGCGGGGCGAGGACGTTGCGGCTCACGTCGCCGCAAGCCGCGAGCGTGGAGAGCAGGCACTCATTGATTTTTTTGACCACCAGGCGCAGGTTCGCCTTGACGACGCCGTGAAACTGGATGGTCTGGCGGGTGGTAATCCGCAACGTATTGTTACCGTAAAGCCAGGCCAGTTCGTCGAAAACGCGCCATTGGTTGGCGGTCATCACGCCGCCGGGAATGCGGCTGCGAATCATCATGATGTATTTCCGGCCGGTCGCGGAGCGCAAATCACGGTCGTCCTGTGGATAAACGCCGTGAAATTTCAGGAATTGGCCGTCGTCGCCCGAGAACGTGTCGGCGCCCGGGTTGGCCAGCGTGGACGCGATGGTGCCTGCGAGCGTCGGAATTGCTTCCTTGATCTCTTCATTGTGCGTCAACTGGCCGGGCACTTTGGTACTCATATACGAACGAATAGAATAACCGACGATGATTGCTTGTTCAAGCGCGGCTTGTGGAAGGCGGATTCAACAGGTGAAACGCCGGAAACAATCTTCTCGTGAGGTGTGGTTCGCCATGGAACGCCGGATTCATCCGGCAGAATGTTAAATCTCTCCAAATGCTGCCGCATAAATGCGGCGTTCCGTTGGAAAGTGGCAGCAAACAGTTTTCCATTACGTTGCCGGTACGAACCGCTGCAGCCACAGCGTCGCCCCGAACAAGGCGAGAAACAAAACCGTGCTTAACTGGTGGGAAATCAGCGGCCCGACAGCCAGCCAGTCCACGAGAACAATCCCCGAAAGCAAACCTGAAACGATTCGGGTGACGTTGACTTCACCTGGCTGAATAATAGTTCGCGTGCAATACACCACCCAGAGCACGAGGACGAGCGACAGCCAAACGCCCGGCAACCGGCTGTCTTCGGTATCCATCATCATGGCCAAAACAATGGGCGCGGCCAGCAATGCCAGCGGCCACCAGGGAATTGGTTTGCGGGAGGTTTCCCGCCGCGCCACGGAACCCAGGGCCGCCACGTACAACGCGAGCGCCGCGCCGCACCAGATCGGCCAGCCGTTCAGGCCTACGGCGCCCGTCGTGCCGGCAATAATATAGACCCAGAACCGGCATACGCCCATCAACCACGGGGAAGCGGCAATGGCCTTGTGGGTGGCGTCGTAAATCACAATGCAGATTGCCAGCACCACCGCGAGCGCGCCGGTGGTTTTGCCCAGAATCGTCAGACAGAGAAGGCCGATGGCGAGCCACACCCAGCCCCAACGCCAGACGGCTGCCAGCGAAATGGCGCCGGAAGGAACCGGCCGTTCCGCGCGACGTTGCCGGTCGAAGTCCGCGTCAAACGCGTCATTCAAAAACATTCCGCCGGTGTAAAGCGCGCTGATGCCGAGGAACAACAGCGGCAATTTGCCGGCGTTTTCGCCACCGCCCAGCCACCAGCCCGCCAGGCAATTCGACCAGACCGTCGGCAGATTCGACACGCGGCCCAGGACGAGCAACGTGCGGAATTGGCGAAAGATGGTCCGATTCATCGCTCAGAAGAAAACAGAAATATCACCACTTGGCGAGTCTCGGTAACGGCATAGTTTAATCGGAGCGCGGAGCATCGCTCCGCGTAAACCAGGCTTTCGAGCTTGCGGAGCAATGCTCCGCGCTCCAAAACTACGAATTGTACCGCTGCCTGAGCCCGCGCTCGGCCAGTCGCGCCAGGGTCCATTCATATTCCGCCGCGAGTTGCTCAACGACGCTGCGCGTCTTCAGCTCCGGCGGTAGCACTTCCCAGGTGTAGGTTTCCATTTCGAGATGGGAACAAAGTTTCGGGTTCGCCGCCAGAAAGTCCAACGCGCCCAGCAAATGGTCGTTCGTGTTGTCGAACGGGGGCACAGTGGGGCTGTGCAACGGCACGTGAAAATGAATACGCCATTCGGAAGCCGGTTGAGGGTTGAAGGTTGAGGGCTGAGAATTCAGTGCATCGGGCAGGTCGCGGAAATATTTCAGTTTGCCCGAAGCGTCGCGCACGACAACCTGGTGCAGATAGACGTCGTCGGCAAATCTTGCCAGGGCCGCGCGGGCCTCCGTTGTCGGCAGTGTTTTGAGTGCCGAGCTCAAGTGGATTTTGCTGAGTTTGATTCCGTGTTGTGTCAAGGCAGACAACGCGCTTTCCGGCTTTTCAAATTCCACGGCGAAGTGGCAGGTGTCGTAATTCACACCGAGGTGGGCGTTCAAACGCGCGTCACCCGGATGTTCGGCTCTCAGGCGGTCAAAAAAGCGGGCGGTTTCGCCGCTGTTTTCCAACAGGCAAAGCGGTTCGGGTTCAAGCCCGAGATGCAATGCGCGCTTGGTCCGCTCGCTCAGCCGCGCAACGTGCTCGACGCAGCGCCACAGGTTTTTACGGATGATTTTTTTCTGGTCACCGTTGTGGATGAACTCCTTGAACGAGCCGGGCAGGGTGCTGACGCTGCCTTCAATGCCGGCGGGCAAAATCTCCGCGAGCAAATCAAAAAGCAGGTTCGTGTAGGCGAGCCGCTCAGGTGACGTCCAATCAGGCAAATAAACCTGTTCCTTGACGCGTGTTCCGTGGAATTGACCGTAGGGAAATCCGTTGATGGTGAAAACGTAGCAGTCTTGTTGCTCCAGCCAGCGTTGGAATTCCAGCAATGCGGCGCGTTCGCTCAATTCGGTCGCGGCAGAATGACTCAATCGTAAGCCGATCGCAAACGGCGCGCGCGGGCAAACCCGTTCGCGCACCGCGAGCGCGTGGGTTTTGAGTGAGTCAAAAGTTTCGCGCCACGTCTCGCCGCGATGCACATTCGTGCAATAGGCGAGGTGCAGGCCGTGATTCAGTCGCATAACGTTGGCACGGCAATTTGCCGCAAGACCGGCGCTGGCCAAAGTTAAATTGCGATTCGATCAACCGAGCCGCTTGCGCAAAGCGTCAAGCTGATCGGTCAATGTCTTCGGCAGCTTGTTGCCAAACCGCGCGTAGCTGGTGGCAACATCTTCAACTTCCTTTTTCCAGCCGGCGGTGTCCACCTCAAGCAGTTGCCGGAGATTGTCGGCAGGAAGAGCCAGCCCCGCCAGATCGAGCGCTTCGGGCGTGGGCAGGTTTCCGACCGGTGTCTCTTGTGCTTTGCCCGTGCCGTCCACGCGTTCGCAAATCCATTTGAGCACGCGGCTGTTCTCGCCGTAGCCGGGCCAGAGCCATTGTCCACCGCCGTTCTTGCGGAACCAATTGACGAAATAAATTTTTGGCAGCTTGCTGCGGTCGGTGCGTTGCGCGAATGAAAGCCAGTGCGCGAAATAATCGCCCATGTGATAACCGCAAAACGGCAGCATGGCGAACGGATCGCGGCGCAACACGCCGGCCTTGCCCAACGCCGCCGCCGTGGTTTCCGACGCGCACGCCGAACCGAGGAACACGCCGTGTTCCCAATCAAAGGCCTCGTTCACCAGCGGAATCGTGCTTGGACGCCGTCCGCCGAACAAAATGGCCGACAGCGGCACGCCTTCGGGATTTTGCCAGTCGGGATCAATGACCGGGCACTGCGCGACGGGCGCGGTGAAACGCGAGTTCGGATGCGCGGCCTTGCGTCCCGAAGCCGGCGTCCACTCATCACCTTCCCAATCAATCGCCTTGGCCGGCGCGGGAATGCCGGAATCTTCCCACCACACGTCGTTATCGGGCGTGAGCGCGACGTTGGTGAACAGGCTGTTTTTTGCAAAGGTGGCGACCGCGTTCGGGTTCGACTGCATCGAAGTGCCGGGGCAAACACCAAAAAAGCCGGCCTCCGGGTTGATCGCATAAAGCCGTCCGTCCTTGCCAATCCGGATCCAGGCGATGTCGTCGCCGATGCAGGTGACTTTCCAGCCGGGCACCGTGGGTTTCATCATGGCGAGATTGGTCTTGCCGCAGGCGCTGGGGAACGCGCCGGCGATGTAATGTTTTTTGCCTTTGGGCGAAACCAGGCAAAAGATGAGCATATGCTCCGCCATCCAGCCTTCGCGTTGGGCGACGACGGACGCGATGCGCAAGGAAAGGCATTTTTTTCCGAGCAGCGCATTGCCGCCGTAACCGGAGCCGAACGACCAGATCGAAGGTTCATCGGGAAAATGAACGATGAATTTTTTTTGCGGATCGGGTTCGCATGGCCAGGAATCGTCCTTTTGGCCAGGCGCCAGCGGCGCACCGACCGAATGCAGGCAGGGAATGAACGTGCCGCCGGCGCCCAGCTTGTCGAGCACCGCGTGGCCCATGCGGGTCATGATGCGCATGCTCACGACGACGTAAGGTGAATCGGAAACTTCAACGCCGATTTTGCAAATGGGCGAACCGAGCGGTCCCATGGCAAAGGGAATAACATACATCGTGCGTCCATTCATGGACCCTTTGAACAGGCCGAGCAATTTCTGCTTCA
>Ga0265338_10008135_pt1 | contig 12798 bp, 8 predicted proteins | sample 42126metaG_FD_193579 | JGI IMG/M metagenome (GOLD analysis project Ga0265338, IMG submission 193579) | Rhizosphere microbial communities from Carex aquatilis grown in University of Washington, Seatle, WA, United States - 4-21-26 metaG | ecosystem: Host-associated > Plants > Roots > Rhizosphere >... | reverse complement strand
CACGATAAATCACCGGATTGTCTTGATAATCCGGTGCCCCAGCTGGTGGCGGCGGGTGTGCCTCACGATCAGGCCTTGTTGGTGGACCAGTACAGTTCGACCTTGCCGGGGTTTAATCTGGACGTTAACCCGATTCGGCAATACATGGACAACAATCTATTAAGCGCGGTTTTGGGGTACACCGGGCGGGTTAGTGCGGCCGATGAGCAGCAAAACCCGGGCTATGGCCCGACTGACCTGATTGGCAAACTGGGGCTGGAGAAGCAATACGAGAGCGTGTTGCGCGGAACCAACGGTGGGACTGAGACCGAGGTGGACGCGACGGGGCGGCCGATCCGGGTGCTGGCCAACAAGGATCCGGTGCCGGGGGACAATTTGAAGCTGACGATCGATCAGGGGCTGGAGCAGCAGATGGTGAACGCGATTGCCGAGCAGATGCAGGCGTCGGGGGCGGTGCGGGCGGCCGGCGTGGCAGTGGATCCGCGCAGCGGTGCGGTGCTGGCGATCGCGTCGTTGCCGAGCTACGACAACAATTTGTTTAGCAAGGGGATCAGCCAAGCGGATTATTCGAAGTTGCTGGCGGATCCGGGGCAACCGTTGTTTAACAAGGCGGTGAGCGGGGGGTACCCGAGTGGATCGATTATTAAGCCGCTGGGTGCGAGTGCGGCGTTGCAGGCGGGGGTGATTGACGGCTCTACGACGATCGACGACACCGGCAAGATCGTGGTGCCGAATAAGTACGATCCGAGTAACCCGGCGGTGTATCTGGGTTGGGAGCGCACTACCGGCTTGGGGCCGGTGAACGTGTTGCAGGCACTGGCCCAGAGTTCGGATATTTTCTTTTATGAGGTGATGGGTGGGTTTACGAACTTTACGCATTATCTGGGAGTGGAGCTGCTGACGCAGTATTACCAGAAGTTTGGGTTGGGGTCGAAAACCGGGATTGATTTGCCGTCGGAGACAGCCGGGCGGGTGCCGACGCCGGCGTGGAAAAAGGCATTTAGCGGGCAGCCGTGGTACACCGGTGACACGTACAATATTTCGGTGGGGCAGGGCGATTTGCTCGTGAGCCCGTTGCAGATGGTGATGGCGGTTAGTGCAGTGGCGAACGGCGGCACGTTGTACCGGCCGCATCTGGTAGACGAAATTACCGATGCAGCCGGCAAGGCGGTGAACAAGATTGCGCCGCAAGTGGTACGGGCGGGATTCATTAGCCCGCAGAATCTGGCGATTGTGAAACAAGGGATGGAATTGGCCGTGACGGAGCCCCAGGGCACAGCCTGCTGCAAGATCAGCACGCAGGTGCCGGTGAGTGTGGCGGCCAAGACCGGAACGGCTGAGACGGTGACGCACGATACGGGCGTGAGCTCGGCCTTGCAGAGCAAGCCTGATGCCTGGTTTGAGGCCTTTGCGCCGGCCGACAACCCGCAGATCGCCATCGTGATTTTGGTTGAACATGCCGGTGAAGGTGCGGAATTTGCGGCTCCAGCGGCGCGTGAAACATTAGCGTGGTACTTCACTCAAGGTGCGGGGGCAGCCGCTAAATAGCAATAATACTAGTAATATCCGGGCATTCTCAGAATATTTTGGAGGATTGCACATGGCTGGGGAAAATTCTGCTAACGTGCTGGGGTTTCGGGCATAATAAGGCGGTTTTTTGGTATTGATTTGCCGTTCGTGATAAGCATTTCTTGGCTTTTATAAGCTATTAATACTGTCTGACAGGAGTAACACTTGACGAGGTTTGGGGCATGAGGGAATATTGGTAAGCAAATCGAACAAACAAGCTTAGGAACTAAATCTTATCGACGCTCGCGCACACTCGGGACTTGCGCCCGGGGATTTTTTTCACTCTTTGTGAAGCGCTTACGCCTGAAAGGAGGCGCTATGAATGGGGTTAAAAACAACGAATTTCACTTGACGGCGGAAGGTCTCAAAGCCCTCAAGGACGAGCTAACAGAGCTCACTACCAACAAACGGGTAGAGCTGGCTGAGCGACTCAAAGAGGCCAAGGCGGAAGGCGATTTAAGCGAGAATGCCATGTACGATGCGGCTCGGGATGAGCAGAGTTTCGTAGAAGGCCGGATCGCTGAGATTGAGCATATTTTGAAACACGCCTCGGTAATCTCAAATAAAGGTAAGGGTACGGTTGCGCTGGGATCGAAGGTGCACGTGGAACTGGAAGAGGGCGAGCAGGAGTATGTGATCGTGGGTTCAACGGAGGCCAATCCGGACAAAGGTTTCATTTCGGATGAGTCGCCGATCGGCAAGGCGCTGTTGGGTCGTAAGCCGGGTGATGAAGTGACCGTGGAAGTTCCGTCTGGCACGATGACATACAAGATTAAGAACGTGGCCTAACGACTGGTTTTAAGCAGGGGCAATGAAGCCGCACTCGAAAGAGTGCGGCTTTTCGGGTAAAATGGGCGCCATGACGAATCCGCAGACAACTGACTGGCTTGATGCACTGGTGGAACAGGTGCAGACTGAGCGACCGGACGGGCCATTATTGGTGGCGAGCGGGCATTCGCCGTCGGGGACGTATCACATTGGGACGTTGCGCGAAATAATGACGGCTAACGCGATTGCCTGGGCGCTAAAACGAGCGGGTCGAGACGCGCGCCACGTGGATTTTGTGGATGACTTTGATGCTTTTCGGAAGGTGCCGACGGCGATTGGCGTGCCGGAGAGTTGGAAGCAGTATTTAGGCCAACCATTGCGGGTGGTGCCGGACCCGTTTGATTGTCATGGATCGTATGGCGAGCATTTTTTGACGCAGTTGCACGAGGGGCTGGCGGCGATTGGGGCGATGCCGGACGAGACGGTGAGTGGATATGATGCGTACCGGTCGGGGAATTATGTTGAGCAGATCGTGGCGGCTTTGGACAAACTGGGAGAGGCGCGGCGGATTTTGACCGAAGTGGGTGGCCGAGAGCTGGACGGCCAATGGTCGCCGGTGCAGATTTTGAGCGACGACCAGAGCCTGCGGCAATGGAAATTTAAGGCTTGGGATGGCGCGAAACGTGAGGTGACCTGGGTTGATCGTGACAGCAAGACGGGAGTGGTGGGCATTACCGATGGCCGAGTGAAGTTGGATTGGCGGTTGGATTGGCCGGCGCGCTGGGCTGAGTATCAAGTGAGCGTAGAGCCGTTTGGCCGCGACCATGCCACTAAGGGCGGATCGTATGATACGGGCCGGGTGTTGGTGAAGGAAATTTTTGGTAGCAGCGCGCCATTGCCGGTGCCATATGAATTTATTAACCCGTTAGGTGACACGGTAAAGATGAGTAAATCGGTCGGTAATGTGCTCACGCCAGCCGATGCGTTGGAGGTGATGCCGGCAGAGCTGTTGCGGTATTTTGTGGTGAAGAACCGGCCGGGCCGGACGCTGATATTTGATTCGGGTATGGGCCTCGTGAAGCTGATTGATGAATTTGCTCAGGAACGCGAGAGTGCGGCGGCGGGGGTGGCATATGCGCGGGCGGTAACGAAAGCCGAGACGATCTCGGATGTGGCGTTTAACCATTTGGTGGCGGTATATCAGACGGCTCAGGGCGAAGTGCCCCGGGTGAAGCGGATTTTGGAGCGTACAGGATACGAGGCGGTGGTGCGGGAGCAGTGGCCGGTGATTGAGCGGGAGCTTACGTTTGTGGGCAACTGGCTCGATAAATACGCGCCGGACAGTGTGAAGTTTGAGGTGCGCAAGGAGCTGCCAGAGGTGGAGCTGAGCGCGGAACAGCGGGTGTTTTTGAGTAGATTGGCGGATGCGGTGGAGGCGAAAGCGCTGGATGGCCAGGAGATGCACGACGCAATTTACGCGGCGGCGCAAGGCGCGGGTGTGAAAGGGGGCCAGGCGTTTACGGCGATTTACAGCGTGATTTTGGGGCAGAATTCGGGACCGAAAGCCGGCTGGTTTTTGTCGGAGCTTGATCGCGATTGGCTGGTAAAGCGTTTGCGCGATGGTGGCCGGTCTTGACGGTTGTGCTGTAGAGCGGTTTTATATGTAGTGTCCGTGTCACTTCGTGCAGGAGGGAGGCTGTCGTGGTGCTGAAGTATAATTCTCCGGCCTATGTGGTGGCCCGGAGCAAGTCACCGTATGAGTACGCGATTGACGGTGTGCCGAAAGACCAGCAAGGGCAGCTTGATTGGTTGCGTGGTGCCGTTTGGCGCTATCGCAATGGAGGCGAGGGCGATCCGTATGCGCGGTATGCCGATGTGGCGCTCGACAGTTCTCGGGTGGCAGGTAGCAAAGACGTGGTGGTACCTGATCTGTCGAGCAATGTACCATGCCAGTGCGAGTGCAGTCCATCCTGCGAGGGCTGTCAGGTAACCAGCATCCGCGTTCCGAATTACGACGCCCACGGCCGGGTGGTGGCAGTGACACCAGTGTGCACTCACTGTGTCGAGGGCTGGATTCGGCGGCGCGAAGCTGAGAAATGGGTATTCCGGGTGCGCAAGGTTGCCAGGGCGGCTTCGAGTGTTGCCGTCGTGTCGCCGGCTGCGCCTGTTACGGTCGGAGTGGCCGAGGCGGCCGCGGCACTGAGTCCCCTCGAGCGAGCGGCCGCGGCGCTGCGGGTCGGTGATGAACTGTTGGAGTAGCTTCATTCCGACCGAGCTTAGTGAATGGGTCTGGGTGATGCCGTAAGCGCCGCCCAGACCCAAGGTCGAATCTTTTGCGGTATACTGGGGGCATCATGGAAGGCATTTTACGCTCTGTTTATAGTATTCATGGCTCGCGATCGTCGTCGCCCGGTGCGGCGTAAGATGTTATTTATTTTTTGAAAACGTTTGATAAACCTAACGGGGACGAAAGACAGTTATGATTGATATCCGATTGGTTCGAGAGCAGCTGGAGGTGGTGAAGGCAGCGGCTAAGAATAAGAACGCGGACGTGACGGCGGCCGAGATTGACGAACTGGCGAAGCTCGACGAGCAGCGGCGGAAATTGACGGGTGCGGCGGAAGATTTACGGCGGCAGCGTAATGAATTGGCGGCTGAGACCAAGAAAGGCAAACCGAGCGACGAGCAGATTGATCGGGGGCGGAAATTGCGCGCTGAGCTGGCTGGCAGCGAAGAAGAGCTCGGTAAGGTGGAGGCCCGCTACCTCGACATTTTGAAGCGCATTCCGAATTTGCCGGCGGCTGATGTGCCGGTGGGTGCCAGTGAAGACGACAACGTGGTGGCCAAAACGGTGGGGGAGCCGACTAAATTTGAGTTCGAACCTAAAAACCATTGGCAGTTGGCGGAAGCGCATGGGTGGATCGATAAAGAGCGGGCAGCCAAAGTGGCCGGAGCGCGGTTTGCGTATCTCAAGGGTGGGCTGGTGCGGTTGCAGTTTGCGCTGATGCAATTTGTGATCGACCAATTGAGCGATGAGATGGTGATTAAGCGGATCGTGGAGGGTGGCGGTGAGCAACTCAAAGGAGTGAGCACCCGGCCGTTTGTGCCCGTGCTGCCGCCATACATGTTGCGCACAGAGATTTACGACGCCATGGACCGACTGGAGCCGCAAGACGAGCGTTACAAAATTGACGGCGAAGATCTATGGTTGCAGGGGAGCGCTGAGCATGTGCTGGGCAGCATGCATGCGGGCGAGATCTTTGATGAGCAAGAGTTGCCGTTGCGTTACCTTGGTTTTACGACGGCGTTCCGGCGCGAGGCGGGTACGTATGGGAAGGATATGGAAGGCATATTGCGCATGCATCAGTTTGACAAACTGGAGATGGAAAGCTTTACCAAGGCCAGCGCTGGTTTGGCCGAGCATTTCTTGATGGTGGCTATCCAAGAATATCTGATGGCACAACTCGAAATTCCGTATCAAGTGCTATTGAAATGCACGGCTGATATTGGTAAACCCGATGCACGCGGCGTGGACGTCGAGGCCTGGTTGCCGGGTCAGCAGAGGTATCGTGAGACTCATACGGCTGACTTTATGTCGGATTACCAGGCTCGGCGGCTGCAAACGCGAGTGCGCAGCGGGGGCGATACGCAATTGGTCCACACCAACGATGCCACGGCGATGGCATTGGGTCGCGGGTTGCTTGCGATTCTGGAAAACTACCAGCAGGCGGACGGCAACGTGCGCGTGCCGGTAGTACTGCAAAAATATTATGGGAGGGATACGGTATGATTGCATGCTCAATTACGGCACGAAACTTTGAGGTGGACGGTAAAATGCGTGAGTATATTGAGCAGAAACTGGGGAGTCTGGAGAAATATGTGCCACGCCGTTCGCGCGGAGATAATCTGGTGTGCAGCGTGGTGTTGGAGGATGACCCCAGTGGGCGCGAGGATAACCGGTACGTCTGCGAGGTGGTGATGAACCTGCGCGGCAGCAAACTGGTGAGCCGCGAGGGGACGGTGAATATGTACGCGGCGGTAGACATTGTGGAAGCGAAATTGAAGGCGCAACTGGTGAAGTACAAGGAAAAGCGGACGTTTGGACTGAGGCGTGGCCGGATGCTGGCGCAGTGGCTGGGGCGGCGGCAAGCGCCGGTGCTGGAGACGGGAGCGGTCGAGCCAGATGGGACTGAGCAAGAAGCTGCGTAAAGTGGTAGAATAGTCTGACTTGGCCTGATATGGCCTTTATTTACGATGGCAAATTACGCACTACTGAATAAATTGCTGGGTGATCCGAACGCACGCGAAGTTAAGCGGGCGCGAACGGTGGTGGCCAAAGTTAATGCGCAGACGGAAGGCATGAAGCGGCTATCGGACGAGAGCTTGCGCGGGCTGACGGCGAAGTTTCGCGAACGGCTGGAACAGGGCGAAACGGTGGATGGTCTGCTGCCGGAAGCGTTTGCGGCGGTGCGGGAGGCCGCCAGCCGGGTGATCGGCCAGCGCCATTTTGATGTGCAGCTGGTGGGTGGTTACGTGCTTCACAGCGGCAAAATCGCTGAGATGCGAACGGGTGAAGGCAAGACGCTGGTGGCGACGGCGCCGAGTTATTTGAACGCCATTAGCGGCAAGGGTGTGCACGTGGTGACGGTAAACGATTACCTGGCGAGTCTGCATGGCGGTTGGATGGGGCAGGTGTATTACGCGTTGGGCATGACGACGGGCGTGATCGTGCACGACAATGCCTATGTGTACGACCCGGAATTTGACAGTGGCGAGCACCCGGATGATCGGTTGAACCACTTGCGGTCGGTGACGCGCCGTGAGGCTTACGCGGCTGACATTACCTATGGCACCAATAATGAATTTGGGTTTGATTACCTGCGCGACAACATGGTGGATGATCTCGGCAAGATGGTGCAACGGCCGCTGCACTTCGCGATCGTGGATGAGGTGGACTCGATTTTGATTGATGAGGCGCGGACGCCGTTGATTATTTCGGCACCGGCGCAAGAGGCGACCGATAAGTATTACCAGTTTGCCCGGCTGGCAGCTGGCCTGGTGCCGGAAACCGATTATACGCTTGATGAGAAGCAAAAAGCGGCCAGCTTGACCGACGAGGGGGTGGAGAAAATCGAGCGGGCGCTGGGTGTGGACAATGTGTACGAGGCGGGTCGGATTGACGAGGTGCATCACATTGAGCAGGCGGTGAAAGCGCAGGCGTTGTATTTGCGCGACCGGGATTACGTGGTGCGCGAGGGCGAAATTATCATTGTGGACGAGTTTACGGGGCGGCTGATGCCCGGCCGGCGGTGGAGTGAGGGTTTGCACCAGGCGGTGGAAGCGAAAGAGGGCGTGCAAATTCAGCAAGAATCTTTGACGCTGGCGACGATTACATTCCAGAATTATTTCCGGTTGTATGCCAAACTTTCCGGTATGACGGGTACGGCTAAGACCGAGGAAGAAGAATTTGGCAAAATTTACGGCTTGGATGTCGTGACGATCCCGACTCACCGGCCGATGGTGCGCAATGACATGCCGGACCGGATTTATAAGAGTGAGGGCGGAAAATTTCGGGCGGTGGCGCGGGAGGTGGCGGCGATGCACGAGAAAGGTCAGCCGGTGCTGATTGGTACGGTGAGCATCGCCAAGAACGAGCTGTTATCGCGGTATCTGGACGAGCTGGGCGTGCCGCACCAGGTGTTGAACGCCAAGAATAACGAGAGCGAGGCGGCGACGATTGCGGCGGCGGGGGCGCGCGGAGCGGTAACATTGGCGACCAACATTGCCGGGCGGGGGACGGATATTATGCTGGAGCCGGGCGTTTCAGCGCTGGGTGGGCTGCATGTGTTGGGTACTGAGCGGCACGAGAGCCGGCGGATTGATAATCAGCTGCGCGGTCGGGCGGGCCGGCAAGGTGACCCGGGCTCGAGCCAGTTTTATGTATCGCTCGAGGACGATTTGATGCGGATTTTCGGCGGGGAGCGGATCCAATCGATGATGGCGACGCTGGGGCTGGATGACGAGACGCCAATTGAGAATGGCTTGGTGAGCCGTAGCCTTGAGAGTGCGCAAAAAAAGGTGGAAGGCCACAACTTTGATCAGCGCAAGCACGTTGTGGAATACGATGACGTGATGAACAAGCACCGCACTGCGATTTACGCACGGCGGCGAAAAGCGCTGACGGCCGAGAGTTTGCGCGACGACATCCTGGACATGATTCGTTCACAGCTGGGCGCCATGGTGAAGGCGCACACGAATGATCGCACCGGGGAGGTGGATTTTGAGAAATTGCATGAGGCGGTGGGGACGATTATGCCGCTGACGGCTGAGCTGGACGAGCAAATGCACGCGTTGCATCCGAGCGAGCTGCCGCGGACTTTGGGCCACGCGGCCGAGGATCTGTACAGTGCACGCACGGAGCAGTTTACGCCGGAGTTGATGCGGGTGGTGGAGCGATTCGCGTATATTAGCGCGCTCGACCGGTTGTGGATTGAGCATTTGGAGGCGATGGAAGCATTGCGCAATGGCATTGGGCTGCGGGGCATTGGGCAACGTGATCCGCTGGTGGAGTATAAGCGCGAAGGCTTCCGAATGTTTCAGCAGCTTTTGAGTTTACTCGACGCGGACGTGGCAACGACGATCTTTAAGATGCAGATTACGCAGCAGCCGCAGGAAGCTGCACCGGTCCAGACTGCGCTGACGCGGGCGGCTGGTCAGGCGCAAACCAATGCTTCGCAAGAGGGCGGAACGACCGAAGCGGCGGCATCCGGCGCCAGTGGATCGCGATTGGAACGGCGCTCTCGTGAGCATGCGGTGGTAACGAGCCATTCGGCGACGAAGCAGACCAACAAGAAGCGCAAGAAGCGACGGTAGAAGGCCGGTTGGACTCGACCGGTCTGGTATGATCGATCTATGGCACAAAAGGTAGCAATTGTAGGATACGGCGTGGAAGGTCAGTCGTCGTACCGCTATTGGAGTGAACTTGGCGCGGATGTGACCGTGCACGATGAAAACACTAGCTTGGAGCTTCCCAAAGGCATAAAGTCGGTGTTGGGCACAAAGTATTTGGAGAGTTTGGATCGCTACGACCTGGTGGTGCGATCGCCGGGAGTGCGGCCTTGGCTGATTAAGACGTCGGCGCCGGTGACGACGAGCTTGAATGAGTTTATGGCGCGCTGTCCGGCGCGGATTATCGGGGTGACGGGGACGAAGGGTAAGGGTACGACGGCCACGTTGATTGCGCGGATTTTGGGTGAAGCGGGCTGGCGGACGCATCTGGGCGGCAATATTGGTGTCCCACCGCTGGATTTTTTGAGCAAGGTGCGGGCCAGCCATTTGGTGGTATTGGAGTTGTCGAGTTTTCAGTTGATGGATCTTGAGCAAAGCCCGCATATCGCGGTGGCGTTGCCGATTGAGCCGGAGCATTTGGATTGGCATCGCAGCATGCACGAGTACGTGGCGGCCAAGGGTAACATTTTTTGGCACCAGGAAGCGGATGATGTGGCGGTATACAATGCGCATAACCATTATTCGGCTGAGATCGCCAACGTTAGTGCTGGGCATAAATTGCCCTATTTGGAACGGCCGGGAGCAGTGATCGCTAACGATAGGGTGGTGATGGGCGGCGTGGAGATTTGCCGGGTAGACGAAGTGGCGATGATTGGGCCGCATAATCTGGAAAACGCATGCGCGGCGGTGACGGCAACCTGGGAGTTGGTCAAGCAAAACCCGGAAGCGCCGGCGCGGGCGTTGAAAGGGTTTACTGGGCTGCCGCACCGGCTGGAATTTGTGCGCGAGGTGGCGCAGGTGCGCTATGTGAATGATTCATTTTCGTCCAATCCGATCGCCACAGAGGCGGCAATTAATAGTTTTGCCGAGCCAAAAATTCTTATTTTGGGAGGTAAGGACCGGGGGATTGATTTTGGTCAGCTGGCCGCACGGGTGGCTGAAGATAACGTTAAGCAGGTGGTACTGGTGGGGGAGAACACGCAGCTATTGGCAGCGGCATTTAATGGCATTGGCTATCGGCATTACACGCTCGGCGGTATGACTATGACAGCGATTGTGGCGCAGGCGCAGCGGCTGGCTTCGCCGGGGGACGTGGTGGTATTGTCGCCGGGGTCGGCCAGTTTTGATATGTTTACTAATTTTTCCGACCGCGGTGAGCAGTTTAAGGCGGCGGTGAAGGCGCTATCGCCGTGAAGGATTACCGGACGTTTCATTTTGAGAGCTATGAGTGGGATGCGGGCGCGCGGGAGGTGCAACTGCATTATTCGCTCGACCGGGAGTTGCGGCTGACGGAGACGGTGCGGTTTGATTTCGCGTATGCGGATGGGTACAGCGCTGAGGCGCTCGATCGGGTGCTGCGGGGGCTGTGGCTGGCGGCGGGGGTGTCGTATTACAAGGTGGCGATGGTGCCAGAGATTGTGGTGCATGGTAGTCAGCTGACGGACAGCAGCGCCGAGTTTTTTAGCACGTTGTACCGGCTGGGGCTGGGACAGTTATGTTATGAAAATAAGCTTAGCCTCGGGAGGGTGGCGCGGTTTGGCGGCGGAGGGGACGTCAGCGGCGCGGTCGGCGGACTGGGCGCAGGGGGTGATTTGCTGGCGCTGGGTGGTGGTAAAGACTCGCTGACGAGTGCGGCAGTGCTGGAGGCGTCTGGGCGCGATGTGGCGACGTATAGCGCGGTATATTCGAGTAGCGCGGCGGCGGCATTGGCGGAGCAGGGGAGGGTGTTGGGGCGGCAGCATCTGGATATACGGCGCGAATTTGACCCGAAGCTGCATGAGCTGACGCAGGCAGGCGGCTATAACGGCCATGTGCCGGTGACGGCGATTATGATGTTTATTGGTTTGGCGGCGGCGGTGTTATCGGGGCGCCGGCAGGTGATTTTTTCGGATGAATCGTCGGCTGGTGAGGGCAATGTGACATACGAAGGTGTGGAAATTAACCACCAGTATTCAAAGTCGCTGCATTTCGAGCGGATGATGCAGCAGTATGTGGCCGAAAACATATCGCCGGATGTGCGGGTGTTTTCGCTGCTGCGGCCGCTGGGGGAATTGCGGATTGCGCAACTTTTTGCGCGCGGGCCATTTGAGAGGTTCGCCGCTACGTTTACGTCGTGCAACCGCAGTTTCAGGCACGATAGCAGTGGGTTTACCTGGTGTGGCGAGTGCCCAAAATGCGCGTTCGTGTTTTTGGCATTGGCGCCGTTTGTTCCAAAAGAGCGCCTGGTGAGACTGTGGGGTGAGAATCTATTGGAGAAGCCGGCTTTGGAGCAGACCTATCGCGAATTGCTGGGGCTTGTGGGGCACAAACCGTTTGAGTGCGTGGGGGAGATTGATGAATGCCGGCAGGCGGTGCGGATGGTGGTTAGCGCTTACCCCGAGGTTAAGCGGTTTGGTGTGCCGGAGGGCAGCTTTGACTGGCGCCAATGGCACGTGGATGCGATGCTGGACGAGTACCGCGAGGTATTGAAGCGCTACGTGGATCAGGCAGTATGAAGCACCGGGTGCGTGAATTTGAGCTGGCGGGCGGCGCACGGGGGCTGGTGATTGATGTGCCGGGGACGGCGGTGGTGAGCTTGCAGCTGCGGTTTAACAGTGGATTTCAGTTTGCCAATGCGCAGCGCTACGAGGTGCCGCACGTGATGGAGCATCTGCTGGCGACGGTGACCAAAAACCATCCGGGGCCGAACGAGTTTCACATTGAGGCTACGAAGAACGGTGCGTATTTGAACGCCAGTACGAGTACTGATGTTAACGCTTACATTTACGAATGCGCGGATTTTGAGCTGGATCGGATACTAGATTTGGCGCAAGAGCAGCTGACAGCGCCGCTGTTTGATCAAAAACCGCTGGAAGCGGAGATTGGTAACGTGAAGGAGGAGCTGTCGCGCAATACTACGCAGCACGGCAGTGTGTGTGCGGTGCAGTTGGGCGAACGGGCGTTCCCGAAATTGTGGCAGGGGTACGAGCAGCGGATAGCGCATTTGCCGCAGATTCAGACCGAGCATGTGCGATCGCATTATGAGCAGACGCATACGGCGGCCAACGCCCGGTTTGTGGTGGCAGGGCATTTTCCGGATGGGGGAGAGAAGGTGGCGAAACGCCTGGACGCATGTTATGCCAAGCTTAAGGTGGGGGAGCGGCTGGAGCGCAACCGTCAGCTGGGGCTGGGGTTGTCTACGCCGGTGACGACACCGCGCGATATTGCGCAGTTGTATTATCGGGTAGTGCTGTATTTTGGCGAGTTGGATAGCGCTGAGTGGCGAGTGCTGATGATTTTGCATATGGTGCTGGTGGGTGGATTTGCTTCGCGGGTGCTTGGGCAGGCGCGGCAGCGAGGGCTAGCGTATCACGTGAGCGGAGCGGGGCAGGCTGAACCGGGCAACAGTTCGTTTGGGTTTGGCGGGTTTGTGACGCCGGAGCATGCGACCGAATTGTTTGATTTGATGACCCG
>Ga0265338_10008134_pt1 | contig 12800 bp, 9 predicted proteins | sample 42126metaG_FD_193579 | JGI IMG/M metagenome (GOLD analysis project Ga0265338, IMG submission 193579) | Rhizosphere microbial communities from Carex aquatilis grown in University of Washington, Seatle, WA, United States - 4-21-26 metaG | ecosystem: Host-associated > Plants > Roots > Rhizosphere >... | reverse complement strand
TATAAAAAGGAACATCCCAATGCGAGTTTCGATCTTGAGGCGAAGGGCACTGCGTATGGATTTGGCGCGTTGGAGGGGGATTTTTGCGACATCGCCGCGGCTTCGAGGCTGCCGCTCAAGGAAGAGCTGGAAGTGGCGCAGTTCCGCAATGTCGAGTTCGTTGACCATGTCATCGGCACTTACAGCGTTGCGGTGGTTGTGAACACCGGCAACCCGGTCGGCAATCTGACGCAGGAACAGGTGCGGGACATATTTACCGGCGCGGTCACCAACTGGAGCGCGGTGGGCGGGCCGGACGCGCCGATTCACCTGTTCATCCGGGATCCGATTTCAGGAACGTATATCGGTTTCAAGGAACTGGCGATGGGAAACAAGGCTTACGCCTCGGAGCAAAATCTGTTCACGAACTATGCGGCAATCGTCACGGCGGTTGCCAAAGACAAGGGCGGGATCGGCTATGCAAGCATAGAGTTGGAAAAAGGCACCGGGGTCAAACCCGTGTCGATTGCCGGAGTCGCGCCCGGCGTTGACACGGTGAACAACGGCAAATATCCCTACGCGCGCGTGTTGCATCTTTATACCAGCAATGGGCATGAAACGCCGGCGGCGCTCGACTTCATCAAGTTCGTCCAATCGGATCGCGGACAAAAACTGCTCGAGGAAACAGGCTACACGCCGATGGCCAAAGTTAATCCCTGAAAGTCGGCGGCAAAAATCCGGCTACCGGTCAATCGGACAAATTCGATTGGGTTTGGAACGAAGCCTAGTCCGGCGGTGGGCGCGTTGCTGAATGAAATCTGCAGAAGCAGTTCAGGCAAGCGTGCGGGTGAAAAACAAATCCAGGCAATAAGCGACGGCTAATTTTGGACGTTGATGGTGCCGTTGGCATTTGTTGTTCCCGGAAAACCGCCGCGCAGTTGAAAGCTGTTTAGCGGATCGAGATGTATCTTCCGGATTTCAAAATCAGCGCCTTCGCTTTGGATTCCGACGAAGCCCGATGAAACGGTGCATTCGGTGATTTCGTTCAGAAATTTTCCGTTGATGATGGCTTTGACATCTTTGCCAGAGCAGACCGTGACGTTCGTGTTCCAGTCGCCGACGGCATTTTCATTCGGCTCGCCGCGCAATGCGACGGGCGTATTCGCATCCTTGCCTAAAGCCAGATGCTCCTTGCATTCCGCACCGGCCATCACGAACAGATCGCCCTGCCGTCCGGACTTGCCCTGATTCTGGACGCACGGGGGCCAGACTGTGTCCGGCGACTGCATGTGGACGAGCACTCCAGTGTTGTTGGCCTTCGGCGTGACCTGGCGGAAGCGCCATTCGACGGTGAGAACGTAATTGCTGTAACTTTGTTTCGTCCGCAAATAGCCGACGGCCGAGCCGTTACAATGGATGATGCCGTTGGTGACGCTCCAAGTCTGCATCGGGTCGGCGTCGTTCCTCATGCAGAACGTGAAGCCATCGAAATTCGCGCCATTGAAAAGCTCAACGCCATTTGTGGATACTTGTGCTGGCGATGTCTGACAACCGGTGAAGGCGAGGCAGAATAAAACGGCTCCCACAAAAACTCTTTTGGCGTCGGCTTTCATGCGGGGAAATTAACCACAAAGGCGCGAAGGCACAAAGAATTTTAGGAACGAGAGCCGATTTGTTTCCGCACCCGCTCAAAAACCATCACCGGTAAGATGGCATTCAGACACTCGTTCGGTTTCTCGTTGGTGCAATGACCCTCGAAGCAGGGCGAGCAGGGGAGTTCAATCCGCAAAACATTTTCGAGCTGGCCGTAGGGCCCTGTGCGGCGCGGTTCGGTGGGGCCGAACAGGGCGATGAGCGGTTTGCCGAGCGCTGCGGCCACGTGCATCGGGCCGGTGTCGTTCGTCACCATCAAATCACAGAGCCGCAGCCACTCGACCATTTCCGGCAGGGAAGTTTCGCCGCACAAATTCAGGCATTGCTCCGGCGCAGCGCGCGAAATGATTTCACCAAGCGGCCTGTCTCCCGCGTCGCCGAGGATGGCGAAGCGCGTGGTCGGAAAAATTTTCGCGGCCAGACGGACAAGTTCGGCAAAATTTTCGGCCGGCCAGCGTTTGGTGGCCCAGCGCGCGCCGGGTTGGAGCGCGATCAATTGCGGATTGCGGATTGCGGATTGCGGGTTGATGGCAAATGCGCCGGACCATTTGCGTTTCACTTCGGCGGCGATTTTCGGGCGTTCCGGCAGCCACTGGAAGTTTTTATGGACCGGCACGCCGAGTTGCGGCAGCACGGACAAATACCAGTCCACGGCGTGCGTGTGGAAAGATTTCCGGGAAACGGCGACGTCATAAAAGCCGCGCGCGCCTTCACGGACTTCGTCGAGGCCGATGAGGAATGTTCCATTGGCGAGCCAGGCGAATGCGCCGCTGCGGGCGAGGCATTGCAAGTCAATCACGAGGTCAAAATTTTGTTCGCGCATCCAGCGGACGCTGCGGAACATTTCCGGCCAGTGCCGCGGGGATTTCCAGCGTTTGCGTTCAAAGCGGACGATGCCGGTCAAATCGGGGTCACCCTCGAGCAGGGGCGCGAGCGCGGAGTCCACCCACCAGAAAATCTCCGCGTTGCGGAAATGAAGTTTCAACAAACGCAGGATGGGCAACGCCTGGACGACGTCGCCGAGCGAACTCGGTTTGAGAATCAGAATTTTCAAAGTTCAGTGTCCAGCGTTCACGGCTCAAGGTTGAAAGATCGGAAACAACTCTGAACTCTGAACCGCAAACTTTGAACGAATCATTTTATCTTCCGTATTCCAACCGTTCGGCGAGGCGTTCGGGCAGGCCGGCGGCGATGATTTTTCTCTGGGTGGTGGGGATGTCGTATTCAAGCCGGCGGAGTTCAATCGTGCCGGCGTCCATGTCGTAAATGACGTAGGCGGCGCGGGGATTGTTGTCGCGGGGCTGGCCGACGGCGCCGACGTTGACGAAATATTTTTTGGCCGGGTCCACCTTGAATTTGGAATACGTGCCGCCGCGCACGGCGGTATCGCGCATGAAGGCAACGGGCACGTGGGTGTGGCCGAAGAAACAGACCTGCGTGTTCTGGTAGGGGAAACTGGCGGCGGCGGCGAGCTTGTCGAAGACATAGCCCCAGCGTTCCGGCACGTCGAGCGTGGCGTGGACGATGGTGAAGTTGGAAATCATTCTGCTGTATTTGAGGTCGCGCAACCATTGTTTTTCCTCGTCGTCCAGTTGCGCGCGCGTCCAGTGAACGGCGTCGGCGGCGGCGGGATTGAAGCCTTCAAGATGGTCGTCGGTGGAGCAGTATTCGTCGTGGTTGCCCTTCACGCAGGGGATGTTCATGTCCCGGACGATTTTGAGGCATTCCTTGGGATTGGCGTTGTAGCCGACAATGTCGCCAAGGCAGACATAATGCGTCGGCTTCTGGTTGCGGGCGTCCTCCAAAATGGTCTGGAACGCCTCCAGATTGCCGTGAATGTCAGCGATGATGGCGAACTTCATTGCATTAATGAACTATCTCAAAACCGCGGAATACATTTTGCGCGGCGCTCCACGACACACTTTCGTCGCGGATAAAAGGCTTCAACCCCGCGTCGCGAACAGCCGCGCGGAAGGCTTCAAGCTCTTCGCGCGTGCCTTCGGCGATCAATTCGACGCGGCCGTCGGACAAATTACGCACAATGCCGGAAATTTCAAATCCGGCGGCGACGGTTTTCGCGGTGTAACGGAACCCGACGCCCTGCACGTGGCCGGAGTAAAAAATCCCCATGCGACAGCGATTTGCGACTGGCACTTGTTCCAGCACGCGGAAATGTAGCCAGAGCCGGATGCCGGACGCAATGTTAAATTGGCAGAGGTGCGCGGAACATTTTCCAAGAATTCTGTTTGACCGGCGGAAAGATTTCCGGTAGTCAGGATGAGCCGCCTGCGCACAAACGGAAATGTCCGGGTGTTTTGCGGGCGGCGTGCGACGCGAACGGCAATGTTGAACACAAAATCATTTCTGGCGGTGGATTTCGGGGCGGGCAGCCTCAAACTCGCGGAATTTGAAACCAACGAGGCCGGCGGTTTGCGTCTCAAAACTTTTGCCATCAAGCCGCTCGGCACCGAAGGCGCGCAGGAGGCCACGCGTGAAAAGGTCATCCTCAAGGCGCTGCAGGAGACGCTCGTGGAAAAGGGAATCAAGGCCAAGGATGTCAATGTCTGCGCGCCGGGCTTCCACGTTTTTTCCAAATTCGTCAAACTGCCGCCGGTGGACGCGAACAAGGTGACGCAAATCATCCAATACGAGGCGCAGCAAAACGTGCCGTTCCCGCTTTCGGAAGTCGTCTGGGACTATCAAATTCTGGGCTCCGCGCCCAGTGGCGAACTCGAAGTGCTGCTGGTCGCCGTCAAGTCCGAAGTCGTCGAGGGTCTGTTTCGCGTGGCGGCGCAGGCGAAGCTGAAGCTGCAATTGTGCGACGCCTCGCCGGCGGCCTTGTGCAACGCCTTCCGTTACAATTATGGCGATCTCGAAGACTGCACGATGCTGCTGGACATCGGCGCCAAGACGAGCAACCTGCTGTTTTTCGAAAAGGGCAAGGTTTTTTCCCGCAGCATCAATCTGGGCGCGAACGCCATCACGCAGGATTTTGCCACCGAGGCAAAATTGAAATTTGAAGTTGCCGAGCAGATCAAGGTTGTTGAGGGCTTCGTCAGCCTCGGCGGCGCATACGAGGAACCGGAAAGCCCCAACCAGGCGGCCATCGCAAAAATTGCGCGGCAGTTCATGACCAAGCTGCACATCCAGGTCAACCAGACGATGCAGTTTTACCGCGGGCAGCAGGGCGGCTCGGCGCCGCAGCGGGTGTTCCTGTCGGGCGGCGCGTCTATCATGCCCTACACGGCGCAGTTCTTCGCGGAAAAGCTCAACGTGCCGGTCGAATACTTCAACCCGTTCCGCAACGTTCAGATTGATCCGGCGGTGAACCTGGAGGACCTGGCGCGCGTGGCACATTCGCTCGGCGAGGTCGTCGGGCTGGGCTTGCGCAACCTGGCGAACTGCCCCGTGGAAATGAATTTGATGCCGGACAGCACGCTGCGCTGGCGGGCGTTCAACGAAAAGAAACCGTATTTCATCGCGACCATTTTCCTGCTGGCGATGGTGGCGGGGGCGATTGGGTTCCTGTTCCAGCAACTCGCGGCGGCCAAGGAAAAGGAACACGACACTCTGGAACCGCAGGTTACGGCAATCCAGGACAAGGTGACACACATGAATCAGGCCTATGAAAGGCTCCAGAAAACGCATGGCGATGCGGACCAAATCTCGGCTTGGATGGCGGGGCGGTATTACTGGGGCGATGTTCTGACGGAACTGCGCCGGGCGCTCATCCGTTCCGAGGACGACCTTAAGAAAAAATATGGCGCGCAAAAGCCGGGGATGGAAGCCGGCATCTGGATTGAGCAGATGACGATAGGAACCGCCGCTCCCGCCGCTCCCACTCCCGGCGACGCCACCGGCGCCCAGTCGGCGACGGGCGGCACGCCCGATCAAAACAGCGCCATCACGCTGGTCTGCCGCACGGTGGATTTGTCGGGCGTTGATTTTGGCGCCAACAACGAAATTGTTTACGCGGTCGAGCGTGAACTGAAAGCGGCGCCGGTGTTTGACCCCAAAACGGTGCTGCCCTCCGCGCAGATTTCGCCGGTGGATGCCAGCGGCACGTTCAGCTTCACCATCACCGTCTCGCCGCAGAACCCCTTGAAATTGTAATTATATGGGTTGGCTCAAACGAAATCTATTTTTTGTGATTGGCGTCGTCGTGGCGCTCGGTCTGCTGGGGGCTGCCGGTTTTTACGATTACGCAAGCTGGGCGCGCAACCAAACGGCGAAAGACAACTTGAGTAAATATTACGACCAGCTGTCGGACTTGAACAAAAAGAAACCCTCCCCCGGCAGCGGGCAGGTGGACAACATTGCCGCTGCGAACGATCAAAGGAAAAAATTGGAAGCTTGGATTGGCCAGACCAGGAATTATTTCCAGCCGATTGCGCCCATTCCCAATCCGGCCAAAGGCCCGGTTTCGAACGCATCGTTTTCGGACTCGCTGCACCAGACCATCGCCCAGTTGCAGCACGAAGCCACCGCCGCGAATGTCGCGTTGCCACCGGATTACGATTTTTCATTCACGGCGCACAAGGACCGGCTCACGTTTGCCCCCGGCACCCTTGAACCGCTGTCGGTGCAACTCGGCGAGGTGAAGGCAATTTCGGAAGTTCTTTTTGGAGCGGGCATCAATGCGCTGGACGGCATCCAGCGCGTCCGCGGCACTTCGCCCGACGACGCCACCGGGCCGCAAACCGATTATCTGGAGGATCAGCCGGTGACCACCGAATTGGCGGTGCTGGTGCCTTATCAAGTCACGTTCCGCGCGTTCAGCCCGGAAATCGCCCGGGTGCTCAAGGCGTTTGCCTCCTCGCCGAACGGATTTGTCGTCAAAATCATCAGCGTCCAGCCGGCCGGCGCGCCCTCCGCGACCGGCCCGGCCATCACCACCGACGCGGGTGTGCCGCCCGCGTCCGGGCCGGGCCTGCCTGCGCCAGCAACCAAAGGCGGATGGCAGACGATCCTGAACGAACAATTGTTGCGTGTCACGCTGATGGTCGAAGTGGTGAAATTGACGCCAAGAAACTGAACGCATGGAATTCATCAAAAGAAATTACGAGAAGATTATTTTGGGCGCTGTGCTGCTCGGCCTGGTGGGCGCGCTCGCGTTCATGCCGGTGGTGATTTATTACGACCAGCAGCAGATGGAGGAAAAAAAGCACACAGTCATCCCTCGAAAAGTCGAGCCGCTGCCGGATTTGGATTTGTCGCGGCAGGACGCGGTCCTGGATCGGTTGAAATCGCCCTACGACCTGGATTTTTCGACAACGAACAAACTGTTCAATCCGGTCCAGTGGCAGAAAGACAAGAATGGCACGCGGATTAAAATCATGACCGGCCATGAAGTCGTCGATGCCGTGGTCATTACCAAAATCACGCCGCTATATTATAGCATCTCGCTGGACTCGGTGGCAACGAACGCACTGGGAACGCCGCCGCGCTACACCTTCAACGTGGAACATCAGGCGGCGGCCTTGCCGGCGCAGCGCCATTCACAGCATCAATATGCCTCGGTGAAGGAAAAAGTCCGGGACTTCACCTTCATCGGCATCAAAGGCCCGCCGGAAAATCCCGACCTGATGACGTTGAAACTGGCCGACACGGGCGCGGAGGTGACGCTGTCAAAAGACAAACCATTTCAGCGCGTGGACGGCTACACCGTCGACTTGAAATACGACCCAGACAAGCTCAACGTCGCCGGGCAGCGGGTGGGCGCGAGCCTCAAATTCGGCGGTGATGATTACAATATCATTGCCATCGACCAGAACGAAGTGATATTGTTGGCGCAGTCGAACCAAAAAAAATACACTTTGCGATACGCGCCTTGAGTGCTAAAATGTCCGCGTTGAATGCCGCCGAATCGCGACGAACCTGAAACGACCATGACAAAAGCTGTCCTCCTCCCGCTCGGTTTTCTTTTACTGCTCGCCACCGCGTCGCCGGCGCAAACCAACAGCGCCACCGACATGGCTGTCAACCGGGCAGTGATGGATCAAGCCAACACCATCCTCCTCCGCCAAAAACTCGAAGACGCCAAAAGCACCGCCGCGCGCGGCGACCTGACCGGTGCCGCCAAGCTTTATGAGGACGCCAAGGCGCTTGTGGACCAGATCGGTTCCGGCATTGACGTCGAGACCGCCCAGACCATTTCCGGGCTCGTGGCCGCGCGGCTGGAACTCGCGCGCCAGGCACAACACAACGGCGATTTGCTGAAAGCTGACGAGCAAGTCACCCGCGCCTTGAGGGTGGACCCGCACAATGCCGCCGCCCTCGCCTTCAAAAAGGACAACGACCAGACGATGGCGGCCATGAAAGGCCGGATGCCCGACGTGCCCACGTTGGAGCGGATTCCGCAGGTGGTCAATGACAAGACGGCGGCCGGCACGCTGGTGCAGGATGGTAAACTGCTTTATGAAATGGGCAAATTCGAGGAGGCCGAAGCCAAGCTGGATCAAGCCTTGAAATTAGACCCGGACAACGAAGGCGCGTTTTACTATTTGAGCCTTGTCAAACAAGCCTTCTACGCCCGCGAGGAACACAACCGCACAACGCAGGCGCAGGACAGCATGGTGCAGGTGGCAAAGGCGTGGTCGCCGAAGGTTGCCATTGGCTTGCCAGTGCCTAATCCTTATGTCACCAACCATGACGTTCACACCGGGGTCGGGCGGGAGGCGCTCTATCGCAAACTGAACAACACCCGGTTGGATACGATTTCCTGGCCGGATGGCCGGCCCGTGAGCGAAGTCATCCGTTATTTTAACGAACAATCCAGACTGCGCGATCCGGACAAAAAAGGCATCAACTTTATATTCAATCCGAATGTGGAAGCCGGTTCGACCGCAGGTGGCCCCGGGGCGGGTCCAGGCGCTGCGGGAGCGCTCGATCAAAACACCGGATTGCTTCAAGCGCCCCCTGCCGGTGGCGGCGGCGCCCCCGAAGCCGTGGATGCCAGCACCATCAACGTCAAGCTGGAGCTGAACGACGTTTCACTTCACGACGCGTTGGATGCGGTGGTGATGGTGGCGGATCGCCCCATCAAATATTCTGTTGAAGATTACGCGGTGGTCATTTCAGCCAAACCGGCCGGGCCGGAACCGCCGATACTCGAAATGCGGGTGTTCAAGGTGGATCCGAACACATTTTACGAGGGTCTGCAAGATGTATCCACGTTTCAGTTCGGCAGCGCCAACAGTTCCTCAAGCGGCAGCGGCGGCACCAGCGGTGGCAGCAGCGGCGGCAGCAGCGGCGGTCAACAAGGCGGCAACAGCGGCGGCCAAGGCGGCGGCCAAGGCGGCAGCAGCATCAGCGGCGCCATTGTGCCGCAGATTCAGATTCCGGGAGGCGGTGGTGGTGGCGGTGGCGGTGGCGGTGGCAATGCTGGCCGCGGTGGCGGCGGCGGTGGCGGCGGCGGTCGGCCCGGTGCTGGTGGTGGTGGTGGTGGCGGTTCTGCTGGCGGCAACTCCGGCGTCGGCGGATTGAGCTACATCAATCCGTCAACCACCGCGATGCAAGATGTCAGCGCGGTGGCGCAGACTTTCTTCAACTCCGTCGGGGTGAATTTGACCACACCCGGCAGGAGCGTCACTTTCAACGACCGATTGGGATTGCTGTTCGTAAAGGCCACGCCGGGCGAATTGGACACCATCGAGCGCATCATGCAGGCGTTGAATCAAGTGGCGCCTCAAGTGCATATCAAGACCCGGTTCATCGAAGTGGGACAGGATGACAGCACGGCGCTGGGCTTCGACTGGTATCTGGGCAATTTTATGAATGGAAAGGTCATCGCCAACGGCGGCAGCGCGCCTTCCCTGACCGTGCCGACCTCGGTTGCAAATCCCATCGGCAGTTTTCCGGGAAACACGACGGCCAGCCAGGTTGCGGCTTCGGCCAATGATCAACTGCTGACCAGCGGCCTGCGCAATTCCGGTCCCGCGCTCGCCACGGTCACGGGCATTTTGACCGACCCGAATTTCCGCGTGGTGCTGCACGCCCTGGAGCAGCGCACCGGGACGGAAACTCTGGCCGAGCCGGAAGCCGTCACCACCAGCGGCCGCCAGACCCAGATGCGCGCGACCGACATTGAGTTCATCCTCACTGGTTTTAGTTTCCAAACGGGCACACCAGGCGCAGTAGGAACGGCAACAACGCCCACCACCGCTGCCGGCACATCCGCCGTTACGCCGAACACGCAGCAGTTTGAGATCGGGCCCACGCTGGACGTGGTGCCTTACGTTTTGTCCGACGGCTACACCATCAACCTCACGGTGATTCCCCAGGTGTTGGAGTTCCTGCAATACGACACGGTGCCGACGGTTCCCGGTTACACCCCAAACACCTCCGTGTCCGCCGGTGGCACCGCGACGCTGCCGACCGTTCTGCCTCATTTCACCGTTCGGGAAATCGTCACCTCGGTGAACATCTGGGACAACCAGACCGTTGTTCTGGGCGGATTGATTTCTTCGGCCATCAACACGACGAAGGACAAGGTGCCGTTCCTGGGCGATTTGCCGCTCCTTGGCCGGCTGTTCCAAAGCCAGTCCAAGACGACTACGAAGAAAAACCTGATGATTTTTGTGACGGCCACGATTGTGGATCCGGCCGGCAACCGCGTGCATTCGGACGACGAGCTGCCGTTCAACCCGGTGACGATTCCGGTTCAGCCGGCGGTGGAAGGCCAGACATTTCAGGCCAACCCGGCCGCCAGCGGTGCCGCCGCGCCGCCGCCAAAGTAATGCGACAATCGTCCGGCCGATGCAGGCTGCCAATCGGCAGGCGAAATTTGAATACCCGGAAGATTTTGTGGATCGGTTGCTGATTGTTGACGGGCACGCTTACGCCTATCGCGCGTTTCACGCGATTCGCGGGTTGAAGTCGCCGTCGGGCGGGCCGACGAACGCCATTTACGGCTTCGTCAAGATGCTGGAAAAAATGCGGGCGGCGATTGCGCCGACGCATTTGATGGTGGTGTGGGATGGCGGCTTGAGCGCCAGTCGCACCGCGGTGCTGCCGGAATACAAGGCGCACCGGCCCGAAATGCCGGATGATTTGAGGCCGCAGCTCGACGAGATCGTCGGCTATTTGCAGGCGGCGGGGGTCGCGTCGTTTTGCCGCGACGGGGTTGAGGCGGATGATTATATCGCGTGCCTGGCGCGGCGCGCGGCGGACGCGGGCATGACCGTGGTCATTGCCAGTTCCGACAAGGATTTTATGCAGTTGGTGTCGGCGCGGGTCGGATTGCTGAACCCGAACGACAAGAGCGGGACGGTCTGGACGGACGAGCAGGTTCGGAACAAAGCAGGCGTCGAACCGTCACAGATTGTGGACTGGTTGAGTTTGATGGGCGACAGCGTGGACAACATTCCGGGCGTGCCCGGAATCGGCCCGAAGACGGCCGCCGAGTTGCTGAACCAGTTCGGCTCGGTCGCGGAGTTGTTCCGGCGGCTGGACGAAGTGAAGTCGGAAAGAGTGCGCGGGGCGTTGCGCGGGGCGATGGATGCGGTGCGGCGCAACCGCGAACTGGTGCGGTTGCAGGATGATTTGCCGTGCGATTTTTCGCCGGCGGAACTGGCGGGAAAACCGGCGGATGCCGGGCGGCTGCGCGAATTGTTCGCGCGCTGGGGATTCAAGGGAATGCTCGCGGCGCTGGAAGCGGAATTGCCGCGCGAGCGGCAGTCGGTGTTGATTTAAAAAAAATGAATTTGCAAAGTTCAATGGAAGATGAAACGGCAATATGCCGCGGAGCGCGTCTGCGCGGGCAGACGCGCCGGCCGCGTTTTGTTGAAAGAAATTTTGGACAAAATGCTTTGACGCATTTAGTGTCCCTCGTGTTGCCCGTGTCGTTATCGTTTGCCCGCAAGGCCGCCATTTGTTTTTGCTGGGGGTTGTTCCTCATCATTAACACTTCTGTTTTTGGACAGGGCAATTATTACATCACCAACGGAATGGAATATGCCGTTGTCGACTCATTGCCGGGTGATCAAGTTTGGCCCGGCGTGGCGGTGGGCACCAACGGCGGTTTCGTGGTGTGGCAGGACAATGCCACCGACGGCAGCGGCTGGGGCGTGAGCGCGCGAAAATTGGACGGCACGCTGTCCGGCACATTGAGCACCTTCCGCGTCAATGCAACGGGCACAAACGACCAGGAAAACGCGCGTGTGGCGTTGTTGAAAAACGGCGGCGCGGTTTTTGTCTGGCAGGGCGGCGTGGAAGGGTTTCAGCACATCCAGGCGCGTTTTCTCACCCAGACCAACACATGGTTGACCACAACGGACGTGGTGGTGAGCGTGCCCGCGAACAATTATCAGATCAACCCCGCCGTGGCCGTGCTGAACAACAGCAACGTCGTGGTCGTCTGGAGCAGTTTTGACCAGGCCGGTTCCAACAGCATGCAGGATGTCTATGGCCAGATTTTATCGCCGACCGGCCAGAAAATCGGCACCAACTTCCTGGTCAATCAATACATTCCCTACAACCAGCGCGCGCCGGCGCTGGCGGCGCTGACCAACGGCGGGTTTGTTGTCGCGTGGGTTTCGGAACAGGAACGGACGGTGGCGCCCAATTTGGGAAATAATACAACCTACACCACGGCGGCCGGGGTTGTAAGGCCGAGCGTGGACATTTACGCCCGGCTTTATGATGGCAGCGGCGTTGCAACCACCAATGAATTTCTCGTGAACACGGATTCCAATCCCTGCGCGAACCCCGCCGTGGCCGCCGGCTCGGACGGCGGCTTCATGCTGGTTTGGGGTGAGAAGGATTTGACGACCCCGGGCAACAGTTGGGACATTTACGCGCGCTCATTTTCCGGCGCGGGTGTCGGCGGCACGGCGGAACGTGTGAATACGGCCCTTTTTGGCGACCAATATGCGCCGTGCGTCAGCGCCATCGGCACGGATTATCTGGTGGTGTGGACGAGCTTGGGCCAGGACAGGTCGGGCGAGGGTGTTTATGGACAATTTGTGCATGCGGACGGCGCGCTGGTCGGCGGCGAATTTCGCGTCAATACGACCACGTTTGGCGCGCAAATGCAACAGGCCATCGCGTCGGACGGCACGAGTCAGTTTCTTGCCGTCTGGAGCAGCTACACCGGCAGCCCGTATAGTTTCGATTTGTTTGCCCAGCGCTACATCAATGTCAACATGGCGTCCAATCTGCCGCCGATG